>Ga0189275_100072_pt1 | contig 182735 bp, 169 predicted proteins | sample N19A6minimetaG_FD_130329 | JGI IMG/M metagenome (GOLD analysis project Ga0189275, IMG submission 130329) | Marine microbial communities from the Costa Rica Dome - N19 A6 mini metaG | ecosystem: Environmental > Aquatic > Marine > Oceanic > Photic zone | place: Costa Rica: the Eastern Pacific...
ATAAACCGCATTAGGAATAACTTCGGTATTGGCCGTTAATACGGTAGTTTGACCATTGAAGTTAGTTGCAGGCAAGTTATAACCCTGAAAATAATCTTCGTTAATAGCCTCGCAAAATCCATTGATGTTTGGGTGTATGGTATAAGTACTTACTTCTGTAGTTGTATCTGGTACCAATGCTATGTTAACAAAAGGGTCAGCACTACCAGCAGGTCTTATGAGAATAGCAAATACATCTTGAAAATTACAAGGATATTCTTGTTGGTATTCATCTGAAGCAAAGAGATATTTAAAAGCTACAAAGTTATTAGCGGTACTAAAATTAAACTGAATGGAAGTAGCATTGAGTGTTCGGTCAATACCGAGAACGTTCAACACATCAGGATCGGTTTCCCAATTGATATTACCATCATTAAGATTGTCTGTTATAACAGAGTTACCAGCATTTGTTATGCTTCCGGTAGATAAAACGATACCGCTTTCTAAAGGAAAACTGGAAGTGCCTCTGTCAAAATTTCCATAGCTTATGATATTGTTTACGCTACCATTATAAGGTGATGAAATATTGTTTACAGTAGCACAATTGTCACCTACCAAATTTTGGATAAGTTGTTGCGGAGTAAGTGTGTTGTCCGTAACAATCTGTTGTGAAAACAAAAAGTTTACAAATAACAAAAAGAGGAGAAGAGTATGTGTTCTATTCCTTGTCATAGCTAATTATAAAGAACTTGCTTTAAGTCCTTTATAATCAAAGATAGGAAAAAGCTTATGTTTTCTTTAAGATTAACTAACTATTTAACGACGTATGGCGAAATGTCCTTTAACCTCAAAAGATTGATTGCCTCTTGCTACGTTAGCAACAAACCAGTAGTCGCTTGCAGGTAGGTTTAGACCATTTAAAGTTCCATCCCAACCAGGACTATCGTGTCTTAAAGTTGCGAGATGCTTACCATAACGATCAAAAATATGAATAATGGTTCCAGGTAATGTTTCTACACCAACAATATGCCAAGTATCGTAGTGTCCATCACCATTAGGAGACATATGTTTTGGAATATCTATTACTAAAACGTCTCTTGTAACTTCAGAACAACCATTTAAATCGATTATAGTCACAGTATGATAACCCATACCTACATTATCAAAAAAGTTAGATTCTTGTGGCTCACCATCATCTAATTGATAGAGATAATTTCCAATACCACTAATAGTTACTGTGATGTTATTTGGGTCTGAAAAGTCTATAACTTCTGTAGCCTCTATAGTTGCAGCTTCAGATTCTGCCACACTGAATACTCTTGTGTTTTCGCAACCAAACGCTGAAGTTACAGTCACCCAATAGGTTCCGATTTCTGGTATTGTAATTTCAGGTGTAGTTTCACCAGTAGACCAAATATATTGATCTGTAGGATTGTTGGTGTTTGCAGAAACAATTAATGGTAAATTATCTAAACAAATAACTTGATCTTGAATATCTATAATAGGTAAGGGATGAATAATAACCAAAAACTGAGTTACAGCGTAGCAGCCTGTTGCATTATTTTCAACTCTGGCATATATTATTTCAGAATCAAAAGCTATGTAATCTGTATCTATAGCTGATAGATTAGTATTGGCGTCATCTTCAGAATTATGGTAGGTTATTGTAAAATTAGAAGGGTTTTGTGTGCCTAGTATTTCAGCATTTTGTTGTGTTAAATCAAAATCCAACAATCCATCATAATCATCATCACAAGCCTCTAAATCGGTTGGTTGATTGGCAATAGGAAGCGGATTTACTGTAAGATTAAATTCATACACCGTAAAACAATGCGTTGTACTGAATTCAGCTCGCGCAAACAGTGTATCGTTATTGGTTGAATATGTGTAATCAGTACTTAATGCATTTTCGTTAGCATAGGCATCGGCTTCACTCGTGTAATAACTGAATATTACATTAAAACTTTCATCCATAATAACCTCATTGATTTCAGTTAAGTCGAAATTGTTATTATCACTTTCGCAAATATTGTACGATTGAAAATCATTAATAACAGGAGGCATATTAACACTTAAATCTATTGGCACTAACACATAACAGTTAGAGATGGTGTTATTTATTTTAACATATACTGTTTGAGGATTGCTAGTGTTGGTATAAGCTTCTGGATTGGAAACAACATTACTGTTAGCTTCAGCATCCTCATAGTTTTCAAAATAAGTGATTTCTATATCGTCTTGTCTTACATCTAAAATGTCAAATTCGGCATTGGTTAAATCAAACTCAGTAAACCCATCATAATCTGTGTCACAACCAATTAAAGGTACTGAAGGATTAACATCTGGTACTTGTACAACATTTAATTCAAAAGACGTAATAGAATTACAAATTGTTCCATTATCAATTTGAACAAAAATAGTCTGTGGGTTTACAGTGTTAGTATATTCGAGAGGTAATGGGTCTATACTGTTTTCAGCATTATTTAATGAGGTGTAAAACGTTACACTTAAGTTGTCTGAAATTCCGTCTGATATTTCTGTAATCTTAGTTGATAAATCAAAAGTTTCTGAACCATCGTTAGATATATCGTCGCAAACAAACCAATCTGAAGGTTCGTTATAGACTGGGTTTGTACCTACTTCAATAATAAAGCTAGAAGTGCCATAACAATCTTCATCTGTTAGATTTTCAACTCTTACAAAAATGGTTTGAGGAGTCGTAATATTTTGATATGCTACATCTTTATCAATAGCATTGGTTCTGTTATCGGCATCTTGTTGATTTAAATAATAGGATACCACTTTGCCAGATTGACCATTTAAAATCTCAGCATCTTTTGTGTTGAAAATAAAGTCTGCAAAACCATCGCTACTATCCTCACAGATTTTGTAATTATCAATAGCTGTAAAAACAGGTAAAGTGTTTACTGTAATACTCAAGGTTTCAGTAGAATGACAACCAGTATTTGTGTTTTCTACTCTAATGTAAATGGTTTCGGTTTGCGCATTATATGTGCTTTCGTTGGTTATGGCATTGCTGCCATTATCCGCATCGGTTTGGTTGGTATGAAAACTAATTTGTCTATCAGTTGTGCTACTAACTATTTCAGGAATAACATCTAATAAGTTGATAGTAAATAGTCCGTCTTGGTCATCATCACAAATCACAATATCGGATGGATTAGAAGTAAGAGGTGCTTCTAAAACCGTAATTTCAAAGAAGTTAATATCAGAACAACCTGTTTCGTTTGAAGTTATTCTAGGATAAACGGTAAATGGGTTTGTGGTATTAGTGTAAAAGTTAGGAAGAACATTTGTATTGTTTCTGGCATCATCTTCAGTTAAAAAGTAAGTAACACTAAATCCATCTAAAGCATCTGTAACTTGTGTGTCGAATTGTGATAAATCTGTTGTTGTAAAGCCATCCTGGTCTTCATCACAAACGGTTTGACTAATAATAGATTCAAACTCATAGACAGGAATTAAAATTAAATCTATTTGTTCCACATCATAACAGGTTGCACTACTTAATCCTAAATAAATAGTTTGAGGATTGCTCGTTGGTATAAATGGTGTGGTTTGGTCTAATGCATTTACCTGATTATCTCTATCGTCTTCGGTTAAGTAGAATTCAACAGAGATGGAAAATTCATCTGGTAAATCATTTATAATACTTGTTGCAATACCTGAAAAATTGAATTCTTCAATTCCGTCATTGTCAATATCGCAAAGAGAGATATCATCAATATTTGTAGCTGTTAATAACAAATTGGTGTGCAGTTCTACTGGTGTTACAGAGGCACATCCAGTAGTATTATTTTCAACTCTGATATATACAGTCTGTTCTTCGGACGTAATATTAGTGTAATTAGTGGCATCTGTAATAGGGTTGCTTCCTGTTAAAGCATCTTCGTTAGTTTCATGAAATGTAACAGTAACACCTGTTAATCCTTCTAACACATCTGGAATTATACTTGTTAAATCAAAGCTAGCAAAGCCATCATGGTCTGTGTCGCAAGCATCTATGTAATGATCATCTGTATTTATAACAGGATTATCTAAAACAGTAATATCTAATGTTGTTGTACTGATACAACCTGTAAATTCATCTCTTACACTTACAAAAACTTGCTCGTTAGTATTTGTGTTTATATAAGGCATTGGTAATGGATTTGTACCAATTGATGCGTCAGCTAGTGTACTGTGATAAGTAACTATTAGATTGGTAAGACCATTAGTAATCTCATCATTTTTAATATTTAAATCTATAGTGGTAAATCCATCTGCAACCTGATCATCACAAACCTCTAATGGTAATGGGTCGTTTATATTAGGTAAAGAATTAACAATTAGATTAATTGTAGAAAATGCCAAACAACCATTGTTAGTATCTTCAATTCTAACATATATAGTTTGTGGATTGGTAGTATTTTGAATAGGACTATTTATTGCATTATCTCCATTTTGAGCTTCGGAGCTAGAGTAATGATATGATATATCATAATTTGAAGTTGGTACAGAAGCTAAAACTTCTGCGTCCTTTGTGCTCAAATCAAAAGTTTCAATGCCGTCATTACTAGGATCATCGCATACTTCAAAATCAGATATTGGATCAGAAGATTGAGTTGAACTTAAGGTAATATTAATATCATCTTCAATAACACAAGAACTTCCAGATAAAGGAATTTCAATTTCAACGCGGTAATTTCCCGAAATATTAGTGTCTAGTGTAGTTTGGTTTTCACCAGGAATTAATACATCATTAAAATACCAATTGTAGGTTGCTTGCGGATTACCAATATTTCCATTTAGAGTTACATCACTCGCACAGGTTGAAAAATCTTCACCTAAATCTACAGTAGCATTAAAACTATTACCTTGAATAAAAACAGCAGAGTCATAGTTCTCGTCCGTTTGGTCGGCAATTATTAACTTTATTTGGTATTCTACGTTTGGTTGAATCGTAGCTGCCGCAGACAATATTGTTGTTCTCCCATTGTAATTGGTGTCTCCTAGACTATAACCTTCAAAATACTGCTCATTTGAAGCTCCACAAAATCCAACAATTTCATCATGAACCGTATTGGTGTTTACTGGTGTTGTAGTACCAGGAACTAAAGCAATATTAGTATAAGGTGCATTGGTGCCAGCCTCTCTTATTAAAAAGGCAAACCCATCTGAATATTGACAAGGAAAGTTACCAAAATACTCTTCTGAAGCTAAAATGTAATTAAATTGAATTTGATTAGATATTGAAATAAAATTGAACTCTAATGAAGTAGCATTTAATGTGCCTGATATACCTAGTGCAGTTTCTAAATCAGGATCGGTTCCCCAATTGCTATTTCCTTCATTCAAGGTAGCTGTATTTTGGCTGTTTCCAGCCGAATTGGCATTTCCTGTACTTAAAACAATTCCATTTTCAAAAGGAAAATTTGAAGCACCTCTTTCAAAATACCCATAACTTCCTAGTCCGACTGAACTACCGTTAGATGGTGAACTAATATTTGAAACTTCAACACAGCCTTGTATAAGATTATTTTCAATTAAATTTTGAGGGCTAATGGAATTATCTACAGTGATTTGTTGTGCGAAAGAAAAGCTGCTAATAATGCATAGGCATAACAGGAGGGAGCGATTGATATAATCCATAAGTTAGGTTAAGTTTATGCTACACAAATTCATCTTTTTGGGGCTGATAGTTTTGTGCGCTTATAGGGTGAAAAGTAAAGGTAATAAAGATTAAATACAAATAAATACGATTAAATACATAAAATGTTAACATTTTTAAGTATTTTATAATCATTATCTTACAAAAAAGACCTCAAAAAGAGGTCTTTCTCCCAAATTGAAATTTCTGAAAACATTATAGCCTCAACAAATAATGTTTCTTAACCTGAAACTCCATATTGTTGTTTTCCTTAATCGGAAAAACATAGCTTTCGATAAATAATTATAAGAGGGAAGTGTGCTTATGGTTAGAGGGAGGATAAAACCTACGCACAATACTTAAAATTAATTGATGACTATTTTACCTGCAAATGAAAAAGATAAACGGATAAAAATCTTAACAAATCTAGTAATTTACGTACACCCAACCTACCATTGGTCGATAGTCAGGATCATTGAGATTTAAAATGTAGAAGTATGTACCAACAGGGACAATACTACCATGATTGTTTAATCCTCTATTAATTCTCCCAAACCAAGGTTTTTCATTATTGCCTTCAAAAACAATATCACCATAGCGGTTATATATTTTTAGTTGGTGCTCTGTGAAAATATCATACAAACCTTGTATGTTAAACCAATCATTATATGTATCGTCATTTGGTGAAAATCCATCAGGTACATAAGGTGGGCAATTTTCTATATAGAGTTGAAACTGATAAACTTCATAACATGGTGGATTTTCTATCCTCACATAGATGTTTTCAGGATTTATAAGATTGTTATATGTGGTTGGTGTTAAAATTGGATTTGATGCCGTTTCTAAATCCTCAAGTGATCGATAAAAAGAGACATCCTCTTCTTCATGCTCTAGGTTAATTAATGCTTCATACAAATTGTAGGTTGAAGTTTCAAAACCTTCATTACAACCTGTAAGACCAGGTAAAGTAATAATATCTGGAATTACTAATAATTCAATTTCAACAAAATTAATATTGTTGTCTTCGTTAGTTTCTGTTACAACTCCAGACATGGTACCATCATCATCGACAATAGCGATTATGGTTAAATTTGGGTCAGAGTCTTCGGGAATCGTTACAATAGTAGAGTTAGATTCTGACTCCCCAATATTTAAATTATTTACGGTTTGACTTTGTCCTACCAGAAGATTGCCTAAGTAAAATGCAATTGGTGTATTGGCTGGTAAAACATCTGTACTATTAAAATTGTTGACCGTGTAAATCAACTCAATACTGTTGTCTCCACAATTCACTATATAATCATTAACCTCTATAGTAGCATCAGGTAATTGACTGTTTAGTACTGTAATTATATTGTTCAAAATAATGAGATCTGCACTAAAACCTCCATTTTCATTGATACCTCCTGTAGTTAATTTTATTGAAGCAGAGGTATCTCCAATATTTATATTATTTTCTAAATTATAAACATCTAAGTCAGCATTATAAAATGTAGTAGAATTTGTAAAGGTGTTGGTGCCATTAAAAGCATTGTCAGAAAGATTCAAAGGAGGATTAGATAATACATTGTTGTTTACAGATAGAGATTCTCCATAGTTTAAACTATTATCTCCTTCCCAAGCCAAAAAGCCAATTTTTGCACCGATATTATCAATGACATCAATATTGTCTAGAATAATTTCTTTTTCTTGTACATTACGGTTTATAATTTCTAAACCTTGGTATAGGTTAACTTGATTTAAAGGAAGGTTATCATTTTGATAGATAACATAAATACTCCAACCACCAAAATTTGTTCTGTTATTACAATAGCCAGGATTAGACATTAAGTCTGCACTTATATCCATATCTGAAAACATGTAGGTCCCATTACCTTCACTAATAACTAAATCGGTTACGTCTGCATAGCAGGAAAAATATTCTAATTGTCCGTTAAAAATATCACTGTAGGTTACGGTATATATCTCTTGACTAGAAATTTGTGTTCCGTTTAGAGTGACCTCTGTATCACCAAATCCGGAACCTGCCCAATACAAATATGCTTTTACAATTTGATTGTCTGCATCTAATGTAAGGTTAGCACTCGAGGATTCTAAAAGCGAACAAAAACTCTGGTCTATATTATTTTCTGCCTGATTTAAGGTGTTTCCAATAGCAGTATAATCGTATCTGCCATTAAATTGTTCAAACAGAGAAATATCTTGAGCAGATAATGGCAATACTAAGCCCAAAAATAGTATAGAAAATATGTAATGTGCCTGTTTCAAATGGCTTGGATTGGTTATGTCTAAATTACGATTAATATTTATCGCACCAAACTAAAATGACTGGTAAAGACGCGACCATCTTCTAGCTGTACTTTAAACCAATAATCGCTACTTGGCATTTTTTTTCCTTTATAAGTGCCGTCCCAACCTCCACCAAGAGGGTTGAGTTCTACTAGCAATTTACCGTAACGATCAAAAATTAAGATACTGGTATTTGGCTGAAACTGATTACTTATTCCTTTGACTTGCCAAAATTCGTTTGTACCATCACCATTTGGTGTGAAAAATTTAGGAAAACCAATAACCGATACTAATTCATCCGCAATGCCACAGTCATTTTTATCTCTCACAAATACTGTATATAATCCTGGTAATACGTCTTCAAAAACATTAGAATCTTGGTAAGGTCCATCAACATCATCTAAGGCATATTCATAATCACCTTCACCAGAAACTAAAACTGTAATTGAATTATTATTAGAGGCATCAACGACTTCAATATTTTCTATAGTTGCAATATTAGATGGTAAAACTGTAATGGTTCTGTCTTTAAAACAGCCATTGACATTGCTAACCCTAACATTGTACGTGCCTGGCGCATCAACTTCTATGGTGGCTGTGTCTTCACCAGTTGACCAATTGAATAAATAGTTGCTCGGTGAGTCATTAATAATACCAGCATCTAAAACAATTGTGTCAGGGAAACTATTGAGACAGTACAGCGTTTCAAATTCGGTTTCAATATTTGGAAGTTCGTAAACGGTAAGTGCAACTTCACTTATTCCATAACAAGCATTGGAGTTTTCAACGCGAGCATAAATCGTTTGATTATAAGGAATGGTATTTGTGAAATTTGTGCCAAGCGGATTAGTTTCAACCAGGGCATCTTCATAGGTTTCAAAATATTGAAGATCTAAACCAACAGGTGCTCCAGCGAGCACAATGGCATTGGTGTCATTAAGGTTGAAAAGTGCAAAACCGTCCTCATTGCCATCGTCATCGCATACAGCAATACTAACATTGTTAGAAGATGTGGTACTCACTTCCAAAGAAACTTCACTAAAATTTACGCAACCTGTTGAAGTATTGGTAACTCTTGCGTACACAATTTGTGGATTGAAGAAATTATCAAAAGCACTGGCATTAATTCCATTTTCGTCATTTTCTGCATCTAATTGAGATAGGTAGTAGGATACATCAGCGCTTGGATCTCCGTTGGTAATATCGCTAGATATTTCATTAAGATTGAATGTGGTAAAACCTTCTGGGATACCATCTTCATCACATTGAATTAGTGATACATCATTAGCAATTGGCTTAGTAGCTACGACAATGTCAAACGAGGTTAACCCGACACAACCACTATTTACATCTTCAATTCTAGCAAAAATTTCGGTTGGAGTTGCTACAGTGTTAGTATAAATAGTTGGTAAAGCTGAAGTATTAGCTATGGCATCACTTTCTGATAAATAATAACTTATGTTAAAATTTGCACCTAAAATACCATTAGTAATTTCTTGCGTTTTTACATCAAAATCAAATGTTGTTTGCCCATTTTGGTCATCACCATCTGTATCATCATCACAAACCTCATAGATTGTTGGTAGATTAAAATTTGAAAATGAAGAAACATTAACAACCATTGTATTAATAATAAAACAATTTGTGGTTGTATTCTCTATGCGTATAAAAACGGTCTGAGTACTAAAAAAACTAGTAAAAATATCTCCTAAAGGATTAATGTTAATGTTAGCGTCATTTTCAGTATTATGAAAACTTACAGCAACATCACCTTCACCATTAATAACATCTTGTCTAAGTGTAGTGAGATCAATTTCTGTGATTAAATCATCAAAAGGTGCAACATTATCACAAAGTTCTAATGGTGGTAAACTTGTAATGTTCGGGTTTGTTAAAACCGGATTTGAAGGACTTTCTGGGAATGTCGCTGTACCAGTCCACTCTATGGAAAAAGGACTATTTCCTATTGGACGATCAATAACTAAAAAATAGGTTTCTCCTGCCTGTACATCTAAATCGCTTACAAAGCTATCACCATCAGCTCCTGGACCTTCATCAGGATCCGGATCGTCTGGACTCATTCCTGTGAGATTGTTACCTTGATTTGCTGCTTGTGGGTTTGTTGTAGAACACCTTACGGCCTGTCCAATATTTCCACAGGTAACATTTGGACCAAATAAAAAGAAATCATAATCCTCGGAAATGTTTGTACTTGCAGGTGTTAGAGTAAAAGCTAAAGTTCCTGAATTGGCAATTGTAACTTCTAACCAAATACTATTGTTTTCTTGACTTGAGCATGTGTTGGAACCAGCTAATTCTTGTGTGCCAACTCCCTGAGCATTAAGTTCTAGTGTTGAGTTTCCACAAACTGTGATGGCATTAACACAATCGTTTGGTTCTTGGCTATAACAAAAGATACTAAAACATAATATAGCTAGAGCTAATAGATTTTTATGAAGGGATAGATTTGGTTTCAATATTATCGTTTTAAAGAAAAATGGCTTGTAAAAGTTCTTCCATCTTCTAACTCTACCTTAAACCAGTAATCGCTTGCAGGCATGTTAGCACCATTGTATCTACCATCCCAACCAGGACCAAGAGGATTAAGCTTTGTTAAAAGTTTTCCGTAACGGTCAAAAATAAGAATTAAAGAATTAGCTTGAAACTGATTATTAATGCCTCTTACTTGCCAAAACTCGTTAGTGCCATCACCATTTGGTGTAAAGAATTTTGGAAAACCAATAACTGAAACCAGCTCTTCTGAAATTCCACAATCGTTTTTATCTCTAACAAATACTGTGTAGAGACCTGGTGAAATATCTTCAAATACATTAGAATCTTGATAAGGACCATTAATATCATCTAACGCATATTCGTAATCACCTTCACCAGAAACTAAAACGGTTATAGAATTATTGTTTGAGGCGTCTATAATTTCAATATTATCTATAGTAGCAATATTGGATGGTAAAACAGTTATAGTTCTTTGTTTGCTGCAATTGTTGCTATTAAAAACAGTTACGGTATAAGTGCCAGGCTCATTGACTTCAATTGTAGATGTGGTTTCTGTTGTAGACCAAGAGTAGGTGTAATTACTAGGTGAGTCGTCAATAATTCCTGCATCTAATACAATGGTTTCAGGAAAACTGTTAATACAGTATAGTGTTTCAAATTCAGTTTCAATATCTGGTAGTTCATTAACAATAAGTTCTATTTCACTTATACCATAGCATGCGTTAGAATTCTCTACGCGTGCATAGATGATTTGATTATAAGGAGTTGTATTAGTGTAAGTATCGCTAAGTGCATTATTTTCTAAAAGCGCATCTTCATAGGTTTCATAGTATTGTACCTCTAGTCCTGCAGGTGCACCAGCCAAGACTATTGGGTTTGATGCAATAAGACTAAATGCCATAAAACCATCTTCCGTACCATCTGTATCGCAAGCAATTAAACTCGTGTCGTTTGACGAGGTTGTGCTTACTTCTAACGAAACTTCACTATAGCTTACACAGCCAGTATTTGTATTAATAACTCTAGCATAAACGATTTGAGGGTTAAAGAAATTTTCAAAAGCATCAGCATCAATTTCGTTTTCTTCATTTTCTGCATCTACTTGAGATAAGTAATAGGTTACATTTCGGTCTGGTTCGTTATTTATAACATCATCATTAAATAGATTAATGTTAAAGGATGTGAATCCTTCTGGTATACCATCTTCATCACACTGCAAAATTGTAATATCGTTTGCTATAGGTGCGTCATTAACATCAAGTATAAAACTTCCTGTGCTATAACAATTTGTGTTATTGGTGTTTTCAATTCTAATAAAAATTTCACCAGAATTTGTGGTGTATGTTAGAGGTAACTGATCAGTATTGTCATCAGCATCTTGTTGTGAAGAATGAAAGGTAATATTGGTTTCGGTTTCAGACTGATCACCTCTTATAGATGCAATTAAATCACCTAATTCTATGGTTGCAATTCCATCTGTTGGATCTCCTTCGTTATCACAAAATTCAATATTATTAATTTGAACAATTTGCGGAGTCTTAATTACTTCAAGCTCAAAATTTGTTATGTCAAAACAATTGGTATTATCTGAGTTTTCTACTCTTACAAAAATTGGTTGAGGACTACTAATGTTTGTGTAAGGAAAGTTGATTTCATTTTCGAGATTAATAGCATTATCCATCGATTCAAAATAACGCACATTATACTGTGCAGGGGATTGCATTAAGAGAGCCTCATCATTTTTATCTGTAAAGTCTAAACCACTAACAATACCATCGTTTATAGAATCATCACAAACGGTAACATTAGAAACTGTGTTAGCTACAGGAATATCAAAAACACCTACAACAGCACTACCTTCTATGGGACAATCTCCATTGTTAGGTTCTATATAAACTTCATAAAAACCTGGAGCATCTATTATTAACTGGGCTTGATTATTTCCAGCAATAGGAGTACCATCAAAGGACCAAACGTAATCGGCACCTGTAATTTCATCGGCTTGTAAGGTATAGCTATCTCCAACACACAAACTTAATTCCGAGGTACTAATTCCGTTTCTAATAATATCTATTTCAAATCCAAGTAGAGAAGTAATAAAAGGGGGTAACCCTAAGGTGGCACTAGTGCCACTAGCCAAAGGTTGACCACCTTGGTTGTAGTTACACGCTAAACCAGCTTCACCAGGATTTTCAATAACATCAAGGCTATTTTGACTTTGTCCATTACATACATATATTTTGTTGTTAGGACCTAGCTGCATAGATGAGATAAACTGTGTGCCTTGAAATACTATGGTCTCAGCATTATTATTATCAAGGTCAAACTGCCTTACTACATTATTATTTGTTACATATAGTTTTTTAGAGTCAGCAGAAAACTCAGTGCCATAACTTTGCATATTAGATACTAAATTCACAGGATTACTAACTTGCCCTGTTTCATTGTCAAAATCATAGAGCCAAAAACTACCAGTACTTGGTGCTGCATCATCATCACTTGGAAACACACCGTTTTGAGCATGGCAAACAGCTATCTTATTACCATCAGGTGAGGATTTCATATAACCAATACCATTTCTTCTATAACCTTGTGTTGTAATGTTTGGTGTTACAGTTGAAGTAACTGGGGTTAAATCATTAAAACCATTAGCATCTATTTTAAATGCATAGAAGGTGTCTACAAATTGAGTTATAACCCACATTGTTTCGCAGTCTGCCCCTTGAACGGCAGTTATTTTTTCGGCACATTTATAAAGTTCTTGGTCGGGTTGAGAAGTGTCATAAGTTACAAGGTGGATATTCTTTTCTGAAGCAACAACATCTCCAAAACCGCCATTGAGAGTCATATCTACTAATGAGTAATTAAAACCATTATTAAATCCGTCATCATCATTAGGTACCGATTGAAAGTCGCCATAAGTTTCTTCATAAAAATTTATAGGATTTCCATTTTCATCAGCAGGACCTTGATTAGGTGCTGCCCATGCATTGTTGTGATGAGGTTCATCTACCGTAAAGATGTAATACAAATTTTCATTTGTAGGATGTGGTACAATTACTCCAGAGGAAGTACTGGATGGATCTCCGAGTAACCCTGTATCACCAAAGTAATCACCATTAGGCATAATTTGATGGTTACGATTCCATACTGTACGTCCATCCGTATAAAATTGCAAAATACCATTTTCATCGGAGATAGTAGAACAGCCTTCGGAAGTACTTATTGATGTTGAAATAGGAACAACATTACCTGTTGTTAAGTCAAAATTTAATCCAGCTTGGTTGCCAAAAGCCCAGTTTGTAGTTTCTTCTTGTGCCATTGTAAAAACACAATAAAAAAATGCAAATAGTAAGGCGTATTTCTTTTTCATAATTGCTTTAATGTACACTACACACTTTAATACAATATAACAACTAGAACTCAAAAACTCCTAGATTTAGTATTAAAATTACATAGCAATTACAACAAAGCTATTATAAATCTCTCTTTTTTAATAATTGATAAGATAAAAAGATAAAAAGTGCAGACCAACCTAATACAATAGCTATTTCGTACCAGTGTACTGCGTAATCGTAAGATAAATCTTCTTCTATTTGATTGGCTAATGCTTGTACTGCTGATAGTCTAGAGCCAGGCTCGTCAATTAAATTCCATAAGGATTTAAATGGCATATATTGGTAAATGTTGTCAGCAAAGTCAGTACCTCTATTATATGCGGATACAATGCTCCAACTTATAAACTCTATTAAAAATAATACAACCATTGTTGCTACGGCAAAGGCAGATCGCTTTATAAGTACACCTAAAAATAAACCAAAAGAGAAAAACCCAACAAGCTTAACAAAGAAGGCGAGTAGGTATTCTAAATCTGTAAAGACTATTGAAAACTCTGTATAGCTTGAGTAGATGTAACCTAGTACTAATGATACAATAAATACAAATACTGTAGATATTAGCGAGAATGCTAAAACCATGTAAAACTTAGATAGTATAAACTCTTTCTTACTTAAACCATCTATAAGGTTTTGTTTTAAGGTTTTATTACTATACTCATTGGATACCATTGAGACAATAACCAGTAGTAAGAAAAACTTCAATAATCCTGCTACAAAAGTATTAAAGTGCCAGATATACGGGAAATTAAAAATTCCCATTTCAGCTAAATGAAATTTAACTGGGCCAATATCAAACTTTATTACAGCAAAAAGAGCTATTAGTACAAGTAAAATGAAATAGGTAAGTATAAGTATTCTACTTGCTTTATTATATCTTAATTTATCAAATTCTATTTTTAATAATCTTAACATGATGTGGTTGGTTGTGCTTAGTTTTAATTTAATTTTCCTATTTCTTGATTAATCTCATTTTCATCTGTTAGTTGTAAGAATTGCTCTTCAAGGCTTTCTTTTCGTTTTACCAAATGAGATAGGATTATACCTTTGTCAAACATCAGTTTATTAAAGTCCGATGCAGACATAGGTTCATTTAAAAAGGCTGTGATTAATTCTTCTTCAATCTTTAGTTTACTAAAATTTGGATGAGATTCTAAGATTGAAATAAGCTCTTTCTTTTTGTCAGTTTTTAACTCAAAAAAGCCATGACTACTAATCATTTCATCAACACGGCCAGAGTATAATTTTTCACCTTTTCTAAGGACTACAACATGAGAACATACTTTTTCAACTTCATCCAAAAGGTGAGAAGCTAATAGGATGGTTGTTCCACCAGCTGCTATGTCTTTAATGATTTGACGTATTTGATGAATTCCTTGTGGATCAAGACCGTTAGTAGGCTCATCTAAAATTAATATTTCAGGATCGTTAAGTAAGGCGGAAGCAATGGCTAAACGCTGTTTCATTCCTAAAGAATAAGTCTTAAACTTATGATGTTTTCTTTCTAAAAGGCCAACTACTTCAAGTTTTTCATCAATTTTACTATGGTCAACACCTTTTATTCTACAGACCAATTTTAGGTTTTGTTCTGCTGTCATGTAAGGGTAAAAATTTGGTCGCTCTATAATAGCACCTACTTGCTTTAAAGCATCATGTGTAGATGTGTTTCCATTAAACCATTTAAAGGATCCACTGGTTTTATTCACTACGTTAAGAACAATGCCTAAAGTAGTAGATTTACCACTTCCATTAGGTCCTAAGATGCCATATACGTTGCCTTTATTTATTGTAAAGCTTAAATCTTTTACAGCCGTAAGAGCGCCGAATCTTTTAGTAAGATTGTTAATTGTGAGAATGGGTTGTTCCAAAATTGATTGGTTTTTTTAATACTGAAAGTCCAGTATAGATTGGTTATGTAAGTAAGACGAGTGTTTAAAATATTTGTTACAAAATAACGATATAAAACCTTACTTTAGTATTAATTAGTTGATATGGAAGATTTAAAAATTTCTAAAAAGAAGCCATCTTATCCAATTAATGATAAGCTGCATAATTATCTAAAGTCCTATAACCGCAATATACGGTTACCTATTTTTTATGATGATTTGCTACGTTTTCAAGGTTCTGTTGTAGTATACGATAAAAACGATGAGGATACACTATGGGTGCGTGTTTATTACAATGAGTTTGAACGTGAAGAAATTGATCGAAGTCTAAAACTTGTATACTCTATTTTAATATCTGATGGTAATGAAGACATTTTTAAGTATCTTAATGTAGATGCTGTAGATTATTGTACGTTCGGAAATTCTAAACCTTTTAGAGTTAAGGTAAGAAATATACTTAACGATAATTATACTTATTTCTATGTTAAAAAAGGCGATGCCTCTAGAGTTTATGGATTAGAACTAGAGCACATGTTATCTCCATACAATTTAAACTTTTTGGTTTATAAAGATACTTTAATAGAGGAGCATATTGCAGGTATTCCTGGCGATGAATTTATAAAAAATATGTTGCCACAACGTACTGAATCTGAAAAATCCCAAATAGCAAAAGAGTTTGTGAAGTTTAATGAACGTTGTATGATTAGGTTACTAGGTGATATGCGTTCTTACAACTATGTTATAGTACCTACTCACGATTTTGACCATGTGGTTTATAAAATTAGAGCTATAGATTTTGACCAACAGAGCTATGAAGGAAAATTGAAAATTTACAGACCTCAGTTTTTTAAAGAGAATTATAAGATGGTAGAGTTGGTTAGAAATCGTATTCAGAAGGAATCCATAGACCAATACAAAATTGAGGAACGATCTATTATTGCAAAACGCATGTTAAGTTATCAAAGTAGAATAAGTGAACTTCTAGATTGTATGGATAACGATGTAATTTCTATCCCAAAGCATATAGATTTATTGAAAGAGGAAATTTATAATTATACAAACGATTTAGAGTTTAGACGCTGCCAAAATATGGGAGGTATATTAAAAAATGCCTTAGATTTCGTAAAACGAAATTACCAAGGCATTAATATGAAAAATTTCTTTTAGTCTTTTTAGTTCCAGTTTTCATCAAAATCTAAACTATCGTAGTCATCGATGTCTAGATCATCATCAAACTCGTTAAAGGCGTCATCATCTTCAGCTTCAAAAGATTTATCTGGTGCTTCGTCAGGAATTTGACCGTGAACAAACATTAGGTTAGGGTAATCTGTACCTTGGGCTTCGTCTACAATTTCAGCAAGTTCTACGTAAAATGTCCACATGCTTAAGAAATCGTAAACGTAGATTAGCTTTGGTGAAGCCTCGTGTACAACATCTTTTATAACCGTTGTACTCATCATTTTAACTTCGTTACCAGCTTCACTCATGTCCATCATGGCAATTTCTTCACCTTGGTTCCATTCGTCATCGCTAATATAAAAAGAAGCCATTTCCATACCATCAAAGCCAAAAGATTGGGTAATGATGTTATGCAAATCTTCCATTGTGTCGGTTTCACGAATTTCTAAATCGCGAAACACATCGTCTTCTGTATCGTTGTCTAATATGACTCTAAATCTGTAAATCATGGTGCAAATTTAAACTATTTACTAAAACGATGCAGTGTAAAAACCATACAACTCAATAAAATAAATGCAACAACCTGATGCAAAACACCTAACCAAACTGGTACTGCAAGTAATAATGTAAGCACACCCAATAAAAACTGAATGCCAACTACAAGCAGAAGACTGTTAACACCTTTAGTTTGCCATTTGGAAATATCGTTACGAGTGGCTTTGTACCATATTGATAAAATGAAAACCACTACAAAATATGCTAATGTTCTGTGTACAAACTGCACACCACTTTTTCCTTCAATAAAGTTGAGGTATGTTGGGTTGTGCTCTGTGTAAACAGTTTCGTGAATAAGTTTGCCTTCACTCATAAAAGGCCAGTGGTTGTGTATCCAACCTGCATCTAACCCAGCTACAAAGGCACCATAAATAATCTGAATGATTAATATAACTAAACCTATTCTAATGAAATTTCTAAGTTTAGTGTCTATAGCTTTTTTATTAGGGAACATTAAATCTAATGCGACCCAAAATGTATAGGCAAAGGTTAAAAATGCTGTAGTTAAATGTGCTGCTAATCTGTAATGACTTACATCTGGTCTGTCAACCAATCCACTTTTTACCATATACCAACCTAGAAAACCTTGAAAGCCACCCATGAATAATAGTAAAATCGATTTTTTAATGGTAGGTTTTGAAAGTTGTTTTCTGATTAAAAAGTAGAAAAAAGGAATGATAAATACTAAACCAATAAAACGACCAATTACACGATGAATCCATTCCCAAAAGTAAATTTCTTTAAATTCTTCTAAAGTGAAGTGATTGTTTAGTTTTTGATATTCAGGATATTGCTTATAAAGCTCAAAGGCTTCATTCCATTCAACCTCATTCATAGGTGGAATAGTTCCTGAAATTAGCTTGTAATTAGAAATGGAAAGACCAGAATGTGTAAGTCTGGTAATGCCGCCAACAACAACCATAATAAAAATTAGAATACAACCTGTAAGTAACCAATAGATTACGGCTTTGTTATCCTTTTTCATTTAGTAATTTTTTTAGTTTTCAATAGTTAATCCTAAGTCTTTTCCTTTTTTTAGCATTAGTTCAAATGCAGCCTCATGTTCATTAGGAATGTCACCTTCTAAAATGGCTTCTTTTATGGCTTCTTTTATAATTCCAATTTCTTTTGAAGGTTTTAAATTAAAGGCTTTCATTATTTCTTCGCCAGAAACAGGTGGTTGAAAATTACGCACACGATCACGTTCTTCAACCTCCACAATTTTATCTCTTACAAGTTTAAAGTTGTTATGATACTTCTTGAACTTTTTAGGATTTTTTGTTGTAATGTCAGCTTCGCAAAGTGTCATTAAGTCATCAACATGTTCCCCTGCATCAAAGACTAAACGTCTAACTGCAGAATCGGTAACCTCACTAGCTAAAACAATTGGACGAGAACTCATGAATACCATTTTTTGAACAAATTTCATTTTGTCATTCAAAGGCATTTTAAGTCGTTTGAATAATTTGTAAACCATTTTAGAACCTACAAACTCATGGGCATGAAACGTCCATCCAATTTTTTTGTGGAATTTTTTGGTAGGAGCTTTTCCAATATCGTGTAGAAGTGCAGCCCATCGCAACCAAAGGTTGTCAGTAGTTTCACAAATGTTATCTACAACTTCTAAGGTGTGGTAAAAATTATCTTTGTGACGTTGGCCTTCGACTTCATCAATACCTTTAAGCGCAGTAAGTTCTGGAAGAATGTAATCTAAGAGGCCTGTTTTTTCCAGAAGTTTAAATCCTATTGAAGGCTTATCACTTCCTAGTATTTTATTTAGCTCAGTTACAATACGTTCTTTAGTAATGATTTTTATTCTATCCATGTTAGCCGTTATAGCTTTCAACGAATTTTCTTCAATTTTAAAATTTAATTGTGTTGCAAATCGAATTGCGCGCATCATTCGTAACGGATCATCACTGTAAGTAATATTTGGGTCTAGAGGTGTTCTAATTATACCTCTGTCTAAATCTTCAATACCATTGAATGGGTCTAATAGTTCACCAAAATTAGATGTGTTGAGACTTAATGCAAGAGCATTTATAGTAAAGTCTCTTCGGTTTTGATCATCTTGTAAGGTGCCATTTTCAACAACTGGGTTTCTACTATCTTCATTATAACTTTCTTTACGAGCACCAACAAATTCTACTTCAATATCATTGTAGCGCAACATTGCTGTGCCATAAGTTTTAAAAACCTGTACTTTAGGATTGGTCGGTAGGTTTTTGGAAACTTGTTGAGCAAGGTCTATACCACTACCAATAGCAACCACATCTATGTCCTTTGCATCGCCACGCTCAAGGAGATAATCACGTACAAAACCTCCTATGACATAACAATCTAGCTGCAGTTCGTCTGCAGATTGCGAAATAGTTTCAAAAATATCGTGTTTTAGAGCTGTTTTGTAAGTCATACTTCACCCAATAAAAATGGTTTTGCAAAGATACGACTTATAAATATTTATAAGTTGATGTGGTACAATCTAAATAAAATTAAAACAGGTGTTATAACTATTTTAATGAGACTTATTTAAACTTATAGACTCCTAAGGATTTTTTTAGATTTTTATAGTGATAGTTAAAATGAGATTTTAGCCGCATTTTAATATTGTTAGATTCCCAAACATTCCCAGGTGTTATATTTTCTTTAATATAATCTTGTTGATTTTGAGTGATTTTAAAAGTATCTAAGTAATCGTCAATATTTACTTTGCCATAACCACCAAATCCATTGACTTTGTTTTCTAAGTGAGAAACAGCAGTCCAAACATTTACATTTCTAACAAAAAGAACATTTTTTTCACGTTTCCAATGAGAGTGGCTTGCGCTCCACACGGTTTTTGGATTGTCTTTTTTTTCGATAAGACTTATAAATGGGGAATATTGGTCTATTCGCTTTCCAATTTTTACATCTGGTTTTATCTGTAAAGAATAACCATCAATAAAATCTATAGCCATAAAATTTTGACGATTGAAGCGTTTTTGAACTTCATCTATATAATATTTGCTAATACAGTCGTCATTATCTAAACGACTAGTAATAACATAGTCACTGTCGTAGTTAGAGATATATTCTTTAATTGATGGCAAAAATAAATCCATTCCATCTATATAGATAGGAACAAAATTTTCCATTTTAGATTTAAAAGTATCTATAATATCTCTAAACTTTTGAGGTGTAGTAGTATCAAAAAAAACAAGCCATTGGAAATTTTGATTGGTTTGGGCTTTAACACTTTCGAAACAAAAATCATTAAATAGTTTAAATCTGTTTTCGTGCCATTGATCTGTTAAAACTGGTGCATTCTTTTTATCTGAAACCCATTTAGGATTTCTAAGGTTAAAACGCGTAATTAAAAAATGACTATAATCCATTTAAGATAAGTTAAGATAGTTGAATGCTTTCTCAGCAAAGTTATGATTTATCTCGCGACATTCTTCTAAAATACCAGAATAACTCTGCCCTTTTTTTATATCATCTTCAAAGGTGTCAAAAGATGAAAAAACCGGTTTATATTTAAAGTCGTAGAATTTTGAAGAGTTGGGTATTGCAATTACTTTTTTGTTTAAAAGTAAGGACCAATACATCGCATGATAGCTATCTGTTACAATAGTTTCGGATTTACCAATAAAACCAACCATTTCTTCAAGATTGGTTGTGTTAGAGCTCGTAGGATAGTTTTCTAGCCGTTTTAATAGGTTGTTTTTTTTCAGAGTGTCTTTGTGGAAGATTATACCAGTTTCTTGAACGCTAGAATAGTCATTATCAAAAATGCTATGCATACAACTTACGCAAGGAACATATTCTCCAGGCATACTATAATCTCTTGTACCAACCAATCCAAATTTTGATATATCTATATTGTAGTCTACTTTTTTATTGAATGTGAAATGATCTTTACGGTTATGACCCAAACCCCAAAGTACAATTTTCTTATTTTTTTCTGTTAGTTTTTCAAAAAGCTCCATTTGTTTAGAAAAGCCAGAACGATTCAATAATCCACCACCACCAATAATTAGACTATTATTTGAGATTTTTTCAATGAAATTATTGGTCACATTTCTATCATCAACTTTATAATCAAATATGTCTAAGGCTTTATCTTTTAAAACATCAAAATAGAGGTGTGGTGCACAATAAAAATCACCAACATTATTTTTATCTATTCTATGAAGATTAACAACAGAATTATTTTTTTGTTCGGTATTTAAAATAGTTTTGAGTGTTCTGCTTTTAATATGTTTTCTCTTTAATGAAGATAAAATGTTTTTCATTTTTATATGGTCTCAAAAGTCGTTATAGATTTGTTTCAATATTGGCTAAATTAAAGTAAAAGTTATAAACTAATTGTAATTTTGTACTATGAATAGAGTGATAGAAGAAAAATTCACAACAATTACAGCACAGTTAGATAGTAGTATTATAAATTTTGAGACTACAGGAACTCCGTTTGGAAATCAAGATAGAAATTCTCTAAAGCTGTTTAAAATAAAGGACAAAACACTAAATGTAAAGTCGTTCAAAATCCCCAATATTATTAATCAAATAGCTTATAGGTTCTTTAGAAAAAGTAAAGCACAGCGTTCTTTTGAGTATGCAAATGAACTTTTAAAACTTGAAATTGGCACACCACAGCCAATTGCCTATTATGAGTTTAAGACTCCTCTATTATTTAAACAGAGCTACTATATAAGTGAGCAATTAGAATGCGATATAACCTATAGAGAATTAACCAAGGACCTGAATTACCCAAATCATGAAAACATTTTGAGAGCTTTTACAAGGTTTACATATGATTTACATGAGAAGAATGTTAATTTTTTAGATCATTCACCAGGTAATACCTTAATTAAAAAAAGTGAAGATTTGTACCATTTTTACCTCGTAGACTTGAATAGAATGAAGTTTAAACCTATGGATTTTGAGACTAGAATTAAAAACTTTGCGAAATTAACTACACATGAGTCTATGGTAAAGGTTATGAGTGATGAATACTCTAAATGTTGTAATGAGCCATATGAGAAAGTGTTTAATCTTATGTGGAGTTCTACACAGGCTTTTCAAGAAAAGTATTACAGAAAAAAACGGTTGAAAAAGAAACTTAAATTTTGGAAAAAATAAATCAGGAATTCATTTTTAGTGCTCTTAATTTTTTATACTTCAAATAAGTAATTTTCCATGTTTGGTAACAAATTCTAAAACCATTTTTACCATCTAAAAACCCTAATCTTAGAATGTAAGATTTAAAGAAAGCCCATAACGGATTCCAAATGAGTTTCCATAATGTTGCTTTTTTATTTTCTTCATAATAAGCTTGAGCTGCAATGGAAGAAAAATATTCGGTTTTTTTATCCATTTCCTCATAACTTTGGTAAGTGTAATGAAGAATATCACCTTTTAAATAACCAACTTCGGCATTTGGGTTATTCAATTTAATTGTTTCGTGAATTTTATGACCTGTCCATTTTGCTTTGCTTTTATCAAAAACGCGTAATTTTTTATTGGGGTACCAATCGCTATGCTTTATCCATTGTCCGCAAAAATTATTATAACGGTTGGCATAATACCCATCAAAAACCCAATTATTTTTTAGCTTAATTATAGATTTTTGAAGTTCATTAGAAAGCGCCTCATCACCATCAAGAGAAACAATATGCTTGTGTGTAGTTTGCTCTAAAGCAAAGTTTTTCTGTTCGGTGTATCCAAGAAATTTTTGCTCAATAAACTTTACACTAAATTTTTGGCAAATTCTTTTGGTGTTATCTGTAGAATAAGAGTCTACAACCACAATTTCATCAACAACATTAACTAAAGACTGTAAACATCGTTCGATATTTCGCTCTTCATTAAAGGTAATGATAACACCAGATAGTTTTAGCATACTTGTAATTTCACTGTTGTAAAAATAGTATTTTTGTGCTTATGCAATCACAACTTAAAGCTTCGGTTATCATTAGTACATACAATCAACCAAAATGGTTAGAGCTGGTTTTACATAGTTATGATCTTCAAACCGAATCTAATTTTGAGTTGATTATAGCGGATGATGGTTCTGATGAGAGAACAAAGGCTGTGGTTGATGAATTTTCTAAGAAGTCAAGCATAGATGTTATTCATATATGGCAAGAGGATGAAGGCTTTCAGAAAACAAAAATTCTTAACAAAGCTATTAGCGCTTCAAATTCAGAATATCTCATATTTACAGATGGAGATTGTATTGCAAGAGCGGATTTTGTAGCAACTCATTTAAAGTTAAAGCAAACTAATTATGCACTTTCTGGAGGATATTTTAAGCTGTCTGAAAAAATATCTCAAAGCATAACCAAAGAGACAGTAGATAGCCAAAAATGTTTTGATAAACAATGGCTTTTAGTCAAAGGTCAGCCCAAGACTTTTAAGTTAAATAAGTTAACTAATTCTAAAGTCAAGGCAAATCTTTTAAATACGTTAACTCCAACAAAAGCTACTTTTGATGGTATGAATGTGTCGTGTTTTAAAAGCGATATTTTAGCCGTAAATGGTTTTGACGAACGTATGAAGTATGGTGGTGAAGATAGGGAAGTGGGTGAGCGAATGAAGAATAATGGTGTAAGATTCAAACAAGTAAGGTATAGTACTATTTGTGTACATTTGCATCACGAAAGACCTTATAAAAATGAAGATGCAGAGACTTTAAATCTGAAAATTCGTAAGGAGACAAAAAGAAATAAATCAACATTTACCAAATTTGGTATTAAGAGATAAAATCCATGGCGTTACCAAAAATTACAGTCATTATTGCTACTTATAATAAAATTGATTGGTTAGAAAAAGTATTGTACGGTTACAGTGTACAAACCTATAAAGATTTTGATATTATTATTGCTGATGATGGTTCTACTGTAGAAACCAAAAATTTAATAGATAGGTTTAAAGAAAATTACCCTGTAGAAATTACGCACGCTTGGCATGAAGACAAAGGCTACAGACGCCAAAAGATTTTGAATGAAGCTATTGTCATGGCAAAAAATGATTATATCTTATTTACGGATGGAGATTGTATTCCACGTGAAGATTTTGTGGAAACCCATGCAAAACACGCCGAAAAAGGTTATTTTTTATCTGGTGGATACTGTAAACTTCCAATGGATATTAGTGAAACTATTGCCGAAGATGATATAAGGTCTAAACGTTGTTTTGAAGTGAAATGGCTAAAAGACCAAGGAGAACTTAGCGGAAAGAACAAACTAAAACTTTCGGCTAAAAATGGATTGGCAAATTTCTTGGATGTGGTAACTCCAACAGGTGCTACCTTTAACAATTGTAATTCCTCGGCATGGAAATCTGATTTAATAGCAATCAATGGATATGACGAGCGTATGCAATATGGTGGACCAGATAGAGAATTAGGTGAGCGTTTGGTAAACAACGGTATTAAAACGAAACAAATACGATACAAAGCTATTTGTTTGCATCTAGATCACGCACGTGGTTATAAAACACAAGAATCTTTAGATAGAAATTTAGCGATTAGAGCTAAGGTGAAAAAAGAAAATTTAAAGTGGACCGAATTTGGTATTAAGAAAGGTTAAGTCTATAATCTTTCTAAAAATTTAACCAAGTCTTCTTCAAAATAAGAAGGTTTAAATTTTAAATATAATTCTGAAGCTTTAGATTTTAATTCCTTTGGGTGTTTTATATCTAAATATGGTTGTTTGTCGTAATCTTTTAGATGAACCGAAACATGCTTTATACCATCATCAAACATATTCCAAGCTTCTTTTTTTATCCAAGGTGAAAAAATAGTAAATGTTGGAATATTTAAAGCTTTCGCCATGTTTATAGCTCCGCCTTCATTTCCTATTAGTGCATCACAATGCGAAGTTATTGCTAAAAAATCTCTCAAACTTTTACCAAAAACTTCAAAATGAATATGCTTTTGAGTTTCAGGTGCACAAAGATCTAATATCGCTTTAGCATCAGTCTCTTGTTTTGGTATATAATTGAATAAAATCTGGCTTTCGGGTTGAGTTGTTACAATTGTATCAATTATAGAAGCCATATAATCAAATGGATAAGTTTTGTTAGATCCGCTTCCCAAAACACCAATCATGTAGAGTGGTTTGTTAGTATCAATGCTATTTGATTCTAAAAACGTCTTAGCTGCAGATTCTTCCTTTTTAGTAAGATATATTTTTGGTCTTACTATTTTGGTAGTGTCTATATCTAAAGGTTGCAATAATTGCAGTCGGTTTTCTATTGCCAAGCCAGCATTGGTATCAGCCTTTGCCTTGTGCTTATATAAATTACTATACAATAGCTTATTCCTTCCTTTGTCTATAGAAACTTTAATCTTTGCTTTAGAAAGTAAGGTGATAAGATTACTCGATAGCTTAGAGTAAACATCTATAATAACATCATAATTTTCTTTACGAAGTTGTTTAGCAAGTTTAAAAAGTTTCAGTTTACTTTTTTCATGTTCTGGTGTAAAAAATTGAATCTTATCTATATAAGGATTTTGATCTACAACAGGGAAGGTATGCGTGTTAATGAGGTAATGTAATTCTGCATCAGGATATTGATGCTTAATGGCTTCAAACAATATGCTTGAAGCCAAAACATCACCAATCATTTTTTGTTGTATGATTAAAATTTTCAATCTTAAATTTATTCTTAGAGTATCTTATATCTAATTACACAAGGCCTATTTATTGAATTTTTCAGATCTCTTAAACTACCATATTTTTCAATACGACTATAAGTATTTCCATTCGAATCAGTAGTTATTTTAACCTTAATGTTTTTTTTGATTCCTCTTTTTTCAGGCCATATAACAAATTCGTTTCTCAACTCATCTTCTATGGTCTCTAAAGCACTTTTTCTAAATCTTTTATTACCAATTCGCTTTGAAAAAGGACGTAAATGTTTTGCCCATTCTCCACAACGAAAACGACCTTTATGATAATTAGTATTTAGATTAGTTCTCATTTTTTAAACTGCTACGTCATATTCTCGTAAAGCGTCGTTTAGAGAAGTTTTCTTATCTGTACTCTCTTTGCGTTTTCCAATAATTAAAGCACAAGGGACTTGGTATTCGCCAGCAGCAAATTTCTTAGTATAACTTCCAGGAATTACAACAGAACGCGCAGGTACTCTACCTTTCATTTCTACAGGTTCATCACCAGTAACATCAATAATTTTAGTGCTCATGGTTAATACCACATTAGCACCAAGAACTGCTTCTTTTTCTACATGTACTCCTTCTACAACAATACAACGGCTACCAATAAAAGCACCATCTTCAATAATAACAGGAGAGGCTTGCAGTGGTTCTAAAACACCACCAATACCAACACCACCAGAGAGGTGTACATTTTTGCCAATCTGTGCACAACTACCAACAGTTGCCCAAGTATCTACCATAGTACCTTCGTCTACATAAGCGCCAATGTTAACATAGCTTGGCATCATAATAACACCTTTAGAAATGTAAGCTCCATGTCTGGCTACAGCATGTGGTACAACTCTAATGCCTTTTTCCATATAGTTACGCTTTAAAGGAATCTTGTCGTGGTATTCAAAAATGCCAACCTCGTGTGTTTCCATTTTCTGAATAGGGAAGTACAGTACTACCGCCTTTTTAACCCATTCATTTACTTGCCAGCCATTTTCGGTTGGTTCTGCAACACGTAATGTGCCAGCATCTATAAGGTCTATAACACTTCTTATTGCATCTATAGTAACTTTATTGGTTAATTGAGAACGGTCGTCCCAAGCATTTTCTATAACGGTTTGTAGTTGTTTCATGTGTCTTAAATTTTGGTAAAGATAAGTTGATAAATAGCCTTGGTAAAATATTTTTAAAAAGAATTGTGACCTATTCTAAAAAGTTGTGTCTCAATAGTATTGAATACGATGTGAACTTATTTGAAATAAGTTTATCTGAGAATTTAATTAATAGCTAATTATGAAAACTCCTCTCCCCTTAATTTGAGGAGTTTTCTTTTTTGTAAGAAAATGTGACCATTTAAAACGTTTGGTGTCTTATAGATATAATTAACGTGATTTATTTATAGAGGGTAATAAAATCAACGACTTAATTAATAGCTAATTTTAAAAACGCTTCTTTTTATTAAGAAGCGTTTTTTATTACACTATCTTTGCTGCAATGGGAAGAATTTTAGCTATAGATTACGGTACAAAAAGAACTGGGTTGGCAGTTACAGATCCTATGCAAATTATTGCATCCGGATTAACAACTGTTGAAACGAAGGAGCTGATACAATATCTAAAAACTTATACAGAAGAGGAGAAGGTGGAAAAATTTGTTGTAGGCGAGCCTAAACAGATGAATAACACAGCTTCAGAAAGTGAAATCCATATTCAAAAGTTTTTAGAAAAGTTAATTAAGGAGTTTCCAAATATTCCCGTGGTACGTGTAGATGAACGTTTTACATCTAAAATGGCTTTTCAAACTATGATAGATAGTGGCCTTAAGAAAAAACAGAGACAGAACAAGGCGCTTGTAGATGAAATAAGTGCAACCTTAATATTGCAGAGTTATTTGGCTTCAAATTTTTAAATAAGAATTGTACTTTTGCACCCGAAAACAACAAGATTATGATATTACCGATAGTTGCATATGGAGATGCTGTATTAAAGAAAGAAGCTAAGGAAATCGATAAAGATTACCCAAAGCTTAATGAGTTGATAGAAAATATGTACGAGACTATGTATGGTGCTTATGGTGTTGGTTTAGCTGCACCACAAGTTGGTTTGCCTATCCGTTTATTTTTGGTAGATACTGAGCCTTTTTCAGACGATGAAGATTTATCTGAAAAAGATAGAGAACAAATGAAGAATTTTAAGAAGACATTCATCAACGCTCAGATTTTAGAGGAAGAAGGAGATGAATGGGCTTTTAATGAAGGTTGTTTAAGCATACCAGATGTTAGGGAGGATGTTTTTAGAAAACCGAAGATTAAGATTCAATATCAAGATGAAAATTTTGAAACCCATGTTGAAGAATATGATGGTTTAATAGCCAGAGTTATTCAGCATGAGTACGATCATATCGAAGGAATTTTATTTACCGATAAACTATCGTCGTTTAAAAAGCGCTTGATTAAAGGTAAATTGACAAATATTTCAAAAGGAAAAATAAGAATAGATTATAAAATGCGTTTTCCTGCAATGAGCAAAAAACGTTAACACAAAATATATGAGCTTAGATAAAATATTAGCTATTTCTGGTAAGCCAGGATTATACGAAATTGTAACACAAACAAGAACAGGTGCTGTTGTACAATCTTTAATTGATAAAAAGAGAATCACTGTAGGAGCACACAGTAACATTAGTATCTTAAGTGAAATCGCTATTTATACTTTAACAGAAGAAGTGCCTTTAAAAGATGTGCTTAAGAAGATTAAAGATAAAGAGAATGGCGAACAAACATCGATTAGCCATAAAGATGGAAAAGATACTTTAGAAGAATATTTCTTCGAAGTTTTACCAGATTATGATGAAGATCGTGTTTATGCATCAGACATTAAAAAGGTGGTTCAGTGGTACAATTTACTGCACAAAAACAATCTTTTAGAATCTCTTGAAACTGAAGAAGAAGTAACTGCTTCTGACGAAGAAGAATAAACTATGTCTAACAAAGCTGCTCAACTAAAAGCCTTTGAACGTTTGCTTGTTATTATGGACGAGTTGCGAGAGCAATGTCCGTGGGATAAAAAGCAAACTATGGAGTCGTTGCGTCATCTCACCATAGAGGAAGTTTACGAACTTGGTGATGCCATTTTAGATAATGACTTAGATGAGGTAAAAAAAGAGTTAGGTGATGTGTTATTACATATTGTTTTCTATTCTAAAATAGGAAGTGAAACAAACAATTTTGATATCGCAGATGTATGTAATAGCATCTGCGATAAACTTATAGATCGTCATCCACACATCTATGGAGATGTAAAGGTTGAAAACGAGGAAGACGTAAAACGCAATTGGGAGCAATTAAAACTCAAAGAAGGTAAGAAAAGCGTTCTCGAAGGTGTGCCAAGAAGTTTGCCTGCAATGGTAAAAGCCAATAGAATACAAGATAAAGTTGCAGGTGTAGGTTTTGATTGGGAACAACCAGAACAAGTTTTTGAAAAAGTAGAAGAGGAGTTAGCTGAATTAAAAACTGAAATAGCAAAAGGTAACCAAGATGCTATTGAAAGTGAGTTTGGTGATGTATTATTTTCTATGATTAATTATGCGCGCTTTCTAAAAGTAAATCCTGAAAATGCTCTAGAGCGTACCAATAAAAAATTTATAAAACGCTTTCAGTATCTTGAAAGTAAATCTAAAGCGCTAAACAAACCTTTAAAAGACATGACTTTATCTGAAATGGATGTCTTTTGGGAAGAGGCGAAATCTCTTTAGTAGTTTGTTATTCTGAACTTGTTTCAGAATCTCACAATGTTAAAATTATCCTAAAACAAAATCCTTAAGATCCAAACAGAAATTTCTCACGTAAATAAGATATATAAAAACAACAGCGTTTTTATATTCTTAGTAGGAAATCTTAATTATTATTAAGCGGTTGTAATTAAGGTTAATTTAGTTTAGTTAGGGCAAAACCCATCTGTTAGTAGCAGATGGGTTTTGATTTTTATATAAAAAAAGAGATTAAGAGTCTAAGAATACATCCCACGAATCTTAGTAAGCTTAGCTTTCCAAGTTTCTAATTCTTTTTTGTGCTTGGCAATGTTCTTATGCACATCTTTTACCAATGGATTATCAGAATCTACATTAGTGAAAAATTGTAAGTTATTTTCAAGCTGCGTTATTTCAGATTTTACTTCGCCAATTTTCTTGCGGATAAAGTTTTGTTCGTTATCTAAAAGTCTGGTATCATCATCATTGTTGGCTAAATTTTCAAGCTTACTTTCAAATTTTACCATTTCTAACTTAGACTTCTCCATTTTTAGTTGATCAAAAGCATCGTCAATTGCTTTGTAGAATTTGCCATCTATGTAGCGTTTGTTTTGTGGTACATAACCAACTTCTTTCCACTCAGCAATTCTGGTTTTTAAATTTTCTACATCAGCTTTGTTATCGCCACTTAGTTCCATTGCTTTTAAGTCATCAAGTAACTTTACTTTCTTATCAAAAGCATCGTATAAATGTTGGTTTTCAGCTTTACGTTGTGCATGCATTCTATCGAAATAGTGGTTACAAGCATTTTTAAACTGTTTCCAGATTTTATCGCTATCGCGTCTTGGAACATGACCAATTTTTTTCCAATCGTTTTGAATTTTCTTCATTAAAGGAGTAACAACTGCAAAGTCGTCGCTGTCTTTGTTTTCTTCAGCAATTTTTATGAGCTCTTTTTTCTTTTGAAGATTCTCGTATTGGTCTTTCTTTAAATCTTTGTAGAATTTATTTTTTCCACGATTAAAGTTTCTAACGGTGTCTTTAAACTTTGCCCAAGTGGCTTCGTTTACTTTTAAAGGTACTTTACCTGCATTAAAAAATGCTTCACGTAGTGCTTCAACTTCTTTTATTTTCTTTTGCCATGCACTGTGAGAGTTAACTGTATCATCTGCAACAGCTTGTATTTTTGCTATGATTTCTTCTTTCTTGTCAAGATTCTTTTCATAGGCTTTGTCTAAATCTGCATAGTAGGCCTGGCGCTTATCATGTATCGTCTTCGTAGCATTACTAAAACGCTCCCAGATTTCTTCTCTATGTTCTTTAGCTACAGGACCAAGCTCTTCTTTCCAAAGCTTGTGTAATACTTGTAGCTCTCTAAAAGCACGGTTTACATTATCATCTTTTGCTAGTTCTTCGGCACGTTCTATAATCTTTAATTTTTGATCATAGTTGTGCTTAAAGTCCATATCTCGCAAGTCATTATTAAGATGCAAGAAATCGTAAAAACGCTCTACGTGATGATGGTATGTGTTCCAAGCATTATTGTACTTATCTCTTGGTATTGGGCCAGCATTACGCCATTTTTCCTGAAGCTCTTTAAAGGTTTTATAAGTACTTCCCATGTTTTCTTCAACAGAAAGCAGACCTTTAATTTCTTCTATAATAGCTAATCTGTTTTCGAGATTTTGTTTTAGGTTGTGCTCACGTTCTTTGTAGTATGAACTTATGGATTGCTTGTAATCTTTATAAAGTTGATTGAATAATTTTTTGGTATCGTTGGTGTAGTAGAAGTCTATTTCATTGCCGCCATCATTTATAAACTCCTCTTTCTTTTCTTCTAATAGCTCACCGAATTTATCATTGAATTCTGCTTTGATTTCATTGACTTGTTTTGATATTGTCTGAATTTTATGATGCTTCAAAAGTCTGTTGAGTTCTTCTGCTAAATCTTGCATAGACATAGCATGGTAGTCTTTGTCTTCTACCTCATGACGCTCTGCATTAGATTCATCTTCTGCATCCTCTGCATTAGAAGCTTCAATTTCTGAATGCGCATCAGAGTCTACTTTAGATTCATTGTCAGAATCTTCAGGAGTTTCATTTTCAATTTTCACTTCAGTATTTTCTTCAACTTGTGGAGTTGATTCTTCTTGCGGAGCAGTGTTTTGTAACTCTACTTCTTTTTTTCCGTCTGCATCTTGCAGGTTATCATTCTCAGACATATGTCAAAATATTTATTAGGAGGTTAAAGATACTAACAACTCGTTGAATTACAAAGCAAATACAACCAGAGGTTGTTTTGAGTAGAAGTAAGAGTGATTATGTACTTTATGATTTTAGAATTATTAATCTCATTTAGTCCAGATTTCCCAAGATTTTTCGGCCTGTAGTTTTAGCATTTCTAAACCGTTAATCGTTGTGGCTCCTTTTAATTTCCCACAATTAAGGAACTTAGTTTCTTCAGGATTATAGATAAGATCATACAAAATATGTTTATCTGATAAGCCATCGTAAGGAATGTCAGGACATTCATTTATATTGGGAGAAGTACCGATTGGTGTACAGTTTATAATTATTTGAAATGAAGTAATAGTGTCTTCAGTTAATTCAGAATAGGTATATGTAACGCCTTCTTTTTTGGTGCGTGATACATAGTGATATTTAATACCAAGTTTCTTTAAAGCACGAGCAATAGCTTTAGAAGCTCCTCCTGTGCCCAAAATTAAAGCACGTCTATGATGTTTTTTTAAATGTGGCTTTAAAGAATTTTTGAAACCATCATAATCCGTGTTAAAACCAATTAATTTGCCTTTTTTTATTTTTATAGTATTAACTGCACCTATCTTTTTTGCACGTTTATTCAATTTGTCCAATAGCGGAATTACTTCTTCTTTGTATGGAATGGTCACGTTAAGACCTTTTAAGTTTGAAGTGTTTTCAATAATATCCTCTAGTTCGTTAATGGATTGTAAATCAAAATTTACATAAGTATGCGGTAAACCTTCGTTTGTAAATTTATCTGCAAAATACCCTCTTGAAAATGAATAGGAAATGTTTTTTCCTACCAGTCCGAATTTAAGCTTTAACTTGTCTTGTGCGTTGTCCATACCATTCTAATCCCAAAACAATGAGAATTCCTAAGCCAATATACGCAATTGCAATATAAGTTTCGGTAGTCGCTTCTGGGAAAAAACGCTTGTAATTTGCAATGACTTGTTTACCAGTAGAATCTAAAATATAGCTACCATCAATATTTGTTTTATAGACAGTTTCTTTCCACGGCCAAACAACACCAAGAGACCCAATTATAAAACCAACAATAGTTGCTAATGTAATATTTTTATAATGGTGTAAAATATAATTTAGAACATGTGAAAATGTTACTAAGCCAGCTACAGAGCCTAACGTAAATATGCCAAGCACTTTAAGCATTCTAATTCGAGCTTCATTTTTAATGAACTCAAAATTACCTGTAAATATATCTGAAATAGTGTCGTAAAGCGCATTAACAGAGTCTACCAGGAGTAACACATAATTTCCGAGTAGAATTAAAATAAACGAGCCTGAAAAACCAGGAAGTGTCATGCCAGAAACACTTATAATACCACAGAAAAATACAAACCATAGGTTGTCGTTTTCTTTTGCAGGATCTAAAAAACTAATGCTTATACCAACAACTGCACCAAGGATTAGTGCAATGATTGTTTTACTATTCCAGGCCTTAAAATCTTTACTTATGTAATAGATAGAGCCTAGTATCATTCCGAAAAATGCGCTCCAGACATAAAGCTGAAAGTTAACAATGAGGTAATCGAGTATTTTAGAAACACTAAAGTAGCTAACCACCATTCCTAAGAATAAAAGTCCTAGAAATTTACCATTGATATACTGATAAAAACTCTTGAAACGACCATTAAAAAGAAGCTTGAAAGCAGTTTTATTAACACGCTGAAGCGAGTAAATAAATTCTTCGTAAAAACCGGCTACAAAGGCTACAACACCACCAGAAACACCAGGAACTTTATTTGCGGCTCCCATTGCCAGCCCTTTTATGACCAAAAAAATACGATCCTTAAAAGTTCTGGTGCTTTGCATTAGACTTTGTTTTTTTGATCTCCTAAACGCTCTAAAATTAATATAGCAGCAAATCCGATAACTACAAAGATAATAGCAAGCACTATTTGATTATCTCCTTGGTATGATGAAGGTAAGATACTTTGATCTAGTAGAGTTACTTCTTCACCTTCAGAATTAATTCTGGTTTTTAGAATTTTTTTCCATGGCCAAATTTTATTCAGAGATCCAATCATAAAACCAGTTAAAATAGCAAGTGTTAGATTTTTTTGATGTTTAAACATCCAATTAAGAGCCTTAGAAAATATTTTTAATCCAACAACAGCACCAACAGTAAGCAATACAAACTTTAGTAAGGCATCTTTAAATAATTCCATATTACCTGTAACCAAGCCATCTCTTAAATTGTTTATAGTGTCAATTGCAGTTTGATAGGCTCCTAAAATTAAAAGTATAAATGCACCTGAAACACCTGGTAATATCATAGCTATTATGGCTATAAATCCACAGAACAATAAATAAAATGGACTATCTGGAGATGCAAATGGTTCAGCTAATGTTATATAATAGGATAGAGCAGAAGTTGCTATTATGGCTATAATAACTTTTGGCGACCAACCTTTTATTTGCTTTGCTATATATAGAATACTAGCAAGTACTAACCCAAAAAAGAAAGACCATAACAAAACAGGCTCGTTGTGTAAAAGCCATTTTATAAGTTTTGCTAAGGACAAAATGCTAATGGCAATTCCAGAAAATAAAGCTAACAAAAATGAGCCATTTATAGATTTCCATGCGGCTTTAAAACCTTCTTGTTTCCATACTTTAAAAACACCTAGATTTACTTTATCTATGCTTTCAATAAGCTCTTCGTAAATGCCTGAAATAAAAGCTATTGTACCTCCTGAAACACCTGGAACTACGTCTGCAGCTCCCATGGCTATACCTTTAAAAGCGATAATAAGATAGTCTAAAAAACGTCTTTGCATTTCTCTTTATATAAGAAGTGCTAAGGTATGGAATTTTTTAGTCGGAAGCTTTCTTTGCTTCGGAAATTATAGCTTTAACCATTGGTCTATCTACAAGCAAAGGGAATAATTCTGAAACTATAAAACTATAATCTACATTAAGTCTCAAAGCATTTTTTAGATGAAAACGACCTTCTTGTATTTGTTGTGTTGTAAAGTATAAACCACCAAGTCTATATTCAATTTCCGGATTTTCTGGATAGAACTCAGCGGCTTGTAGAAGATTATAAATTGAAGCTTCATATTCACCTAAGGCAATTAAAATATCTGATCGGTCTAACCATGTGTCTAATTCATAATTACCCAGTTCTAAGGTTCGTTTATAACCAATTTCAGCTTCTTCAAGAAAGTTTAGTCGTTTATTAATTGTAGCATAAAGTTTCCAATACAATACATTTTCTCCATCAATATTTACGGCTTTATTTATAAACTTCAACGCTTTGTTGTAGTCTAAACGTTTCATGTAAAACTTAGTAATAGCAATCCAACCTTTGTCTAATAACGCATCATCCTTAATGGTTTTATTGAAGAATTGTACTGCCATGTCATCTAGTCCAAGTTTTTCATAACAATGGCCTATTCTTAATAAAGCGAAGGATGTAGGTTCATCTAATGCCAAAGTAACTTTGTAATTTTCAATAGCTTCTTCGTACTGCTTTAGTTTCTCTAAAACTTTACCTTTTTCAATGTAGGCACCTACAAAAGTATCATCTGAAATAATCGCAAAATCAAAAGCGGCATTTGCCTTAGCATAATCTTTTATGGTAAAATACTGACGCCCTAATTGATGCCAAGCTACTTCACAATAAGGATTAGAATCTAAAAAGTCATTAAGATAACTTATGGCTTCTTCATTCTGATCTAAAAAATCATAGCAGTAAACTATGTTATGCAATGCTGAATAATCTGAAGTGTCACCTTCCAGGCATTTTTTAAAGTAAATCACAGCATTTTCAAACTGATCGAGAAACAAATATTCCATACCAACCAAGGCATACAAATCTGAATCATCTTCAGGAGTCGAAGAAATATCTATAGCAATTAAAAGTGTATTAATTGCTTTTTCATGCTCATCTTGTTTAGAAAGTACATTGGCTTTTTGAATGTAAATTTCTTCGTTATTAGGTTCAATATCATGAAGCATGTCTAAAATCTCGTCTGCTTCTGAGAATTTATTCTCAATAACTAAAATTTCTACTTGAAATAATCTTAAGTTGATAGAAGTTGGGTGTTGCTCTAAGCCAAGTTTAATGGCACGTTTTGCTAAAGCAATTTTTCCATTTTCGAGATAATGATGGATAATGTTTTCAAATTCATTTGAATCGAAAAACAAAATATCATTTGTCTTTAGCATGGACTCAAATCTTGTAAGCGGATAGTTTTCGTCTTCGTGACTATAATTCATAAGCGGTTTTAAGATTCACTACTCTAAATTACGGTTATCATCAAATGTTCTTTGTTAAATGCGTTTTTGTTTTTAACAAATTAATTAACATTGGTTTAAACTTAGATTAAAGTTTGTTTGTGTTTGTAAATCAAAAGGTTATGTTTGGTTGTGTCGGTTAGATATTATCTAAAATTGATGTGATTATTTTACAACCTTTAATAATTTCTTCATTAGAAATAGTAAGTGGTGGTGTAATTCTTATTGCTTTTTGTTCAAAAAGTAACCAAAATAGTATTAGTCCTTTGTCTTGAGCATTGAGGACCACTTTGTTAGCAATTTCAGAATTTTCGACTATTGCAGCAAGCATTAAACCTTTTCCTCTAATTTCTTTAATATGTTTATGGTTGAGGTGTTGTCTTATTAGTTTTTCCTTTTCGAGAGTGTCTTTAATAAGGTTTGATTCTATTATTTCTTTTAAGGTAGCCAGTGCAGCAGCAGCAATTACAGGATTACCTCCAAATGTGGTAATATGTCCAAATTTTGGATTATCACTTAGACTTAACATCATGTCTTTAGATGCTGTAAACGCACCGATTGGTAAACCTCCTCCAAGGCCTTTGCCTGTAATTACAATGTCTGGCTGGCAATTATAGTTTTCAAACCCAAAGAGCTTACCTGTTCTTCCTATTCCTGGTTGAATTTCATCCAATATAAAAACAGCACCAACCTCATTGCACCGTTTTTGAACCTTTTGAAGGTAATTATTCTTTGGCTCAATAAAGCCAGCGCCTCCTTGTATGGTTTCTAAAATTACAGCAGCTGTCTTATTGGTAATTTGTTCTAGGTCAGTTTCAGAATTAAAAGATATATGCTTAATATCTGGAATTAACGGTAAAAAAGGAGCTTTACGCTCTTCATAATCCATAAGGCTCAACGAGCCCATTGTGTTGCCGTGATAGGAGTTTTTTGCTGCAATAATTTCTGTTCTACCTGTATGGCGTCTAGCAAGTTTTAAGCTACCTTCTATGGCCTCAGTACCAGAATTTACGAGATAAGTACTCTTTAATGGTTCTGGTAAATGACTTGCCATAAGTTTAGCAAGTTCTAAGGCAGGCTCTTGAATATATTCGCCATAAACCATGACATGTAGATATTGATCTGCTTGTTCTTTTATAGCGTTAACAACTTTAGGATGGGAATGTCCTAATGAACATGCTGATACACCTGCAACAAAATCTAAATATGCTTTTCCGCTTTTATCATAAATATAAGAACCCTTAGCGTGGCTGATTTCTATTGCCAACGGATGAGGAGATGTTTGGGCTTGATATTTTAAAAAATCGTTTTGCAATTATTGACCTCCTTTTGCTTTTATATTTTTACTTTCTTCAGAAATTTTCGCAGGTTTACTTTTTGGGATTGAATCTATTTTTGCTTTCATAGTAGGTTGCTCTACTTTTGGCTTAATTTTTTTGGAATCGTTTTCCTCTTTTTCTGCTTCTTTTGGAAGAGTTCTGGCAGCCTTGTTAGGTTTATTAGGTGTATCCTTTCCAGCTTCTTCAACACGTTCTATAACGCCGTCGTCAAAAAAGTCTTCAGGTGGAACGTAATCATCTAAGCCAGATATTTTTGGTAAGTCTAAAGGAGGATCATCTTTAAACAGGTCTTCTACAGATGATGGTCGTTCTTCACCTCTCCAATCAAAACCTCTTAATCTCCTTGCGTTTCTCGGAAAATCAGGCTCAGGAAAAATGTTGCCATCAATCTGGTTAATAAACCTAACTTCTTCTATAGCTTGTTCTACAATTTGAATATTAATGCTACCAGATTTTGATTTTTGAATACCGATGAGCTCATTGGTTTCATTGCGCATGTACCTAATAGTCTCAGCATTTTTAATAATGTCTACATTATAGAGTTCATTATTTCTAAATAGACCTATTAATCGCTGACCTTTTATTTGATTATAGCCATCATCACTAATGGTGTCTTTACTCACTAAAAACGCATTGTTAAAAACCTTTAAAGAGTCTAGCTTTTCGGTTTTTACATTAGAAATTAGATGGATAGTATCTCCAGTCATTTGGTTGCCAATGTTCCATAATACTGGCTTACGAGCTGTAGCAAAAGCATCTGTAGAGCTATATCGACTAAGGTTTATAAGTTCGGTTAAGCCCGTTTTATGGTCTACATGAATAGAATCTGCCTTACCTGCTAAATCACTTTTATAAAGTTTTGCATTGTAATAAGCTCTAGTAATACGATTGTTTTCTTTACCTGTAACCATTAATGTATCTGCATGTAAATACACCGAATCTTTTTCTTGTACAGTAATAGCTAAAGCGCGTTTGGTAATAAAAATAGAATCCTTATCTCTCCAAACTTCTGCATAGTGACCTTTTACAATGCTATTATTTATTGTGTCGGTAACCTTAATATTATTGGTTGCTGAAGCAAAACTACGATCACGATCAAAATAAATACTATCACCTTCAATTATGCGATTGTCGTAATCTATTTTAGCATTGCGTTGAAAATAGCCTGTATTGGCATTAGTATCGTAGAAGCCACGTTCGGTGTAGATATTACTTTCTTCTCCAACGATGGTAGAAGGTCCAAATAAATAAGCATGACCATTATCTGGAAAAAAATCGAGACGTTCAGTGTTTAAGGTGTAATCAGGATTTACAAGTACCACATCTTTTGTAAACTGATACTTTTTACTATTCATGTAATAGCGACCAATCTGACTTGTAATGGTGCCAGAAGAATCTCTTACAACTTTACCGCTAGTGTCATAATAAGCTAGTTGGCGGATTCTGTCGAAATACAATTTATCCGTAGTTAATACCGAATTTGGCTCGGTTAAAACCACTTCTCCTTGAGCAAATGCTAACTCAGTTTTACCACTGTACTCCACATATTTAGCAACCATATTAATAGAGTCACCTTGCTTTACTAATACTTTGCCAGAACCACCACTGTAGGCTTCAATATAATCTTGGTCTTGATAGTACACGGCTTTATCACACCAAAGATTAACACCTTTGTGAACAAAATGTACTTGCTGAGAATCATCTCTTAGAAAAATTAAAGCACCATCTTCTACATCTGGATTTGATGTCGTAATACCAGAATATTCTACGACTATTTTTTGCTTTTCTTGAGCAAAACTAAATGCAGAAAAACAAAGTGTAATAATTAAAAATAGATTCTTTAAACTATTCAAAGCCATATGGTTTTTAAAAAATAACACTAATAGATTAGCTTTAGTATGGGTTAACAGTTTTTTTAACAGAATCTAAAAATTCAAAAATTAGACTGTCTTTCTAACAATAGTCTGCTTACGATCAGGACCAACAGACACTATCGTAATCGGAATATTAAGTTCTTTTTCTAAAAACTCAACATAGGCATTAAAAGCCTTAGGCAATTGAGATGCTTCTGTCATACCAGTTAAATCTTCAGACCATCCTTTTACTTCTGTGTAAATTGGTGATACGTTTTCTTCTTCAATATTGTATGGTAAATGTGTAATTGTTTCACCTTTATAATTATAGGCTGTACATACTTTTAAGGTTTTAAAACCAGACAGTACATCACCTTTCATCATAATTAATTGTGTAACACCATTAACCTGACATGCATAGCGAAGTGCTACCAAGTCTAACCAACCACAACGTCTAGGACGACCTGTTGTAGCTCCAAACTCATGACCAACACGTCCCATAGTTTCTCCATCTTCATCAAATAATTCAGTTGGGAAAGGACCAGAACCAACACGTGTTGTATAAGCTTTAAAAATACCAAAGACATCTCCAATTTGATTTGGTGCAACACCTAAACCTGTACATGCACCAGCTGCAGTTGTGTTAGATGATGTTACAAACGGGTAAGTTCCAAAATCAATATCTAAAAGCGATCCTTGAGCTCCTTCTGCTAAAATAGTTTTACCAGACTGTTGTGCTTGGTAAACGTATTCTTCAGAGTCAATAAACTTTAGTGTTTTTAGAGTTTCTATAGCCTCGAAGAAATCGGTTTCTAGTTCTTTTAAGTCATATTGAATATCTACATTGTAGAAGTCTATCATCGCCTCGTGCTTATCTGCCAGAGCTCTGTATTTTTCTTTCCAATCTGCTAATTCAATATCTCCAACTCTAATCCCATTTCTTCCGGTTTTGTCCATGTATGTTGGACCAATACCTTTAAGCGTAGAGCCTATTTTTGCTTTTCCTTTTGAAGCTTCACTCGCAGCATCCAATAAGCGATGCGTAGGTAAAATGATATGTGCCTTACGCGAGATGCAAAGGGATTTTTTATAATCAACATTTTGCTCGTCTAATTTATCTAATTCCTTTTTAAAAATAACAGGATCTATAACAACACCATTACCTACAAGGTTTACGGTGTCATCATGAAAAATACCAGAAGGTATAGTGTGCAATACATGCTTTCTGCCGTTAAACACTAAGGTGTGACCAGCATTTGGGCCACCTTGAAAGCGTGCAATAATATCGTATTTAGAGGTGAATACATCGACAATTTTCCCTTTGCCTTCATCTCCCCATTGTAATCCAAGTAGTAAGTCTACTGCCATTTTAAAAAATTAGTTAGTCTTCTTTTTTACGGTTACCGTAAAAGTATAGTGAATGATTAGTTATTTCAATGTCAAAAACCTCTTCAATGGTTTTTTTAATAGATTGAATGCGTGGATCACAGAATTCTATAACTTCACCTGTATCGGTAAGAATAACGTGATCATGTTGCTTATCAAAATATGATTTTTCATAGTGCGCCTGGCTTTGGCCAAACTGATGCTTACGAACCAATGCACACTCTAAAAGTAATTCTATAGTGTTATAAAGTGTAGCTCTGCTTACACGATAGTTTTTGTTTTTCATTTTGATGTATAAAGATTCTATATCAAAATGTTCTTCGCTATCGTATATTTCCTGAAGTATGGCGTAACGTTCAGGTGTTTTTCTATGACCTTTATCTTCAAGAAATTGTGTAAAAACACGTTTTACAATTTCCTGATTACTTTCTTCTGTTGTTGCATTCATAATTAAGGTGCAAATTTACGTAAAAATATAGGATAAGAATGATTTAATTTTGGATTAAAGTTGAAAGAAATGAACAAGTTTTCAAGACTTTTAACCTATTAAAATCAAACTCTTACTACTTTGTCAATACCATTAATTGTTTTGAGTTTGTCTATGAGATTTTTAAGCATGGTTTGGTTTTTAACTTCAACAGTTATGTCTCCGTTAAAAATACCATCATCACTAGAAAAACTGATACTTTTCATATTAACATGAAGGTTTTCAGAAATGAGTTTTGTAATATCATTTACTAATCCAAGATTATCTATTCCAGATAACTTAATGTGAGAAGTGTAAGCACGTTGACTAGAATCTATCCATTTAGCAGATTGTATTCTGTAGGCATAGTTAGACTGCAAACTTACTGCATTTGGACAGTTTTTCTTATGAACTTTAATCCCGTCATTAATGGTAACAAATCCAAATACTTTATCACCAGGAATTGGATTGCAACAATTAGCAAGTGTATAGTTTAGGCGCTCTTCTTCTTTACCAAAAACCAGCATATCGTACTTGGACGTAATCTCTTCCTTGTCAATATCTTTGTTAGGCGCTTCTGGTTTGCGAATTTTACTTTTTATGTAACTCATAAAAGCATTACTTCTGGATGAAGCAAAGGCTTTGAGTTTAGTATTGTCTATGGTACCAATACCAACACGATAGAATAAATCTAAAGATGTTTTGAGCTTAAAGTAGCTGACCAACTCATTAACAGCTTTTTCATTGAGCGTGATTTTGAGTTGTTTTAATTTACGTCTCAGAATTTCCTTGCCTTCTTCGGCTATTTCTTTGGTATGTGCATTTAATGCCGATTTAATTTTACTACGTGCTCTGGCAGTTGTAGCATAATCTAACCAGTTGGCATTTGGTTTGGCATTATCTGATGTTAATATTTCTACACGGTCACCACTTTGCAGCTCGTGACTAAGAGGGACGAGTTTTCCATTGACTTTTGCACCGCGTGTTTTCATACCAACTTCGGTATGTATGCTAAATGCAAAGTCGAGTGGAGTAGCACCTTTTGGTAAGGATTTTAAATCTCCCTTTGGTGAAAACACAAAGATTTCTTTAGAGTAAAGATTGAGCTTAAATTGCTCTACAAAATCTACGGCATTTGCTTCGTTATTTTCTAATGCTTCTTGTAACCTGTTAATCCATAGATCTAAACTATCTTCCTTTTCGTTTGTGTTTTTGTATTTGTAGTGGGCTGCATACCCTTTTTCGGCAATTTCATTCATACGCTCACTACGAATCTGTACTTCTACCCAACGGCTTTTTGGACCAACAACTGTAATATGAAGTGCTTCGTAACCTGTAGATTTAGGTGATGAGATCCAATCGCGCAAACGAATTGGGTTTGGTGTAAAGTGATCGGTTACTATGGAATAGATTTTCCAAGCCAAAAACTTTTCATTTTCAAAATCGGATTTGTAAATGATTCTGATGGCAAATTTGTCATAAACTTCATCAAACGAAACGCCTTGTTTTACCATTTTGCGTCTAATACTAAAAATGGATTTTGGTCGTCCTTTTATCTCGTAGTTAAGCCCTTCTTTGTTTAAGGATTTTTCAATGACTTTAGAGAATGATGTAATGTAGGCATCTTGCTCTTCCTTGCTTTCTTGCATTTTCTCAGCAATGTCATTATAGACTTCGGGCTCTGTGTATTTTAATCCTAAATCCTCAAGTTCGGTTTTAATATTATAAAGCCCTATTCTGTGTGCCAGTGGTGCATAGATGTATAAGGTTTCGGATGCTATTTTTATCTGTTTATCATCTCGCATAGACTCCATGGTCTGCATATTGTGCAAACGGTCTGCAATTTTTATGATGATAACACGTACATCTTCGTTGAGTGTTAGCAGCATTTTACGGAAGTTCTCTGCTTGTAGAGATACGTCCATTTCCTTATTAAGAACAGAAATTTTTGTGAGTCCGTCTACAATGCGAGCTACAGCTTCACCAAAAAGGCGTTCCATATCTGCAATGGTGTAGTTAGGATTGTCTTCAACCACATCATGAAGTAGAGCAGAGGCAATAGATGTAGCATCCAAGCCAATTTCTTGTGCCACAATTTTTGCGACAGCAATTGGGTGAAAAATATAAGCCTCACCAGATTTGCGACGTTGATCTTTGTGCGCATCTAGTGCTACCTCAAAAGCATGGCGAATTAGTTTTTTATCGTCTTTGCTTAAGGTCTGATAGCTTACTCTGAGTAATTCTTTGTAGGCTTGTGCAATGGCTGCATTTTCTTTTTCAATGTCTACTTCCGTCATAAGAACTAAAGTAAACAAAGTCTATGAGATAGGCAATGGGTTTTTTTGAAGAATTTTTTGGTGGTTTTGTTAACGGTCTTGGCTATGATTTCGTTGCGTTGAAAATTCCAGCGGAATTTTCGACCGTAGAAATCAAGCCGTTTAAAGTTAAACTAATTTTGGGTTTTGCCATAACCAAGCAATGAATTATAGCCATTGTTGGTAAACGTTTTTTAATACCCACGCCCAAATACTTTTTTATTAGCAATCACTTTCTTAGTTCTACTATTTCCAATGAATATGAAAATCAGAGTGAGAATCGGAAGGTAAAATGGAAGCTTTGATTTAAAAAAATAATAAACTAAAATATCTAAGACAATTCCGAATGTGATATATGTCAGTGTGTTCGTTCCTTTATGACTAAAATCTCTTTCGTAGATTAAATAACGCCCAGTTTTTGAAATGTATTTACTATATAATTCCAGTTGAGTTTTAGTTCCAGTCGGTAAATCAGTAGTTTTCAATTCGTCAATATATTCCACAATCAGAGTCTTATATTTTTCAGTTTCTCGGTTGTGGTGAAACTTCAAAAGTTGATTACCAATATTGAGTGTTGAATTATAATTTACTTGTCCTTTTATTTCTTCAGTTTCGGACTCGAATAAGTTTATAAATTCCTCTAATTTTTCTTTTAAAGTCTCGTTGCTCATTAATTGTCGAGATTTTTCAAATGTTTGCCAACTTTCATGATATGGACTTTTTTAATTGTCTATATCAGACGTTAACAAAGTACGTCTTTTTATTTTACAAAGTCAAGGTAATGAGCTAAGTAATATTTTTTTTACAACTTTTCTTTAATGGCTTTTCGCCAAAAGTAAATACCAAAAAGGCAAGTAACAATAGCAAACATAATTCCGTTTTCACCATGCCAATGTTCTGCACCTTGGGTTTTAATTGTTAGAGGTGGTAGTATTTTTTGAATGTACACATTGCTTACCGCATGAAACAGTACTGCAGGCCAAAGACTTTTGGATTTAAATGTGTAGTAGGCCATTATAAAGGACATAGAAATAATTACGATAAAGAATGTTGTAAATTCTAATAGTACATTACTGCTATAGTAAACAAGTAGCGGCCAATGCCATGCTGCCCAAATAACTCCACTAACAATGGATACACCTGTAAAGGAAAGTACTTTTCTTAATTCGTAGATAAAAAAGCCTCTCCAACCTATTTCTTCTCCTAATGTTGTTGCCGATGCTCTTATCACTTCTACAGTTCCTAACAAAATGATGGCTATGACTGTGATAGATGTTGGACTCAGTGTGCCAATCCCAAACAAACCAAGTTCTTTTCCCCATTCTGTAATTGATGCTTTACTGGCTAAGCTTCCAAAGCCTAAAATCCAGATAAGTATATAAGTGATTATGGCATATAACGCAGGAATAAAATACGAGAGTCGGATGTATTTCCAATTTCCCCAATTCCAATTTAAAGATGAAATTTTGCGCCCTTTTATTTTCAAGGTGATAAATGCTGCTATTGCAGGACACCACATTATGGCACCAACATATATTCTTGAAGGAAATAAATTTACAATGGCATAATGAAAAGGTGATGTAAGGGCAACAACTAAAACAAGAAATAGAAAGATTGTTTTCCAAGCTTCTTTTCGTTCTGATGGATTTTTAAGCATTTGACTTTTGTGATTGATTTGTTTTATTGAGACGAAAGGGTCGTGGTTTTGTTACATTGTGCCTCGTTATGATCCAACAACGTATGTGTTGAGTTAACCAAGTTCTGTCTTTTATTTTACAAAGTCAAATGCATTACTTTCTCAAATTCCTTACCCTTTGCAGTAATGTAGGATGTGAATAATGCATAAATACATAGGCTTTGTGAGGGGTTAAATTGCTTAAACTGTTTTTAGACAGCTTTTTTAAAGATGTAATTAGTGGTTCTGCTTTGTAAGTGTTTTTAGCATAATCATCGGCTTGATATTCAAAAACTCTTGAAACGTAATTCATAATTAAACCTGTAACCTCTGAAATAGGTGAGTAGAGTAACCCAAAAGCAATCAACCCAACATGGAAACTAGGTGTTTCGACTCCAATGGCATTTGATAACAATGGATTTGAAATAAAAATTGATAATATATATAGTGTTAGTCCTGTAAGTAAAACGGAAGAAACCAAATTGAAAATAATATGCTTGCGCTTGTAGTGCCCAACTTCGTGCGCTAAAACCGCAACAATTTCTTCATCGTCTAAATCATTAACCAATGTGTCATAGAGTGTAACGCGTTTTTCGCTTCCAAAACCAGAAAAGTAAGCATTGGCTTTAGTGCTGCGTTTAGAGCCATCAATAATGAAAATTTTGTTCAGACTAAAACCTACAGACTTCGCATAATCGGAAATCTTGTTGCGTAATTCTCCGTCTTCTAAAGGTGTTTGTTTGTTGAACATTGGTACGATTAATCGCGAATAAAACATATTCATAAATACAGTGAATACTGTTACTATTCCCCAAGCGTATAGCCAAAATTGATTTCCTGTAATTTGATAAAACCAAATAATTAAAGCAATAATGGCGCCACCAATTATAGCCATCATTACCAATCCTTTTAATTTGTCTAAGATGAAGGTCTTTTTTGTGGTTTTATTAAACCCAAATTTTTCTTCAATCACAAAGGTTTTGTAGTACCCAAAAGGGGTGGTAATAATGTCGCTAGCAATCATAATAATACCAAAGAAAATTAAACCAATAATAATTGGGTTCTCTGAGTAGTTTCTGGCTATATTATCGACAAATTCAAAGCCGTCTAAAAACAAAAAGCCTAAAGTTAGTACTAATGAAAACAATGAGGACCAAATGCCAAATTTATAGTTAACTTGCTTGTAAGCTTGCGACTTTTTGTATTCATCTTCATCGTAAACATCATTTATTTCAGCAGGAACAGCATCGTTAAAATGTTTGGCATTTAAAGCATCTAGAATTTTATCAATAACAAAATCGATGATTATGATAGCTATGATGATATAAAATAGGGTTTGTGCGGTCATTGTGTGTTTTTATTTTGTCATTGCGAGCGTAGCGTGGCAATCTTAAAAAAATTAAGAGATTACGACGTCATTCGTGTCTCATTCCTTGCAATGACATAATTATTTAAAGTCTCGTTGTCTTTTAGCTTCAAAAATAAGAATTCCAGCAGCAACAGAAACATTCATAGAATCGATAACACCTTGCATTGGTATACTAATGTTTTGTGTTGCAGCATCTCGCCATTCTTTGGTTAAGCCAGTAGCTTCTGTACCAACTACAATAGCAGTAGGTAAGGTGTAATCTTGCGTGTAATAGGGTTGTGATTCTTGTAGAATGGCAGAAAAAATATTGAAATTATAATGTTTTAAAAAATCGATAGCTTCTGTAGTGCTTGCCATCGCGATTTCAGTTGTAAAAACACAGCCAACACTAGAGCGAATGATATTAGGATTGTATAAATCTGACTTTGGGTTGGCAATAATAACAGCATCTACATTAGCAGCATCAGCAGTTCTTAATAAAGCGCCAACATTACCAGGTTTTTCGGGTGCTTCAGCAACTAAAATTAAAGGGTTTTTATTAGTGAGTTTTAAATCTTCAAGTTGGTGTGCTTTACTATTTACGACGGCAATAACACCTTCAGTAGTATCACGATGTGCCAATTTTTGAAAAACCTCTTTAGATATTTCAATGATTTCAATACCATATTGAGACATAGCTTTTGCTTCACTTTCAGAAAACAAATCTGGGAAAAATAAAAGCGTTTCAATTTTATAGCCTCCTTTTATCGCAAGAGATAATTCACGTTTACCTTCTATTAAGAACTTACCAGTTTTTTTGCGTTGTCTAGATTTTTCTTTTAGTTGTGCAAGTTGTTTAATAAGAGGGTTTTGTGGGCTTGAAATTGATTTTATCATATATTTGAGAGTCTTTGATAAGTACAAATTTACATCTTTATATTATTAAGGTATTCAAAATAAATTTAATTGAGACGCAACCATTTTACCATTCTGCTATCTACAGAATATAACTATCAAACCAATCAGCTATGAAAAAACTATTACTCACGATTTCTTTTTGTTTCTTTTTATTGAACGCATTTTCTCAAATTGCTAATCAACCTTCAGATTTAAGTCTTTGTGATGCTGATAATGATGGGTTTGAGCAATTTGACTTAACAATTTTAGAAGCAGAAATTATTGGGAATCAAACAAATGTTTCTGTATCGTTTTATGAAACTTTAGTTGATGCCGAAGATGGAGTAAATGCTATTCCGTCATTATATACTAATACATTTAACCCACAAACTATATTCGCTAGGGTAGAAGGTTCAACAGGAAATTATGACACCACCTCTTTTAATTTAATAGTGAATCCAACTCCTATTGCTATACAACCAACCCCATTATATTATTGTGACCCAGACAATGACGGTTTCGGAGAGTTTGATTTAGCGTCAAAGGATGATGAGATTACAGGCGGAGATTCTACCTTAACAGTAACTTATTATGAAACTTTAGCTGATGCATATAATGATGTAAATGCTATAGACACAAGTAATTTATATAGTAATATAGCACCTAGCACTCAAACGTTGCACGTTAGGGTAGAAGCTAATAGTTCTAATTGTATTACTTTTGTTGAATTGGATTTAGTTGTAGAGACAAACTGTAATACAGAAGAAGTTATAACGATGCAAAATGGTACTTTTAGTGCTTGTGGTAGCATTTTTACAGATTCTGGAGGTTTAGATGGAAATTATTCAGATGATGAGAACTACACTATTACATTTTGTCCAGATGTAGATGGAGATCTTGTTGGGTTAAATTTTACATCTTTTACAACTCAATTAAATTTTGATTTGTTATCAATATATGATGGAGATAGTACTAGTGCCAATTTAATAGGTGTTTTTTCTGGGTTGTATTCCCCAGAAGTGGTAGTCGCTTCAGAGACTAATGCTAGTGGTTGTTTAACCTTAACTTTTCTTTCAAACACAGTAGGAAATACGATTGGTTGGATGGCCAATGTAAATTGTTATCAATCTTGTCAAGACATTACGGCTTCAATTGATAGTACTGTTCCTGAAGCCAATGAAAATGGAGTTATAATGGCGTCAAATAACCAAGAAGTCACTTTTAATGCAAGTGCAACGTTCTCGGATGATGGTACAAACGCCGAATATAATTGGGATTTTGGTGATGGAAACACAGCTACAGGCATTAGCGTGTCTCATACATTTACTGATGCAGGTTCTTATAACGTGATGTTAACAGTTCAGGATGCTAATCCCAATCCTTTGGGTTGCGAAGGAAGTATCTCTATACCTGTAGAAATAACAGAACCTATTGTATTGATTAATAATGATGATTACCTGCAATCTTCCTTTTCGCCAGAAGAGCTTGTGTTAAATGTATTGGTTCATGATGGTTCTTCGGTTAACATCTTTTCTTCTCAAGTTAATGGTAATCCTACAGATCTTGAAACAAAAAATTACGGCTATTTTAATAGAGGCACCGCTCAGAATTTCCCGTTTGAAGAAGGTGTAGTATTAACGACCGGAATAGCATATGATGGTGGTAATGTTTTTGATAATAGTTTGGTAACAGGTAATAATAGCCAACTTGGGGATGTAGATTTAGAGAATGCTCTAAACATCAGTAATACCAATGATGCTGTATTTATAAAATTTAATTTTATACCAACTTCGGACGAAATAAGCTTTAGATACCTAATGGCTTCAGAAGAGTATGATGGTAATACAGAATGTAGTTTTTCGGATGGCTTTGCTTTTTTACTGAGAGAAGTAGGTACTACAACCTATACAAATTTGGCAGTGCTACCAGATGGTACTCCTGTAAATGTAACAAATGTTAATAACTCCCCGAATTGTACCAGTAATCCAGGATATTTTGAAGGCTATAGTATTGGAGATACCAATTACAATGGTAGAACAGCTGTTTTAACAGCATTAGCTTCTGTAATACCAAATACAGAATATGAAATAAAGTTAGTCTTAGCTGACGAAGGCGATCATATATGGGATACAGCCGTGTTTTTAGAAGGTGATAGCTTTAACTTTGGTAATATAGGATTAATTAATGTTGGTGCTTTTAATGATCAGAATACTAATAATGTATTCGATGATAATGAAAATAACTTTTTACAAGGTTCTTATTCTTATGAGAAGAATAACGATGGTGTAGTCAATGTTGTAAATACATCAACAGGAAGTTTTACAATAGTTAGTACAGATGAAAATGATACTTATGATGTTTCATTTGCTGTTAATGGTGAACTAGTAAGCTGCTTTACGCAACCAGTGACTTCTTTTGATGACATAGCTGCTTTATTCGGTGAAGTTGTTGATCTTAATTTTCCAGTAGTAGATAATTTGAGTTGTGAAGATTTAACAGTGTATTTAATTAATCCATCGGCTCCACCACGTCCAGGTTTTGAACATACTAATCTATTGATAATTGAAAATCTTCTTGGAAGTGATATTGCTAGTGGCTCTGTTGAATTTACTTTAGATGAAAATTTAGAAATCATTTCAACTATTCTAAGCAATCCAAACATGTCCATTACAACGACGGCTACTGGCTTTATTTTGGACTTTACAGATTTAGCAGCATCTTCTAGTGAAGTAGTTGAAATAACTTTGCAAACACCAGTTACTGTAGCTTTAGATGATTTGGTTTCCAATTCTGTAGTCTATATAACTGATACTAATGACATGGTTGCAAACAATAATACTTCTACGTTAACAGAAGTGGTAGTGGGATCATATGATCCTAACGATAAAGCAGAAGCTCACGGACCTGAAATAGTGTACGACGATTTTATATTGTCAGATGAATGGTTGTATTACACAGTTCGTTTTCAGAATCTAGGAACAGCACCAGCTGAGTTTATTAGAATTGAAGATGCATTGGATTCTCAGTTAGATGAAACATCGTTCCAGATGCTACGCTCTAGTCATGATTATGTAGTAACCAGAACAGGGAGTGATTTAGAATGGTATTTTGACAATATTAATTTACCAGCAGAGCAAGACGATGAAGCTGGTAGTATGGGTTTTGTGTACTTTAGAATAAAACCACAGTCAGATTATGCTTTAGGTGACGTTATACCAAATACAGCTGCGATTTATTTTGATTTTAATACTCCTGTTATTACTAATACATTCAATACCACGTTTGTTGAACCACTTTCTGTAAATGATTTTGAAGGTGTAGAGGTTAATGTTTTTCCAAATCCAGCAAAAGATATGGTTACAGTAACATTGAATCAAAATATATTGAATACTACAGAAGTATCTTTAGTAGACATTCAAGGCAAGACAATCAATATTTCAAAAAAGGAATTTAATAATACCTTCGAGTTAAATCTGGAGTCTTTAAATTCAGGATTGTATTTTATTCAATTAAGAAGTGGTAATAACATTATTACCGAAAAGTTAGTTGTTGAATAAAGGTTTAAACATAAAACGTTTCAAAAGCTTCAGATTATTTCTGAAGCTTTTTTGTAATGTAAAGATTTAAGCTTCGTCCAATTGACCAACTAATAAATCTAACCATGAAAAAAGCAATTTCCTTTTCACTTATAATCTTACTGTTTTCAGCTTGTAAAAACGAAAAGCAAATAGAATCTACAGTTGTAAATGAAGTTAAAAAAGAAGACATAATAACAAGTATTTACCCAGAATCAATTACTAAAGTGTTTAATGCACATGGAGGAATAGATACTTGGAATACCATGAAGTTACTTTCCTTTACAATGGAAAAACCAAACGGAAAAGAAGTAACTACTTTAAATCTAAAAACAAGAGCTGAAGTTATTGAAACACCAGATTATAAAATGGGTTACGATGGTACTGCACAATGGGTTCTAGAAAAGGACAATAAACCATACAAAGGCAACGCCAAATTTTATAAAGGTCTTATGTTTTATTTTTATGCAATGCCTTTTGTTTTGGGAGATGATGGTATTATGTATGAAGATATTGAACCACTTACTTTTGAGGATAAAACATATCCGGGAATTTTAATTTCTTACGAATCTGGAGTTGGTGAGTCACCAGATGACCAGTATAAAATTTACTATGATGAAGCCAAAGGAGAAATGGCATGGTTAGGATATACAGTGACTTTTGGTAAGGATGAAAAGAGTAAAGACTTTCACTTTATTCGCTATAACAATTGGCAAACCGTTAATGGTTTAAAATTACCTGAGTCTATAGATTGGTATAAGTACGAAAATAGCCTACCAACTGAAAAACGAAATACAGTAGCGTTTACGGATGTTTTGTTATCTGAAGAAGCACCAGATAGCACAATGTTTAAAATGCCAGAAGGAGCAATTATCGTAAAATGACAACAAATAAAAAAGCGAGCTGTTCAGCTCGCTTTTTTTAGTTTTAACTTTTAGAAACTTATGGTTAAACAAGAACTATAATAAAAATGATAATTATTAAAATGGCTGCAGTTATGGCTATTTTAGTATTGCTTTCAAAAACTTGAGATAAGAAATCTAAAATGAAACTAATTACGTTCTGCATTTTTAATATAAATCACTTTTGCTTGACTTCCTGATTCTTGTACTTTTCAGAATAACGCTTCCAAAGCTTTGTTTGATGTGTTTCTAAACTAACGTTTCTACCATCAATAAAGGCATGTGTCAATTTGTTAGTTCTCATATCTAAGGCATCTCCTTCGCTAATAAATAGTGTTGCGCTTTTGCCAACTTCTAAGCTTCCATACAGATCGTCGATTCCCATTATTTTCGCTGCATTTAATGTTATTAATTGAAGCGCCTGCTCTTTCGTTAATCCGTGAGCTACTGTAGTACCTGCGTAAAATGGTAAATTTCTAGAATTCATACGCTCCATATCTCCACTAGTTTCCAGCGAGACCAAAACACCGGCATCAACTAGTTCTTTAGCTTGTTTGAAGTTGTAGTCATAGTCATGGTCTTCTAATTCTGGTAATGAGTGTACACGTCGTAACATTACAGATACATTATTTTGCTTTAAAATATCAGTAACTTTACTAGCTTGATAAGCACCTACAATTGTAACTTTGCTAATACCTTGAGCTTTTGCAAAGTTTACAGCGTCTGTTATGCTTTTGGCATCATCTGCATTGATGTATAAATGCTGACTACCATTAAACAAGCCAGACATAGCCTTAAACGGTAAGTGCTTTGTTGCTTTGTTGCCATTATTGTAGGCTTTAGCTTCACTAAAGTAATCTGTTAGTTCTTTAACTTGCTTGTCATAGTTTTTATTTGGCTTAAGACCAGGATCTTCACCTAGCCACCAACGCCCTCTACTAAAGCTACTTGGCCAGTTAATGTGTATACCATCGTCTGTTTTTATAGATGCATCTTCCCAATTCCATGCATCGTATTGTACAATAGAAGAGCTTCCTGTAATACGTCCTCCACGAGGCACTACTTGGCCTAGTAATACACCATTAGGTCGCATAGATTCTACAACCTTAGATTCTGCATTATAAGCAATGATACTGCGAACATTAGGATTAAAAGTTCCCATTTCAGAAAGGTCATTAGATGCTTTAACAGCATCAACTTCAACCAAGCCTAAGGTTCCGTTAGATACTATAAATCCAGGATACACGTGTTTGCCTTTGGCGTCAATGATATCCATGGCTTGTCTGGTCAGTGGAGTAGAAGCTTCAGGACCAATCGTTGTTATTTTACCATTACTTACCACGATGATACTGTTTTCAATAACGTCTCCGTTGCCAATATGTGCTGTTGCACCAACAATAGCAAAATCTTTAGTTTGCTTTGGTGCAGGTGTTTGCTGTGCAAAATTTAAAGTAACACACAGCATTAAAAGAACAATATTTATAGATTTTAATGTTTTCATCTTAATAATTTTTAATGATTATGTGTTGTATGCTCACCATCCATAGAATCGCAACGCAATAATTCTTTTTCTTTCTTCTGGATAGGCTGTGTTTTTAACCCTTTGTTTTTCTCTTGTAGCATACTGTTAATAAGCTCACTTTTTTCTTTTTGAATGGCTTTTCGCATTTGCTTATCGCGCTCCAAATCAAAATAAGTTACACCTTCAATAATTGTTTTTTCAGCTTTTGCGTATACTGAAAGTGGATGATCTGACCATAAAACGATATCAGCATCTTTGCCAACTTTAAGGCTACCAACTCTGTCATCTAAATGAAGTAGTTTTGCAGGATTTAAAGTCACAAATTTTAAAGCATCTTCTTCGCTAACATTACCATATTTTACAGATTTCGCAGCTTCCTGATTTAAACGACGAGACATTTCGGCATCATCGCTGTTTATTGCAGTAGTAACACCAACGCTGTGCATTATAGCAGCATTATATGGAATAGCATCATTAACTTCATATTTATATGCCCACCAATCACTAAAGGTTGAGCCACCAACACCATGTTCTTTCATTTTGTCAGCAACTTTATAACCCTCAAGAATGTGGGTGAATGTGTTAATATTAAAGTTGAATTGCTCAGCAACTTTCATCAACATATTTATTTCACTTTGCACATAAGAGTGGCAAGAAATGAAGCGTTCTTTATTTAAAATTTCAGCTAAAACTTCCATCTCATAATCCTTACGATAAGGTTTGCCGCTTTTTTTAGCATCATCATAAGCTTTTGCTCTTGTAAAATAATCTACAAATACTTGCTCAACTCCCATACGAGATTGAGGAAAACGTTCATTTCTGCTCATTCGAGATTGTTTTACATTTTCACCCAAAGCAAATTTTATAAATTTAGGAGAGTTGTCATAAATCAGGTCTTCAGCAGATTCTCCCCATTTTAATTTAATAATCGCAGAGCGACCACCAATAGGATTTGCCGAACCATGTAAAATCTGAATCGATGTGACTCCACCAGCAAGATTTCGATAAATGTTAATGTCTTCATCATCTATAACATCTTCTATAGTAACTTCAGCAGAAGAATTTTGTCCGCCTTCATTAATAGAAGCTGCAGCAATATGTGAGTGCTCGTCAATGATTCCTGCAGTGATGTGTTTTCCGGTAGCATCAATAACTGTAGCGTTTTTGTCTGAAAGGTTTTTACCGATTTTAGAAATCTTACCGTTTTTAATAAGTAAATCGGTATTTTCTAAAATACCATCTTTCTCATTGGTCCAAATCGTTGCATTTTTGAATAATAAGGTTTCAGACTTTGGTTGTTCTGTAAAACCAAATGCCAAATTAGGATAGGTAATAGGACTCATATTTTCGTTTGAAGCTTCTGAGTCTTTCTTATCCTTTTTCTTTGAGTCATCATGCTCGTTTGAACTAGCCTTACTTGCAAAAAATGACAATTCGTTACCATTAGGTAGAATAGCTTTGCCGTTGAGCCCGTGGCTATTTGCTGCATTGGCTACAACTCTAATAAATTCACTTTTAGTACTATCTGTAGTTTTGAAGGTAAGGTTAACCCAATCATTTGAGTAGTTCAATTTAGAGCCTAATTGATGGTCACCACTTTCAAGTTTTGCATTAGGTTTTGAAGTGCTGCCAGAAATTGATAGTTTGTAATCTTCTCCTGCTAATTTAAAAGTATAATCACCATCAATATCTTTGGTATTCATATCTTCAATAACATTCGCTTCACCTTGTACCCAATTTTCGTAAAGTTCTGTGCCTTTATCAAATATATCTCCTGAAGTAATTAAAAAATTGGCATAGCTACCAGCTTTCAATGTTCCTAAAACATCAGATTTTCCCAATAACGAAGCAGGAACTGTAGTTAACGCTTCAAGTGCCTTTTGCTTAGAAAGTCCACTTTCAATGGCTTTTAATAAATTAGATTTAAATGATTTTTTAGATTTTAAACCATGTGTTGTTAAGGCAAAGTTGATGCCATTCTCAGCCAATAATCTTGGGTTATGTGGCTCTTGATTCCAAGCGCGCATATCGCTCAATGATAATGTTGAAGCTAAGTGCGCATTTTCTACATCGTAAGCCAATCTAAAATCAATTGGGAGGATAATTGTAGCATTAGTTTGCTTCACTTCGTTAATACGTTCGTATTCATCACCACCACCAACAATGGTGTATTGCACGTTAGATTCATCACCAACTTTATCAGCTCTTAAAAGGTTAGCTCTACTGCCAGCTTCAAAAATTTGTAATAATGATGTATTGTTATTCAATGCTTCTAATGATAAGTCTTTGGTGTCTACATTTCCACCAGCATACCATTTAGCGTCGTTGTACATTTGTCTTAGTAATGCCATGCTTCCCATAATCGAAGAAGGATAGGATTGACGTGATTTTACACTCTTACTAAATGAAAAATGTTGGCTAGTCTCACCATCAATAATTCTAATTGCATTGTCAGCATTATTGTTTAAGGCAATAAGTGCACCAGTCCCTCTTGCAACTCCATCTGGCATATGTGTATTAACAACACCAAAACCTAGCTGATGTAGTTCTGAAGCCGATTTTGAATCGTAGTTAAAGCTATCCATTACATCCTGCTCTGGCATTACATGATCGTTCCAATAAAAGCCACTTCGGCTAGCGCCATATCTTGGGCCGTTGCCACCACGTTCAGGATCTTTAACACCAAAAGAGGTATAAATATCTATAAATGATGGGTAAATGGTTTTTCCTGAAACATCAATGGTTGTAGTGTTTTTCGGAATGTTTACTGAAGTGCCTACGTTTACAACTTTACCGTCTTTAATTAATAAAGTGGCATTGTTTAAAACCTCTGTTGGAGAAACGTAAATTGTAGCATTTGTAAGCGCAGTGTAATTAGTGTTTTTAGATTTTACACCAGTATTACTAGGAAAGTAATCTTGTGCAAATAGCGAAAAACTGCACATAAAAATGAGCAGCCGTAAAAATACTTTTGTCATAAAATGGTTAGTTAATTTGAATTCTAAATATAGCGATTAAAGGCTATTGAAAAATTGAATTAAGATTTTTTAACGTTTAAAGCGACTTATTTTCGAAGTAGTTTACCAATAAAGCTACAACATAACTGTAGCTTTTCATACCGTCAGCTTGATTATTTGCTTTAAGAAAATTATCAAAGGTTTTTTCAAAAACAGGTTCAATTGGGTTTTGGTAAGATTTCCAAAAGTCTTGAACTTCTTGGTAATTCATTAAAATACCTTTATTTACTGTAGCAAGAATTTCATAATACAAATCTTTATCACGTTTAAAGATTTCTACCAAACAATAGCGTAAACCAAAGGTGTAACCTGAATATTTAAAATGAGTATTTTCGTTATGAATAGCTGCCAAACAACCTATAAAATTAGCTTCATTTTCTGCTGCATAACCCAATTGATGTGCAACCTCGTGGCATGATGTGGTTGGGAATTTGTAGGTTGGAATTAATCCGTCTACCTGCCCTTCATTGGTAAAAGGATTCAAATATCCTGAAAATCCCATGTAAGTTAATGGTGTGCTGTAAATGGACTTTTTAATACTTACAGGATTATAATCTAAATGAGGATAGGTTTCAGACAATGTTTTATAGCTGTCTTTTACCATATCAAAAACTTCAGATTTGGTAAAAGGCATGTCTACTTTTGTAGAGTCATTTATGGCTAATTGATTATGTAGATTATTCGATTTTTCAATCAATCGTTTTGTGAAACTAACCAACTGCTCTGTGGTGTATTCAGCCTCAAGATGTAATGACTTATAGAGCGGAAGTCTATAGTAGTTAAAAGCCCACAATACATGAAAAGCAAAATAAACTAAGGATAATGTTGCTAAAATGTCTAATAACCAATTTATAGTATCCTTATAAATACGTTTTCGGTTAATGATTACCCAACGGATTACATAGATGCTAGCCAAAGTATAGAGTACATCACCAACTGAAAATGGAACCCATCCAAAGACATAACGCATTAATTTAGAGGTAAAAACATAAACACCATTACTATAAAATTGCTCTACAAATTCTGGGAATTGCTTTAAGATTTGAATAGCAACAATCTGAACAATCAAGAAAAGCGCAATGATGAGTTTTTTATTTTTCAGCATGAATCAAAAATAAGAAAAGAGATTCTGAAACAAGTTCAGAATGACAAAAAATAGTGATGAGTATTTTGTAAGTTTGTCTCTTTAAAATAATGAATATGAGTCAAGATATAAGAAGCCTTGAGCCAAAGGCACTATGGAACAAATTTGCAGATCTTAATGCTGTACCACGTCCTTCAAAAAAGGAAGAACGTGTTATAAAATTCATGAAGGATTTTGGTAAAAGACTAGGTTTAGAAACCATAGAAGATGAGGTTGGTAACGTCATCATCAGAAAGCCTGCAACTGCAGGAATGGAAGACAGAAAAGCCATTGTTATGCAATCGCATTTAGATATGGTACATCAAAAAAATAACGATACTGTTTTCGACTTTGATACTCAAGGTATAGATATGTATGTAGATGGTGATTGGGTAAAGGCAAAAGGCACTACGCTTGGCGCAGATAACGGCCTTGGTGTGGCTACAATTATGGCCATTTTAGAAAGTGACAGCATTGCACATCCTGCTTTAGAAGCTTTGTTTACTATAGATGAAGAAACTGGTATGACTGGTGCCATGGGACTTAAAGGTGGTTTGCTTAATGGAGAAATACTACTGAATTTAGATACCGAAGAGGATGATGAAATTGGTGTAGGTTGTGCAGGTGGAGTAGATGTAACCGCTACACGCACATACAACGAAGAGGAAACACCAGAGTTTAAAATTGGTTACACCATTGAAGTGAAAGGTTTACAAGGTGGTCACTCAGGTATGCAAATTCATGAGGGTTTAGGTAATGCAAACAAGTTAATGAACCGATTATTATTTGATGGTTTTGAAAACTATGGTCTACGTATTTCAGAAATTGATGGAGGTAGTTTACGTAATGCTATTCCAAGAGAAAGTAAAGCAATTGTAGCTATAGATGCTGTAAATGAGGCAACTTTTGAAGCAGAAATGAAAACTTTGGCTGATACCATTAAGCATGAATATAAAACCATGGAGCCAGACTTAGAAATTAAAATTTCTAAATCTGAAACACCAGAAAAAATCATGGATTTAGGTGTGCAAGAAGGATTAACAAGAGCTTTATATGCTGCCTTAAATGGTGTGTATAGAATGAGTCCGGATATTAAAGATTTGGTAGAAGCCTCTAATAATATTGCCAGAGTAATTGTAAAAGAAGGTGAAATAAAAATAGGATGCTTAACACGTAGTTCTGTAGAAAGTTCTAAATGGGATTTAGCCAATACACTTCGTGCAACTTTTGAATTAACGGGTTGTGAGGTGGAATTCTCAGGAAGTTATCCTGGTTGGGCACCAAATATGGATTCTGCCATTTTAAAAGTAATGGTGCCAATTTACGAGCAACTTAATAATGGTGAAAAGCCTCATGTTGCAGCTTGCCATGCTGGTTTAGAATGTGGTATCTTAGGACAAAATTATCCAGACATGGATATGATTAGTTTTGGGCCAAATATTAAAGGTGCGCACTCGCCAGATGAACGTGCTCAGATTTCATCAGCTCAGAAGTATTGGGAATTTGTTTTAGAGATCTTGAAAAATATTCCGAAGAAATCTTAGTTATATTTGTCATGCTGAACTTGCTTCAGTATCTAACCACAGTTTGTAAAAGCAAAAAGGCAGCTAATAAAACAGCTGCCTTTTTTATTGTTATTAAGTTGTTTGCCTACTCAGCAATCGCAGTCAATTCAATATCAAATACGAGATTAGTTTTTCCTGGGATTAATGGTGCTCTTCCTGCTTCTCCATAACCTAAATGATAAGGGATATAAACTCTAGCTTTATCTCCCACTTTCATGTTTAGCATAGCTTCTCTAAAGCCGGCAACTAAACCTGCACTCTCGTTATATGGCATTGTGAAAGGGCTATAGCCACCACGACTGTCTTGCGTTTCATCATACTTTCCGTTTTTCTCAGCTACCTCTTTCCAAGTTGTCCAGAATAAGGTGCCATCTTCAAAATATCCAGCACAATCAATTTTTACTCTCTGTTCTGGTGTAGGTTTTACACCGTCACCTTTATGAGTAAAGGCCATTTCCATACCAGTTTCAGATTTGATTATAGAATTCTTAATTTCTTCATTCTTCTTTAAAAATTCTTCTCTAGCTTCTTTAGACAACTCTTCAGCTTTTTTCTTAGCTTCAGCTATTTGTTGTTCTCGTTTTTCTAATATTTTAGGCATTTCTTCTTCAAATACTTTTGGCGCATCAAAGAATTTAGCTTCTTTACCTTTTCTAATGATATTAAGTTTTGTGATAACTACATCCTCAACTGGCTTGTGGTTTCTTCTAGCAGGATCAATTACTTTAACATTAGAAATAGAATCATGTACATCCATACCTTCTATAACTTGACCAAAAACAGCATGTCTGTTATCTAAGCTTGGCCATTCTTTTTCCATTATAAAGAATTGACTTCCATTAGCATCTCTACCTGGATTTGCCATAGATAGAACACCTGGTTTATCATGCTTTAAGTCAGGGTGAAACTCATCTGGAAATTTATAACCAGGATCTCCCATTCCTGAAGCTGTAGGATCTCCACCTTGTATCATAAAATTATTCACAACTCGGTGAAATGTAATACTGTCATAGTAACGTTTTCCTTTATATTCCTCTTTCACCATTGGGTGGTTACCTTCGGCTAAAGCCACAAAATTAGCTACAGTTACAGGTACTTTATCGTAATAAAGCTTTGCCAGCATTGTCCCTTTATTAGTAACAAATTCTGCATAAAGTCCATCTTCTAAATTTGGATACTTCTCTTGGCAAGAGATATTTGCCAATACAACTAATATTATTAATGTTGTAAGTGCTTTTTTAATCATTTTCTTGGGTTATAGTGTTTAAAGTTACTTCGCATATTAACGGAACATTGGTTCCTATTCTGTTTTCATCACCATAGTAGCCATAAGCTTTTTGTGATGGAAAAATGAAGGTGATATGATCACCTTCTGTCATTAATTTTAAACCTTCGCGCAGACCTGTAAAAAGTTCTTGTTTGTCCATAACGTAGGTTCTTTCTGCAGTTGCGTATATTTCATTTCCGCTAAGGTCAGATACGTTGTATTCAAAATTAATGATGTCGCCAAAATCTGGTTGAATGGTGTCATTTTGTGCTTTGATATTATAGTAGTACCAAAATCCGCTTTCTGAGGCGATATAATCTTTCTCTGGATTATTCTTTATAATATCCTGAATAATCTCGTGCTCCTTTGCATTTAGTTTTTTGTTGCGCTCTGCAGATTCTTTTAGAAAAGAACCAGACTGTACCGTTTCTGGCATTCTGGCCTCTGGAGATTTACAACCCACTAAAACAAAAGCCGCAATTAGTATGTAGAGCAGGTGTTTCATTACTGGGACAATTCATTTTTATATTGTTGTAATATACTAATAAATTTTTCAACTGTAGTTTGCAAATCATCTTCACTGCGTCCACCAGCTGCATTGGTGTGTCCTCCACCATTAAAATGCGCTCTGGAAAATTCATTCACAGAAAAATCCCCTTTACTACGCAACGATATTTTTACAATATTGTCTTGTTCATTTTCTATGAAAATGGCTGCAAAGATGATGTCTTTTAATGATAGGCCATAATTAACAAATCCTTCGGTATCTCCTTTTTTAAAATTGAATTCATCTAACTCGGCTTGTGATAATGTGATGTAAGCTGTTCGCAATTCTGGTATTACTTTTAGGTTTTGCATGGCTCTGCCCAAAAGTTGTAAACGACTGTAGCTGTTGGTATCGTATATGTTGTTATGAATTTCAGAATTTTTAGCACCTCTCTTCATTAAGTCTCCAATCACTTCATGTGTTCTACTTGTGGTTGACGGAAAACGAAATGAGCCAGTATCTGTCATAATACCTGTATATAAACAGGTTGCAATTTCAGCATTTATTTTTTCAACATCATCTAGCATTTCTATAAAATTGTAAACCATTTCGCAGGTAGAAGACATGCTAACATCAGAGTAGGTGTACTTGGCATAATCATCGGGTTGCTGATGATGATCTATCATAATTTTTGTTGCTGACGATTCTTCTAGAGGTACTTCCATATCTCCAGTACGATGAAAAGCATTAAAGTCTAATGTAAAAATAAGCTGAGCCTTGTTAATTAAAGCTTCACATTGGTCTTGATTAGACTCAAAGATTAAAACAGAATCATCGCCAGGTAACCATTTTAAAAAATCTGGATAATCATTGGGAACAATAACAGTTGCTTTGTGATTATAAGCTTTTAAATAATGGTAAAGGCCTAATGTAGAACCCATGGCATCTCCATCTGGATTTTTGTGTGGCACAATCACAATGTCTTGTGGTGTGCTAAGTAATGTTTTTAGTTCTGGAATTTGTGTTTTAATCATAGGAAGCGAATTTACAATTTTTAGTGTTTTAGAAAACGTTTTTAATATGAAATTAAGATAGTGTCTGTTATTCATGTGAAGCCAAGAAAGGTCGGTTACATCACTTTAGGTGATTCTGAATCATGAGTAATTGTGTTAAGAAGTCAGAAGAGCAAAGCAATTGTAATAACAAAGCAAAAAATAGTATGATGAACTCATTACTAAATTTGTATTTTTGTCTTTCAAACTTCAAATTAAACTAATGGAACTACCAAAATTCATCTTAGGAGATAATACTGATTATCCAGATGCTATATTCGTTATTCATACTGAGTTTCCGAGATTTATTATTAATCTTGAAAACGATGAGGTAGAGTGGTTTGAAGAATTTGATCAACATGACCAAAAAGAACTTGAAACTGAGGCCGAAAATTATATTAGAGAGGCTACAGAGTTCTACGATAGAGAAGTGGCACGTTACGACGAAGATTAATGCTAGATAAACTTTTAGACTTAGATACAGAACTTTTTGTATATCTCAATGGCCTTGGTTCGCCAACTTGGGATGGTATGTGGCTAGCTATTACACATGAGTTTACCTTTGCGCCACTTTACTCTGTGCTACTATTTTTAATTTACAGAAAGTTAGGGTGGAAAGCTCTTTTGTTTATCATCGTGACTATTGCATTAATGATTTTGTTTACAGATCAAACCACAAATATTGTTAAGCGTACAGTTTTACGATATAGACCTTGCGCTTGTGATGAAATAAAGGATAACATTCGTTTTATAGCAGAACGCTGTAGTAGTAACCGAAGTTTTTTCTCTGGTCATGCATCGAACTCAATGGCAGCAGCTGTTTTTGGTGGTTTAGTACTGAGACCATATTTTAAAAATCTCATTTTTATTCTATTATTTTGGGCGTTTTTAGTGGCTTACAGTCGTATTTATGTTGGTGTTCACTTCCCAATAGATATTTTATGTGGAATGGTTTTTGGAGCTTTGGCAGGTTTTGGATTTTTTAAGCTTAATCAATATATCCAAAAGCGATTTATTTCCGAGTAAATTTATACAATTGATTGAACAATCGTTTATTGTAAGATCGAGAATCTTTGGAAGCACGATTAAGGTCGTAAGTATCGATAAATTCCATTTTATATAGTTCTGACAACACTTTAATAGTGTCAGGTTGCTTTGTTCTAGTTAGCAAATGGAAAGTTTTTTCAGTAGGAATAATATAACCTTCATCTGTATCTATACTTGGTATTTTATCACCATAATTATAAATCATTTCAGGTGCAACATAATCTAGATGATACAAATTAAGATTCTTGTCTTGTAATTCTGAAATAGGTTTGTAGTCTGTTGTAGTGTGTATCTTCGCTATTGGTAAAGCAAATAAACCAAGACTTAGCATAAAAGCTATTACCAAATAGAATACATTTTTGATGTTTTTCGTTTTTAAATTTTTAAAAATTGAAAGTCCAATAATCAAGAAGATGACAGCTGTAATAATAAATCTAATAAGTGTTATGCCTGATAATACCGAACTCGAAAAAAACCATATAATCCAAAACAAAGAAGTAATAGAAGCTATTAATCCAAACTGAAAATACACAGGAAAGGTTTCGCGTTTATCTTTCAAATTTTTAAACTCCCTAATCAAATACTCAATATAAAAACCAATATTAAAAGCTAACGGAATTAGCACTGGCATAAGGTAACGTGATTTCTTTTCAGGAATTACGGATAATAATATTACAGCAATTATCGTCCAGAAGAAACTAAAACGATAGGCTTTTAGATTAGATACGCGCGATTTTAAATAGGGATATAACAGACTTATAAACGCAGGAATGGTCCACAATCCACTTTGTACAAAAAAGCTCCAGTAATAATAAAAAGGCCTTACATTATAACTTCCCCAATTAGAAGTTTCTTTAGTGGCTATGGCAGCAAATGTTTCAGGATCTGCAACACGTACATGCATGTACCACCAGCCACCAAGCACTACTCCAAAAATTAATAAACTAAATAGCTTCAAGAAGTGTAACAGATTGCCTTTTGGCTTTAGTGCAATGCCGTAAGCAATAGTAAAGGATAAAAACAATACATACAAAGAAACAGGGCCTTTAGACAGCACGGAACCTGCAATAAACAACACAAATAAAAAGCTATTCAGTATACTTGTTTTCTGATGCTTTAACATAATGAACAATTGAAATAAAGCCATAAGCATAAAGCCATGTGTGTATATATCCCAAGGTGCTTCAATAGTAATGCCAATAACATAGAATGAACTCAATACAATAAATCCATTGATAAGGCTATGGGATTTCGTCAGTTCTAATTTTTTTGATATTAAATATGTTGAAATACCAATGCTTGCTAAAAATAAAAGTGCAGGCCAACGCAGAGCTAATACAGACTTTATTCCGAAAAGCATACCGAAAAATGCTGTAATCCATGTTGGTAATGGTGGTTTTTCATAACGTGCTTCACCATTCATGGTGGTTAAAATCCAGTTGTTGTCAGTAAGCATTTCTCTTGCTGAAATAAAATTTCGAGCTTCCATTATACTAACAGGAATAGCATCTATGGTGAAACCTAGCATTACTATTACAAAAAGTAAAAGGCTTACAATTGCATATTTTTCTATCAGCTTAATCATTGGTTTTTCTTATAAGATAAGCGTTTCTGGCATAAATCAACATACCAAAAAGGTGACCAGTAAACAGTACAGGGTCTTTTCTAATAATAGCATAGGTTAAAATTAGTGACGCACCTATTAGACTCAATACCCAAAAACCCATTGGTAAAGAAGATTCTTTATGTCTTTCTGAATGAATCCATTGATACACAAATCGCAGCGTGAAGATAACCTGAGCTATTATGCCTAAAATAAGTAACCATGTTGGTATGGCTTCATTTTTAAAGAGCAGCTCTATGTCTATCTTATTATTATTGTAATAAAAAATCACAATTAGAACAGGGACAGTGAACAATAATACCTGAACCAGCTTTGGAAACTTTTGCCATTGACCTTGTAACTGCAAATTCCGGATATAAATAAAATACGTTAAACTCTGACCAAGCATTATCGCAAAATCTAAACGTAAATACCCATAAATAAATAATAAAAATGATGCAACTAAGCTAAGGGTCCAAAACGTTGTTGGTGTTATAACTTTACGTTGCTTTTCAGATGTAACCCACTGAATGAGTAGTCTTGACGAGAACAGAATCTGCGCCATGAACCCTATACTATAAATTATCCAGTCTTTCATTTGCTGGTTTTAGCAACGTCGTAGTTAATGTATTTTTTCTTCATCCATAAATATGCGAAACAATCCATTAATGGTCCAAGAAGACGATTCCAAAGTCCAAATTTTGCGGTTCCAGCTATCCTTGGAAAATGACGCACAGGTATTTGGGTAACTCTACCATTCTGCAACATAATCATTGCAGGTAAAAAACGATGCAAACCTCTAAACATAGGAATACGTTTAGCATATTCTGTTTTAATGATTTTAAGAGGACAACCAGTGTCATCCATACCATCTTTGGTAAAAGCACGTCTAATGCCATTTGCAATTTTAGAAGACATGTTTTTTACAAAGGAATCTTTTCTGTCTGCACGTACACCAGTTACTAGTTCGTTGTCATTAATATGATTCAATAAGAGATTAAAATCCTCAGGTGAAGTTTGTAAGTCAGAGTCTATGTAACCAACAAGTTCGGTATCTGCAAAATCAAAGCCTGCTTTAATTGCAGCGCTTAAACCTCTATTTTCTCTAAAAAGTACATAGTCAAAAGCATCATTACGATTGCAAATAGCCTCAATCATAGTTTGGCTTTTGTCTTTAGAACCATCATTTACAAATAATACACATGTCGGTACAGAAGAAATCTTTAAATAATTTGAAAGCTCTGTTTCTACACGCTCAAGATTATCCTCTTCATTATAAACAGGCACTATGATGGTTAACTTGTAATTCATTTGTCGATAGAATTTCTGGCACAAAAGTATGCTTTTTTAGTATTACGGAGAAACCTTGATATTTTATGGTAAATTAAACTAGCTTGATATTTTAAGTAAATATTCAGCAGCAGCAAAAGGTGTTGTTTTTCCTTCTTCTACCAATTTGATCTGAGTTGGAAGCTCTTTTTTTATTTTTTCAGATTTATAGAAGTCAGATTTAAGACGCTCTTCAATAGTTTGAAGCAACCAGAACTTGTTTTGGTTATTTCTATTGTGTTCAAAATAATGATTGTTAGATGTGGTTTTTAAGTACTCTTCTATTAATTCCCAAACTTCAGAAATACCTTCTTGTTTTAAGGCACTACAAAGCGATACTTTTGGTGACCAACCAGAATCTTTTTCAGGATACAAATGTAAGGCTCTATTAAATTCTACTTTAGCAGATTTAGCAGCTTTAAGATTATCTCCATCTGCTTTATTAATAACAATAGCATCAGCCATTTCTATGATGCCTCGTTTTATGCCTTGCAGTTCATCACCTGCACCAGCAAGTTTTAAAAGTAAAAAGAAATCTACCATACTGTGTACAGCGGTTTCACTTTGTCCTACACCAACGGTTTCTATGATTATAGTGTCAAATCCAGCAGCTTCACAAAGTATAATAGTTTCTCGTGTTTTTCTTGCGACACCACCAAGTGAGTCTCCAGAAGGTGAAGGTCTAATAAAAGCGTTCTTGTCCTTTACTAAATCTTCCATTCTAGTTTTATCGCCAAGAATACTTCCTTTACTTAAGCTACTACTTGGGTCAACCGCTAGTACAGCAACCTTTCTGCCAATGTTTGTTAAGGAACTACCAAAAGCTTCAATAAATGTGCTTTTACCTACACCAGGAACTCCCGTAATACCTATTCTTACAGAGTTGTTAGCATACGGCAAACAAGCTGTTATAATCTCGTGTGCTTTTTGAGTGTGAGTTTGATTTGTGCTTTCTACTAAGGTAATAGCTCTGCTGAGGTCAGTAATGTTTCCTGCAGTGATGCCTTTTACTAAATCCTCAACAGATGGTTGTTTTTTGCGTTTAGCTTTTATGAATTTTGCAGATAGTGAACTTAAAATTTCAGGAGGTTCAATACCATCTTGTTCGTGTAAAGCAGATTTATATGTATCACCTTTCTTACCCAAAATATTAATGATTAATTTAAATTAGGGTAGGTCTGCATTGGTATTTCAATCAATGTCTGATCCCAAGCCATAGTAAGCTTTAAGTTACCTGTTTTATTATCAAATGCAATAGTGAATTTTTCTACAACCTCTTCCAAATCCTGATTTGGGACTTCGATTTCAATAGCGTCGTAATTAGGGTCCCACATTGGTTCCATTTTCTCGTTAACTCCCCATTCATACTGCTTGGTGTTGAACATTACTTTCCAAGAGTTTTCCATTGGTACTGTCCAAAGGGTGTATTTTCCTTTCTTAAGACGCATACCGTCAATCATTAAATCTTCATTAGTTTCAAAAGTTGTAGCTTCGTTAGCTCCAGTTCTCCATACTTCATTAAAAGGTACAAGTGCACCAAAAATATCACGTTCGCGTTTGGAAGGTCTGTTATATTCGACCTTTAGTTTTAAATCGTTAAGTGTAACTTTTGCAGTATCCTTAGGACTTAGGCGTGAGGCAAAAATATTTTCAACAAAAACAGAATACAATAACAAGCCTAAAGCTATTATTGATAGTACAATAAGAATGCGTTTTAGCATAGTGAGTTTTCTTAAGCAGTTTTTAGCTAATTTATTTACGCTGAAAATATTTCAGCTGTTTAAAAAAAATAAAGATAATTCAATTCCCTAAATTTATAGAACAGAACGCAGAATTTTAAGCAAATCTTATAAAATCAAAATTTTTTAAAATTTTTTGCAACACTTAAAATTTTGCGTCGTCTTTAGAGTGAACCAATCAAAAAAAACTAATTAGTCATCAATACGTTCCAGATTCATATTGTTGAAAAATGTAAAGAGAATGACAGGCAAGCGCAAATGCAATTGTACAGACAATATTGCGATGGCATGCTTATCGTAGCGCTTCGGTTTGTAAAAGATACCATGGAAGCTGAAGATATCGTGCAGGAAGCCTTTATCAAAGCATTTGCAAGACTAGATCAATACAGAGCTGAAGTAAGTTTTGGTGCGTGGTTAAAACGCATTGTGGTGAATAGATGTATTGATGTTTTAAAATCTAAAAAACAACGATTAGTAGAATTGGAAGAGCATCATCTTAATGTGGTTGATGCAAAAGATGAAAATGAATGGTTGGTTGATGATGATATAACAATTGAAGATGTAAAATCAGCAATTGAAGAATTACCCGAAAAGTATAGGTATGTCGTCATGCTCTATTTAATTGAAGGTTATGATCACAGTGAAATCTCGGAGATATTAAATATTTCTGAAGTGGCTTCAAGAACACAATTATCTAGAGGAAAGCAAAAGTTACAAACCGTATTAAAAACAGAAAAAAATGGCACAAGATCTTAGAAATTTATTTGAGGAGGATAAGTTGGCACAGCGCGCAAAAATGTCTCAAGGTCATGAAGCACGCTTTTTAGAGAAGCTAGATAAAGAATTGCCAATAGAGAAGAAATCTAGTGGGTTTAGCTTCTTAAACATTGCTGCGAGTGTAGTGGTATTATTAGGGTTGGGTTTTGGTGTTTTCTGGACTATTGGTGAGCCAGGAACAAAAGTAGATTCAGAACAAGAAGTGGTAGGTACAGATTTAAAAACCTTAGGAGATGTATCACCAGATTTGAAAAAGGTGGAAGATTATTATTTAGCAAGTATCAATTTAGAATTGTCTAAAGTAGAGTTAACACCACAAAACAAAGAATTGTTTGATGGCTATGTGTTAAGGCTTCAGGAGCTAAATAAAGAATACGATAAATTACTGGAAGAACTTAACGAAAACGGACCAAACTCTGTAACCTTAGATGCTCTTATAGAAAATTTAAAACTGAGGCTAAATCTTGTAATGCGTCTAAAAGAAAAATTAGAAGAGTTTAGTGATGACACCTTTGAGCAAGAAATCACATAATCAAATCAAAATTCATAAATCAAAAAACGAACAGTTAAATCAAAAAAAATCATGAACACAATTAGAATTTTAGTGTTGTGCTTATTAACCACTTTTGGTTATGCACAAAAAAAGTTGAGTAAAATATCGCAATCTATTAAGGTAGATAAAGATGTTGTTGTAGACTTAAATACAAGCTATGCCGAAATTGAAATCGATACATGGAATAGAGATATCGTAGAAATTGAAGCGTATATAGAGAGTGATATGTTGTCTGAGGCAGAGTTAGAAAAAGCCTTAGAAGCGTGGAATCTTAAAGTAGATGGCTCTAATAACAAAGTGGTGATATCCTCTCACGGTGGCCGAGCATTAGGTTTATATGGTGAAGGCGATTATACAGCAATATTAAAAGACCTAGAATTTGAACTGGCAGATTTACCAGAAATTCCTGAAGTTATTGTATTGCCAAAAATTCCAGAAATGGCAGCCTTGCCTAAGATGCCAAAACTACCAAAAATGCCAGAATTCCCAGAACTTCCTGAGTTACCAGAAGGTATAAAAACTATTAAGTTTGATTATGATAAATACCAAAAGGAAGGTGAAAAGTATCTAAGTGAATGGAGCAAACGTTATGAAAAAGAGGGAGGTGAAGAACTTCAAAAGCGTATGGAAGAATGGGCAAAGAAATTTGAGGAGTCCGGTTACCAAGAAAAAATGGCTAAATGGGGAGAAGAGTATGGTAAACGTTTTGAAGGCCAATGGGCTAAAGACATGGAAAAATGGGGTGAGCAATTTGGTGAGAAGTATGCTAAAGAAATGGAAAAATGGGGTGAAGAATTTGGTGAAAAATTCGGCAAAGAGTGGGAAGAGAAAATGGAAGCTTGGGGCGAACGTTTTGGACAACAAATGGAAAGACAAGCCGAACTTATAGAGAGACAAGTAGAGCGCACAGAACGTATGAAAGAGCGTACTGCAGAACGCTCTAAAGAAATGGCAGAACGTAGAGCTGAAATGGCAGAACGCAGAAAGGAAATGAGGGAAAGAAAAGCTGCGATAGGATATGCTAGAAAATTAGAATCTGGTAGTAATAGCAAAGTTCGTAAGGTGATTAAAATAAAAATCCCTAAAAAGGCAAAACTAAAAACCAATATAAGACATGGTGAGTTAAAAATCTCTTCGGTTATTTATAACCTACAAGGAGATATCTCTCACGCCTTTTTGGTAGCAGATAACATTGATGGAGGAGATACCTCCATCAATGTGTCTTATTCGCCAGTAGTGATTAATTCATGGAATTTGGGAACGTTAAATTTAAATTATGTGGATAAAGCGCAGATTAAAAATGTTAAGAATTTAGTGTTAAATGCTAAGTCTTCAAACATTAATATTGAAACATTATCTGATACAGGCATTATAGATGGGAGTTTTGGTGATCTTACGATTTCAAATCTTGCCGAGACGTTTAAAAATCTAAACTTGGTTTTAGAGAATAGTGATGCTTTTGTTAACCTGCCAAAAAATGTAGATTATAACATGTATTTTAAGGGTAGTAGATCTAAATTCAATAATAAAGCAACTTCACAAAAGACCATTAGAAACGGTGAAGACAGCCAAAGCTCTAATAGAAGCATTGTCGTTAACGCCAAGTTTAGTAATGTTATTATGAATTAACCCTTTAGTTATAGTATTTTCTAAAGGGTAAATTCAGTTTTCCTTCCTGTTTTCCATTAAAATAGATTCTTATTTTTGTGGAAATTTTGTTTTTTATGACCCTGTCTTCTTTTGAAGAATTTCTAAAATCACTTCGAGCTCATCCTTTGATTCATCCTGAGGTTTCTAAGAATACTTATTTGCCACTGGATTTATCTATTCATAATAAGGAATTAGATAGTGTTGAGGTATCATCTTCTAGTGCTTTAGAAGCATATATCTGGAATCATTTAAATGCTAATAACGCTAAAGTTGCTTTTGGTGGGTATTTAGAGCATCGTGCTATCTATAACCGAAGTGATTATTTTAATACAGATAAACCAGAAGAAGAACGCAATATTCATTTAGGATTAGACCTTTGGATAGAAGCAGGTACAGCTGTTTATGTGCCTTTAGATGGAAAAATTCACAGTTTTAAAAACAACACTAATTATGGTGATTATGGACCTACTATAATTTTAGAACATTGTATTGAAAACCAAACGTTCTTCACTTTATATGGTCATTTAAGTTTAGAGTCCATTGGTAATTTAAAAGTTGGAGTAGAAGTAAAGCAAGGAGACCCAATCGCAACTCTTGGCACAGCTGAAGTTAATGGAGATTATGCTCCACATTTACATTTTCAGATTATAAGGGATATTCAAAATTGTAAAGGAGATTATCAAGGTGTGAGCAACCAACTCGATTTAGAATTTTATAAAACGAATTGCCCTAACCCGAATTTACTTTTAAAAATTTAGTTGTTTATTCCTTTTTCTGTTGCTTTAAAAATCCATTCAATAACAAAGCACAACGCTATTATACCTGCAGATACCAATACACCTGTAAGGTTAGATTTGTATTGCTGATGAATAAGAATGACCAATGCTATAAGACATAATATAAATCCTAATAGTGGAATTATTTTCAGGCTTTTGGTATCCTTTGAGCATTTATAACCTACCAAATTTACAATGCCAAAAATTAAAATGAAGCCAACACTCCCTGCAGTAGATATACTTTCTAAATCTAAAATGTTAACCAAAACTAGAGTTGCAATTGCCGTAATTAACAACCCAATTGGTTTATTCCATAGTTTTGATAAAAAGTGATTTGGCAATTCATCATCTTCAGCTATTTCAAAATTTACACGGCTTCCTCCATATAAAGATGCGTTTATGGCAGAAAATGTAGAAATCAAGGCAGCAATAGTAATAATGCTAAAACCAATTTGTCCTAACATGGGTTTAGCTGCTTCGGCTAATACGTAATCTTCGGCTTTAGCAATTTTATCGAAAGCGAGTGATCCTACGGTGACTATAGCAATTATGATATAGAGTATAATTACAAAAATCACTGAATAAAAGTAAGCGCGAGGAATATTTTTTTCAGGATTTGTTATGTCTGGTGCAGCATTGGCGATTAATTCAAAACCTTCATAAGCTACAAAAATTACCATTCCGGCAGCAAAGAGTTGTAATGGGTTTTCCCAATTAGAAATTGCAAGTTGCGATAAATTTTCATTTCCAATTAATCCATAAGCTCCAATGCCTATAAAACTTATAAGTATTACTAATTTGATGATAACAGCATACGATTCAATTTTGCCAACAACAGCAATACTGTAATAGTTAATAGCAGTTGCAAGGATAATTATAGAGCTTGCATAAATGTGAAAGTCTACTGTTTTGTCTGAAGTGATTTCTAATAAATTAGGTGCATAGGAACCAAATGCTGATGCGTATAATGAAAGCATTATAATGTAACTAATCCATAACAAATTATTAATAGCACCACTAAATATAGAAATACCAAAACCTTGATTAATAAACTTAACCGTTCCGCCTCTGTCAGGATACTTTTTTGAAAGCTTCGCATAGCTGTAAGACGTTATTAAAGCCAAAGCTCCAGCAAATAAGAAGGCAATTGGAGTACCACCTTGGGCAATAGACACAGCCAAGCCGAGAACAGCAAAAATACCGCCACCAACCATACCGCCTATACCTATGGATATGGCTTCTTTTAAATCTATTTTATCTGACATAAAAGTTTAAAATTTTTCAAAATCATTAATTGCAAAAGCATTTTGGTATTGTTCTTCACCAATTGTTCCTCCTTCAGAAGAATCGTAATCCATAGTTATTTTCCAAATACCATCGCTCTTTTTTAAAAGTACATGAAACTGACCATAGTAGACTTGTTCATTGTCTGTTGCTTTATTTCTAACCAATTTATAAATGCCTCTTTCGCTCGCATTAGTGTTGTTGTTTATGCGTTCAAAAAAACGGAGTGAAATAGTGCTTGTTTGTTCTGCTGCTTTATCACGTTCAAAACCAGTTTTATAATTATTTATATAAGTATCGTAATCTAAAATCCGCTTTCCGCCAGAAACTCTTACCAAATCTTTAGAATGAATTTCTGCCATTAAAGTATAATCCAGAGTTTCAAAAGCTTTGTAGAACTTTTCCCAAGTTGTATTGATGTCTTCTAAGTTTGTTTTGGTTTGAGAAAAACTAAATAGTGTCGTAGTGCAAAAGAAGAGCGTAGCAATAAACGTTTTCATTAAGTTTTGTCTTAGTTAGTGGGTTTAAGGTAGTTAAAAAAATAATACGCTTTCCTAAAAACTAAAACTGATAACTCTACTTCACAGTCAATTTCTTTGGTGAAAAGATAAATTGCATACCTATTTTAAGCAATAAAAAAGGTAGAATAATCAACACTGAAGTCCATAGATTATCTGGCGAAAATGTCTCAGGAAAAGGCTTCACAATAAAAAACATAATGATACCTCCCAGTATTATCGAAATGTGCAACACCAACATGTTAGATGTAAAATGTCCAAAACTAGCTATTGTTTTGTCTTCGTTGAGATTAATGTAGATATGTTCAAATAGCACAAATAGTAAATTAACATTGAAAAACCAATTCTTAAAAAACAGAATTTCCATATTGGTTAGTGTAATATCGGAGTTGTCCCAGTTGGCTATCATTCCGAAGAATACTATGATAAATACCAAATAGATAAACATAATAAACAGAGAGCCGAACATGAACTTTGAGCCCAATTGATTGCTGCCATTGCTTTTATTATGTCTATAAAAAAGACTTCTAACAACTATTCTAATAAACTCATTCCACCAAAAAAAGTAAATGACATAAAATACTGTTGTTTGTCCGTAGCCAATAGATAAAGCGGTTAGTAGTGCGAAAATTAAAAAATCCCATTCCCTAAGATGTTTCTTGGGTTGTGCTACAATGCTGGCTAGTATAGACATATCTCTTTTGTAAGTTAAAAAGTAAAACTACAATTGCTATTTCTATTTTGGAATACGTAGTTCTGCGTATTTATAAAAAAACCTGATGACTAGCATCAGGCTTTATCAATTAAAATAATTTTAACCTATTAATTAGGCATATAGTAATTACCATCGTAGCTACCAGAAATAACCTGTCCATCGTTTCTGGTGAAGCTAAATGTAAAAACAATATTGAATTGCGTAAAGTTAGTTACCGTCACTGAGCCAGACTGTGCATACACGTCTGATTGCGAATCATCATCAGAAAGTAAAACAGTACCAGCTGTAAATTCACTATTCGTTATACTGCTGTTTATAGAAACATCGTAGCTGTTAATTTCATTATAAGTGGTGTTCTGAATGGTGGCATCAACAATTTTAAAGTTAACATAGTTAATATCACTCAAATCACTGTTGCTTGTAATTTCAGAACTGGTTTTGTTAAAAAGACTAATACTGATGTCACTTGGGTCATTATTTGCGGTATTTTCATCTACAATGATTACCGATATTAAATCATAAGTGTTTCCATTAAAAGTAAATTCGTTATTTGTTTCATCAGGAATTGAGCTTGTATCGTCCGAAGAACACGATACAAATGCCATACATAGCACTAACGCTAGTATGCGAAATAGATTTGGGTTCATAATAAATTAATTATAAGTAGGTTGTACTTGTAAATATAGGATAAAAAATTAAAGACACCCAATGCTTTGTAATTGCCTGTTAGTTGGCAACAAAAAATGTAAACGGTAGCTTATAAGAAACATTTACAGTTTTGTCATCTTTAGTTGCTGGAGTGATAGTAGGTAGTAAACCAACAACCTCAATAGCATGTTTGTTTAAAAGTTCTGGTCCACCAGTAGCTTCAATATTTACAGGTTTACCATCAGTGTCTATGATAAAGGTTATCATTATTTTAATCTTTCCAGTTTCATTTGTTTCAAGAGCTAAATCTGTATTAAACTTTCTCATAAAATGACGATTTATGAATTTATTGGTACAGTTCCGCTTCTTTTGACTGTCCCAGTTTTCTTTACATTCTGGTGCCAAAGGTGGATTTTCAGCATCCTGAAATTCTATAACAGCAGCATCGTCAATAACTTTTGTTACAATTTCAGACTTAGAATAATCTACAGGTTCTACAGTAGGAATATCATCTTCTTCAGATTCTATCCATTCAGCTTCAGAAGGCTGGTCGTTACTAAGCTTTTTTACTTCTAAAGTCATCATGGGTAAAGCAAAGTAGATTTTATCATCTTGCTCTTGATATACGATATTCATTAAATTAAAACCATTGGTTTTGGTGCCAATTTTAATGAGCTCATTTTCTATAATCCAGTTGGTTTTATCTAGAATGAAAAGTTCTTTAATTCTCTCATCAGCTTCACTGCCAAAAGTAATCCTAAACACTTGGTTGCCTTTAAAATTGAATTTTGACCCTAAAAAAGCATCTTCCATAAATTTAATAGCGTCTTTTTGAGGAATCTCATCTGCATTTTTGATGCTTACGTTTATAGTTTCCCATTCGCCCATTAATTCTGTGTTTTCAATGGTTTGGGCATTACAAACAGAATTGTATAATAGGCTAATAAGTATTAGAACTTTAAGTTTCATGAACGAGGTGTTTACATTTGGTTTAGTCTTCACTAATGATTGTTTTTTTATCATTAGGCTCAAAAATATCATTAGATAATTCTTTAGATTCAATACTATTTGCTACGGTTATAGCTTTTAATAAGGGTATTAACTCAGTTTCGTTTCTAATGCTTATAGCACCAGATTCTTCCGCGTATAAATTCCAAAAGCCATTTGTATAATCTTTATATAATTCAGAATTGAGTTTGTATTTTGAACTAAAATAATATGTTCCTTTAGACTCGGTTAAAAAACCATCCGGATCATCAGACTTATAGTGCATAGTAATAGATTCACACTCTTCACCGAGTACAGTTTTCTTAGCTTCTTTATTTCTTTGAAACTCAATAAGCGTCTCTTTTGCTGTGCCAAGTTTTTCTTTTATGATGGTATCATTTTTTTCAAATTCTGTATAGCTATAACCTTCATCAAGTCTAACGATGACTTTCATCCAGCCAAGTTGACCAGTACCATTGTAGGTCATAGCATATCTATCTTCTTTTACGTATGCAGTCATCGATTTGCCCATTTCGGTTTCAAAAGCCTCTTTAGGAATATCCTCGTTTAAGGATTCGTATGATATAGAGTATTCAACAACACCTTCAAAGTAATCTTGTGCATTGGAGCTAAACGTAAATGTGAAGATTAAAATTAAAACTAAAAAGAGCCTGTTTGTCATTTAAGTATAGGTTTTTAGATGAGGGTTAAAAATAGCAAAAGAAAGCTAACTAAATTTGGACTTTACTCACAATCAGCCTGAGTGATTTTATTTTTCCATTGTATCCAATACTCATGTAAGCCTTCTTTTGTGGTTTTAAGGTCACTGATGTCTAATTTTTGCCCATTCATTAAAGCTCCTTTTAGTTGTTCTTTTCTTTGGGAAAGGGCAGGAGTGTGGTTCCAACCACCAACATGATCAAAAGAGGTGTAAGCATCACATTTTTTGGCAACCCTTACAAACGGAATTTTTAAATAATAAGTTACTGTACCAGAACCCATACCTTCCGTAGTTATTTCTATTTTCGAAAAGTCCACTTTACTATATTTACCGGCTTTGTATAATGCTTTTAGGTGGTCGCCAACTTTGGCAGACATAGTATTTGAGAATTGATGTGCTACATCACTGCCATTTATAAATTCTTTGCCTTGATATGTACCTTGGCAGTTGTTGTCGGTGCAGGTGATTGTGTCGTTCTTTTTTTGAGTATAAACGATGATAGGTTTTTGTTTTCTCGATTTAATGTTAATAGGAAGAACTAAATAGGTCTTATCTGTTGTCAATGTTTCGATTGTAAAGCTAAGCTCTTTAATAGAATCTGAAATAAAAACTACAAGTTCAGATTCATTATTTAACTGGCATTTAGAGATGTATGAGTTTGTGAAGTTGAAATTTTCTTCCATTAAATTTGACCTTAAATCTTTAGCGCTTCTAATAATACTTATCTTTAATGAATCTTGAATTTTTCTCAATATAGTCTCAGATTTTTCGTCTTTTGGCCAATGCATAATTTTAATTTTTTGCTCGATAGGTAATAAAAGACTATCAATTTTGTCATAATTACTTTTTTTAATCATATCCCATAAAACTTTGGAAGTTGATTCACATTGGCTGTGTAATTGACAATTCAAAAAAAGGATGATTAACAAATGATAATATTTCATTTCAAAAAAATATAGAGACTTTTTATAAAATTAAAAAATCCTGATGGTTTACATCAGGATTTTTTTTAGATTCTGAAACAAGTTCAGAATGACAAATATTTTGAAGTAGGCCTAGTCATTAACCAAAACCCATTCTCCCTTATCAATTAAAGGAATGGCTTGTTTGTATTTTACTTCTTTGCTTTCGCCACTCATCACATGTTTAATGGTTACTTTGTCGTTACGACCAATTTTTGGTTGCTCTCTAACAATAGTTTCTACCACTTGTTGCTGTTGGCGAGACGCTCCTTGTCCTGCAGCTCTGCTTTGTGCTGCACGCTCATCCATATTAGGGATTTCCTCTTTTTGCGTTTCAAGTTTTTCCTGCTTACGTTGCTTTGCTTCTTGAATGGTATTGGCAGTTTCCTGAGGAATTTCACCTTTAAATAAGAACGAAATCACATCTTTATTCACCTGATCTATCATCGCTTTAAATAACTCAAAAGCTTCAAATTTATAAATCAATAATGGATCTTTTTGTTCGTGTACTGCTAACTGTACAGACTGCTTTAGCTCATCCATTTTACGTAAATGTGTTTTCCAAGCGTCATCTACAATGGCAAGTGTAATGTTCTTTTCAAAATCGTTAATCAATTGCTTACCTTTTGTTTCGTAAGCTTTTTCTAAGTCTGTTACAACCTGTAAATTCTTAACGCCATCTGTAAATGGCACAACGATACGCTTAAATCTGTCGCGTTGCGTGTTGTACACATTTTCAATTACAGGATAGGCTAAGTCAGCCGCACGTTGCATTTTTTCGCGATAGTGCTTAAAGGCTTCTTTGTAGATAACTCCAGCTATTTCCTGCTCACCCATTTTAGCAAATTCTGCTTCAGTAATTGGCGATGCCATTGAGAAGTAACGGATTAATTCAAACTCAAAGTTTTTGAAATCGTTAGCAGCTTTGTTGCTTATTGCAATACCTTCCGACGTATCAAAAATCATGTTCGCTAAATCTACACGAAGACGCTCACCATGTAAGGCATGACGACGACGTTTGTAAACCACTTCACGCTGAGCGTTCATAACATCATCATACTCTAACAAACGCTTACGAACACCAAAGTTATTTTCTTCAACTTTTTTCTGAGCACGCTCAATAGACTTAGAAATCATAGAATGCTGAATCACTTCACCTTCCTTAAGTCCCATTCTATCCATCATCTTAGCAATACGCTCAGAACCAAATAGACGCATTAAATTATCTTCTAGAGACACATAGAATTGCGAACTTCCTGGATCACCTTGACGACCAGCTCTACCACGTAACTGTCTGTCTACACGACGTGAATCGTGACGCTCTGTACCAACAATGGCTAAACCACCAGCTTCTTTAACATCATTACTCAACTTAATATCTGTACCACGACCAGCCATGTTAGTAGCAATTGTTACCTGACCAGCATTACCAGCTTCGGCAACAATCTCTGCTTCACGTTTGTGCTGCTTCGCGTTAAGTACGTTATGTGGAATCTTACGAATGCTCAACATTTTACCTAAAAGCTCAGAAATTTCTACGTTGGTTGTACCAATTAGCACAGGTCTTCCTGCGTTAGATAATTCTACAACTTCATCGATTACAGCGTTGTATTTTTCGCGTTTTGTCTTGTAAACTAAATCTTCTCTATCATCTCTGGCAATTGGTCTGTTGGTTGGAATTTCAACCACATCTAATTTGTAAATTTCCCAGAACTCACCAGCTTCAGTAACCGCAGTACCTGTCATACCAGACAGTTTACGGTACATTCTAAAGTAATTTTGAAGTGTAACCGTTGCAAACGTTTGTGTAGCTGCTTCAATCTTTACATTTTCCTTAGCTTCAATCGCTTGGTGCAATCCGTCAGAATAACGACGACCATCCATAATACGACCAGTCTGCTCATCTACAATCATTACCTTGTTGTCCATTACTACGTACTGTACGTCTTTTTCAAAAAGCGCATACGCTTTTAGTAATTGGTTAAGGGTGTGAATACGTTCAGATTTAATACCGAAGTCTCTGAATAATTCTTCTTTAAGAACAGCTTCTTCTTCAGATGAAAGACCTTTGTTTTCAATTTTAGCAATTTCAGTTCCCATTTCTGGCATTACGAAGAAATTAGGATCGTCTTTACCAGAAAGGTATTCAACACCTTTATCGGTTAATTCAACTTGATTGTTCTTCTCGTCGATAACATAATAAAGTTCTGCATCAATTTTGTGCATTTCTCTATTGTTATCTTGCATGTAGAAGTTTTCAGTTTTTTGAAGTAATTGTTTTACACCTTCTTCACTCAAAAACTTAATTAAGGCTTTATTTTTTGGAATACCTCTATACACACGTAATAGTTGGAAACCACCTTCTTTAGTGTCTCCAGACGCAATTAGTTTTTTAGCTTCTGCTAAAACTCCTACTAAGTATTTGCGTTGTACTTCTTCAATTTGTTGCACTTTTGGTTTAAGTACATCAAACTCATGTTCTTCTCCTTTTGGGATAGGACCAGAAATAATCAAAGGTGTACGAGCATCATCAATTAATACAGAATCGACCTCATCGACAATAGCGTAGTGATGTGGACGTTGTACTAAATCTTCTGGCGAATGTGCCATGTTATCACGTAAGTAATCGAAACCAAATTCATTATTGGTACCGTAAGTGATGTCTGCGTTATACGCTTTGCGACGTGCATCTGAGTTTGGTGTGTGGTAATCTATACAATCTACACTTAAGCCATGGAACTCAAATATTGGTGCCATCCAAGCGCTATCACGTTTTGCCAGGTAATCATTTACCGTAACAAGGTGAACACCTTTACCAGCTAAGGCATTTAAGTATACAGGAAGTGTGGCTACTAAGGTTTTACCTTCACCAGTTTGCATCTCTGCAATTTTTCCTTGGTGCATTGCAATACCACCAATTAACTGCACATCATAGTGAATCATATCCCAAGTGATAGGCTTACCAGCCGCATCCCAAGAGTTTGCCCAAATAGCTTGGTCACCATCTAAAGTAACGTAATCTTTGTCACCAGAAACTTCTCTGTCAAAAGCATTAGCAGTTACCGGAATTTCAGTATTGTGAACAAAACGCTTTGCAGTTTCTTTAACTACAGCAAAGGCTTCAGGTAAAATGTCGTTAAGAACATCTTCGGTCACTTCATAGATATCGTCTTCTATTTTATCTGCCTCTTGGTAGATGTCTTCGCGCTCGTCTATGTCTTCTGTTTGTTCAGCTTTAGCTAAAAGTTCGTTTTGTCTTTCTAGAAGTGGTTTACGTGCTTCAGCTATTTTTTCTTTGAACTCAGCAGTTTTTGCCCTTAGCTCGTCATGAGATAAGGCTTCAAGTGCTTGTTCAAATGTTTTTATTTTGTCTACGATTGGTTTAATGGCACTAACGTCTTGTTTAGATTTGTCTCCTACAAATACCTTTAGTACTTTATCTAATATGCCCATTTTGTATGTTTTGCTTCAGATTGATTGATACTCAATCTGTGTATTAATTTCAGTAAAATTTAACGGCTAAACAGCCGCTATGGTCTTCTCGTTTAAGAGAATCCGAAAATAAAAAAAGTCTCTCAGTTAAGATAACGCAAGAGACTTTTTTTGAGATTTTATTATATGTTAATATTCATCCTCATTCCAGAGGTAATCTTCATCTGTTGGATAGTCTGGCCAAATTTCTTCGATAGAATCGTAAGAATCTCCTTCGTCTTCTATTGCTTGTAAATTTTCTACAACTTCTAGAGGTGCTCCTGTTCTAATCGCGTAGTCTATAAGCTCATCTTTTGTTGCTGGCCAAGGTGCATCACTTAAATACGATGCTAATTCTAATGTCCAATACATTTGCGTTGTGGGTTTTAATTTTTTGCAAAAATAATTTTTTAGCTGAATTATTCAAGAAAAAAGTAAATTAATTATTCATTATTAAAAAGAACGTGTTGTTTTTAACTATTTCAGACTATTAATTTGCTGTTATAATCCTATTCTGAATAGATTGCCATGCTTTGCTCGCAATGGCATAAAATTTCTACGATTCTTTTTGAGGAATCCATTTTATTTCTTCAGCGTGTAAGTCATGAGACAACTTCCGTGCCAACACAAAAAGGTAGTCAGAAAGGCGGTTAATGTACATTAGCGTTTCTGGTTGAAAAGGCTCTAAATCATTAAGGTGTGAGGCTATTCGCTCAGCTCTGCGGCACACTGTACGTGCTATGTGACAGAATGACACGGTTTGGTGTCCACCAGGTAAAACAAAATGTGTCATTGGCGGTAAACTTGCTTCCATTGTGTCCATTTCTTTTTCCAAACGTTCTATATCTTCGTTTGATATTTTTGGAATTTTTAAGCGCTGCTCACCATTTTTTAGGGTGGCTTTTTCAGGATCGGTTGCTAAAATTGCACCAACAGTAAATAAACGATCCTGAATATGCATTAGGGTGTTTTTATATAGTTGATCAATGTCTTGATCTCTGATGAGACCTATATGCGAGTTAAGTTCGTCAATAGTACCGTAACTTTCTATGCGAATATGATGTTTAGGAACACGTGTGCCACCAAATAGGGCAGTAGTGCCTTTATCTCCTGTTTTTGTGTATACTTTCATAAAAACAAAGTTACGAGTTAAAAATTACAACCAGCAAGTTGATTTGAGAATAGTATATTTATGAGTTTTAATTATAAGTATCGCTCTCAATCATACCATCACGTAGACGAATAACGCGTTTGGCATGTGCTGCAATGTCTTCTTCGTGCGTTACCATAATAACAGTATTTCCTGCTGCATGAATTTGGTCGAAAAGTGCCATAATCTCAGTGCCTGTTTTAGAGTCTAAATTACCTGTAGGCTCATCGGCTAAGATGATAGAAGGTTTATTTACCAAAGCTCTACCAACAGCAACACGTTGTCTTTGTCCACCAGATAGCTGATTAGGTTTGTGGTCCATACGGTCAGCCAAACCAACATCGGTTAAGACTTCAGAAGCTCTATCAATTCGTTCTTTTTTGGTAGCACCTGCATAGACCATTGGTAATGCAACATTATCTAAAGCTGTGGTTCTTGGTAATAGGTTGAAGGTTTGAAAAACGAAACCAATTTCGGTATTTCTAATGTCAGCCAACTCATCGTCTGTCATTTGGCTCACGTCTTTACCATTAAGGTTGTAAGAACCAGCAGTTGGTGTATCTAAGCATCCTAAAAGATTCATAAGCGTAGATTTGCCAGAACCAGATGGTCCCATAATGGCAACATATTCACCGCGTTTAATATCTAAATCTATACCTTTTAGAACGTGAACGGTTTCTTGTCCTAATTTAAAATCTCTTATAATACCTCTAATCTCAATGACGTTGTCGCTCATAAAAATCGCTATTGGTTCTTTAAATCCTTTGCAAGATAAAGAATTTAAAAATCTGTTTGCCAATAAGACGTTAAAGTTGTGGGCTTGTTACAATCTAATTTTAAAATGTTCTTTGGCCTGTTCTTTTCTAAAGAATACAAAGCCCAAATGAAAACAATCTACAGTAACCGTAACTGCATTGTAAGACTTAATATATTCCCAAGCTTCGGTCATTTCTTTGGACCAATAGATATCGTCAAAAATGAAGATAGAATCGTTATGTGCTTGAGGTAAAAGTGCTTCAAAATATTGAATTGTTGCTTCCTTATTGTGATGACCATCAAAGTAAACACAGTCAAAATGCGTTTGGTCTAATTTTTTAATTTCTGAAGCAAATGCACCAATGTTGAAGTAGGTGTTGTTGACGTTTAAATTTTTAAACTGTGATTTTGTGAAATTTGATGTGTTTTTACAGCCTTCAATACTTGTTATTTTTGAAGTTGGATTAGCTAAAGCAAAAGCATAAGTTCCCATTCCGAGAGAAGTGCCTAGTTCTAAAACAGAACTTAATTTGAAATATTTAGCAACTCGATATAAAAGTTTGGCTTCTTTTTTTGTACTACTAGACGTTGAGACCATTTGACTCACTTTTCTTACTTCATTATCTAAAGTTTTTGAGCCTTCGCCTAAATCGGTTATTTGTAGAGTTACTTTTGAAGCTTGGAGTAATTTTCTATAATTCTGAAGGTCTTTGTGAGCGTCATACTTCTTCTTATCATATAAACATTTAGTTACAAAATTATATACAAATGGGGAGTGCACACCATGTTGATTGGTGGCTTTGAAAAGGAATTTTATGTATTGTTTTATTTGATACATATTAAGAGATTGCCATAGCAGACAAAAAGCGTCTTCTTCGCAATGACATTAATTTTCTAGTTTTTCTGCCAATTCAAACCAACGAAGCTCTTTTTCTTCAATAGTATCTATAATAACTTGCAATTCTGCTGAAAGTTTATTGATGTCGTCTTGAGATAAATCGGGATTGTTGAACTTAGCTTCCATAGCCTTTTTGTCTAATTCCAACGACCGAATTTTAGATTCTAAATTCTTGTATTCTTTCTGTTCGTTATATGAAAGTTTAGTGGCTTCATTTTGTTTGACTGCTTCTGTATTGTTTGTTTTTACAGTAGTTTCCACTTGCTTTGATTGGCTGCTGTCGTAAGCCCTGAAATCTGAATAATTTCCTGGGAAATCTTCAATAACGCCTTCGCCTCTAAAAACAAAAAGATGGTCTACAATTTTATCCATAAAGTAACGGTCGTGAGACACTACCAAAAGCACACCAGGAAAATCCATCAAGAAATCTTCAAGTACGTTGAGTGTTACTATATCTAAATCATTGGTTGGCTCATCGAGAATTAAAACATTAGGATTCTGAATTAAAACTGTACACAAATACAATCGCTTTTGTTCACCACCACTTAGTTTTTCAACAAAATCATATTGTTTTTTACGGTCAAAAAGAAAGCGTTCTAAAAGCTGTTGTGCACTTATTTGTCTGCCTTTTGCCAATGGGATATAATCACCATATTGACGGATAACATCAATAACCTTTTGTTCTGGTTTTACTGTGATGCCTCCTTGGGTGTAGTAACCGATTTTTACGGTTTCTCCAATAACGATTTTTCCGCCATCGGCATTTAGACTACCTGTTAATAGATTTAAAAAGGTCGATTTTCCGGTTCCGTTCTTTCCAATGATGCCAATACGTTCTCCTTTTTTAAAGGTATAATCAAAGCCATCTAAAATTTTCTTGTCTTTAAAAGCTTTAGAGACATTATGAAATTCAATGATTTTGCTACCAAGGCGTTCCATATTAATCTCTAGCTGAACTTGATGGTCTTTTCTACGTTGGTGGGCTTTCTTTTTTATTTCAAAAAAGTCGTCAATTCTGCTTTTAGATTTTGTGGTGCGCGCTTTTGGTTGTCGACGCATCCAGTCGAGTTCTTTTTTGTATAGTTGTTTGGCCTTGCCAACTTCGGTGGCTTCACTTTCTATACGAGCTTCTTTCTTTTCTAAGTAATAGGAATAGTTGCCTTTGTAAGTGTATAATTGCCCTTGGTCTAATTCTATAATCTCGTTACAAACACGCTCTAAAAAGTAACGATCATGAGTAACCATAAAAAGGGTTTGCTGGGTTTTTGCAAAGTAATCTTCTAACCATTCTATCATTTCTAAATCGAGATGGTTGGTAGGCTCATCTAAAATTAAGATATCTGGTTTGCTCAATAAAGCTTGTGCCAATGCAAGACGTTTACGTTGGCCACCAGAAAGAATGCTCACTTTGAGACTTAAATCATCTAGCTTTAACTGAGACAAGATTTGCTGGTATTGTGTTTCAAATTCCCAAGCGTTATTTCTGTCCATAGCTTCAAAAGCCAATTGATAAGCTTCGGTGTCTTCGGGATTTTTAAGCGCTTTTTCGTAAGCTTCAATAACTTTTAAAATAGGTATATCTGAAGCAAAGATGGTTTCTTCAATGGTGAGTTTATTATCTAAATCAGGTTCCTGATCTAAAAAAGCTAAGCGAAGTCCTTTTCTAACGACAACCTGGCCTTCATCAGGTGTGTCTTTTCCTGATAAGATATTGAGAATGGATGTTTTTCCGCTTCCATTTTTAGCAACAAAAGCTATCTTTTGGTCTTTATGGATGCTAAATGATAAATCTTGGAATAGCACGAGTTCTCCATAAGACTTTGAAATATTTTCTACGTTGAGGTAATTCAAACTTTATAAAATTTTATGCAAAGAACGTAAATAAACCAAAAAGAAACCTAATAGTTTTGTTATTGGTGGTGATACATTATATTTGTCAGTAAACATCATATAATATCTATGAGAGGCATCAAGCTTTTGATTATTGCTCTTAGTTGCATTTTTATCTCGTCGTGTATTCCACATAAAGACACGATATATCTTCAAAATAAAGAAAATGGGTTAAATGATACCATTCCTTATAACTTATCAGAAATACAAAAACCTTATCGAATTCAAATAGATGATATTCTGAATATCAGAATTAAAGTTTTAGATCAGAATAACACTCAAATTTTTAATCCAATAGGTGAAGCTAATTTGAATGCCGATAGTGCCGAACGTGCTTATTTTGATGGTTTTACTGTAGATATACATGGAAATATTAGAATTCCTAATCTAGGAACTTTAAATGTACTTGGTTATACAGCAGAAGAGATTGAAAAAATGATAGAGCAAAAATTGCTCGATGAACAATTTAAAGAAACTGCTAATATTTTCGTAACGGTGAAATTAGCAGGTTTAAGATATACAACTACTGGAGAAATAAATAATCCAGGCACTATTACACTGTTTAAAGAACGGGTTAATATTTTTGAAGCTATAGCTAACGCAGGAGAAATACCATTAACTGGTAATAGAAAAGAAGTGATGATTATAAGACAATATCCTCAAGGGCAAAAAATTCATAGCTTAGATTTAACAGATGTTAAGGTTATGAACTCTCCTTATTACTACATACAGCCCAATGATATGATTTATGTAAAACCTTTAAAACAAAAGTCTATAGGTACAGGTGAGACAGCAGTCTCTAGTATTACAACAATAGCAACGATTGTTTCATTGGCAGCTACCACTGTTTTACTTTTTACTAGACTATAAGGGATGGATTATAAAGATTTTGAAGACATAGAATCGTTAGAATCTCAAAAGGTAGGTTTTGATTTTAAAGGGTTTTTATTTAAAGCATTAAATTTATGGAAATTAGTTTTAGTGTGTATTGGAATAGCATTAATAGTTGCTTATTTTATAAATGTTAGAAAGCAGAATATTTATAGACTCGACTCTTTAATTACGGTAGAGAATGACCAAAACCCTTTTTTTACTGCAAACACGAGTATTTCATTTAATTGGGGAGGAGTGTCGGGTAAAGTAGGTAGTATTATTACTGCTGTTAAAACACGTACACATAACGAATTAGTAATCGACTCTTTAGAATATTATAAGGAGTATTTAAAACAAGGTAAATATCATTTAATAGATATATACAAAGAATCACCTTTTGAAGTTGTTACCAACAAAGGGGCACCACAAATAATTAATAAACCATTAAGGATAAAAATCTTAGATAAAGATACTTATGAGCTGTCTTTTGAGTTTGAAAATGAAACAGGTATAGTACAGATTTATAGTACTAAAAAGAAGAAACCCATAAAACTAGAATCAGGATTATTTAAAAGAACTTTTCGATTTGGGGAATCAGTACAATTGCCTTTCTTTAATGGTGTTGTGAATTTAAAGGATGACTCAATAATAAATCCTGAAATTAATTATTATGTAAGATACTTAAACTTTGATAGTGTTGTAAATAGCTATAAAAATACAATTAATATAGCTCCATTCTCTAACGAAGCATCATCTGTTCTAAGACTTTCATTGGTAGGGAAAAACAAGTCGAAGATTGTAGATTTTTTAAACGCTACTTCAGCAATTTTAAGTAAAACAGAACTTGCGCGTAAGAACCTTTATGCTACTAATACAATTAAGTTTATAGACAGTAGTTTAGGAAATGTTGATACAAAATTAAAGCTCGTAACTGATGAAATGAATAATTTCAGGAAGAAGAATAAGGTTTTTGATGTAGAAGAAGAAATGCTTCAGATTTCAGATCAGTTAAGAACTTACGAGCAAGAACAATTGCAAGAGCAGTCTAAACTTAATTACTTAAATACTTTAGAAAACTATTTAAGAACAAAAACAGATTATTCTCAAATTGCTGCCCCTTCATCAGTGGGTATAACAGAGGTTAATATTCTATCTAGTGTAAGTAGAATAATTGCTTTATCTGTTGAAAGGCGTAATTTAGAATATAGTACAAAGGAAGGTTCTATATTGTTTGACGATTTAGACCGTAGGATAGATACAGAAAAAAATGTTTTATTAGAGGCTATAAAGTCTACAAGGAATACAATAAGTGTACAGCTTAGTACACTAGTTAGGAAAATAGCTAGTTTAGAAGAAAAGCTTATTGATTTACCACAAGATCAACAAGAGTATTTGAAGATTCAACGAAGTCTTGATATAAGTAGAGAGGCATACGATATTTACCAAGCCAAAAAAAGTGAAGCAGCAATAGTTAAAGCGGCTAATGTTTCTGATATAACAGTTATTGATGAAGCAAAAGACATTGGTAATCCACCAATTGGACCTAAGAAGTCACTAAACTATATGTTAGCTTTAATGATAGGCTTTTTCATGCCCATGTTTTTAATATTTGTTATCTATTTGTTAGACAGTACAATACATGGCTCAGATGAAATCGAAAAGATGTCTAAGATTCCTATTTTAGGTCTTGTGGGGAAATATCGTTACAAGAACAATCTTGTCTCTTACGAAAAACCAAAATCGGCTGTAGCAGAATCCTTTAGAGCTATACGGTCTAGTTTACAATTTCTATTTAAGAACAATCCATCAGAAACAAGAGCAAATACTTTAATGGTTACCTCATCGGTAAGTGGTGAAGGAAAAACATTTACATCTATAAATATAGCAACAGTCTACGCACTTTCTGGAAAAAAAACAATCTTACTAGGATTAGATTTACGCAAACCAAAGATTTTTGATGACTTTAATATCACAAATGAAAAAGGTATTGTTAATTATCTTATTGGAGATAGTAAGCTTGAGGAAATTATAACAAATACACATGTAGAGAACTTAGACTTAATAACTTCAGGACCTATACCACCAAACCCTTCAGAATTGTTGATGGGAGATAATCTTAAACAGTTAATATCTTCTTTGAAAAATCAATATGATATAATTATTCTTGATACACCACCACTTGGTCTGGTAACCGATGCATTAGAACTAACTCAATATGCTGATGCTACTATTTTTATGGTAAGGCTAGACTATACAAAAAAGGGTATGCTTCAATTAGTAAATGCTAAGTACAGGACAGGAGAATTAAAAAACATAAGTTTTGTCCTCAATTTCTATAAACACAAGAGTAATCATAATTATGGTTATGGCTATGGTTATGGCTATGGTTATGGCTATGGGGTTTATGGTAATGCGTATCATGAAAGGGATAACAAATCATTTTTAAAGAAGGTTAAAAATTTCTTTAGACGCTTATAACCCTTGTTAATTATTAAATTTTGATCACAAAAAAACAACTTAGAGCAAAAAGAATATTTGATGTTTTTTTGGTTTTATTATTGTTGCCTTTTTTAATTATACCAATAACTTTCCTAATAGTGTTATCAACTATAGATACAGGAGTATATGGTGTATTTACGCAAAAAAGGGTTGGACAGCATGGTAAACTTTTTAAAATTTATAAAATTAGAACACTCAAACAAGGAAAACACCGTTTAGGTCACCTAGATAAAAGTGCGACTTCATTAGGTAAAATTTTAAGACGAACTAAATTAGATGAACTTCCTCAATTGTTTAATGTTCTTAAAGGAGATATGAGTTTTGTTGGACCGCGACCAGATGTTGAAGGTTTTGCAGATAAATTAGAAGGAGATGACAGAATAGTTTTATTGGTTAAACCAGGCGTTACAGGAGAAGCTACGTTAAAGTATAAAGATGAAGAAAAGGTATTAGAACGACAAAAAGATCCAGATCACTACAATAGAACGATTATTTGGGTAGATAAAGTGAAAATCAATAAAAACTATGTAATGAATTATAGTTTTTATTTAGATTTGAAACTCATTTTAAAATCTATTTTTAACAAATGACACATTCTGAAGATAAAATTGCAATCATAGGATTAGGTTATGTTGGTTTACCATTAGCTGTAGAATTTGCAAAGCAATTTTTTGTTGTTGGTTTTGATATTAATAAACAAAGAATCAATGAGTTAAATTCTGGTGTAGACAAAACATTAGAAGTTGATAATGATAACCTTAAATCTGTTTTAACTTCAGATCTAAGTGCCGATAAAGGTTTGTATATAACAGATAATTTAGAAGCCCTAGCTGTCGCTAATTACTATATTGTTACTGTACCAACTCCAACAGACGAGTTAAAGCGTCCAGTATTTACACCACTTATAAAAGCAAGTGAAACCGTAGGTAAGGTTTTAAAGAATGATGATATTGTTGTTTACGAATCTACAGTATATCCTGGAGCAACAGAAGATATATGTATTCCGGTTTTAGAAAAAGTATCAGGTCTTAAGTTTAATAAGGATTTTTATGCAGGATATTCTCCAGAACGCATTAATCCTGGAGACAAAAAGCATACGGTAACTAAGATATTAAAAGTAACCTCTGGTTCAACCCCTGAGATTGCTGAAAAAGTAGATCGTCTTTATAAAAAAGTTATTACCGCAGGAACGCATCTAGCTCCTTCAATAAAAGTGGCTGAGGCTGCCAAAGTAATTGAAAATTCTCAGCGTGATATTAATATTGCTTTCGTTAATGAGTTATCGAAAATATTCAGACTTTTAGATATAGATACTAAAGCGGTTTTAGAGGCTGCTGGTACAAAATGGAACTTCTTGAAGTTTTCGCCTGGTTTAGTAGGTGGTCACTGTATTGGCGTAGATCCTTATTATTTAGCTCAAAAAGCTATAGAATCTGGCTATAATCCAGAAATTATTCTAGCAGGTCGTAAGATGAACGACAGTATGGGAAGCTATGTTGCTACCGAAACTGTTAAGATGATGATTAATAAAGGTGCAACTATCAAAGGCTCTAACGCATTGGTCTTAGGTATCACTTTTAAAGAGAACTGTCCAGATATTAGAAATTCTAGAGTTATTGATATTATTGAAGAATTACAATCCTATCATGTTAATGTTGATGTTTACGATCCTTGGGCTTCAACAGAAGAAGTAAAGCACGAATACAATCTAGATTTAAAATCCTCTATGGACGATTTACAGTCTAATTATGATGCTATTATTTTGGCAGTGTCTCATAATGAATTTTTAGAATTATCTATTGATAATCTTAAATCTGATAACTGTGTAGTATTTGATGTTAAATCGTTATTGCCAATCAATTCAGTAGATGCTCGTCTATAAATCTTAAACACCAACCTTATCATGTACTCCAATCAATATCATAACCAAGATTTATCACAATTAAGTTTTTTAGTTACAGGTGGAGCAGGCTTTATAGGCTCTAATATTGTAGAGTATTTGTTAAAGTATGGTGCCAAAAAAGTTAGAGTACTAGATGATTTTTCTAACGGTTATCGTGAAAATTTAACTGAGTTTATGGATAACCCTTCTTTTGAATTATTGGAAGGGGATATTAGAGATTTGGAAACCTGCAAAGAAGCAATGGAAGGTATAGATTATGTGACGCATCAGGCAGCATTGGGTTCCGTGCCTCGTTCTATTAACGATCCTGCAACTTCAAATGAAGTAAATATTTCAGGATTTTTAAATATGCTAATTGCTTTAAAGGAAAGTAAGACTGTAAAGCGTATGATGTATGCTGCATCAAGTTCGACGTATGGAGATAGTAAATCCTTACCAAAAGTTGAAGATACTATCGGAAAGCCTTTATCTCCATATGCAGTGACAAAATATGTCAATGAGCTTTATGCTGATGTTTTTGGAAAAACTTATGGTACAGATGTTATTGGGTTGAGATATTTTAATGTGTTTGGACCAAAGCAGAGCCCAAATGGCGCTTATGCTGCGGTAATTCCACTATTTATGCAAGCGTTGAAAGACAATAAGCCATCTAAAATAAATGGTGATGGAGAGCAAACTAGAGATTTTACTTTTGTAGATAATGCAGTACAAGCTAACATTAGAGGATTCTTCGCGCCAAAAGAAGCAGCAAATGAAGTGTTTAATGTTGCGTGTGGCGAACGTATTACAGTAAATTACCTTTGGGATTCACTTAAAATTGCAGCGGGTTCTGAGTTGAATGCAGTCTATGGGCCACCAAGGCAAGGAGATGTAAGAGATTCATTGGCAGATATTTCTAAAGCAGAAAAGCTATTAGGTTACAAACCTCAATATACGGTTAGGGAAGGTTTAAAAATTACTTGGGATTACTTTAATTAGTACAGCAAATACTCCTGTCTTTATTATAAAAATTCTGAATAAATAGTATATTAGCAAGACTAATTAAAACACGCTAAATTGTTGAGCAATAAGGAAGATGAATGGCTATATACCATCTCTGCAAAGAGAAAACTCATCGACTTCAATTTTAAAGAAATTTGGCGTTATAGAGATTTATTGTTTCTGTTTGTAAAACGCGATATTGTAACGCTTTACAAACAAACTATTTTAGGGCCTCTTTGGTATCTCATTCAGCCTTTATTTACTTCTGTAATTTTCACTTTAATATTTAATAATTTAGGTCAAATAAAAACAGGGAGTGTACCTCCTTTTTTATTCAATCTAGCAGGTATTACCGCTTGGAATTATTTTAGAGACTGTCTTAATAACACTTCGAGCACCTTTACAAAAAACCAGAACATCTTTGGCAAGGTTTATTTTCCAAGAGTAATACTACCAATGTCTATTACAATTTCTAACCTTTTAAAATTTGGTATTCAGTTGCTGATTTTTATAGGATTTTTTATATACTATTATGCAACAGGTTATAAATTAAGTATAAACTCTAATATTGTATTATTTCCAGTTTATGTGGTTATTATGGCAATGTTAGGTCTTGGTTTAGGTATGATTTTTTCATCCCTTACCACTAAATATCGAGACTTAACGGTGTTATTAACTTTTGCAGTACAACTACTCATGTATGTGTCTGCCGTGCCATACCCAATGTCTGAAGCTAAATCAAAATTTCCGCCATTGGTAGCAAGTATTGTAGAATATAATCCTTTAACGCAAATTATGGAAGGATTTAGATATATGCTACTTGATATTGGTGAATTTAACTTCGTTAGATTTGTATATACATTAGGTATAAGCCTGTTTATATTTTTAATTGGATTAGTTATTTTTAATCGTACCGAAAAATCCTTTATTGATACCGTGTAGAAGATGTCTGAAGTAATCCTAAAAGTAGAACATATAAGTAAGCAATACAGGTTAGGTCTTGTAGGTACAGGAACACTTAGTCATGATCTAAAACGTTGGTTTTATAAACTTAGAGGAAAAGAAGATCCTTATCTAAAAATTGGTGACACCAACGACAGAAGTAAAGCCGCAGAGAGTGATTACGTTTGGGCAATTAAGGATATTAATTTTGAAGTTAAGAGAGGAGAAGTTTTAGGTATAATAGGAAAAAACGGTGCGGGTAAATCTACATTACTCAAAATACTCTCTAGAGTTACTAGTCCAACTACAGGTCAGATAAAGACTAAAGGACGTATCGCGTCGCTGTTAGAAGTAGGTACAGGCTTCCATCCAGAGCTTACAGGAAAAGAAAACATTTATCTCAATGGCGCCATTTTGGGAATGACCAAAACCGAAATAAAAGCTAAAGAACAAGAGATTATAGAATTTTCAGGATGTCAACGTTATATAGATACTCCAGTGAAAAGATACAGTTCCGGTATGCGTGTGCGTTTAGCCTTTGCAGTAGCAGCATTTTTAGAACCTGATATTTTAGTGGTAGATGAGGTCTTAGCAGTTGGTGATGCAGAGTTTCAAAAAAAGGCCATTGGTAAAATGCAAGATATCTCTAAAGGAGAAGGTAGAACGGTGTTATTTGTGAGTCATAATATGGCTGCTGTACAAGATTTATGTTCTCGAGTAATAGTGTTAGAGCATGGAAGGACAGTTTATGATGGTGAGACTCAAGAAGGAATAGATTACTACTTAAATAATAGTAAAGTTTCTAAAGGTTTTACGAATTTTGAGATAAAACATAATGTATTTAAAGCTAAGTTTAAACGTTTCGAAATTTTAAATACCTCACGAGGTATTACATCAAGTTTCAACTCAGGTGAAAAAATGGTGTTTAAAACTTATATAAATGTCACGCAAGAGTTAAGGAACCCAATTTTTAGTCTAAGGATAAGTGATGCTAATAATATTAGCATCATTGCATGGCGCAGTAATGATTATGTAAATGAGCCATTGGATAAAAACATAAATAATAGTTTTATCATTGAAATTGAAACAGATAATTTGTTTCTTTTAGATAGTGTTTATAAAATTTCTATGAGTTTATTAGATGGTAAAGAGTTATTAGATTATGCGGATAAATTCATTTCTTTTGAAATATTACCTGATAAACCCAATGATAAATTTTATTCCATTACAAAAAGAAAAACTTATAACAGTGTTTTATTTACAGAAGCTAATTGGCAGATAATAAGTGAAAAGTGATGAAAGATTATACCAAATTAAGAATAGGTGAAAAGAAAATATTTTGGAAGAATAATCCAGTAAATGGTGAAATCGAAATTCTAATAGATGGTATTAAATCATTTAAAATGTATAGTGAAAATGATGATACCGTTGTTAAGGAGTTATATTGGACAGGTTTTAAGGGGTGGGAGCTTACTAGTCTTTTACTATGGAATAGTCTAGTAAATAAATTATCAAGTGGATTAGTTTATGATATAGGTACTTATTCAGGAATATATACTTTAATTGCTGCAAATAACGCAAAGAATAATGAAATACACGCTTTTGATATACAAAACAAATGTATAGATAGAGTGAAGAAAAATTGTTTGATAAATGAATTCAATAATATTTTTGTTAAACAAGCAGCTTGCACTGATTTTAGTGGGAAGACATCATTTTATTTTTATGAAGAAGAAGGAATAATGACATCAATAGCTGGTTTACTTCCAAATAAAGTAAATAATCTTAAAATGGATGTAGATGCTATTAAGTTAGATGATTACAATAACAATGAAAAAGTAGAACTAATTAAAATAGATGTTGAAGGTGCTGAAATAAGTACTCTTAGAGGATTAAAAAATACTTTGACTAATTTTTCTCCAGATGTTTTAATAGAAATAAATAATAAAGCAGACATTAAAAATGTGAAAAAGATGTTTCCGAGAGGGTATAACATATACGATATCGATGAAACTGAATTACAACTAAAACAAATAAAATTGTTTACCAAACTTAGTCGTCATAGAAATTATTTATTCACAAAAAAATCCAAGAAAACGCTAAAATCTCTTTTTTCAGGAAGAGTCATTTAAATAACTACTAATTATGAGTGTTTGTATTGTATCAGGACGTTATCCAGAGACACATTTTAAATCTTACATAAATCATAAGATTTATGCAGACCAACATGGTTATACTTATATTCATTGCAATTGGCCAACGACTAACTCTAATACATATTATAACAAAGTAACCTATGTTTTAAGTTACTTAGATCACTATGATTATATTGTTTGGATAGATGATGATGCTTTTTTTTATGATTTAAAAAAAGATATTATGGAGTATGCTCCAAAAGGTGATAGTTTTATATCTTTTTGTAAAAGTCCAACTTTTAAAGACATAAAAACAGTTTTAAGTTCAGGTCAATTTGTAGTTAAAAGTAGTGAGCTTTCTAAGCAATTTTTTAAAGCAGTTTTGGCTACAGACCTCAATAAAGTTAAGGCATGGTGGAAAGATGAACTTGGCTTTTTTTCTAATGGAGACCAAGATGCAATGGTTTATTTGCTTTTGGAAAGTGAGAAGTATAAGAGTAAAATGGATTTATATGACTATCAGCATTTTAACAGCAGATATGAGAATCTTTTTATAGAAGATGTCCATAAACCATTTGTGCTTCACTTTACTGGTAGAGGACCTACAAAGCAAGCTAATTTAAAAGCAGTACAATCTCACTTTAATCTTCATCCTTCACTAGTTGAGAATTCAATTTTAAAGAATTATAATATAAAAATCCAAGATGATTATCTGGTTGCTAAACAGAAGAGAAGTCTAAAAACTAAATTATTGAAGGTAAAAGATAGGCTGAAAAAATGATAAATGCATTAAAAAAATACAAGGCATATCATTTGTCACCTAAGGTTTTAGCATTCTTAATTAAATATAAATATACCTTTAACCCTAGTTTAGTAATACATGATGAAGTAAACTATTTAGCAATAAGAGTTTATGATAGTGTATCAAGGTCAATATTGGCATTATTACTAATATGGCAAGATGATAAGGAGGAGATTGTCACTATTAATTTAACCGATTTTTTTAAAGAAAAATTGAACTTTTCTAAAGTAGCAGACCCCAAATTATTCTTAATGGAAGGTCAAATATATGGCTCTTTTAATACAGGTCATGCAACAGATAAACCAAACGAATTAGCACTATTTCAGATTAATGGATCTAAAATAGAAAACTATTATTTGTGTCACTACAATGAGAGAATGCGAACAGAGAAAAATTGGGCGTTCTTTTATAAAAATCAAACCCTGTTTGCATTCTACAGTTTAGAACCATTAACTGTTTTAAAGGCAGAAACTATTGATAAAGACCAAATAGTTTTTAAAAAATACTTTGAAGATAAAACACAGAATTATAAAGACCATTCTATAGGCACGCCATTGATTGAATTAGAAAATGGTTACGGGTTTATGGCTCATAAGAAATACTATCGAAAAAGAAAACGTCTTTATCTAGGGAAACCTTGTTTGTTTAATTTTGAGAATGGGTTTAAACTAAAGGTAAAACGTCAGTTTTATTTTCATTCATATAAATCTTTGCTTGGAGAAAAGTTTAAGTTTAATAAGAATTTAATTTCCTGTACATATTTTTCAGGTATATGCAGAAAGAAAGATAAACTAATTTTAGGTTATGGTATCAACGATATTGATTGGAATATTGTTGTACTAAATAAAAACAAATTATGGCATTAAGAACATATTATTGGGAGAGGAGAAATGCTAGCCTTTTAAAATATTATAAGAACAAATTTAGGCATCCTGAAAGATTTTATTTTAGGTATGGTAATGCAGGTGATATGTTTAACGCAGACTTAATTAAATACTTATACAAAACCGATCCTGTAAATATTTTAGAAGAAGGTAATAGGTTACTTTTAATAGGCTCTATAATTAATCACCTAAAAGAGGGAGATATAGTCAATGGTATTGGATGGAAGGGTAATGATGTTTCTCACCTATCCTCAGAAATAGCCTCGTCTAAAGTTTATGGTGTTAGAGGACCTCTAACAAAATCGCTGTTCGAAAAATATAATGCAGACTTATCAGAATTAAAATTTGAATATGATCCAGGGCTTTTAATCAAGGAAGTTTACGATATTGATTTGGAAAAGAGTGAAGATAAATATGTGAGTTTTATACCTCATTTTAGGGATGAATTGGTTTATAAAGGAAAGTATCCTAAGAACATAAAAGTTATAAACATTGACGACAAGCCTCATAACATTGCTAAGAAGATTTTAAAATCTAAAATTGTTTATGCATCGTCTCTCCATGGTATTATTTTTAGTCATGCGTTAAATAAACCATGTGTTTTTGTGGCACCTCAATCTGAAGAGCCAATATTTAAATATGAAGATTATTATTTATCTATAAGCAAAGATTTGCCACAACCTGTTAAAGATATTCATTCCGTTAATTTTATAAAGGATAAAGCGACGATTTTGGATAGAGAAATTACTATGAACGATTTTTACTTTCCAAGTGTTGAAGAGCTTAAAAGAAGAGAAATCATATTTTAAACACAGTTGTTGATTTTATTAATTGAATTTCTATAGAATAACCTACATATATGAGTGAAAAAATATATTATATAAATAGGTATGATGCTTCTAAGAGAAAACAGATTAGAGAAAACTCTGGTTATGAGCAGATAGTAAAATACGATAGTAGGTTTATTACGGTTACATCTAATAAGACTTTGAGTAAGCTTTTAATTAAATTATTAGGTAAAAACAAACCTGCTGATTATATCACATTAACTGCTTGGCAAGAAATTAAATTATTCTTCCTTGCTCTTTTTACAAAAAGACCTGTTTTATACCTTTATGCTGATAAAGATGCATTGTTTTTGCCATATTTAAAAAATCTTCTAGGCTTAAAAATGCTAAAGCTTTATGGTGCTTTACATTGGCCAATCCAAATAAGTGAAAATTATGCGTTTTATAAATATAATTTAAAATCGCAGTTTAATGGGATTATTACACTTTCAGAAACGCTTTCGAAAGAGAGGTATAATAAAGTACAAGTTATACCTCACGGAATAGATTTAAATTATTGGAATGTTAAGAATGCTAGTCAATATAAAAACTATTACTTGGTTATAGGTGTAAGTAATAGAAATCATGAAAAACAGATAAGCATCATAAAAAGTATTCTAAAATTTGATGCCACGGCAAAGTTTAAGATATTAATAAGTAACAAAAAAGTAAGAAATCAATACGCTAATATCATAAATGCAGAAATTATAGCGACTAGAATAAATGATGACGAACTTAAAGCCTTATATTCATCAGCTAAAGGAGTGATTTTGTTTCAAGATTATTGTTTGGCATCAAATGTAGTATTAGAGTCTATGGCTATGGGAGTACCTATAATTGCGAATAATGTCGGTGATATAAGCGACTATTTAGGTGAGGACTATCCACTTTATATAGATCATAAAGATGATATGAATAAGTTAGAATCCTTCATAACAAATGAAAGCTTTAGAAGTGAGATTTCTAATTTATTGATAACGAAAAGAAATAGTTTTGCGTGGGAACAAATCGCTAATAGATTAGTGAATTTTATTAATTCTTAATGTAATTTAAGTGAATAACAAATTAACAGAAAGAGAATATTGGGAATCTTATTACAATAAGAAATTTGCTAAAAAAAATAGCATCATAAGTGTATGTTCGTTTTATGATAAATATTGGAATTTGTTATTTGGAGCTAAAGATAATTCTCAAAAATCATTAATAGAAATTGGAGGTTATCCAGGACGTTACCTAGCATATTTAGCAAATAAATATAAAGTTTCACCAACTTGCTTAGATTTTAATTCAGATGTTTCTCAAATAAAGAAAGTATTTGAGATTATGGAAGTTGATTCTTATGATATCATAATCGAAGATTTTACAAAGCATTCAACATTAAAAAAATATGACTATGTAATTTCAAATGGTTTTATAGAGCATTTTAAGGATTACAATAGTATTATGGATAAGCATTTAGATTACCTAAATGATAATGGTAAAATGCTAATTATGATTCCTAATATGAGAGGTTATATTAGATTTTACAAATGGTTGGTAGATTATAAGAATTTAAAAATCCATAATCTAAGAAGTATGAAGCTCAAGGTCTTTAAAGATTTTGCTGAACGCAATAATTTAAAGATTGAGTTTCTTGGATATTATGGTGGATTCCCAATCAATGTTCATCAAAAACTAAATAGCTTTCAAAAGTTAATATTTAGAGGACATTATTTTATGTTCAAAAGGTTTTTCAATTCATATTTAATGAAAAATCCATCTCGTTTTTTCTCTTCGTCTATAATTGCTGTATTTGAAAAAAAATAATCATGTGCGGATTCCTAGGTGAAATATCGTTTTCAAGTGAAGTAACAGAAATAGAAACATTTAAGTCGTTACTCGCTTTATCGTACAGAAGAGGGCCAGATTCTACCAAAACAATTACTGAGAGTAATTTTCAGCTTGGGTTCAATCGTCTAGCACTTTTAGATTTAAGTTCAGCAGGAGATCAACCAAAGGTTAGTCACTCTAAGCGATACCATTTAGTCTTTAATGGTGAAGTTTATAATTATCAAGAATTAAGAGAAAAATATAATTTAGAAAACTTAAACTCTTCTTCAGATACAGAAGTTATACTAGCACTTTTAGATGTAATAGGTATAGATAAAACTCTAAAAGAACTCAATGGTATGTACGGTATTGCTGTCGTTGATACAAAGGATAGTTGTCTTTATTTAGCTCGCGATTTTGCTGGTATAAAACCGTTGTTTTATGCAAAAAATGAGAAAGGAATTGTATTCGCGTCTCAGTATAATCAGTTATTTAAGCATCCATGGTTTAAGGATAGTTTAGAGTTAAGACCAGATATTGTTAAAGAATATTTCGCATTTGGTTACATGCAAGCACCAAATACAATATTCAAGAATATGTTTCAGGCCAATCCAGGAGAATATTTGCGTTTTAACTTTGAAGGAGATATTGACACTTTTGAAATTTTGAAATTTGGAAAGTCCTCTCATAAAAAGGATGGTTACAATTTAAAGTCTTTAAAAAAGAAGTTACTGCATGCTATAAAACTTCAATCTCATAGCGATCGGTCTTTAGCTTCTTTTTTAAGTGGAGGTATAGATAGTTCTTTGGTTGTGAGTTATGCTAAAAAGGTTAAATCAGATATTGAAGCCTTCACTTTAAAAGTAAATGATAAAAAACTCAACGAAAGTGACTTTGCAATTGCTTATGGTAAGCATCTAAATGTTAAACATAGAATTGTGGAGGCTGAACCAGAAGAAATTTTAAATATTGTAGATGAACATTTTGAAGCTTTTTCTGAGCCTTTTGGTGATTTTTCTAGTATACCAACATATATGGTTACTAAAGAAGCGAAAGTATATCATACAGCAATGTTGTCGGGTGATGGTGGAGACGAGTTGTTTTGGGGTTATCCTAGAATGTACGATTTTTTGTTAAAGCGTCTTTGGTTCAAAATGCCTTTATTTTTAAGGAAAAACCTTGTTCGCATAACTAATAAATTAGGATTTACAGATACAAGAGCACCTTTTTTTAAAGACTTGAGTACATTTTGGATGTTTAAACATATTATGCTACCAGAAAGGTTAATGAACAATGCTTTCAAAAAGACGTTCTCTAAAGAAATGCTTAGTATTTATAAGGTAAAGCCTAATACAAAATCAAGAGGATTGCAGAATTTTTTAAGGTGGAATGAGTTTTATGGTCACATGCAACGAATTCTCATAAAAGTAGACCGTACAAGCATGCATAATAGCCTAGAAGTAAGAGTTCCTCTACTTGATAAAAATGTTATTGAAGAAGCTTGGAGTTCTCATTTTAAGATTAATAAAATCAAAAATTTGAAACTTCCTTTAAAACAAATTGTTGAAGAAGAAATTCCAGCAGATTTGTTAATGCAAAAGAAAAAAGGATTTAGTGTCCCTATTGAGCATTGGTTCAAAAATGAACTAAAGGAAGACTTGATAGAAAAAACATTAAAAAGTGAGTTATACGGTAATGAACACTTTAATCAGCAAATGATTAAAGATTATGTAAATGACTTTTTAGAAGGAAAACATAATAATGGCTGGGGAATTTGGCATATTTATGCTTGGCAAAATTGGGCAATTAAATCTGGTTTGATTTAGTGTATGAATAAATTAAGTATTCTAATTTTTGATGGATCTGAAAAGAAGTCAACCTTTATAAATAGACTTATAAATGGTTTGGTTCAGCGTGGTCATAAAGTGACCGTTGCAGAATTTCATTCTGATAAAAAAAATAGAATAACAGGTGCAACATATATTAATCTAGGTTCTCAAAGAAAGAAAATCAAGTTAATCGTAAATAGTGGAAAATTACTTCTTCAAACATTATTTAAAACAAGCTCTTATAGTCGGTTTTCTAATTTGATATCAGGGTTTGTGAAATTTGATATTAATTCAATCAGAAAAGTCAATTTATTTAATGCTATTTTAAAGACTAAAGCTGATGTAGTCCATTTGCAATGGTTATCTCTTTTGCCATTTTGTGAAGAATTATTAGATAAAGGTCTGACCAAGTTTGTGTTAAGTCAAAGAGGAACGCATATAAACGTACGCCCTTTTATTGATGAAGATAATTATAACTATTTAAGAAAAATATTTGCTAAGATAGATGGATTCCATTCAGTTAGTAAGGCTATGAAGCAAAAGAGTAAACTTATCTATTCTGATGATAATAAAATTGATGAAGTTGTATATTCTGGTTTAAATATCAACAACATAGATTTTAATACAGAATACTCAAAAGGTGAAACTATTAAATTATTGTCTGTTGGTAGACCTCATTGGATTAAAGGATACACAACTATGATGCAGGTTTGTAAAGAGTTAGCAAATAGAAATTTGGATTTTAACTATACTATAATAGGCGCAAACAAAAACAATGAAGAACTTTTATATTTAATATCCCAAAATAATCTCAGTGATAGAGTACATTTAAAATCTAAAATATCTCAAGAGGAAGTTTTTCAATTAATGAGGTCGTCTTCTGCTTTGGTGCTTCCGAGTTTAGAAGAGGGTATTGCTAATGTTGTCATTGAGGCTATGGCTATAGGTTTGCCAGTAATTAGTACCAATTGTGGTGGTATGGCAGAACTGGTAGAGGATAATAAATCTGGTTATTTAGTGCCTGTAAATAATAAAAAAGCACTTGCTGATGCCATTATTAAATTTAGCAAAGAAGATCCTGAAAAAATAAATGTATTAAAACGAAATGCTAGACAGAAAGTAGAAGTTCAGCACAATACTTCTAAGATGGTTGAAGACATGGAAAAATTATATTACAAATGCTTAAGCTAATTGAGTGAAAACTTTAAAAACTGATATCATCCCCAAAAGTCAAACCTTTGCTAAGGTCAAAGGAGAACACACTCTAAATTATGAAGCTATATGTATATTTACAGCGATTGGTTTTTTTCTAGATGAGGATACGTATTATAAAGATGAAGTTTGTTTAAAGCCAGGTACAACTAATACTATTGATGAATCTGGTTATTTGGTGAAAAGAGAACCTTGGTTTAACTGGCATTACTCACCAAAGGATATCAGTTTCGAGGATGCTCTTAACGAGTTTTCTGAACTTTTTGAATCTATTATAGACCAACAAGTAGGAGACAAGAAAGTTATATTGCCATTATCAGGAGGATTAGACTCTAGAACACAAGCGGTAGCTTTAAATCATTTGGACAAGAATGTTGAAGCTTACAGTTATTCATTTGAGAATGGATATAATGAAGCTAAAATCTCCAAGCAAATTGCTGTTGCTTGCAAATTTAAGTTTGAAGCATTTAAAATAACCAAAGGATATCTATGGGAGAATATAGAAGAATTGTCTAAAATAAACGGTTGTTATGCTGAATTTACCCATGCTAGACAAATGGCTGTAATTGATTCATTAAAATCTAAAGGAGACGTGTTTTCTCTCGGTCATTGGGGAGATGTGTTATTCGATTCAACAACAAATAAACAGCTGTCTGTAGATGATGAGGTTAATTTAATTTTAAAGAAAATAATTAAACCAGGTGGGTTACAATTAGCAAAAGCACTTTGGGAGTCTTGGAGTCTAGAAGGTGATTTTGAGTTGTATTTAAGGGATAGAGTTAAAGGTTTGCTGTCACAAATAAATATCGAAAAATCAAGTGCAAAAATTAGAGCATTCAAATCTATGTATTGGGCACCAAGGTGGACAACAGCTAATTTATCTGTTTTTGAAAGTGTACATCCCATCACACTGCCATATTATGATAATGAGATGTGTAAATTTATATGTACTATTCCGGAGGATTATTTGGCAGATAGAAAACTTCAAATAACTTATATAAAAAAGAGGAATAAAAAACTTTCGAAAATTGTCTGGCAAGAACAAAAACCCTTTAACCTAAACAACTTTAACTTTAATAAGTCACCTTATAATTTACCATATAGAATTAGTAATAAATTACATAGAACACTTAAAAGTATTGTGGGTAAAAATTATGTTCAACGTAATTGGGAATTGCAGTTTTTGGGTGAAAAAAATGCTAAAAATCTAGAGGATTATATCTTTAATGAAGATTTCTATGAATTAGTTTCAAAACAAATTATCGAAAATATTTATGATGGTTTTAAAGAGGTTGATAATGTTAAATTTTCACATCCTTTAAGTATGTTATTAACCTTATCTTTATGGCAAAAGAATAATAGTTGAGTTTGAAACCAATTAGAATATTATATACTATTCCTAATTTTAAAACGGCCGGAAGTCAAAATGTTTTACTTTCAATATTGCGAGGGTTAGATTCAGAAAAATTTGAGGCCTTTATAGCTGTAGAAAAATTTCCTGAACTCATACCTGATGATATACCCATTTCAAATCAAATACATATTCAATACACAGGTAAGCTAAAAAAAGATGTTAGCCAGTTCTCGCAAATTTTAAAAACACATGCTATAGATATTTGCCATTCGTGGGATTATAAATCTACCTCTGTTGAAGTGTTAACTTGTAGATTGAGTGGAGTTAAATATTTATATACTAAGAAGAATAATGCTTGGTCTAAGCGATGGTTACTAAAAAGTATATTAGCCAATCACATCGCTTATGATAATCCTGAGATGAAATCTCGTTTTTTCCACGCTTTTTATTTAAGATCAAAAATTACGTTCATTCCTCATGGTGTTGATTTGAATAAGTTTAGTGTCAAAGAAAACCAGACGGATGATGTTTTTAATCTCTGCTGTATTGGAAATATTGTCGCAAACAAAAATCAAAAGCAAATCATTGAAGCTTTAGTAAACTTGCCTAATAATGTTCGTTTAAATTTATACGGAAAAGAAGATGATGCGTATAAAAATCAACTTGTTCATTTTATAGAAGAAAACCATCTTCAAAAACGTGTGTCATTTGGAGGTTTTGTGAAAAATGAGGATATACCACAGATACTTTCTCAACAACATGTTTTTGTCTTAGCCTCAATGCAAGAAGGGTTGCCAGTGAGTATTCTTGAAGCTCTGGCTTGTGGAGTTCCTGTTTTGAGTTCAAATTCAGGTGGAGGCGCTAAATATATTTTAAAAGATGATAAAGGAGGTTTCATATTTAATTCTACAAATGAGCTAGTAGAAAAAATTGAAATACTATCAAACAATAAAGAATTGTACAGTAAATTAAAACAAGAAGCTGTAGAAAATGTGAAGTCTCGTTTTTCGTTATTAAAAGAGATAAATGCATACAAAAATTTATATTTGAAACTTATCGGAAAATAGAATTTTGAAATCATATAATAAACATATTATCATCGCAGGTTCTGCTCGAAGTGGTACTAGTTGGTTGGCCGAAATTATAGCTTTACAATTTCGCTACAGACTTTTGTTTGAGCCAGAGCATGAGTATCAAACCCAAGAAGGTCATCTCATTTGTGACAAATTTATTACTGAAGGAATTTTACAAAATGAACAAGAAGAATATTTCAAAAAGATTTTTAAAAACAAAATAGATAGCGATTGGATTGCACAGATAAGCAACAGAAAATTGAAGATGCATTTATGGCCTGTCGTTCCTAAAAAGTATGTGATAAAATTTGTGCGTTGTAATTTAAGTGCTCATTTTATGAGTTCGTATTTTGAAATCCCATTGTTGTTTATAACTAGGAATCCTTATGATGTCATACTATCTCAAAATAGAGTAAAATTTAATTGGCTATATAACCTCAATCATTTCAAGCGTCAAAAACCAATTTCTGAAGTTTTAGAATCTAAATATAACTTTAGCTGGGATGAAGCTGATGGTTATTCAGAAATCGAAATTTTATCGCTAAGATGGTGTATAGAAAATAAAGTAGTTTTTGATTTACATGAGGATAATTCTAATTTGAAAATTGTAAAGTATGAGGATTTGAAGTCAGATATTAATTTGTTTTATGATTTGTGCAAAGCCTATGACTTAAAACCACTATCGAATTTAGAAGAACTCTACAGTAGACCTTCCTCTAAAACGCATCCTAAAAGTGAAATAAGGAATATATATAAAGAGAAGAGTGAAACAGATAAGCAAATATTGTCTGAAATAGACAATGTTTTAAAACGTTTCAACGTCGATTACTAATTGTTGAGAATTAAGTGCAGCTTTGAGAACTAAAATAAAGAGGATATATAATAAAGTTAAACGGTCATATGCTAGGTATGTGTATAATAAAAATAAACCTTATCTAGACCAACATGATAGAATTTATCATTTTCATATCCGAAAAAGTGCAGGAACCAGTATTAATTCTGCTTTTTGGAACTTATCAGGATTAAATTTAAAGGTAGTTAAGCGTACACCTCTTTTAATTAAAGGAAAATATGTTTACGTAAGAAATAATGAACACTTAATTGAAGAGGGTAATTTTTTTTATGGAAATTCGCACATTCCTTTTTGGAATATAAAAATCCCAGAAAAAACATTTACCTTTTGTATGCTAAGAGATCCATATAAGCGGCTGTTGTCATTATATAGGTATTTAAAATGGGTTCATTCTTTAGACCCAAAAACTGCATTAAATCAAGAGCCTTATTACAAAACAGTATACAAACAAACAGCTTGGCTTGGTGATAATTTCAATGATTTTTTAGAGAGTCTTCCAGATAAGCATCTTAGGAATCAACTGCTTATGTTTTCTAAAACAGGAAGTGTTGATGAAGCAGTTAAAAATATAAATACCCTTAATGCTATTTACAATCAAGAAAACTTTGAAAAAGCAATTGATGATTTAAGTAAGGTTATAGGGTTAAAATTAAATATTAATAGAGAGCGAGTATTTGGTGGACATAAGGATTTGGACATATCAAAAGAAATGGAAGAAAAGGCAAAAGCATTACTTTCAGATGAATATGAGTTTTACAACAGAGTAGAACAAAAATATGCATTGCCATGATAATAGGTCTTGTAATACCATCAACACCAAGTTATTCAGAAACCTTTTTTAATAGCAAAATTAAAGGGCTTTTAAAGAATGGGTTTGAGGTTGTGGTTTTTACGCAAACTATTGATCCAAGTTTTAAATTATGTAAGGTAGTTAAAAGCCCAAAAGTCAATGGAAACAAGTTCTTGTTTTTATTAAATACAGTTAAAGTCTTTTTTAAATTATTACTGCACTTAAAAAAAGTAATTAAATATTATAAATTATTGAAAAACTCGAGTTTTTCTTTTAAAGAAATTCTAAAGCGAGTTTACTTGAATAGTCATATTTTAAGTAACAATGTAGATTGGTTACATTTCGGTTTCACAACACAAGCTATAGGAAGAGAATATGTGGCAAAAGCTATTGGAGCAAAAATGGCTGTAAGTTTTAGAGGTTTTGATATTAATGTTTATCCATTAAAATATAAAAATTGTTATTTAGATGTTTGGAAAAATGTAGACAAAGTTCATTCTATTTCTCAATATTTGATTGAACAAGCTTATAATTTGGGATTACAAAAATCGATTCCAACTTCTATTATTACACCTGCTATAGATGAAGGCATTTTTAAAATTTTCAAATCTGAGCATAATTCAGAAGGCTTAAGTCAATTAACAATTTGCTCTGTAGCAAGATTAAATTGGATTAAGGATCTAACAACGGCTTTAGAAACAATAAAAATCTTAAAAGAAAAGGGTATAGATATCAATTACCATATTATAGGAGATGGAGATAATAAAGAACGAGAACGTTATCTATTTATGGTAAACCAACTTGGTTTAGAAAATAATGTCGTTTTCCATAGAAAGTTAACTCATAACGATACATTAGAGCTCGTTAGTAAATCAGATATTTACCTACAGACCAGTTTAAATGAAGGATTCTGTAATGCCGTTTTAGAAGCTCAAGCTTTAGGAAGGTTGAGTATAGTCTCTAATGTCGGAGGACTTAAAGAAAATATTGTTAATGGAAAAACAGGTTGGCTAGTCGAGTCACAAAAACCAGAGTTATTTGCTAAAAAAATAGTTGAGGTCATTCAACTTTCTGAGAAAGAGAAAGTAACTATTTCTAAAAATGCTATAATTCGAGTTCGAAAGGATTTTCTCTTGAGTGACCAAAATTTAAAATTTGTTGAGTTTTATAACAGTAAAGAATAAAAACTAAATAGACTAGATACTCTACTAACTAATGATTAGTTTTACGCAAAAGCATAGTATTATTTCCTTATGAAATTGTTTTTTCCTGAGAATTATTATGATAGTAATTATAGAAGGCATTTGTTTGCTTTGCTAAAGCCTTTTATAAAGGAAGAGGGGTTTAATGATGAAGTTCGAATCTCAAATTATGGTATCTCAGAGAAGGATGTTGATTTTACATGTAAAATTGAAGAAGCAGATTTTGTAATCTTAACGATGTCTTGGATGTATTACAAGATAACTAACCAAGTAGATAAGCCTGTAACATTTATTAAAGAAGCAAATCAATTAGGAAAAAAGGTCATAATATCAATACCAAGCGATTTTGGTATTAACATCCCAAAAGATTTGGATGTTATTGTAATTAGAGAGCAAGGCTATAGGTCTAAGTTAAATGAGAATCATTACTGTGTTCCAGTATTTGTTGAAGATCCATTAAAAAAATACTATAATCAGTCTATAATTTTTAAAAGAAAATATAATACCCAACCAACCGTAGGGTTTTGTGGACAAGCAGATGATAGTATAACTGAAGCACTAAAAGAGCTGACTAAAATCATGGCTAGAAATATGCTTTACTATTTAGATTTGCGATACCAAACACCTCATCAGCTAATTACAACCAAATATTTAAGGTCAAGGATGTTGAAGTTATTTCAAGATAGTTCTAGCATTAAAAGTAATTTTATTTTAAGAAAAAGACACAGAGCAGGTGTAGAGACATTAAAAAATAGAGACACTCACAAAACAGCCCTAGATTTTTTTGATAATATAAAGAATTCAGATTACGTTTTGTGTGTTAGAGGTGTTGGCAATTTTTCAGTTCGTTTTTATGAAGCTTTAGCCATGGGTAGGATACCTGTTTTTGTGAATACGGATTGTATTTTACCGCACGATACTTTTTTGAATTGGAAAGATCATGTAGTTTGGATAGAGTATAAAGACAGGCATCGAATAGTAGAAAAAGTGATGGATTTCCATAGTAAACTAGATGATAAAAAGTTGAACGACTTATTTGAGGCTAACAGAAAACTATGGGAAGATAAATTAAAGTTAAAGACTTACTTTCAAAATTTATTTCAAAATCTATAATGTTGTAGTTTTGAAAACAAAGTAGACTGAATATTGAAACAGTTAAAATATTTCATAGCAGATGTCAAAAGAGCAATAGGTAGAAAAAAGCTTAGGATTTTCACTGTCTTTTTTACACGATCATTTTGGGGGCTTTTTAATTATCGTTTGGAACGTTGTGGTTATGATTTATTCGGTGGTTTGTATCCTGTGATAAGAATACTATATCTTCCTTTTTCTTTTGTATTTCAAATAATATCTAATATAGACATACATTATAAAGCTGATATTAGAGGAGGGGTATTGATTCATCATCCTGCATTAGGAATTGTAGTTAATGGCGTCTGTATAATTGGGTCTAACATAACATTGACAGGAGGAAATGTGTTAGGGATAAATAAATCGTGTGAGAAAGGTGATTTTACAATTGGTAATAATTGTAATCTTGGAGCTAATGCAACCATAATAGGTCCTTTAAAATTAGGAGATAAAATTAAAGTCGGTGCAAATGCATGTGTTGTAAGCTCGTATACAGATTCAGAACTCGTACTTGTTGGAGTTCCTGCAAAACCTTTAGAGAATGTTTAATTTTCTAAAGTACATACAGCCCACGCATTACTTTGCATTGCCATCAAAAACAGCATATATTTTTCCTATATATGAGAAGTTGCCAGTTGAAGTAAAAAATCAGTTACAACCTGATGAAAACTACACTTCAGAAAACGCAAAGTTATACGATTTGTCCTGGCAAGCTATACAGTTAGGTTACATAGGTGAAACTGAAACCTACAGTAGCTTTGATAGTATTTCTGTAAAGGAGAATTATTATTTTTTAAGGAAGTATTTCAGTGCATTTTGGAGTATTTATGTTTTGATGATTAGAATATTGAGTTTTAAAAATCCAATAAAGGAGTTTAAAGGATTTTATAAAAATAAACACATTAAACGTTCTCAATATTTAAAAAAGCCTATAGCTTATGATAATTGGGACACTTTCAATTCTTCTTTAATTGGGAAAAATCTAAAGGTAAGCGTTATAATTCCAACACTCAATAGATATAAGTATTTACATGATGTTTTAAAAGACCTTGAGCAACAAGACTATTCTAATTTCGAAGTTATAATCATAGACCAATCAGAACCTTTTAATGCATCATTTTACGAGTCTTATAATTTAGATATTACAGTAGAATATCAACAAGAAAAAGCACTTTGGTTAGCACGAAATAGGGCTATTAAATTAAGTAAAGGGGAATTGATATTGTTGTTTGATGATGACAGTAGAGTAGAGTCAAATTGGATTTCGAATCATTTAAAATGTATCGATTTTTTTAAAGTAGACATATCATCAGGAGTATCATTGTCAGTTCTTGGGGATAAAATTCCTGAAAACTATTCGTTTTTTAGACGTTCAGATCAATTAGATACAGGCAATGTTCTTATAAAAAAGGAAGTTTTTAAAGACATAGGACTCTTTGATAGGCAATTTGAAAAACAACGAATGGGTGATGGTGAATTTGGCTTAAGGGCTCATAAAAATGACTTTATTAACGTTTCTAATCCTTACGCTAAGCGAGTACACTTAAAAGTTGGTTCAGGAGGTTTAAGAGATATGGGAAGTTGGGATGCATTTAGACCAAAAAATGTTTTTGCGCCAAGGCCAATTCCTAGTGTTTTGTACTTGTATCGCAAATATTATGGTAATCATAGAGCAAGTCTAGAGTTGATAAGAACTGTACCTTCATCTGTAATGCCTTATAAATTTAAAGGAAATAAAGCGCTTAAGATTGTAGGTGTATTTTTTTCAATCTTAATTTTTCCACTTATCTTATTTCAGGTGTTGAAATCCTGGAGACTAGCTTCTGTTAAGCTTAAAGAGGGGGCAAAAATTGAGCTTTTGTAGTTATGAAAATTGTTCAGGTAATAGATAGGTTAGAAGTTGGTGGAGCAGAGCGTGTTCTGGTAGATCTTACAAATTTATTACACGAAAGTCAGCATGACGTTAGTGTAATTTGTCTTTTACAAGAGGGACAACTAGATGCTCAGTTAGATTCTGAAATACCTATAACTTATATACATAGAAAGAATAAATTTAATCCTATCTACCTCTTTAAACTTTATAAAGAGTTAAGTAAATATGATGTTATTCATATTCATCTACGGCAAGTTCTTAGATATGTGTCTTTACTTTTTTATCTGATGAGATTACATAAAAAAAGTGTTGTTGTTTTTCATGATCACTTTGGGAAAATTTCAGAAAATAAATCTATCAATAAGAGTATAAAAGTAGCAATAAAAAAATGTTCTACTTACATAGGTGTGAGTGAAGAATTAGTATTGTGGGCAAGAGAAAATAGTTTGAATACTAATATTTATAAATTAGCTAATATTATAAGGAAAAGTGAAATTAGGATAAAAGATAAAAGAACTTATAACAACAAAGTAGAAATAGTTTCGGTTGGTAATTTTAGACCTCAAAAGAACTATGAGTATCTGTTGGATGTGATAAAAAGTAGCCCAGATAATTATCATTTTACAATTTACGGTCAACCTGTTGATAAGACATATTTTGAGAAGATTAAAGGACAGATTGAAAACTTCAATATCGCTAATAAAGTAACAATCATAACCGATTGTAAGGATATTAAGAATGAATTGCACAAATATGATATAGGGATACATACCGCAAAATCTGAAACAGGTCCTTTGGTTGCTATAGAGTATCTAAGTGAAAATCTACCTTTTGTGGCATATAATACAGGTGAAGTTGCAGATAAGGTAAATTTAGATTTTAAAGAATTTATTCAAAACGATTTTGAGGTAAACAATTGGTTAAAGCATATAGATGGGCTTTTGAAAAGTAAAAATGAACTAGAAGCTAAAATAGAGTTGTTTTACAATCAAAATTTCTCAGAAGAAACTTACCTTAAATCCTGTGTTTCTATTTATGAAGAATTATTAAATTCAGCCAAAAATTAAATTAATTGAAACTTGCTATAATATCACATACAGAGCACTATAAATTAGCAGATGGAACTATAGTAGGTTGGGGACCAACCATAACCGAAATCAACTTTTTAGCTCAAATTTTTGATGAAATCTATCATATTGCAATGTTTCATGATGTTGAGGCGCCAGATAGTTCGTTACCTTATACAAGTGATAAAATTAAATTTGTACCCATTAAACCCTCTGGAGGTCGTTCGGTAATAGATAAAATTAAAGTTGCTTTATCTGCACCAAAAGTTTTAAAGACGGTAAACTGGGTGCTAAAAAAAACAGATTGTTTTCAATTAAGAGCACCAACAGGAATAGGTGTTTTTTTAATTCCATATTTAACACTTTTTTCTAAGAAGAAAGGCTGGTATAAGTATGCTGGTAATTGGAATCAAGAATCTCCGCCATTGGGTTATGCTTTACAACGGTTTATGCTAAAACATCAAAATCGTAAAGTCACTATAAACGGAAGTTGGCCAGATCAAAAGGAACATTGTTTGAGTTTTGAGAACCCATGTCTTACGGAAAACGATTTGGAAAACGGAGTAAAAGTACGAAGCGCTAAAAGTAATAATGGTCCTATTAATTTTTGTTATGCCGGAAGATTAGAACGAGAAAAAGGGGTTGAGCGTATCATTAAAGCTTTTAATAGTTTAGATGAGGAAATGTCTAATAAAGTCGGGACTGTACATTTGGTTGGTAATGGTTCTGAGATAGAGCATTTTAAAAGCTTAAGTATGAATAGTAAAATCGATTTTATTTTTCATGGCTTTTTGCCAACAGATAAATTATTTAAAGTTTATGAAAAGTCACACTTTTTTATAATGCCAACCACAGCTTCTGAAGGTTTTCCTAAAGTTATCGCGGAGGCTATGAATTTTGGCTGTCTTCCAATTGTTTCAAATATATCTTCCATTGGTCAATATGTTAACGATGGTGAAAATGGATTTTTAATTACCCCTATTAATGAGGGTAATGTTTTGAAAGTCATTACTAAGGCTCTTTTAATGTCTCCTAATAATTATAGGTCATATGTTATTAGTAACGACAATGTAGTAAGAAAATTCTCATACTTATATTATGTTGAGCGAATAAAATTGTTATTAGACGAATAGTAGTTCGTTTGCTGTATTTGAGAGCTAATTCATTGATGGACAATATTATATTTGTCTAAATTAGAGAGCCCTACCTTGATAATTTATGATATTGTTTAGTGAATATTAATAAATTCAATTTCTTTATTTTGGTACTTAAAAAAATTTCATGGGCTCTAAGAAGACATCCTTTACTTTATTATACAAGGTTCTGGTTACTTTCTAAAAATTCAACTATTAATAGACTTGAAAAAGAGTGCTATAATAGAGATAATACCAAAGGAATTATTCCTAGTTTTTTTTATGAAATTAACGAAAAGATATTTGAGAACGAAAGACCAGAATCTGATCTAGACAAAGCTATATATATTGCTCTATGGCTTAGGAAACATATTAAAGGAGGAAAAGGACTAAGTTTGGCATCTGATGAAGCATTAAAAGCAATGATTAACGGAGATGGAGGTGTTTGTAGTGATATGTCTCAAATATTTAACAACTTCTGTGTAATTAATGATATAAAAGTTAGAGAGTGGGGAATTACCATTATGCCTTTCGATAAAAAATATGGTGGGCATGCTACCAACGAAATTTTTTCTAAAGAACTTGGTAAGTGGATTTTGATAGATATTTCTAAATGTATTCTATTTTATTACAATAATAAACAAGAGCCACTTTCTTTATTTGAAGTTTATACATCAAATCTTTCCCATAAGTATTATTCATTTTATAAAAAAATCGAAAGCGATACCCAGATAAAAAACTACTATTACAACAAAAATGCAACCCCTTTTTTAATCAGTAAATATCAAAATTCTGTTTACGATAAGTATTTAAGAAAAAATAATTCAAAATATCCAATTTTCTTTGTTCATTTTTACATATACTTGATAGGTAAAAGTTATAAATATAAATTTCCTCTCACGGATTATAGAAAAATTTTTAAAACTAGTTTTTCTTAGATTTATAATATTTAGGATAAATTTTGAATAGCAATAGTAGGTATATATCTTTAATTTTAGTTCATGTTATTATAGGCTTACTTATTTATGCCTTTAAGCCATTATCTAAGGTTTATTTTTTTGCTGCAGTAATTTTTTTTATTGGCAATATAGTCGTAGCTCCGAAATCAAAAAAAACAGTTGCTATAATGTCGGCTTGCGCATACTTTGTAGGAGCAGAAGTGTTGTTTAGAATGACCAAAGGAAGCATTGCGTATGAGGCATCTAAGTATCTTGTTATTCTTTTTGTCTTATTGGGTATGTTTTTTAAGGGTGTTTCAGGCAAAGGCTACCCTTATTTTATCTATTTAATTTTATTAGTACCTTCAATTATTATTGCTTCACTAGATTTAGACATAGACGCCAATTTTAGAACTAATTTGGCTTTTGTTTTAAGTGGTCCTGTTTGTTTAGGATTAGGATCATTATTTTTTCTAGATAGAAAAGTTAAGCACAAAGACATTGTAGATATGCTAGCTTTTTTGTCTATGCCAATAGTTACTATGGCTATATATCTTATGGTTTTTAACCCTTCTGTTAAAGAAACTATAAAGAATACTGCCTCTAACTATGTGTCATCTGGTGGTTTTGGACCAAATCAAGTTTCAACAATACTTGGGTTGGGCGTATTTGCTTTTACAATAAGGCTGTTAATTAAGTCACCCTCAATTATTCTTAAGATTTTCAATTCATTTTTTCTAGTTTTAATTTCCTATAGAGCTATAATTACTTTTAGTAGAGGTGGTGTAGTAGCAGCAATAATTACAATTCTGGCTTTTCTTGTTATTTTTTATGCAAAAGCATTACCAAGAGTTAAAACTAAAATACTTGGTTCGGTAATAGTATTAATAATTACAATGATAGTTTCTTGGTTTATAAGTTCTTCTAATACCATGGGTTTAATAGATAAACGTTATGCTAATCAAGATTCTTTAGGTAGGGAAAAAGCTGATTTTACAACAGGAAGAGCAGAATTAGTGTTTAATGAATTAGAAGGCTTCATTGAAAATCCCTTCTTAGGTATTGGAGCCAGTAACACTAAATATAATCGGGAGGGTAGATCTGTTGTTACTCATAATGAGATTACAAGATTGTTATCTGAACATGGAATTTTAGGTATTTTTATTTTGTTAATACTAATATTTACACCTTTATCATATAGGAGTATAAATAGAAAGAATGTTTTTTTCTATGCATTCTTAGCATTTTGGTTTGCAACAATTAACCACTCAGCTATGCGTATTGCGGCACCAGCTTTTTTTTATGCATTAGCACTATTAGATATAGAATATGAAAAACGTCCTATACATAGGAAACGCATTGTCGCAAAAGGGTAAGAACGTAACCTCTATAGAAGTACTAGGATCTCGTTTAAGGCAGTTCTGTAATGTAAAAGTTGCTTCTAAAAAGCAAAATCAAGTTTTACGATTACTAGACATGATGTTAACTGTTATAAAAAATAGTAGACGTACAGACTATGTGATAATTGATACTTATAGCACACTAAATTTCTATTACGCATTTATAGTCGCACAGCTTTCTAGGTTCTTTAAAATTAAATACATAACCATTTTGCATGGCGGAAATCTTGAAAATAGACTAGCCAATAATCCTAAAATGAGTAAAATACTCTTTAATAATGCATTTAAATTAGTGTCGCCTTCAGACTTTTTAAAGGATACGTTTTATAATTATGGGTATGATAATATTGATTACATCCCGAATTCCATTGAAATTGAAAATTATAAATTCTTAAGAAGAGAGTTTCAAACACCAAAATTACTTTGGGTGAGATCATTTTCTAAAATTTACAATCCTAAGTTAGCCGTTTTATTATTTGATAATCTTCTTAAGAAGGGATACAAAGCAGAGTTATGTATGGTAGGACCAGATAGTGATGGTACGTTAAAAGAAGTTAAGCGATTAGTAAAAGAGTTAAATCTAAATGTAAAGTTTACAGGAAAGCTCTCAAAGGAAGAGTGGTCAAAATTGTCTGAAAATTACAATTTCTTTATCAATACAACCAATTATGATAATACACCATTGAGTGTTATCGAGGCAATGGCTTTAGGTTTGCCAGTTGTCTCTACTAATGTTGGTGGAATGCCTTATTTAATAGAGGATGGTGTTGACGGAATACTAGTAGAACCAAATAATATTGATGAGATGACAACCGCAATTGTAAACCTCCTAGAAAATGATGAGTTAAGAGAAAGGATCATAAAAAACATGCAAGAAAAAGTGATTCAGTTCAATTGGGAAAATGTAAAGCTTAAATGGAAAGACCTTTTATCTTAATAAAAAGATGAAAATCAATTGATGTTATTATATTTACGGTAGCTAAATCAACAATGACACACAAAAAAGGTATTCACTTTGAAGTTTCGGAAAGAAAGATTCTTCTGCGAATCATGGACATAGTCATGGTGTTTTTGGCGATTTATTTTTTACGCCTTTATCCAAAATTTGACTATATACAATTCAATGAATCAAACTATATAGCCCTAGCTTTATTAGCGGTTTATATCACAATTTTTGGAACTATTTTTGAACTTTACGACTTACAAAAAGCTAGTAAGTTTGACTCAACTTTTAAGAACATCGTAATAACAACATCTACAGTTGTACTGTTCTATCTGCTAACGCCTTTTTTATCACCATATTTACCAGAAGAGCGTATTCAGATTGTATATTTCTATTTGGCAATAATTGTATCAATTTTATTATGGAGGCTGTTTTATATCAATCTTATTGAGTCTCCAAGATTTTATAAGCGCGTCCTCTTGGTTGGAGAAATTTCAAATATTGATGGTTTGGTAAGAGCTCTTAATACTTCAGATCCTAACTATAAAATAGTTGGCTTTATTAATAGTGAAGTTTCTACTCCAGATTCTGTCAAATTCAAAGGATTAAAAGAATTTAAATCCACAGATTTTTTAAATGTTATTGAAAAGGAACGAATATCAGAGGTTTTAGTCGCGAGTTTTAATTCTGAGGCAATAATAGCAGAAGTTTATCATAATCTTATGATGTTATTAGAGCGTGGCTTTAAGATAAGAGAGTATACACAGGTCTATGAAGAACTTTTACATAGAGTACCAATTCAATTTGTTGGTAAAGATTTCTACAAGTATTTTCCTTTTAGTAGAAGTAATGAGAACAAGCTTTATATCTTTTTTCAAAGAACTTTTGATATCTTTTTTGCAGTTATAGGCTTAACAGTTGGAGTTTTACTTCTACCGTTTATCCTATTAGGAAATATGTTTGGAAATAAAGGTCCACTGTTTTATACACAAGAGCGAATAGGTAGAAATGGAAAACCTTTTCAGATTATCAAATTAAGGACAATGATTGTTAATGCTGAAGAAGATGGAGTAAAGTGGGCAAAGAAGAATGATAAAAGAATTACTAAATTCGGTATGTTCTTAAGACGATCTCGTTTAGATGAGCTACCGCAATTTTATAATGTCCTTAGAGGCGATATGAGTGTTATAGGACCTAGACCAGAGCGTCCGTTTTTTGTCAATGAATTAGCAAGAATAATTCCGTTTTATGAAACCAGACACATTATTAAACCAGGTCTAACTGGTTGGGCTCAGGTTAAAACCAGATATGGCTCTTCTATAGACGATAGTCTTATAAAATTGCAATACGATTTGTATTACATAAAGCATAGAAGTGTATTCTTAGACTTTAATATTGCCATCAAAACTCTAAGTACAATTTTATATTACAGAGGTCAGTAGCTGTTTTTTTTACTATTAAAAAACTTTACTAAGTAAATATATCGTACTGCCAATGCTATTAGAAGAGGAATTAAGGCAATTGCAAAAACTTGTACACCTATTACCCAATGTAAGGTCATAAGGCAGAGCATAATAACTAGAAACTTGAGATAGCTTTTAACCCAATTTTTAATGTCTTTTTTTAGTAACTGTCCTATCACTAATATATTAAGAGGACAAGCCCATAGTAAGTTGTAATTCTGCCAGGTCGCTGTGTGATCTGTGCCAAACCATAAGAATAACAAAAGAACACCTATGATGCCAGTTATAGAAAATAAGATAATATCTAGCCATTTAGATCGCTTTTGCTTTTTAAAGTCTTTATACGTAACAAATAGAATAATAACAGAAAGCAATCCTAAAATTACGAGGGGACTCATAATAAAACTTGGTGTAGCGTTATCAGTCTTCTTCTCATAAAGAGAGGTTGAAAACTTAACTAAATTATCGTTTCCGTTAATTTTGGAACCTTCAACAAATGAATGGATATACTTTGGTAAAAACATGTACTCGCTGGCAGAAGCTTTCCTATCTACAACAGAACCTAAAGCAATATCTATTCCTAAGCTTCCCCACGAATTTTTGCTAACGTGTTCATAGATAAGTTCTCTAAATGTCTTTTGTTCAAAATTATCGGGTTTTTCAAAACTTATAGAGTTGTTTGTAACAGTTGAAAGTACATCTCTAATTTTTGTAGCACAATTATCATAGAAAAAATCGTAAAGATATTTTCTGTTTTCAGGCTTATAATTATTTTCTAAATAACTGAAAAGCTTCTGTTTTTGTTCAATAGAAAGATTTAAAACTTGTTCTTTAATCGTTCTGTTTTCTTTGGAATAATAATTGAAAATGTCAGAATAAAAATGTCTGCTTATTAGATAGTTAAGTTTTCCTCTAGCAAATTTTAAGTAAAAGTTGGGTGCATCAAAATCGTACTGACCATAACCATAAACAATATCTATGCCTTTGGTCTTATCTTTTATTCTGAAAGCATTGTGTCCAAAAGCATCATTAAGAGATGTTCCTGGTCCAAAAGTTAAGACGGATGCTTCGGCATCATCAGATAGCTGAAATTGAAAAGCAAACGAAATAGTAACAAATAAGAAAGCTAAAAGCGATAGTTTTATTTTCATTGTGTTTGGTTAACTATCTAAAAATACTAAAATCTATTTTTAAAGAGAATACGTTAGAATATAGAGCGGCACTTTGGTCTCCAATATCAGTAAAGGCATAATCGATTTGAATACCCTTATACTTAAACCCTACACCAAAATTAGGTTGAAACGTTAAATTCTCAGAATTGTCAATCTGTCTTTCATTTTGAAAATTACCAACACCACCTCTAAGAAAAACTAAATCGGTATACCCAAATTCAAATCCCAAAGCAGGATTAATACTAGCAAAAGATGTAGAAAAGATATCATTGTTTTCTTCAAAACGTACATTAAGATTTGCAGCTGCTAATAAAGAATAATCATAGTTGAAAATCCATTTTTTAGACATTCCTATTTCTAACTTAGGTATGGTGATTTCTGTAGTTTCTGGTAGTTCCTGGTTTTGTCCATCAACGGCTCCACTAATCTGTTCAAACTTTTCTTCGTCAATGGACCAAGCGTTATAAGTGGTTGTGATATCTCTCGCCATAAGCCCAAACTTCCAGCCAGAATCATTTTCAAACTGAATACCAGCATCTAAACCAAATCCCCAAGACGAGGCAAAGTCACCAATAATACGTCTTATAACTTTAGCATTAACTCCAAAATTTAATCCATCCAATGGTAGCTTTCTGGCATACGAAAATGTTAACCCATAATCAGCAGTAGAAAAGGTACTAATTCGATCATAATTGATGTTACCTTCATCATCAATTAATTGTGTGGTGTCTAAAATATCATCAACACCAAACCTTATAAGTGAAACACCTACAGCACTGCGATCGTCTAATGGCATCCCATAGGCTATGTAGTTATAGTTAGCAATATTGGCAAAATAACTAGAGTGCATTAAAGCAAGTTGGTTGTCCTCAAGATGTACTAATCCAGCCGGATTCCAGTATCCAGAATTAACGTCTGCAGTTTGTGAGACTACAGCATTACTCATCCCTAAGGCAGCAGCATCAACACCAATATTCATAAATTCATTAGAATATTTTCTGGTAGATTGTGCCGAAACTAAAGCGGTTATAAGTGTTAAGGGAATTACGATGTAATTTTTCAACAGCAAAATTTTTTACAAAGATGCACAATTTTTCTATCTATTTAACTTTAAAAACAGCTTCTTATTGTTTAGTTAAAAACACAATTTGAAAAAAATAATAAGCTAAGCTCAAATACTTTTATATTTTTACAAAAATTATATTCATGAGCTTTAAGCGACACATTCCTAATATAGTTACACTTCTCAATTTGTTTTCAGGATGTATCGCTTTAATATTTGCTGTTCACGGTAATTTTATAGTTGCTGCCTTTTTTGTGTTTTTAGGTATCTTTTTCGATTTTTTTGATGGCCTTTTGGCTAGAAAACTAAACGTGCAAAGTCCTTTAGGGATTCAGTTAGATTCACTGGCTGATTTGGTGACGAGTGGAGTAGTACCTGGAGTAATAATGTTTAAGTTAATATCACTTACAGTTGACAGTCCTAATTATGCCTCATATTCGGATAGTTGGAATTCTGTTTTTCACTGGCAAGGTTTTAAAATGTCTGTGCTACCTTTGATAGGATTATTAATTCCATTAGCTTCAGCTTACCGATTAGCAAAGTTTAATTTAGACGAAGATCAACAGACCTACTTTAAAGGCTTACCTGTACCAGCAAACACATTACTTATTTTGTCATTACCACTGATTTTAGAATATCAGAATAATGATATAATGAATACCATAATTATCAATAAGTGGTTTTTAATTGTATTAACACTCATAAGTTGCTATCTCCTAAATTCCAAAATAAAATTGTTTGCATTAAAGTTTAAAGATTGGAGCTTTAAGAATAATGCAATACGATATATCTTTTTAATAGTAAGTTTGGTGATGCTGGTGGTACTGCACTTTGCTGCGATACCTATCATTATTATTCTCTATATTATTTTATCCCTAATTGATAAAAAGAACATAAACTAACAAATACGATAAACTAAAAAATGGCAGAAGTTATTTTTACTCTTTTAATGCTAGTAATGCTTCAAGCAGTATTAGGATTTGATAACCTATTATATATTTCATTAGAATCTAAAAAAGCACCTGTAAGTGAACAAAAAAGAGTACGAAAGGTTGGTATATTAATAGCCATTGTATTAAGAATAGTTTTACTTTTTGTATTGGTATCGGTTATAGACTATTTTCAAGAACCATTTTCATTTCTAACAGGGCAAATTGAAAATGTTCTGGACTTTGCTTTTAATGGACATAGCTTAATAGTGTTAGCAGGTGGTGGCTTTATTATATATACTGCCATTAAAGAAATTTGGCATATGATTTCTACAACAGACTTAGGGCATGATGTTGAAGGGAATGGTAGTGCTAAAAAAAGTAAATCAGCTAATGCGGTAGTGGTGAGTATTGTAATAATGAATTTAGTATTCTCTTTCGATTCCATTTTAGCAGCAATTGGTTTAACAAGTGATTTGAAAAATTCAACTACGGCTTTTATTGTTATGGCTGTAGCCATTGTATTGAGCGGATTGTTAATGCTGTTGCTTGCGGATAAAATATCTGCCTTTCTTGCTAAAAACAGAATGTACGAGGTGTTGGGACTATTTATTTTATTTATAGTCGGTATAATGTTGGTTACAGAAGGTGGCCATTTAGCGCACCTTAAAATCTTTGGAAATGAGATTGTACCAATGAGTAAAACAACATTTTATTTTGTAATTGCTGTGTTAGTTATAGTAGATATTGTACAAGGACGTTATCAGAAAAAATTAATAAAACAAGAAATCACAAAAAATGAAAAAACTAAAGCTTAGACCGTTTCTCATCATTTTTTTTACTTTAATGGTGATTCAATTTTTAATTGTCTTTTTGGATGTGCAATTAACAAAAAGTAAGAGTGATTTAACTTCTGTTACCAATCCAATAATTGCAATTTTTAGTTTGCCTATAAGTGGCATTCACAGAAGTTTGCCTTTTTATGTTAACGAAAGTCTGTATGTGAGAGCCGTGTATTGGTTCGTAAATTTATTTATACAATCTGCAGTAATCTATTTATTGATTTTAGGCATTAAAAGAGTAAGAAGAAAGATAAAGAAATTAGCTTAGATTAAAATTCTAGCTTCTTTTTACGTAACTCAAAATTCTGTCCAAGGTAAACCTTACGTACCATTTCGTCACTGGCAAGTTCTTCGGGCTTACCTGCCTTAAGAATACCACCTTCAAACATTAAGTATGTTCTGTCCGTAATGGCAAGTGTTTCTTGTACGTTATGGTCCGTTATAAGGATACCAATATTCTTTTTGGTAAGTTTTGCTACAATGCGTTGAATATCTTCTACAGCAACAGGGTCTACACCAGCAAAAGGTTCATCTAAAAGTATAAAATTTGGATCTGTGGCAAGGGCTCTGGCAATTTCTGTACGACGACGTTCACCTCCAGAAAGCAAGTCACCACGATTGGTTCTAATATGCCCAAGACCAAACTCTTCTATCAAAGATTCCATTTTATCACGCTGTTCTTTTTTACTCAGCTTAGTAAGCTGAAGTACACTTAGAATATTATCTTCTATGCTAAGTTTTCTAAACACTGAAGCTTCCTGCGCTAAATATCCAATACCATTTTGCGCGCGCTTATACATTGGGTATTTTGTAATGTCCGTATTATCTAGGTAAATATTTCCTCCGTTAGGTTTAATAATACCAACAATCATATAAAACGAAGTCGTTTTACCAGCACCATTAGGCCCAAGTAGGCCTACAATTTCTCCTTGGTTGACCTCAAGAGAAACGTCTTTTACAACTTTTCGTCCGCTGTAGGACTTCATTAAATTTTCCGCACGTAACTTCATACTGTAACTAAGAACGCTAAAAATAGTAAATTCATATAGAACCGTTTATTTGTAGCTAATATTTATAAAAAGTTTAACCTTGGTTTTCAAGAGCTTCCCAATATTCGTGGGCTCTTCTTAAGTGAGGGATTACTATTGTTCCTCCAATAAGAGTAGCAATGCCAAGCGCTTCACTAACTTCAGCTTTTGTTAAGCCTTCTTTATAAGAAGATTCTAAATGATACTTCACACAATCATCACAACGAAGCACGGTTGAAGCCACTAAGCCAAGTAGCTCTTTTGTCTTTTTATCTAACGCACCTTCAGCAAAAGCATTAGTGTCTAAGTTAAAAATACGTTTTACAATTTTATTATTATCCGAAAGGATTTTATCGTTCATTTTAGAGCGATAATCATTAAATTCTTTTACAATATCAGACATGTTTTCTTTTTCTGTTTTGATTTTTTACTACTATAGAAGAGATGTAAATACTAACTTGGTATAGTATTAAAATAGGTATTGCTACAATAACCTGACTAGCAACATCTGGTGGTGTTATTAAAGCTGATAATATAAGTACAATTACCAAAGCGTACTTTCTGTATTTTTTCAAAAATTGAGGTGTTACTAAACCAACCTTTGTTAAAAAGTAGATAATAATTGGTAGTTCAAACACAAAGCCAGATGCCAAGGATGAAGACCTTACAATAGCAATAACGGAGCTAATATCAAACTCATTAGAGATTTGTTCACTAATTTGATAGTTCGCCAAGAAGTTGATTGATAAAGGTGTTATGATATAATAACCAAATAGCACACCAAGGAAAAATAAGAATGACGCAATAATTATAAATCCTCTGGAATTTTTACGCTCATTAGAACTTAATCCAGGGCTAATAAAGCTCCATAGTTGGTATAATACATAAGGGAAAGCTACAATGAAACCAGCATAAATCGATGTCCATATATGTGCAGAAAACTGCCCAGCTACCGTTCTGTTTTGAATTATAAAAGGAAATTTATCAGCACAAAACGTAGTATCTTCTATGCCTAAAAACTGAGACATTCTGCATAGACCTTCATAAGTAGGGAAACTCATTAGGGTTGGCCCAAAAATAACAACATCAAAAATGAATGTTTTGAATACAAACGCAAGTGCTGCAGCAATAACAATTGCTAATGTTGCTCTTATTAAATGCCACCTTAGATCTTCAAGATGGTCTAAAAAAGACATTTCGTCTACACTCTTTTTCGCCATTATATAATGCCTTCTTTTATTAAATCATGTAAGTGAACAACTCCAGCGTACTTACCATCATGCTCAACCAACAATTGCGAAATGCCAAACTCTTCCATTAGCTCTTTAGCATCTACAGCCATGGCATCTTCATCAATACGTCTTGGGTTGGTACTCATTATATCTTTTGCTGTAAGATTAGATAAATCATCACTTTTACTGAGCATACGACGTAAATCTCCATCTGTTATAATACCAACAATCTTGTCATTTTCTATAACCGCAGTTACACCTAGCATTTTTTCAGTAATTTCTACAATCACTTCTTTTAAGCTGGCATCCAAAGTTACTTCTGGTTTTTGATTTTGAGACGATAAATCATTCACCCTTAAATATAAACGTTTACCTAAGGCTCCACCTGGATGATATTTTGCAAAATCCTTGCTAGAAAAACCTCGCAATTCTAATAAACAAACGGCTAAAGCGTCTCCCATTACAAGCTGAGCTGTGGTACTTGTAGTTGGTGCTAAATTATTAGGGCAAGCTTCTTGCTCAACGTAAGCGTTCAAAACATAATCAGATTGCTGTCCTAAAAATGATTCTTTGTTGCCTGTAATGGCAATCATTTTATTTTTTGCATTCTTTATAAGAGGTACTAAAACTTTAATTTCTGGAGTATTACCACTTTTAGAAATACAAATTACAACGTCATCTTTTAGAATTAAACCCAAATCACCATGTATGGCGTCTGCAGCATGCATAAAAACAGCAGGAGTCCCAGTAGAATTTAAAGTCGCAACAATCTTATTGGCAATAATGGCACTTTTACCAATACCAGTAATAATAACTCTTCCTTTAGAGTGGTATATGAGCTCTACAGCCTTAGCAAAATCATCTGTAAGTAAATCTGATAAATTTCTAATAGCGTTGCTTTCCAGTTCTATGGTGCTTTTCGCAGTGTTTAATATGGATGACACAGTGTTCAAAACTAATTTTTTATTGTGTTTTTTAGATATAAAGATTTTATTATCTTTAAGGTTATGCAAAAGTACGTGAATTTTTTCATTCAAATATTCCCAAATCACTATGAAAAAATTACAAGTACTAAACAATGTAATTGAAGATGCAAAGCTAAGTTTTACTTATTATATTTGAGTAGACTTAAGCATTATAAAAGAAGAAATAAATACGAAAAGGGATTAATGAGTATTGCAGAAATTGACTTACACTCCTCACTAAAAAAATACTTTGGTTTTTCTGGGTTTAAGGGTCTACAGGAAGAAGTTATTAAAAACGTAGTAGAAGGTAATAACACTTTTGTTATTATGCCAACAGGTGGCGGAAAATCGCTCTGTTATCAATTACCAGCTTTAATTAAAGACGGAACAGCAATTGTGGTGTCACCACTTATTGCTCTAATGAAAAATCAGGTAGATGCCATAAGAGCAGTATCGGAGAATGAAGGTGTAGCACACGTTTTAAATTCGTCATTGAATAAAACTGAAGTAAAGCGTGTAAAAGATGATATCATCAATGGTGTCACTAAATTATTATATGTAGCACCAGAATCGTTAACCAAAGAAGAATATGTGGATTTTTTGAAGTCTCAAAAAATCTCATTTATGGCTGTAGACGAAGCGCATTGTATTAGTGAATGGGGACACGATTTTAGACCAGAATACCGAAACCTAAGACATATTATAAAACGAATTGGAGACGATATTCCTATAATTGGACTAACAGCAACAGCAACTCCAAAGGTACAAGAAGATATTCTTAAAAGTTTGGGTATGACAGATGCTGTAACCTTTAAAGCATCGTTCAATAGACCAAATCTATTTTACGAAGTACGTCCTAAAACCAAAAATGTAGATGCCGACATTATTCGTTTTATTAAGCAAAACGAAGGTAAATCGGGTATTGTATACTGCTTGAGCAGAAAACGTGTAGAGGAGTTAGCACAGGTACTTCAGGTTAACGGAATAAAAGCTGTACCATATCATGCAGGTTTAGATGCCAAAACCAGAGTAAAACATCAGGATATGTTTTTAATGGAAGATACAGATGTGGTTGTGGCAACCATTGCTTTTGGTATGGGTATAGACAAACCAGATGTGCGCTTTGTAATTCATCACGATATTCCAAAGAGCATAGAAAGCTACTATCAAGAGACAGGTAGAGCAGGTAGAGATGGAGGCGAAGGACATTGTTTAGCGTACTATGCTTACAAAGACATAGAAAAATTAGAAAAGTTTATGTCTGGCAAACCTGTGGCAGAGCAAGAAATTGGTCATGCCTTGTTGCAAGAGGTTGTAGCCTTTGCGGAAACATCAATGTCTAGACGTAAATTCATTTTGCATTATTTCGGCGAAGAGTTTGATAATGAAACAGGTGAAGGAGGAGATATGGACGACAATGTTCGTAACCCTAAAAAGCAGGTAGAAGCTCAAGACGATGTAAAGATACTTTTAGATACCGTAGATAAAACCAACGAAAAATATAAGGCCAAAGATTTGGTACAGGTTATTGTCGGAAAGTCTAATGCCTTAATAGCGTCTCACAAAACAGATTCGCAACCATTTTTTGGTGTAGGAAAAGGCAAAGAAAGCCGTTTTTGGATGGCTTTGATACGTCAGGTTATTGTGGCCGGACTTTTAAAGAAAGATATAGAAACATACGGTGTGCTGCGATTAAGCGACACTGGGAAAGACTTCATAAAAAATCCGCAATCGTTTATGATGGCAGAAGACCATGTGTACGATGATGAGTCTGGCGATAGTATTATTACCAATACTAAAGGAGGTGGAGCAGTAGCAGACGAGCAGCTTATGACCATGCTTAAGGATTTACGCAAACGCAATGCTAAAAAGTTAGGTGTACCACCATTTGTTATTTTCCAGGATCCTTCTCTGGAAGATATGGCATTAAAGTATCCTGTAAATATTGAAGAGTTGTCTAATGTACATGGAGTAGGAGAAAGCAAAGCCAAAAAATATGGTAAAGACTTTGTAAACCTTATAGCAGATTATGTAGAGGAAAATGATATTATGAGACCAGACGATATGGTTGTAAAATCTACAGGAACCAACTCTGCGCTTAAGTTGTACATTATACAAAACGTGGATAGAAAATTACCTTTAGACGATATCGCTTCAGCAAAAGGAATGGAAATGCCAGAGTTTATAGGCGAAATGGAATCCATTGTATATTCTGGTACCAAGCTAAATATTAACTACTGGATAGATGAAATCTTAGACGAAGACCAGCAAGAAGAAATCCATGACTACTTTATGGACTCTGAAAGCGATAAAATCTCTGATGCTATAGAAGAGTTTGATGGCGACTACGATGATGAAGAGCTGCGTTTATACCGCATTAAGTTTATTAGTGAAGTAGCGAATTAGAACTTACTTTTTGTAAAAGAATAAAATTCCTCTTATCCCTTAATTGTCTGTGTGATGAGAGGAATTTTTATATTTATATAACAAGATGTCAAACATTTAGCGCAACCTTTTGAGAGAAACTACATCTTTTAAATATAAACTGCATTATTATGAAAACGAAACTAATACTTATACTTTGTTTAATTGGACTAACTAGTTGCGAAGTATCTTCAGTAGATACAGATGATCCGAATTACGTTTTCGATGGAAGAGGCGGAATAAAATGTAAAATTGATGGAAAATTAATTAAACCAAAAGTAAGTTTTAGCGGAACTGGACTAGCAGCTGATGTTGAATTTATTTCTTGGAACAACGAAGAATATCTGAGTGTCAGTTTTTTAAATGATGGTGAATCACCTGACTTTATTTCTCAATCAGTAAGAATGAAAATCATTGATGTGGTTCCAGAATCTGTTCAAGTTGGTAATATCTATACTCTTGAGAATGAAGAAAATTGGAACTTTGGAAAGTATAGTTATGGCGGAATAGAATTCAACTATTCTACAAACGACCTTAATATTGGCGAATTAGAGGTAGTTTTTCACGATTTAGAGAATAGAATATTAGGTGGAACTTTTCATTACGATGCAATAGATGAAAATGGTATTATTGTAGAGATAAGAGAAGGAGAATTTGATATGAAATATTAAATAAAAAACGATTTGCCAACACCGTGTATAGCTCATTTCGAATAAGTTAGAACTAAACCAAGCAACATAATTTAAAGTGCACTATAGAGTTTGATAATTATTTTAAGTTGACAAAACGAATGAAATAAAAAATGAAACCATACTTACAACTATATCTTCTTTTTTCAGTGATGTTTATAGCGTTTAGTTGTAAAGAAAACAATGCTATACCATCAATAGGTAAAACTGAGAAACAAATTGAAATAAAGGAGTCAAAAACAACACCGCAAGATTCCTATACAGATAAGGATAAAACAATAAAACCTAAACGCCACATCAGTCAATATGTAAATGCAAAATCGGGTTTGAACTATCGAGATGAGCCAAATGGAAAAATCTTGGGTAAATTCCCTTTAAATACAATACTCACAATTATTGATAGTACAAAAATAGTCGACCAGATAGCAGATGAAGAAAAAATCATAAAAGGGGAATGGCTTGGAGTTGAAAAAGGAACCGATACTGTCTATGTATTCAGTTCATTTCTATCAGATTTTTATAGGTATTCAGATATAAAACTTTTCTATGCCAGACCATATTATGAATCAAATGATGAAACAAGACAAGGGTTTATTAATCTTTCCGAATTATATCCATTTGATTACGATAACGACTCAAACACAATTATTCCAGAAGAAAAATTAGGTGAAGAACCAATTGAGTTTAGTAGAAATGAAAGCAATAAAATCTTAGAGAAAATGGGTGTTTCTAAAAATGATTCATTATATATTTTTAGTTTCATCAAAGACACGGTCTATAAATTTAAATTAGATGATTTAAAAATGATAGCCTTTTTAAATCCATATACGCGCGGAGTTAATGGCACTAAAGAATACGAATACGAAATAGGATTAAATTTAGAAGACCAATTTGCTGAAAAGGGAGAAAGCTTTGCCTATATAGGTGTTGAAAATCCATTTCAGACAGGAAAAATTAAACCTTTAATTTGGAACTCTACAGCCAACGATAATTTCCCTCTAAAACAACCTAAGATTAACAATCGGAGGGAATTAGATAGCATAGCGTTTGAAACCTACACACTTTCAATGCTGCACTTTAAGTATTATATTCAAAGTCAAATTTACTACAGAGATAACCGCTCACGGGTTAAAAGTCATCAATTAGTTACTGTAGATACAACTACAAACAAAATAATCAGAACACTAAATTATCATAGTAGCGAAAGTATAAGCATAGGTCCTGTTTATAAATCGACTGATGAAAAACAGAAATATTATTACAGTTGGACAGGTGAGTTATTTAAAAATAAACCACCAATAATTTATGGCCTTTATGGAAATTCCTTTGGTTGCACAACGGTTGATTTTATATATGATGAAGAACCATCTATAAATATACTTTGCGATAATAGACATTAAAGAGATACATCAGAGCTATAAGCAGTTGCCTTTTATTTCCTGTCAGAATTTCAACGTAAATCCCTATCTTTCAAAACCAATCACTTAACTATTAAAAAAAGCTATCATTTCCGTCCAAAACCAATCATGAGAAAAATTTCAATCCTACTGCTTTCCATCATTTTGTTTGCATGCAGTAATGACAAAAAGGAAATAGTTAAGACCTTCAATGATTTTAATAAGGCTAATATTGAATTAGATGGAGAAAGAATTTACGCGTTAAGCGACTCTGAGTCTCATGATTATTACAAAAGCTTATTAACTAAAATATTAAAGTTAGATTCTGTTGGCGTAACAGAATTAAATTTATCGGACAAGTTGAATTTGCTATCAGCAAGAGCAATAATCCCAAATGCTGAATTAAAAAAAATAAGTCCAAAAGATTTAATGATTGCAATGTACACAGAAGTCAATTCTATGGACAGTACTAAAATAAACTCAATTAATAAAACAGGAGTAACAAACATAACGGTAGATGAAGATATAGCCTACAGTGATTTAACAATTAATGGAAATACTTTATCTCCTTCAGTAAATCTTAAGTTTTTAAAAGAAAATGGAGACTGGAAGTTTAATGTAGTATCCATGGCAGATTTTACAGAAAAGCAGCTTAACAAGATTTGTGAACAAAACGGATTTACCCATATGTATTTTATCGAATGGGTTTTTTCGGCATCAAATGTCGGGAATAAAAAAATCAAAGCGTTAGATAGTGTATGGCATCCAATAATCAAATAACTGTAAGCATAACTACTATGTGTGTGCTTAACTATATCTACCAACAAACCAATTAAGTCTAAAGGTAAATGAAAAAAATAATTATAGTTTTCTGTATAATAATGCAATTCAGTTGTAACAAAAAAGAAGAGTTCCAGTTCGACTTCAATACAGAAAAAGAGTATGTGTATTCCATAAATCAAACAACACATATTGTGAAAACAGACAGGGAAAACAAGAGTTCTGAATCATATATTTCAGGCAAAGGAATGCTCATTATAGAAAGCAAGGCAAACAATTTGGCAGACTTACGCTTTGAGGATTTTACATCCAAAACCAAAAACAGTAGCACAAATGATACATTGTTTAAAATTGAGGATAACCAAGTTATAAAAAACTTAAAATCCGATGGCACGTTCCTTTCAGAAAAGACCCAAAACAGTTTTGGTAGCTTAAAAATTATTCCACTACCGACCAAGAAACTTAGTGTTGGTAAAAGTGACGATATACCACATGCGTTACCTCTTAGAATAAATGACACAACAATAAATTCAACCGGAACATTAAAATTAATATTTTCTGGATATGAAACCTTTAAAGGTAAAACCTGTGCAGTTCTAAAAGGAACAATAAATATATCCGAATTAGAATTACCTAAAAACAGTAATGGTAATTACAAACTCTCAGAATTTGGTAATGGCACATATTATTTTGATTTAGAAAAGAAATGCTTTGTAAGCACCATAGTAGAATTTGAAACGGAAAAATTAATTGATACCAAAAATACCTATGTAAATTCAACGATTACCAATCGGTTTGAAATTAACTTGCTGGAAGTCAGAGATGTTCTAAAAGAAGAAATAAACAAAATAAATAACAGTGTTATAGAAATTCCTGAAAACACACCAAACGATGTGGCAAAATCTGTCATTGAGTTCTTGGTAGAAAAAGACACTTTAAAATATTTGAACATCGCAATTCCGTTAGAGAAGCAAAAAAAGCTATTTGCCTACAACATAAGATTCAATCCGCAGGAAAGTGACACTTCAGCTATTTACAAAAGGCTAGAACAAAAATATAGTGACAGAACCGATAATTTTTTAGTAAGAGCTGGATACATTCTAGACATAATGAAAAGGGATAATGATTTTGAAATTGAAAAAGCAACCATAGATACAATGTATTATAAGATTGAAAAGATGGTACAATACGGAAGCTTTTCAAGAGCTATCATAGCAGATTGGGCAGACTTAACAGTTGAAATGACTTACAAAGGTGATAAATACTATCTGGAGATTCCTCAAATAATAAATGTAGATAATAAGTGGCACTTGTATTATCCAGCCTATTATTTTAGAGATCAACGAGGAAAAGACTTTGTGGATAGAAGAGTTATAGAATTAAAAGAACAAGCCGAAGAGTTTTGGAAGTGAGAATGAATCAAAACACAATGGATAGAGGTTAGTGTTGTTTTCTTTACAGAGAACTTAGCCAATAGCTTTTGCAATAATTTAGAACAAATGAAATTACATTCAATAATACCAATTCTAATAGTTTCGAGTTTCAGCATTAGTTGTAATTCTAATGCCAAAGAGAATGAAGTAAAAAAGTCAGTTGATTCAGGGCAAAATATTGATATTTCTAATTCTAAAGCGTTAATTAAAGAAGGGTATACAGTTCAATCAAAAGAAGATTTCTTATCAGATAATTTGTTAATTGCAAAGAAAAATAAACTTAAAGGATACAATTCGCTAAACATTAAAGGGCATCGACTTTATAAATTAGATAAAAGAGGAAATATCTTGGAGAAACATGATATTTCAAATAATTATAGTGTTTACTCTTATGACAAAAAGAATAGGTTAGTTAAATCGGAAAATAAACAGCACACAACTGATGAGACATATTACAAAGTAATATATAAATACTCGCAGACAGACTCTTTAATAGAAATATCGACCACAAAATATAAGGATAGCAAACCCACCGAAACTGTAACTAAGAATAAAGAAATTTCGTTACATGCTAATGATGTAAGGAGTAAGCATTTTCAAAACAACAGAAGTAGTCAAGTTTTTTTTAATCCTGAAAAAAGTGAACTTGTAACTTATGAAGACGAAATGATTTTTTGTTGTGGTGAGATTATGAAAGGTAAGAACAAATTAACTTACTATATAAACGAGGATGAACTGATAGATAGTCTGATAATTGTAGGATTAGAAAAAGGAAATAGAATGAAGTTTATATACGAATACGAATAATAGTACGCCCAAAATTGAAGTACACAAGATGAGAAAAGCGTTTTATAAATCAATGTTATTGCTATTCACAATAGTATCACTTTCTTGCGAAAATAAACCTACAGACCAAGTTTCTGCACAAACAGAAATTACAGAGCAAACAAGCTGGCGAGACCATTGGGAAAAACCAACTCAAAAAGCTGAGTTACTTTCTAATTCAAAAGTTCATAAACGAGTTAAGGAATGTTTAATGGATACCTCCATTGTTGTTTTAACATCTACATTGGTAGACGATTTAGAGCGGTATTCTAAAATTAAATCACTAGGAGACATTGATAACGACGGAATATATGACTCAATTATTGTAATCCCAGAGTTGTTTATTGATGAAGAGGGAGCAATTGAAAACGGAGCCTCAGCTATATTTACCAACAACGAAATACCTCGCATAAGAGTTGATGTCCCTTGCTTAGAGGTTGATTACTTTTTTCCTGTAGACGACATTAACAATGACGGACTAACGGAACTCGGTAAATATTACTCGTCTTGTGCAAGTCGTTTTAAGGGTTTAGAACTAATTAGCTTAGAGCAAAATGAATGGAAACGCCAAGGTCAGGTAACTTTTGATGTGTTTTTTGATCAACCTGAAAAAGAAAAAAGAATTGAGAAAACAGGGCCAAATAAATTTAGAATGAGGAAAATAACATCAGGTTATGCAGATAGTATTATAGATATCTGGGAAACATTTGAAATGAAATAGTGACTACGGTTTGTGTATGATTTGTTGTGTGTTTAGGTAAAAATCAGAAGCAATGAATTATACACGTTGATTTAGCTAGTTTTTTTACTCAGTGATTTCTTTGTTCCTCAATAATTCGCTTATAGCTCTTTTCTAATAATTCGGATAGTTTTAAATTTACCTTTCTTATTTTAAGTAACATCTCGTTATATAAAGAAATATTATCTTCATTATGTTCGGGATGTGTTTCATCAAATATGAAATAAAATATACTCTCTATTTCTTTGTCTGTTAACTTTTCCAGTTTCTTGCAAGCAGTTTTTGTGTCGGATAAAAATCGTTCATAAATCTCAAAACCAGCTCTTAAATAATCAGCTCCATATTCACCTCCAATACAAATGTTAAAATACTTTTCGTAATATGCATCTTTGTCATAATAGTCCATTTGGCTTAGATATTTAACCCAAGGGTTTACAATATAGAGTTTAGGGGAATAATCTTTTTTGTGCTTGTTTTTTTTCCATTCGATATCTTTTTTCCGTAAATCTATATACATTGCATCACTCATTTCTGAATGACTATTTGGAAGTAGTTCAAAAAACAGTTTCTCTAATTCTTTCTTTTCTTCTCCATCGCTTTTGAGAACTTTTTCAAAATATAGGTTAATCGAATCAACTCTAGTTTCAGTCACACTTAATTTTGAAAAATCAATATCAATTTGACTTGAACATAAGTTGTATATTAATAAAAATAGAATCGACAGTTTATTTTTCATTAGTTTTTCCAAATTAGCTACACAACATAGAAGTATATGTAATACTCAAACCTCTCTACTCTTATAATTCTTAAAGATATACCATGTAATAACTCCAGGAACTATTAAAGTCTGCCACAGAAAAAACAATAACTGTTCCCAACCACTCAAATCAACACCTTTACCATCTGCAACATATAATGAATCACCTAACGGACCAGCTGAAAGAACAACAATGCTAATCACAATCCATCCAAAATGCAACCCTAATGGCACTAATATAGACTTGGTTTTTGCAAAGGCATAAGCAAACATCCACCCAGAAGCACCAGTCAATATAAATACATATGCCATAGGTACAAGACCACGTCCAAACATTTGGTAACTAAACCAATGGTAAATCCCAAAAGCAATAGCACTAATAATACAAGCCCAGTTAATACCTAAACGTTTAATGAGTAGATAGAGCAATGCACCTCTAAAAATAAGTTCTTCAAAAAAAGCAGCCTTAAAAGTCCACCAGATACCATTGAGGCTTTCCTTAAAGCCGTAGTCTACATTTCGTACGTAGTTAAATTCTTTAAAATAAGCCTGTCCTAGCAAATTAATTAAGCAAAACGCAGCCATTACAACCATGCCAACAAAAAACGCTTTTAGGCGTTTGCCGTTAGGTAGTATACCCAAAACAGTTATATGCTCCCTTTCAATAAGCCAAAGAAGCAACCACGAGATAGCAAAAACAACAATAACACCAATCATAGTATACAATAAATAGTTGCCCTAATATATTGTTATTAATCTAATTAGAGGTTACTGTCTTTAATTTTCAATTTGTATAACTACACAGTTATAAATAGAAAAACACTATCTTTAGTCAACAGCGAAAAAAATCAAAGTACACTTCCCCAAAAAGAACCTTAGCCAAAACCCTTTAGTTGTATCATGGTAAACCGTTAACCAAATGATAAAATTCTTTAGTAAAATCAGACAAGACTTACTCTCAGAAAGCAAAACCCGAAAATATTTAAAATACGCTTTTGGAGAAATAATTTTAGTAGTAATAGGAATTTTAATTGCATTAAGCATAAACAATTGGAATCAAAACCGCCTTAATAAGGATTTAGAAGCCATTTACTGCAATCGGCTTTTAAATGACGTCAGAGAAGAAAAGCTAACTCTCGAATCAATTATCAATTATAGCAAACAAGTTAGTGCACATGCAAAAAAGGCTATAGCAGTTTTAGAAAATACCCCAAATGCTAGTGCCAACCCAGTAGAAAACATAGTAGACTTATATCAGGCCAGTCAATATGCGGACTCGTATTCTGCATCATCAACTTATAAGGAGTTAATTGCTTCTGGTCAAATTAATCTCATTCAAAATGACAATTTAAAAACAGTTTTAATTAGATATTATGATATCCAATGGTCCGAAACAGGCACCTTCACATTTCAAAACAAGTATAGAGAGAATCTAAGAGGCAAAATGCCAGATGACATTCAAACGGAAATAAGATCAAAATGTGGTGATATATATGTAAAATCTAGAAATAGTTACTTACTAACCTTACCTAGTAATTGCACTGTTAATATTGACTCTGAAATAGCTGAGTCTGTCGTAGAAGAGCTACGTAAAGACGAGAGCCTAAAAAAAGATCTACGTTATCTTATAGGTAATGAGGCTGGTAAATTAAATGATTTGTCCGCCGTAAAATTGCAACTAGATAACCTCGAAATTCTATTAGAAAAGATAAATGACCAATGAGTGCGCATAGTAGTAAGGAAATCTGCTTTATCTGTATTTATCACTTAATAGTATTCGCAAGGAGGATTACAACGTAAATAACTCATTGCTAATGAATCCCTATTTGGAATTCAGTAGCAATTTATTATCTTTCAATCACGATGGAAAAAATCCTACGGATGATTCCATACCGAAATCATAATAAACCATTAGCAAACATTAAAAAAGACAATGAAAAATATTTTATTAATCATAGCATTAATGTTGAGTGTAAGCGTTTCATATGCTCAAGACACAACGTATTATCAAAATGGAATTATAAAAGAGGTTGGTAAGCTAAATGATAATGGACAAAAGCAAGGCGTATGGAAATTTTACAAGGCCAATGGCAGTTTAGAAAAGTCTATTGACTACTTAAATGGATTAGGATTTTGGTGGAAATACTTTTACGAGAATGGTCAAATTGAAAGTGAGGGCTCCTATAATTTGGAAAATGAAAAAACGGAAGAATGGAAATACTACAATCAGGATGGAGTATTAATAAAAAAAGGGAGTTTCCTTAATGGAAAATATCATGGAAAATGGGAATATTTTTACGATAACGGAAAGTTGTTAAAATCTGGAGAATTTAAAGATAATCAACAAACCGGTGAATGGAAAGTCTATCATTCAAATGGATTTTTGAAAATGAGTGGGAAATTTGAAAACGGAGAACCTGTAGGCGAATGGAAAGTCTATGATGAATTTGGGTTTTATCTTAAAACCATTAGTAACTGATCCCCTCGTTAAGGGATCCTTTGCAACGAGTGTACATAGTAGTAAGGAAATTATCACCTACATTCGAAAGCCAGCGAGGATGTTCCTCAATGACCTATACACAAAACTATTATCTAATATGAAAAATCTCATAATACTGAGCTTATTTTTTATTCCCACAGTAATAATTGGACAAGACCTAAAGTGTGAAGATTTTTTTGAAGGAGAATTTATTGGCACTTCACCAAAATTCCCTGGTGTTGAATGGAAAATTACACGAAAAAAAGACAGCCAAATAGAATGGCCATCAAAAATACCTCAAAAATACCTAGACCTTGGTTTTCCAGTCGATACGCTTTATGCAAAAATCAACTGGGAAGATGATTGTAATTATAGTATTATTTACGATGGAGATAAAATGGAATTAGATGAACACGCAAAGATGACGAATGATTCTGGTGGTATCGTTATAAAAATGAAAAAAATTGAGTCAAAATGTTTCTTTTATGAATCCCAGACTGAATTAAATGGGGAAAAGATTAAAATTAATGGAAAAGTTTGTAAAGTAAATTAATAGCCCTTACTAGCGCTCGGTTGCAACAACTGCCTAACAGCCTAAAACAAACCAGACTAAAAAGCCTAATCTTCAAACAAAGTTATCAGCATACAGCACCCAGATATGGCTATTACTAATAGCAGTCTAAAACTTGAAAAATACTATCTTTAATCCTGTAATAGGCGGCTCTATAAGCAGTCTCAAAACAAAGGCAGAAAATTTGAAGCTTACATTACACAAAATTAAGTGGACTAAGAAAAGCGGAATTCTTATTATCGGTATTTGTGTAATAGGAATACTACTAAATATTTCGGTGAGATATTACAGAGGAACCTCGTTATACCAATACGCTAATCCAATCTCATTGTTTCTTTTCTATGGTGGTGTTTTGTGGTCTTTTGTCAATACAATAGTTCTTGTTTCAAAATACAAAAACGAATTAAAGAGCAACATACTATGGATAATATTAAGTGCCCTTCCAGTTTTGTACCTTATAGTAATGATTGCAATCGCATTTGTATTTGATTACGAATTAGAACAAAATTTCTAACAACAAAAACTAACACCAGTTAAGTAGATAGCCATTACACAGTATTTAAAAGTGAAAGATAAAAAGCTAAAATATACAACAACAGCAATAGCCTTAATCACATTAGTTGGGTTTGCCTACTATTTTTTATTTGTAAGTGATTTTGGAAGCATTGACCTCTCAGCATGGGAGCAATCATACAACGAGATTCCTTTTGATGAAAAGACTTGGAAAGCAGATAAAGAAGAACGCTTTGTAATGTCAAAAGACCTAATTGATAGCAAAATATTAATAGGTAAAAATTTAACTGAAGTCATAGAATTACTAGGTAAAGAGTATAACTCATATTCAGAAAATACAATATCCTATTACTTAGGGTTTATCCCAAGCCCTGGAAATTTAGATCCAGATGTATTAGAATTAACTTTTGAAAATGATAGAGTAATTAAAGTTAGGCAACATGGAACATAAACATGTTAAGTAGTAACTTACAGCACCAATTGCAGTATAGTTTAAAACAATAAAACAAAACCAATGAAAAACTACATCGACGGCTTTGTATTTCCAATACCACACATTCATATAGCCCAATATCAAAAAGTAGCACAGCAAGTTGCAGAAATCTGGAAAGAACACGGAGCTATAGCCTACCAAGAGTTCGTTGGCGACGATATGCACCTAGAAGGCACTAAATCCTTTACAGACGTTATCAATATCAAAGAAGACGAAGCCATTGTATTCGGTTGGGTAGTCTTTCCTTCAAAAGAAGCAAGAGATCTGGCAAACCAAAAAGTGCCTCAAGATCCTAGAATGGCAGCATTGGTAGAACCTTTAATCAACCCAGAGAAATTAGTTTTCGATGCCAGCAGAATGGTATATGGAGGTTTTAAATCCCTTGTTTAGATGCAAACCTTCGCTTTTAGTCATATCGCACTTTCAGTAAAAGATGTCAATCAATCTGTTGCGTTTTATCAAAAAGTATTTCAATTAAAAGAGATGCAAAACACAGCGTCAAACTCTAAAACCAGATGGCTTCAGCTCACACAGAGCACCCAACTGCATTTAATACCAAGACCCAACGCAGAAATAAAGACCAATAAAGCCGTGCATTTTGCATTAGCAACAACAGGTTTCAACGCATTTGTAAACCATTTAGAAACCTTAAATATCGAGTATTCCGATTGGAAAGACACACCAAACAAAGACTACATCAGAGCCGATGGGATAAAACAAATCTACTTCCAGGATCCAAACGGCTATTGGATTGAAGTCAATAACGATGTTTAATAAAAACTACAGAAGATAAGGCTACTTCTCAGAGTTATACTTTGTAAACAACAACTCCTTTTTCTTCACATGCAATACAATCTCAGATAGCGTAGCATTTTGCAAAGATTTAATATCCTTTTCTTCAATCTGAAAATCAATATTAGTCACAAAACGCCCTTTTACTTCAGTATGATGAGATTCAAACTCAAGCGAGTCAGAGTTCAAGGTCAATTCAAAATTCTTTCCTTTAAAAGTTAAGCGAGCGCCATTCTTACACTTTACCTTTAATGAACCAACGACAATAGTCTGAAAAAAGAAATAGCCACCCAACTCATTAAGGCCAGAAAAAAGCACGTTGCTATCAGAAACACCATAAGCATCATGCTCTATAGAAGCAATTATTGCATCAATAGTATCCTCAGAAGTTCCGGTTTTAGTAAACAATTTTGAAAGTGATAAACCCATAAATTTAAATTTAGGCAAAACTATACTTATTATAGCAATTCCCAAATCTAAATTCGCTAAACAAAAATCAACCACTCAATTCTAAGCAAACAAAAACCATCGTCACTTCTAGCGGATTTTTCGATTGAAATGAGAAAAAATTGTATCGAGAAACCAAACTATCTTATAAATCTATCTTTATTTTTTCTGAAACTCCATGACAAAGTCAAGGTACCATCAAAAAATAAACAAGATAAAACACAAATTAAATTAACATGTATGCCAACTATATTCCGATTTTATGCCGTATATAAGTCGTATTATATGTGGCACTTATCAAGCCTAAGCACTGCAAATATCCCATACAAGTACATGTAAGTCAAGAAGCAACACTTCTTTATACAAACTTCACACTTCCAACTTAACTTCGTATCTTTGCAGCCTGAAAACAAAAGAAAATACAATGCAAGACGGTTTATACGCAAAATTCAACACCTCTAAAGGTGAAATCTTAGTGAACTTAGAATTCCAGAAAACACCAGGTACAGTAGGTAACTTTGTGGCTTTAGCAGAAGGGAATTTAGAAAATTCAGCAAAACCTCAAGGTACACCATACTACGATGGTTTAAACTTTCATAGAGTTATACCAGATTTTATGATTCAAGGAGGGTGTCCTCATGGTACTGGTACAGGAAATCCAGGTTATAAATTTGATGATGAAATTCACCCAGATTTAAAACACGATGCGCCAGGTAAGCTATCCATGGCAAATGCAGGTCCTGGTACTAATGGTAGCCAGTTCTTCATAACTCACGTAGAAACCCCTTGGTTAGATGGTAAGCATACGGTATTTGGTAATGTAGTAGAAGGACAAGATGTGGTTGATGCTGTAGCACAAGGTGATAAAATAGAAAGTATAGAGATTGTAAGAGTTGGTGATGCTGCAGAACAGTTTAATGCTATTGAAGCCTTTAGAACCTTTGAAGGTGAGCGCGAAAAGCGTGTTGCTGCAGAGCGCGAAGCGGCAAGAGCAGAGTTAGATAAATTAGCGGCAGGTTTTGAAGAAACAGCTTCAGGATTACGTTACAAGATCATCCAAAAAGGGAATGGTAAAAAAGCTGAAAAAGGTAACATGGTATCTGTGCACTACAAAGGGCAACTAGCAGATGGTACTGTCTTCGATTCTTCATACAAGAGAAACGCGCCTTTAGATTTTCAAGTTGGCGTTGGTCAGGTAATTCCTGGTTGGGATGAAGGAATTTGTTTACTAAATGTGGGAGATAAAGCACGTTTGGTAATTCCTAGCGACTTAGGATATGGTGCAGCAGGTGCTGGTGGTGTTATTCCACCAAATGCAACATTAGTTTTTGATGTAGAATTAATGGATACAAAATAAGACGTAGTTCAAATTTAAATAATAAAAGTCTCACTAATTATAGTGGGACTTTTTTATGTTTATTAATTTAGTGTTCTCTATTTTATAACATGACAAACTACGATTATATCATTTTAGGATCAGGAGCGTCTGGGCTTATGTTGGCTTACCGTATGGCTTCGGACCCTTTTTTTGATGATAAATCGATTTTAATCATTGATAAAGAGAAGCAAAAAGGGAATGATAGAACCTGGTGTTTTTGGGAAAATGGTAAAGGCGAATGGGATGATATACTTACCAAAACTTGGTCTAAAATTTACTTTGGAAGCGATACTCATAAAGAGGTAATAGATATTTCTCCATATCAATACAAAATGATACGAAGTGAAGATTTTTACAATTCACTTCAACAAAAGATTGAAAGTAAAACCAATATAACATTCCTCAATGAAGAGGTTATTAGTTTTACTGAGCAGAAGTTTAATGTTCAGGTCATAACCAAGAATGGAAGTTATATAGCTACTAAGCTATTTAATAGTATTCATAATGCCAAGCTTTATAAATTTCAAAAGAAGTATCCTGTTTTACAACAGCATTTTGTAGGTTGGTTTGTAAAAACAGAAGAGGCTATCTTCGATGATTCTATGGCAACATTTATGGATTTCACAGTGCCTCAGAACGGAAAAACACGTTTTATGTACGTGCTGCCAATAGATAAAAAAACAGCATTATTTGAGTATACGTTATTTTCTAAAGAGTTACTTCAACTTAATGAATATGAGGATGCTATAGGGAGTTATCTAAAAGAAAAAGGTGTTAGTAGTTTTGAAATAATAGAGAAAGAAAAAGGCTCTATACCTATGACAGCTTTTAAGTTCTCTCACCTAAATTCAAAGCACATACTTAATATTGGTACTGCAGGCGGATGGACAAAAGCGAGTACAGGTTACACCTTTAGAAATGCAACCAAAAAAACCAAAACATTAATTAGCTTTTTAAAGACTGAAAATGATTTAAACAAGTATCATAAAAAATCAAAGTTTTGGTTTTATGATTTGATTTTTCTAGATGTTTTAGCAAACCATAATGAAGAAGGAGCAGCGCTATTTGCGTCCATGTTCAAAAAAGCAGACGTTAAAACTATTTTTAGGTTTCTAGATGAAGAATCTACCTTGTTTGAAGATTTTAAAATAATTTTATCTGTACCGCCAAAACGATTTATTCAATCATTTTTGAAACGTTTATTTTAATTTTCAGAATAGACTTGTCCTCTATGTGGTTTTAGAGCATCTCTCAAAGGTTTCATTTCAGATTCGTTAACAACCATAAAAGCTAAGTTGTGCATATCTCCATAATTTTCAACACCTGTTATAGTAATGTCTAAGTTGTTTATGTCAATGTATTCTTTAAGATGTATTAAGTGATGTTCTGCTGTTTTTTTGCTGGCAGGACCTCTAAAGTCCCAAATCAATTTTATTTTACGCATTAGAAACAGAAATACCTTTTTCGGCAAAATTTTTAAAGTTATTCATGTATTTTTTAGTCTGTTTTTTAAAAGCTCTAGGCATTAAAAACAGCATAGCATTCATTACAAATGTTGTAGGTTGAAATTCGTTTTTGCTAACCCATTTGGTATGTCCTTCGGGAGTGCTTTCAAAATAATTTTGCTGAATATTCCTAACTCCTTTCGTAGTGTATGTAGCATGAAACTCGTTTGGGAAATCTTGTTTTGTAATGGTTTCAATAAGTTCCATTTTACGTTTTCCAAAGTCATATTTTAGCTTCATTTTAGCCCCAAATTCACCAGGACTTCCAGAAATGTGCTCTGCACCAATTAAACCTTCTTGCCAGTGTTTCATGTTTTCTGCAGAGTTCATTTTTTTTGCAACCTCTTGCAGAGACTTTTCTATAATGATTTCGGTTGTGTATTTCATTTAGAATCTTAAATAAAATTAAAGATAGATAAAGGCTTTATACTAAGTTTAATTTATCGACGTTTCAACCTATTTATAAGTTGTAATGACTGTTTTGATGTCGTTCCACATTAACAAATTAAGATAGAGCTATAACTTGTAAAATAAGCGATTTATGTTATTTTTGCTCAACCTCTAATTAGAGGTCTTTATTTAATAAATAGAAAGGTTTAACGTAGAAAATTTTATAAACATGAAACTTGGATTTAAATGCTTACTCTTGGTTTTAATAGCACTAAATGTATCGTTTGCTCAAGAAAAAGATGAAGTGTTACTAAAAGTAGATGGAGAACCTGTGATGACCTCAGAGTTTTTAAGGGTTTACAATAAGAATTTAGATTTAGTAAAAGACGAAAGTCAAAAGGATGTTGATGGTTACCTAAAATTATTTACTGAATATCAATTAAAGTTAAAGGAAGCCAAACGTCTTAAATTAGATGAGGATACTAAATACCAACGAGAGTTTCTTAGATATAAGAAGCAGTTAACAAAAAATTATCTATCAGAAAATAAAGTTACAGATGCATTGGTGTTGGAAGCATATGAACGCAATAGCTATGATATAAATGCCTCGCACGTTTTGGTACGTTTAGATGGTAATGCAAAAGACACATTAGATGCATACAATCAGGTTTTAAAATTAAGAGAGCGTGTACTCAAAGAAGGTTTTGATAACGTAAAAGCAGATGTGCATAACGGCAAAACCGTTTTCCTTGAAGATTTAGGTTATTTCTCAGCATTTAAAATGGTTTACGACTTTGAAACAGCAGCTTATAATACACCAAAAGGCGAAATTTCTATGCCTTTTAGAACACAGTTTGGTTACCACGTAGTTAAGGTTAATGATAAACGCAAATCAAGAGGAACCATTACAGCTGCGCATATTATGATTGCACTGCAGCAAAAGGATACGCTTTTAAACCCTGAAGAACGCATTAATGACATTTATAAGAAAATACAACAAGGCGAAAAGTTTGAATCTTTAGCAAAGCAATTTTCGGACGATAAAAGCTCTGCGCGAAATGGAGGAAAACTATCATCTTTTAAAAGTGGTCAGTTAAGTTCAACAATTTTTGAAGACCATGCCTTTGCTTTAAAAAATGATGGTGATGTGAGTAAACCTTTTAAATCAGAATATGGTTGGCACATTGTAAAGCGTATAAGTCTTGAGCCAATTCAATCTTTTGAAGAACTAAAGCCTACAATAGAATCTAAGGTTAAAAGAGATTCTAGATCTCAACTTATCAATGAGGCTATGGTTGATGAATTAAAGAAACGCTATGAAATTTCATTTAACCCAGAAGCTAAGAAATATTTTGCTTCAATTTTAGATGATAATTACTTTACACGCTCATGGAGGTTGCCAGAAGACTTTAAAAAGGATGAGAAAATCTTCACTATAGAAAATCAATCATTTACGTATAGCGAATTTGGGCGTCACCTTATGTCTGCACAACGTAATTATACTAATAAAAAAGGTGATTTTTCTGTGGTAATTGATAAGGAATTTGATAAGTTTTTTGAAAATTCTATTCTGCAGTATAGAGAGGATAATCTAGAGTTTGAAAATGAAGATTTTGCAAATATTATTAAAGAGTATAGAGATGGTTTGCTGTTATTTGATTTAATGGAAAAGGAAATTTGGAACAAAGCATCTAAAGATAGTATTGGCCTAGAGGCCTATTACCAAAAACATAAGACGAAGTACCAATGGAGTGATCGTGTTGATGTTGTTATAGCAACTGCAGCTAGCAAAGATTACGCTGAGCAAGCTCTAAAAATGATGAAGAAAGGAAAATCTGAAGAAGATATGAAGAAAGCTTTAGATAAAGATGATGAAAAAAATATCATTTTTACAAAAGGGACTTTTAACATAAATGACCCAAAGCTTCCTTCTAATCTTAAAGTAGAGCAAGGTGTTTCTGAAATATATTCACATAACGATGCGTTTCATATCATAGATATTAAGGCAGTGTTACCAGCAGGAAACAAAACCTTGGAAGAGGCGAAGGGCAATGTAATTAACGATTACCAAAATGAGATTGAATCGAACTGGATTAATAGCCTACATAAACGCTTTAAGGTTGAGGTTAATGAAAAGGCTTTAAAAATGGTGAAAGACAAAATTAATAATCAATAAATTTTCTTGAAGAAGACGTTCTTAATATTAGTTGTTTGTTTGTGGTTTTTCAACTGTGATTTCTTTAAGAAAGCGGATGATAGAGAACCCATTGCAAGAGTTAATGAAACGTATTTATACAAAGAAGACGTAGAAGGGTTAGTTCCTGAAGGCACAAGCAAAGAAGATAGCTTGGTTATTGTTAATGGCTATATCAATCGATGGGCTCGTCAATTGTTGCTTATGGATGGTGCTTTATTAAATCTATCAGAGGAAAAACAAGAAGAGTTTTCAAAATTAGTAAAGCAATACAAAAGCGATTTATATACAAAAGCCTATTTAGAAGCTTTAGTAAAAAAGAATATAGATACTGTAGTAAATATTGATGAAGCTGAAGTATTTTATGAAGCTAATAAAGAGTCATTCAAGTTAAATGATGATTTATTACAGTTACGATACATTAGTCTTCCATTAAACCCTATAGATTTAGATACCATAAAAAATAGATTTAAGCGTTATAATAATAGAGATAAACGATTTTTAGACTCAATATCTATACAGTTTAAATCGTACTCCTTGAATGATTCCATTTGGGTGAAATACAGTCAGGTTGTAGATAAAGTTCCTGTGGTAACACAAGAAAGTAAAGAGCAATTGTTAAAAAAATCTAATTTCTTACAGCTCAAAGACTCAATAAACCTATATTTGATGCATGTTAATGACATTCGCCTGCAGAATGATTATGCGCCATTAGAGTATGTCAATAAATCCATAAAACAAATTGTAATCAATAAGCGCAAACTAGAGCTTATTAAACAACTAGAAAAAGATATTTCAAAAGATGCAATTAAGAACAATAAATTTCAAATCTATAACTAAGGCTTTAAGCCTTTGTTGTTTTCTATACGTTGGCACTATTGGTGCACAAGAAATTATACAAGATGAGGTTGTAAAAGAAAAAGTAAAGGACTCTGTAGTTAATACCACCAGAATTAAGGCTGATGGTGTTGCAGCAGTTGTTGGTGATTTCATTGTATTAGAATCTGATTTAGATCGCGAAATCGCTCAACTCGAAGCCCAAGGTGCAGACTTAAAAGGGGTAACGCGATGCGAGCTTTTTGGACTTTTATTAGAGAAAAAACTATATGCACACCAAGCTATCCAAGATAGTGTTTTGGTAAATGAGCTTTATATCAAATCTATGGTAGACCAACAATTACAAGGTATTTTGGCGCAAACAGGAGGCGATATGGAAGGGATATTAAATTTTTATAAAAAAGACTCAGAGCAAGCATTAAGAGATGAGATGTACGAGATTAACAAAAATGGTTATCTCGAACAAGAAATGCGTAAGAAAGTTATTGATGAAGTTGAGGTTACACCAGAAGAGGTAAGAACATTTTTTAATGAAATACCTAAAGATGAGAGACCAACATTCGGTACTGAGCTAAAAGTGGCTCAAATAGTTGTAATACCTGAAGTTACTGAAGAAGCTAAGCAAGCAGTAATTGATAAGTTAAAGGGATTTAAGAAAGATATCGAAGAGAACGGAGCCAAGTTTGCCACAAAGGCTTTATTTTATTCAGAAGATTCAGGTTCTAAAAATAATGGAGGTTTGTTACCAACAATGAATAGAAAGAATCCTAGGATGGTAAAGGAATTTAGGGATGTGGCATTTAATCTACAAGAGGGTGAAATTTCTGAACCTTTTGAAACAGATTTTGGTTTTCATATCATTTATTTAGAAAAAATTAGGGGTCAAGAATATGTAGTAAGACATATTTTGTTAAGACCTGAGTTATCTCCTGAGACCATTCAAAAAGCTCAAGAAAAGATTGAAAAGGTTAGAGAATTAATCGTTAGCGGTAAAACTACCTTTGCAGAAGCGGCAAGAGAGTTTAGCGATGAAGAAGAAACTAAATTTGAAGGTGGTCGTTTAACAAATCCAACGACGCAAGATTTTAATTTTGAGTTGACTAAGATGGATACAGAAATGTATACACAAATACAAGGTCTTAAGGATGGTGAGGTTAGTCAGGTTATTCAAGATGAAGATCGTATTAACAACATTAAGTTTAAAATAATGACAGTAACAGATCGTATTGATGATCATGAAGCTGACTATGCAAGAGACTATTTAAAGATTAAAGAATTAGCATTACAAGACAAGCAGGTAAGAGCAATAGAAAAATGGCAAAAGCAAGTTATTGCTGAGACTTATGTAAAGATTAACGGTGAGTACAGAGATTGCGAATATGCTAATAATTGGTTAAAAAACGAATAGTATATGTCTGATGTTGCTGTAATAGAAAATTTCGTAAATAAATACAAAACACTTAAACAGGAAATTGCTAAAGTCATTATTGGTCAAGAAGACGTTGTTGACCAAATTTTAATATCAATTTTTTCGGGTGGTCATTCGCTTTTAATTGGTGTGCCGGGTTTGGCAAAAACTTTAATGGTAAATACCATTGCTCAAACTCTTGGTTTAGATTTTAAACGTATTCAATTTACCCCAGATTTAATGCCTAGCGATATTTTAGGAAGTGAAATTTTAGATGAAAATCGCAATTTTAAGTTTATAAAGGGACCAATATTTGCTAATATCATCTTAGCGGATGAGATTAACAGAACTCCGCCAAAAACTCAGGCAGCACTTTTAGAGGCTATGCAAGAACGTGCGGTAACAGTTGCTGGTCATCAATATAAATTAAGCTTACCTTACTTTGTGTTGGCAACACAAAATCCAATAGAACAAGAAGGGACATATCCATTGCCAGAGGCGCAGTTAGACCGTTTTATGTTCGCAATTAGATTGGAATATCCATCTTTTAAAGAAGAAGTAGAAGTTGTAAAGGCTACAACTACAGATATGCAATCCACGGTTAATGCATTGTTCTCGGCACAAGAAATTATAGATTTTCAGAATGTAATACGTCGTATTCCTGTTGCAGATAATGTTATAGAATACGCAGTGTCTTTAGTAGCTAAAACAAGGCCAAATGAAGAAACTGCTGCAGATGTAGTTAAAGAATTTGTGGATTGGGGCGCAGGTCCGAGAGCTTCTCAAAATTTAATATTAGCAGCCAAAACTCATGCTGCTACAAAAGGAAAGTTTTCTCCAGATATAGAAGATATTCAAGCTGTTGCTATAGGTATATTAAGACATAGAATTATTAAAAACTACAAGGCTGAGGCAGAAGGTGTTTCAGATGAAAATATAATTAAAAGTTTATTTTAAGTTTGATACCTCATAATACAAAAAAGACCTTTTGAGAGTTTTCAAAAGGTCTTTTTTTGTTTCTGAAATAATTTAGTCTTTAATAGGTTTCTCTAAGTTTTGCTTTAGATGTTTTGCGTAAAAGCCCATCATGGCTTTATATAAGGCAATAGAATTTTCTTCTTTAGCAAACCCGTGACCTTCATCATATTTTACCATATAAGGTACATCAACACCTTTGGCGCGTAAAGCTTCAACAATCTGATCGGATTCATCGATGTTAACCCTTGGGTCATTTGCTCCTTGAACTACAAACAAAGGTTTTTTTATCTTATCGACATGAAATGCAGGAGACACTTCTTTCATAATCTCCTTTTCTTCTGCTACATCTGGATCATACCATATTTCTTCTACAATCTCCTTGTAAGGTTTCCAGTATTCTGGAAAAGAATCGTAAAACGTAAAAATATTAGATACACCTACATAGTCTACACCGCACGCATATAAGTCTGGTGTTTTAGTCAATCCACGTAAAACAGCATATCCACCATGGCTTCCACCGTATATTGCAGCATTATCTTTATCTACCCAGCCTTTATCAATTACATATTGTAATCCATCTTCAACATCGTCCATAGCTTTTCGGCCAATTTGTTTAAAACCTGATTCTAGGAACTCACGACCATAACCACCAGAAATTCTAAAGTTTACTTGTAAGGTAGCATATCCGCGACTTGCAAATAGTTGTGCTTCTGGATTAAAACCCCAAGAATCTCTTATGCCTTGAGGCCCACCATGCGGATTTACAATAACTGGAACACGCTTTCCTTCGAGTGCGGCTTTAGGTAGTGTGATATAGCCGTGGATGGTTTTTCCATCTCTACTTTTGAAAGTAATTGGTCGCATCTCAGCCATATCCTCTTCGAGTAGATTAGGCATTAAATTATATAACAGTTTAAATTCATCTGCTTTCGCATCGTAAGAGTAGTATGTTCCGTACAATTTGTCGCTCTGTAAGAAGATTAAATATTTGCTTTCGTCATCAGTTACATCCGTTATTCTATAGCTATAGTCAGGGAATTTACTTGTAATTTTGTTATGTAAGTTTTTGTAGTAGTCACTTACTGGTACAATGATATTTTTTTCGCCTTCATAAGAAAAGTAGTCTAGCTCATAACCTCTATTTCTAGATAAGGATAGGCTAGAGGCATCATAGCTGTCATTAGAAAATAATTTTTTAATCACTTTACCTTCTTTGAGGTCGTATAAATAGATTTGTGCTTTGTCACTATCTAGGTTAGACAAAACATAAGCGTCATGAGCATATTCTGTGGCATAATCAAAGGATAGTATGCTAAAGCTGTCTTTCCAGTTTAGTTGTTTTATAACTTCAAAATTCACTCCGTCAAAGGTGTAGTTTAAATCAAAATTCACTCCATCACGTAGTCTTCCAAAACCACGTAAATTACCGTCTTTATCAAATTCATAACCATCAATAGGATTAGCAGCATCATCATTTTTATAAAGCTGTTCAAACTCACCAGTAACAATATTTATTTTATAGGGTTCAAATATTTGAGGGTTGTTTTGATTCATAGAAATAATCATGTGATTTTTATCTTCTTTCAGATTATTTAATATGTTTACCTTAACACCATCAAAAGGTGTTAGCTCCTTTTGGTTACTTCCATCAACGTCAACAGCAAATAAGTGGTAGTCTTCATTACCTCCTTTATCCATAACATACACTAATCGGCTATTATTTGCCCAACCAAAACCTCTAATTAATTCTTCCTTTTCTTCAATAATACGAGTTACTGCATCTGTTTCTAAATTTTTTACATAGACATGATTTTTCTTGTTTTCATCTTTTTCTCTGTAAGACAAATATTTACCATCAGGAGAAAAGCTAAAAGATCTTGCCTTAGGTCTTGCGAAGTAATCTTCAACGGTATATTTGTAGCTATTGATAGGTTTCCAGTTAGAAAGTTCTGCCAAATCTTCATCAGAAGTTGGTAGAGAGGTATTGCCTGGTAAAGTTTTTACAGTTTTGTTTAGGGTTAATGGGAGTTCATTTCCACCTTGATAAAGCGTTCCGTTAATTACATTTCCGTCTAGTGTGCCAATATATTTTAAACCTGCTTGCTTTAATTCAACGGTCAATGTATTGTCTTTATAAGTGGTAACATCCATAGGAATACCCATTGCACCTTGTGATGGACTATCCATTGTAGATGTATATGTATCGCCTTCCATTGTTACATTAAATAATAGTGGGATTTCTGTGTTTTGTACAGATAACTTTCCTTCCCATGCGCCAATTATTTCTTGGGCATAAGATTGAGTTAAGATGCTCACAAACAAAAGAAAAGCACCGCTCAATTTTAAAAACATTGTTTTCATTTTAATTATTTTTAGGATTAATGGTTTTTGAATCTATAAATATTCGGTTGATACTCATTAGAAGAAAAAATATGCATTTTGTTACAAATCAAGTGTTAAAATGAAATCCTTAATCGCAATCATATCAATTAGCTATACTTATATATAGAAGTTTAATTAGAAATATATATTCATTCTAAATAAGATGAATTGTTAAATTTTTATTTAAATGACAATTAAGGTGTTAATATTAAAGGTAATGTATGTGTAAAATGACTTTTTGTGATTTATTTTCAACATTTTGGTAATTTCTTTACATATTTTCAAAAGCCCTTACTATTTCGTAATTTTGTGACACTTAAATTTAAAATAATTATCAACCTTTAAATATACTTTATGGCTTTTGACATTGATATGATAAAAGAGGTTTATTCTAACATGACTGAGCGCGTAGATGCAGCCAGAGATATTGTTGGAAAACCATTAACACTTTCAGAAAAAATATTATATGCTCATCTTTGGGATGGTAAACCTACAAAACCATTTACCAGAGGTAAGGATTATGTAGATTTTGCGCCAGATAGAGTAGCATGTCAAGATGCAACAGCACAAATGGCATTACTTCAGTTTATGCAAGCAGGTAAGCCAAAAGTTGCTGTTCCTACTACCGTACATTGTGATCACTTAATTCAAGCAAAAGAGGGTGCAGCTACAGACTTAAAACATGCGAATAACACAAGTAGTGAAGTTTTTAATTTTTTAGAATCTGTATCTAATAAATATGGTATTGGTTTCTGGAAACCAGGTGCTGGTATAATCCATCAAGTTGTATTAGAAAACTATGCTTTTCCAGGTGGAATGATGATTGGTACAGACTCGCATACAGTTAATGCTGGTGGGCTAGGTATGGTTGCCATCGGTGTTGGTGGAGCTGATGCTGTAGACGTGATGGCAGGTATGGCTTGGGAGCTTAAGTTTCCTAAGTTAATTGGTGTAAGATTAACAGGGAAATTATCTGGATGGACTGCACCGAAAGATGTTATCTTAAAAGTAGCTGAAATACTTACTGTGAAAGGTGGTACAGGTGCTATTGTTGAATATTTTGGACCAGGTGCTACATCTATGTCTTGTACTGGTAAAGGTACAATTTGTAACATGGGAGCAGAGATAGGAGCTACAACTTCTACTTTTGGATACGACGATTCAATGGAGCGTTACTTACGTGCTACAGATAGAGCAGATGTTGCTGATGAGGCTAATATAATTAGAGAATATCTTACTGCAGATGCAGAGGTATATGCAAATCCTGAGCAGTATTTTGATCAGGTAATAGATATCAATCTTTCAGAGTTAAGCCCATTATTAAATGGTCCTTTTACTCCAGATTTATCAACACCTGCAGGTAAAGAGATGACAGAAAAGGCTACTGCAAATGATTGGCCTTTAGAGGTAGAATGGGGACTTATAGGTTCTTGTACAAACTCGTCTTATGAAGATTTATCAAGAGCATCTTCAATTGCACAACAAGCTTTAGACAAAGGATTAAAAACTAAAGCAGAATTTGGTATTAATCCAGGTTCTGAGCAAGTGCGTTACACGGCTGATAGAGACGGAATACTTGAAGTTTTTGAAAAATTGGACGCTAAAATATTTACAAATGCTTGTGGTCCTTGTATTGGGCAATGGGCTAGATATAGTGATCCTAAAAATGCACCAAAAAATAGTATAGTCCATTCATTTAATAGAAACTTTGCTAAGCGTGCTGACGGGAATCCTAACACTCATGCCTTTGTAGCATCACCAGAGATGGTTGCTGCAGTTGCTATTGCAGGTCGATTAGATTTTAACCCAATGACTGATAAGTTGATTAATGAGAATGGGGAAGAAGTAATGTTAGATGAGCCAACAGGATGGGAATTACCACCAAAAGGTTTCGAAGTTAAAGAAAATGGTTATTTAGAGCCAGTTGCAGATGGTAGTGGTGTAGAGGTAACTGTAAAACCAGATTCGGAAAGATTACAATTACTAACACCTTTTGAGCCTATTGGAGATTCTGTTACAGGTGCTAAATTATTAATTAAGGCATTTGGAAAATGTACAACAGACCATATTTCGATGGCTGGTCCGTGGTTACGTTTTAGAGGGCATTTAGATAACATTGCAAATAACACTTTAATTGGTGCTGTAAATGCCTTTAATAAGAAAACAAACTTCGTTAAAAACCAATTAACTGGTGAATATGGTGGTGTACCAGATACGCAGAGAGTTTATAAGAAAAATGGTATTTGGTCTGTTGTAGTTGGTGATCATAACTATGGGGAAGGTTCTTCTAGAGAGCATGCGGCTATGCAGCCTAGACATTTAGGTGTTGCTGCTGTTATAGTAAAATCTTTTGCACGTATCCATGAGACTAACCTTAAAAAGCAAGGTATGCTAGGTCTTACTTTTGCGAACGAGGCAGATTATGATTTAATCCAAGAGGATGATACATTTAACTTCTTAGATTTAAACGAGTTTGCACCAGATAAGCAATTACATGTAGAAGTTGTACACGCAGATGGTTCTAAAGATGTGATTGCCTTGAACCATACTTATAATGATGCACAAATTCAATGGTATAAAGAAGGTTCTGCACTTAATTTAATTAAGAAGCAAAACGCTTAATAAGTTTTATATTTAATATATAAAAACTCTCAGTTTAATAACTGGGAGTTTTTTTTGTTATTTACTGAAAGGTGTAATAAAATAATACGACTTTAATTTTAACTCAATTAAATCTTTCTTTAGTCATGAATTCTATTTGGATTCTCGAAGATGTAAATTTATTTAATTTACTCTGTCCTCATAAGTTTAAACAGTATAAAGCTTGTCATACATTTGATGCCTATAAAAAAAGTGATTATATATATTTTGAAGAAGATGCTGCTAACAAGGTATATTTAATAGAAAAAGGTAAAGTTAAAATAGGCTATTACAATGAGGATGGTACGGAAGTCGTTAAGGCAATTTTAAGAAAGGGCGAATTGTTTGGTGAGAAAGCAATTTTAGGTGAAGAAAAGCGTGATGAGTTTGCTCAGTCTCTAGATAATCAAACCTCTATTTGTCCAGTTGGGGTAGATACAATGCATGATTTGATGAGAGACAACAAAACCTTTAGTCTTAGAATTTATAAGTTTATAGGTTTTAAGTTTAAAAAATTAGAACGTCGACTTCAGTTGTTGCTATTTAAGGATTCTAAAACCAGACTATTAGAGTTTTTGAATGAGTTGTGTACTGATTATGGTTATGATTGTGAGAAAACAGGTGACCATATTATTAATCATCCGTATACACAAAAAGATATAGCATCCTTAATAGGTATTTCTCGTCCAACATTAAATATCTTAATGAATGAGCTGAAGGAAGAAGATGTCATTGATTTTAACCGTCGACAAATTAGAATTTTTGGTACTTCGGCGTAACTTTGTGATTAATGAAAAGAAAATTTAAGAAGAGCAATATTGCATTTATAGTTATAATTGTGCTGCTCATCATTCCGCAGACAAGACAGTTTATTCAAATATGGATTCATAAAGGAGTGGCTTTAATTAATCCTGTAAATGAGGTTTCATTAGAAGAAAGAGTTAAGCTAGAAAGTTATGATTGGCAATTGGTAAAAGAAAACAAAGCTACTTATAATTTGAAACAAGCTGAAGGAAAGGTGGTATTGATAAATTTTTGGGCAACTTGGTGTCCTCCTTGCATTGCAGAAATGCCAAGTCTTCAGGATTTATATAGTGATTATGGTGATAAGGTGGATTTTCTATTTATTACAACCGATAATTTTGAGGTGGTAAAAGCTTTCAAAAATAAAAATAATTACACGTTTCCTGTTTATATAAGAAGGTCTGATTATCCAAAAGAACTAATTACAAAGTCCATTCCTCGTACTTTAATAATCAATAAAACAGGTGATATCATTATAGATAAGTCAGGCGCTGTAGATTGGAATAATGATAGTATTCGTGAGCAATTAGATCAATTGCTATCTGAATAATTATTTAAAATATTTAAAAGGTACAATGAGCATTCCAAAATTTTCACCATGCTCCTTACCCAAGTGTTTATGATGAATTTTGTGGGCACGTCTTACACCTCTTGCGTATTTATTGTCAATATTTCTTAACCATTTAAAACGTTGGTGAATAAAAATGTCGTGTACTACAAAGTAAGCAATACCATAAAATAATATGCCCAAACCAATAGGTAGTGTGTACCAAACACCTTCATAATTCCAAAGGTAGAAGCAGATCATACTTACAATAGCATAAAAAATAAAAAATGCGTCATTGCGCTCAAACCAGCTGTCGTGGTCTTTTTGATGATGGTCTTTGTGTAAACTCCAAAGAAATCCATGCATAATATATTTATGGGTAAACCAAGCGTTAAACTCCATAATGAAGAATGTTCCAAAAAAGATTAATATCCAATAAAAAGTTTGCATAATACTTTGGTTGTGAGTTATAATAAATTTAAATGAAATTTTACGTAACTGCGCGTAAGTAGCTCAATTTTTTTGTAATTAGGTACTCTAATTCTAGCCGATTTTATCTCTAAAGCAGGTGTTTGTTTTAATTTTTGTAATAGTTTATTGTAATAACGATAAGCCATAAACACTCCAAAACGGGCTTCAAGAGGTAGACGTTTTATGCCTTGTAACCCTTTTGCAAAGTCAGCTTCAATATCATCAATAATTGCTTTTTTTGAAGCCTCATCTAATTGATTTAAGTCTGTGTTAGGGAAATAGGTTCGACTCAAATCTTCAAAATCAGCTTTTAAGTCTCTTAGAAAATTTACTTTCTGAAAAGCGGAACCCAAACTCATGGCAGAGTCTTTAAGATCTTCATACTTTTCATTATCTCCTTTTACAAAAACTTTCAGACACATTAATCCTACAACATCAGCAGAGCCATAGATGTAGTTTTTGTATTCTTCTTCGGTGAGATAGTCTTTTTTGTACAAGTCCAAGCGCATGCTGTTCATAAAGGCTTCAACCAGATGCTTATCTATATTGTATTTGTGATAAGTGTCCTGAAAAGAGTTTAGGATTGGGTTCAAACTTATTCTGTCCTTTAATGCAGCTTCCAAATCAGTTTCAAAATTGTTGAATAGCTTTTCTTTGTCGTAATCGTGAAACGTGTCTACAATCTCATCTGCAAAACGAACAAAACCATAAATATTGTAAATATCTTGTCTAATGCTATCTGAAAGCATCTTTGTTGCCATAGAAAATGACGTACTGTAAGCGTTAGTTACTAACTTGCTACATTCTTTGGAAACACTGTCAAAAATTGATTTCATAATACGGTCTTTTTTTTCTATGCGATTAAACTTCGTTTTTAAGGATGAGATCAGAAACTAATTTTCCTGAAATTAATGATGGAGGTACACCTGGGCCAGGAACAGTTAATTGCCCTGTAAAGTATAGTCCATCTACTTTTTTGCTTTTTAATTTTGGTCTTAAAAATGCAGTCTGTCTTAAGGTGTTTGCCATCCCATAGGCATTGCCTTTGTATGAATTGTATTCACTTATAAAATCGTTAACACAAAAGGATTCTTTAAACAGAATACTGTCTTTTATTTTCTGTTTTGTTAAGCTTTCGAAACGATTTATGATAATATCAAAATATTGTTCTCTTAGCTGAGGTGTGTCTTCTAGTCCAGGTGCAATAGGTATAAGAAAAAAACCTGTTTCGCACCCTTCTGGAGCCATACTTTTATCTGTTACAGAAGGAAAGTTAACATAAAATAATGGATTTTCTGGCCATTTAGGATTATCATATATGTCTTCTGCATGGTTTTCAAAGTTGGTGTCAAAAAACAAATTATGATGCTCTATATCTTTTAGTTTTTTATTAAAACCAACATAAAAGAGTAGAGAAGAAGGAGCAAAGGTGCGTTTGTCCCAATAAGATTCTGAATATTGTCTGAGGTTTTTATCCAATAGTGTTTCAGAATGATGATAGTCTGCACCACTTAAAACCACATCTGAGGCTACAAAATTACCATTAACAGTTATACCTCTTGTTTTACCGTTTTCAACATTAATTTTATCAACGTTACTGTTGGTGTATATTGTTACACCTAAGCTTTCAGCTAAGCTTTTCATTGCCTTAATGATTTCATACATGCCACCTTTCGGATGCCATGTGCCCAGACCAAAGTCAGCAAAGTTCATAAAGCTATAAAATGAAGGTGTTTGGCTAGGTTTAGCACCTAAAAACAAAACAGGAAATTCTAGCGTAGAAATAAGCTTTGGATTTTTAAAGTTTTTTCTAACCTCAGTGCTAATTGTTTTAAAAAAGCGATCTACACGTGTAATGGTGTCTTTTGTAACTAATTCAAAAGGAGAAATACCTGGTTTTAATACCACCTTGTTAATGGCTATATTGTAATGGTCTTGCGCTTGAGCAATAAATTTGCGTAATGGTTTAGAACTGCCATATTCAATGCGTTCAAATTCTTCACAAATTTGATCCATATGGTCACCAATAGTAATTACATCATCTGAGAAGAAAATTTTATAGGCAGGGCTCAGTTTGTCTAATTCATAGTAGTCGTTCGTACTTTTGTTAAAGTCATTAAAGAACTTTTCAAAAATATCTGGCATCCAATACCAACTCGGTCCAATATCAAAAGTAAAACCATTTCTAATTAATTGTCGTGCTCTTCCTCCTACAGTATTATTTTTTTCAAAAATGGATACCTTATATCCAGCATTTGCCAGATAGCAAGCTGCAGATAGTGAAGAAAAACCCGAGCCTATTATTGAAATGGTTTTATTCATTATTCTATTGAGTTTGTAAGTGATTTAATAGACTTAAAGGTTTTTATTCGCTTTGGTAAGTTTTCTGTATTAGAACTTTCTAATATTTTACCCAAAAGCCAAAGGTTAGAATTATGATTTTTTAATAATAAATCTTCAAAGTCCTCAAGATATTTATTTAAATCCTCAGTACTTGGGTTTACAGTTAAATATGAAATAAAAACTAAATCGTCATAATAGTTTTGTAAATCCTTTAAACTTATAATAGGAACACTTTGGCCTAAATAAATACAATGGTAGCCTCTCTTTGATAATAGGTAATTAACAAACATTAATCCAAGTTCGTGTATTTCATTTTCTGGTAAATAAAGTACAAATGTTTTTGTAGACTGGTTTTGTTGCTTGGCTTGCATTAACTCAGTGTTGATTAAAATCTTTTGCCTTATTAAACCTGAAACAAAATGCTCGTGAGCAGGTGTTATAGTATCTGTTTGCCATAATAATCCTATTTCTGTTAGTAGAGGAATAAAAATGCTGTAAAAAATACTTTCGAAGTCCTTGTCTTTTAAGAGCGACTCGTAAGTTTTATAGAATAAAGACTGATCAAAATTTAGCATTGACAGTTTAAAAGCATTAATGGCATGGCTTTCTAAATTGTTTTCGTTTGCAATCTCCTTTACTAGTTTTGGTATTTTTTCTTCATCTATGGTAGCAATCTTAGAGATTTTATAGCCATTGTTATTAAGGTAGCTAACATTAAGTAGTTTTTGAAAGTTAGCTAGGTCGTAGTATCTTATATTAGTGTCAGTACGCTTTGGTTGCAATAAATTATAGCGCTTTTCCCAAATTCTTATTGTATGCGCTTTAATTCCGGTAAGATTTTCTAAATCTTTAATACTAAATTGACTTTTAATATTGTTCATTTATTTTACAAATAAGTTAAACAAAAATAAGATTTTAAATAATAGCTTCATTAGAATTAACAAAAATTAATGAAAAATTTGTTGTTGTGTATCTAACTTAGAAAAGAAAAACCTTTGGAAAAGAAAAAAGGAATAGTGCGCACGAGAAGATTCGAACTTCCACGACCTAAACGGTCACTGGCCCCTCAAGCCAGCGCGTCTACCAATTCCGCCACGTGCGCAAAATGAAAAGTAAATATAAAAAAAAAGTTAAGCAATGGTGCTTAACTTTTGTGACCGGGCTGGGGATTTTTTTAAAATCATAATCAGCTAAATACCAATAAGTTAAGCTTTTGTTTGGGTAGAATTTGGTTCGTTTAACCGTTGTTCTACCTACTTTTTTAAAGTGCCAAAACTACATAAAAATTTCATAAAAACTACATAAACTTTCATGAGATTTTTGATAAAATCTCAACGTTTTTTAGGAGTTTATAAAAACCTTCTTAGTAATTAAAAACAATTCTTTTATTATAAAAACAAGCTTTTGCATTTCAATTTGATTTGTCTTACAGTTTCCACTATCTCCTTTAAATCTAGAATTTTTCCATGCAATACAAGTGTATGGTCTGTGGTATTGTACCCTCTATGACAGGAAGTACCTATTCCCGACATATTGGGATTCATAGCTAAATCCGTGTAATGACTAATATTATTCTTATTAAAATATTTATCAAGCACTTCATCATAGTGTTCAAATTTATTCCTGAAGTATTTGTTACGTAGATTGCAATCATTATTAATATTCAAAAGACTCCTGAGATATTCACCTCTCTCTGTAAATTTATCTTTTGGCCAAAGGATTTTGGAAATATTGCTTGATGAACTTAAAATGGATTGAATGGAAGACCATATTATAATATCATCTGGACTATTTTTGGTGTCGTCCTGTAAATCACTTATATAATTATTTATCCTGTCCGCAGCATGTAGAACAAGATCTGCTTGGTAAATGATTTCACTTAAAAAAGCTCCTTCTCTTATTAGTCTCATAATTATTTACTGAAAATAAACCACTTACAGATTTCTATTTGGTTGTTTTTTTATTAAAACTCTAAAATTTAACAAAAAAAAGTCTAACAAAACACCACCTATTTTCGTTTATTATATAGATGGGTTGATTAGCAGCCCTATAAATTAAAAACATAAATATGAATTTATTAAATTTATTAATCGAATTAAAAACTAAAACGACAATTAAGCATACAGTAAAACTAAACTCAGGTGATAGAATAAATGAAAGAATTTTGGAATTTGAACGTCCACTTAAAGAAAGATTAAAATCAAAAATTCACTTTGGGAGTCACATAATAAAAACAAATGATTCTTCTAATTGTGAAATAGAATTTATTATAGAGGTGTCTCCAAATGCTAATAATTATGATGTTAGGTAAGTTAGATATTAGGTTTATTTGTTATCAAGGTTTAAAAGACCAAAATAATTAACAATATGCTGCGGACTATTCAATATACAATCTGATGTTTATAGGTGTCTTTGTAAATCATAAATCTATGTAAATTAATATTTTTATTAATTTCAAAGGTAATGTTAGGTGGTTTTACTGAATAATTAGTTTGGTAAATTGACATGTGAAATTTAGAAAAAGTCTTCAGTCAGACATTAGGTTGTTAAAGTTTTTAATTGAAATGAAAGAAAGAAATGATGGTATTGCGTTTGAAGAAATTACCAAGCGTATTTTTGAAAGGTTAGTAAGGAATCCTAATTATGAAAAGGTCAGACATAATGTTGTACTAGATGGAAAGTATGGTAAAAGACAAATAGATGTTTTACTCGAAAATAAGATTTTTGGATTAGATTTTTTAACTATTATTGAGTGTAAAGATCACAACAGAAAATTATCTATAAAGTACATAGATGAGTTTTCATCAAAATTAAATGATGTTAATGCTAATAAGGGAATTTTAGTTTCAAGAAAAGGATTTTCAACTCAAGCTATAAAAAAAGCTAAAGATTATGGCATTACTTTATGTACAATCAATGATTTTGAAAGCGCTGACTGGTTGCCAAGAATTGATTATCCAATCATTTTTGAAGAATTGAAACCGATTGATTTGTCTATATCATCAAATTTAGTTGCTTTAGAAAATGCTGAGTTGGATAGTTTTTATTTTCCGAGGTGGACGGATAAATTAAGGAACTACGTAACTCTGAATTGGGCAAATAATAATTTCTCTATTAATAAGAAAACTGGATATCAAGAAATACATTTGAATAACATAGAGCCCTTTATGTTTGAAACTAAACAAGGTGTTAAATGTAGAGTGGATAATCCAATTTTTAGGTTTAAGTTAAGGATTAATTATTTTAAGGCTAATCTCAATGATTTATCTAACCAAGAATTACTTTCAAATATAACTGAAGGTAAAAACACTTTTTTTGTGGAATTACCTAGTATTAAAGATATAAATGAAAAATTTGAAAGAGTTAGTAAGCCACAATATGAAAATTTCAAAGGATTTGTTTTTACTGTAAAAGTTTTTCCAGAACTAGAAATTGATACAAACTCTCTTGATTTTAAAATTGTAAAGGGAGATTAATTAATATATGTGTTCTTGTAGACTTTTTTAATTCTTTTATCTGAATTCTTATAACCTAACGTTTCAAATCATTTCATAAGCTATGTTTAGTTTGGTGTATTCAATCTAATCTTGATTTAATCTCAGAGATCTATCCCCAAAAGTACCCTTCCGCTTTAAAGCAAATTTTTTCAAATCTAACTTCATAAATTAATCTTTATCACAGGAGATTAATAAAAGTCTATTAAATCAAATAAATATTATCTAATAGAATTAAATGAAAGGTAGTTTCTGGGTAGTTTAGTCAAAAAATCATGTACATCATTTTTTTAGTTTACTGAAAATCAATAATTTATTTTTGTGATTATGGATTTTGTGACCCCAGAAATGTGTATAAAAAACAAAACGTAAATTATTGAAAATCAATAATTTACGTTCAAAAATAAGTGACCGGGCTGGGGCTCGAACCCAGGACCCTCTCCTTAAAAGGGAGATGCTCTACCAACTGAGCTACCCGGTCTGACATTAAATGTGCTTCTCTAATGCGGGTGCAAATATATAATGTTTAATTAATAAAACAACACTTTTTTTACTTAAATTTTTGTTTTTTTATTTTGATTAAGTTTGGTGCCTAATTTTTAATTATTTAAGTCTTATGATAGTTACTTTAATGGGATATATGGGTTCTGGTAAATCTACAATAGGTAAGAATTTAGCTACTGTGTTGGGGTACAATTTCTTAGACTTAGATGAGTATATTTCGGAGCGAGAAAATAGCTCAATTCCCGATTTATTTAAAAGTAAAGGAGAAATATATTTCAGAAAAAAGGAAACCTATTATTTAAATGAAATTTTAAGTTCAAGTGATGATATAGTATTGGCTCTAGGTGGAGGTACTCCTTGTTATGGGAATAATCTAAATATACTTCTCAATAGTTCAAAGGTTAATTTATTTTACTTAAAGTTATCAATACCACAATTAATAGAACGTTTATTTATTGAAAAAGATAGCAGACCTTTAATTAGTCATTTAAATACACGAGAAGAACTTACGGAGTTTATAGGTAAGCATCTTTTTGAACGCACTCAATATTACAATCAGGCTCCTTACTCTATATCTTCAGATCATAAATCTGAGAAAGATATTGTAGAAGAAATTTTAATGGTATTAATCTAAATAGGCTTCGTAAGGCTGTTTAGAAAGATTAACATGCACATGTTCAAAAAGCGAAGTTGATAAAGAAATACCTTTAAAATCTGCCTTTACAGGGAATTTTTTATGATTTCGGTTAACTAACACAGCAGTTTTAAATTGTTTTAAAGGCACATCTAAAAAATGCTTAATACCGTAAATTAAAGTACTTCCTGAGTTTAAAACATCATCAATTAAAACTATAGATTTGTTAGTATAGTCTTCACTTTTTATGGATGTTTTAATTGTGTTAGTTGGTTCTTCTTTATCAACAGTAACTTTACATAATGTAGAGTTGATTTCAGAAATTTTATCGAGCTGTGATTTTATTTTCTTGGCTAGTATATAACCATTACTTTCAATACCAGCAATTACAATTTCAGTTTCATTTACGTTGCTTTCATATATCTGGTAAGCAATACGTCTTATTTTGTGCTCAATTTCTTTATGGCTTAAAATTGTATTTTTGGTAAGTGCCATGGTACGTAGTTTTGTTTTTAATAAGTAAATAAAATTACAGTCGCTCAAAGATAAAAAACAGTTCTTTACCTTGTCTTTCTTTTATTGAATTTGTTGAGCGCTCTAGTGTTTTAATTTTAAAATATTTGCTAAAGATTGTCTCATATTCATTCAAACTGCCACCAAATGGCGGCCCAGATTCTGTTAATGGAAAATCGAATAATAAGCCAGCTAGTTTTCCATTAGGTTTTAATAACTGAAACATTTTTTCTACATATTGCTTTCTTAAATTGGGACTTAAAGCACAGAAAAATGTTTGTTCAATAATAAGGTCAAATGTCTGATCTAGTTCAAAAAAGTTTTGTTGTAGTAATTGTTCCTTTGGAAAGTTCTCAACCCTGTTTTTTAAATTTATCAATGGTTGTTTGGCAATATCTAAAACATAAGTATTTGTAAATCCTTTGTTCCATAATAATTCAGCTTCAAAGCTATTACCAGCACCTGGTATTAAAATAGAAACTGATTTGTCTTTTAGTTGTTCAATATATTCTTTTATTGGTGGTGATGCATAACCAATATTCCAACCAGTTTCATTGGCTTTATATCTGTTCTCCCAATATGCTTTATCTAGTTTATTCTTCTTCATAGAAACTGTCTATATCTCTTCTGTCTTTTTTTGTTGGTCTTCCGGTTCCTTTTTTACGGTAATAATCTTTGCTGTATTTCAAAAGTTCTTTGGCTGCAAAAGCTTCTTTCGGTGTTGTATCAGTTCTGTAAATATCAACAAGTTTTGCGCTAACTCGATTAGGCGGTAGATCGTTAACTGTAAGTTGATAGGAAATTTGATCTTTTCTTAATTCAATTTTATCAGTTGGGTAAACTTCTCTAGAGGGCTTTGCTACACTATCATTTATCTTTATTTGTCCTTTTTTACAAGCTTGGGTTGCCAAACTTCTGGTTTTGTAATAGCGTACACACCACAAATATTTATCAATTCGCATATATTTTTAACTAAAATCTACGTTAACCTTTTGGCATAAAAATATTAATTTAATGTATCTTGCGCCACATAATTAAAGCAATAATGAACATTTGATAAGATTTGTGGTTAATCATATCAAAATAATAAATACAATATGAAATCAATAAAATTTATAGTTAGTCTAGTATTAATAGCTGTTTTTGCAATTTCTTGTAAAGACGATGACGTTAATGTGCCAGAAGTTGAGCTTAGAGATAGAGGAGAACAACAATTAGCGGATAGCGACTCACTTGTAGATTATTTATCTACGCACTATTATAATTCGGATTTCTTTTTAACAGGAACAAATCATAAGTATAGCGATATTGTTATTTCTGAGCTTGGAGAAGGAGAAGATGTTCCTGCAGGTCATACATTGTTAATTGAAGCTGTAGAAATTCATACTACGACTTATGAAGATACAGATTATGATTACTATGTTTTAAGACTAAATCAAGGTGGCGGTGAATCTCCAAGATTTACAGATCAGGTTAGAATGAGATATGAAGGTTTTACCCTTGTAGATGGAATTGTATTTGATTCTCTTGCGACACCAGAAGATTTATTTTTAACAGGATCAGGTTTTAATCCAGGTCTTATTAGAGCTTGGCAATTAATAATACCAATGTTTAACTGTGCGGATAGTTTTATGAATTCAGGCGGTATTACAAACTATAATAATTTTGGTCTAGGTGTAATGTTTGTTCCTTCAGGAATTGCTTATTTTTCTGGGACTGCTTCAGGAAGTATCGCTTCTTATTCTAATCTAGTTTTTAAGTTTGAATTGTTGCAATATGAAGAAGTAGATCACGATGCAGATGGTATACCTTCTTATGTTGAAGATTTAGATGCTAATTTAGATGTATTAGATAATGACACGGACGAAGATTTAGCGCCTAATTATGTAGATCAAGATGATGATAATGATGGTGTATTAACCTTTAATGAATTAATGCCTAACACCTACACTGTTGATACTAATATGGGTGAAACAGAGCCTGTCTTAGCCAGTAATGAATATGAATTCAGTAGATCTACTTCCAATGGTATTATAACAATTAATACTGTGACTGCGGTAGATTCTGATAACAATGGTACACCAGATTATTTGCAAGAAGACATTGCTATAAATTATAATGAAGAAGAGGAATAGAAATATTTTTCAATAGAACAACATTAAAAAAAGCCGCTCTAATTAGCGGCTTTTTTTTATTCATAGTCTTTTATGCTAATCTATAAAGCAATTGATAAACTTAGTATCAGCTGATCTGGTCTCGTATCAATTCTACTAGACACACTAGTGCCTAAATTATTATTTATGAAAGTAGCTTCGTTGTCATTAAAACCTCTTTCATATCTCAAGTCAATTCCCACTTTATTAAAATTAAGACCTATACCAAAATTTAATCCAACAGAGAAGTCATCCTCAACATTATCGATATTAATACCTTCAAACTCTGTATCTAGAATATATTGTAAAGAAGGACCACCGAAGATACTGACAGGTCCTAAAACTTTTATTCCAACTAAAAGAGGTGCATCTAATTTCTTTATATTAAATGCATTGTCTTCATAATCACTTTTGGTAGCTGTGTAAACAAGCTCTGGTCTAAAGTAAAATTGATTTCCAATTTTACCGAATAGTCCAACATGATAGCCAATGTTTCTGTCTGGGTTTTTGGCGTTATCTCCAATGGACTCAAAATAATCGCCATTAGCACTATAGTTTAAACCACCTTTAAACCCAAAAGCACTTCCTTTTTGTGCGTGAGCACTTAATCCAACAAATGCTAGAACCACAGCAAGTAAACCTGCTTTTTTCAAATTTTTCATATTGTTCGTTTTTAAGATTAGGTATCTAATATCAAAAACGTTGCCAAAATGAAGTTATTTTCTTTTAAGCACTTTTTTTGCGGCTTCTTGTATAGCAGAACTGTTTAAACCATACTTATCCATAAGTTGTGCAGGTGTTCCAGATTCTCCAAAAGTGTCTTTAGTTGCAACAAATTCCTGAGGTGTTGGTTGGTGCAGAGCTAATACCCTTGCAACACTTTCTCCAAGTCCACCTAAATAATTATGTTCTTCTGCAGTTACAATACATCTTGTTTTAGAAACAGACTCTAAAATGGCTTTATCATCTAATGGTTTTATAGTGTGGATATTTATAACTTCTGCACTAATTCCATTATCGTTTAAAACTTTTGCAGCTTCTAAAGCTTCCCAAACTAAGTGACCTGTAGCTACTATTGTAACATCATTTCCATCTGTAAGTTTTACTGCCTTACCAATTTCAAATTCGCCATTTTCTGGAGTGAAATTAGGGACTTTAGGACGACCAAATCTTAAATATACAGGACCGTCGTGTTTTGCTATGGCTAAAGTTGCTGCTTTTGTTTGGTTATAATCACAAGTATTAATTACAGTCATTTCAGGTAGCATTTTCATCAAACCAATGTCCTCAAGAATTTGATGTGTTGCACCATCTTCACCTAAGGTAACACCAGCATGCGAAGCACAGATCTTTACATTTTTATGAGAGTAGGCAACACTTTGACGAATTTGGTCGTAAACTCTACCAGTAGAAAAGTTAGCAAATGTACCTGTAAAAGGAATTTTACCTCCAATTGTCATACCTGCAGCCATACCAATCATATTGGCTTCTGCAATACCTACTTGAAAGAAACGTTCTGGGTGGTTGGCTTTAAATTCATCCATTTTAAGAGATCCTGTTAGGTCAGCACAAAGTGCAACAACGTTTTCATTTGTTTGCCCTAACTCTGTTAAACCAGCTCCAAAACCAGAGCGTGTATCTTTGTTTCCTGTGTTTGTATATGTTTTCATTCTGTGATTTTGAAACTATGATTAATAGTAAGTGTTTTTTTAGTATTATCTACGTTAATGGCTTCTATAAGGGTGTTTTCTTCGATAATAATTTTCATGATTAAACCTTCAGGAAACTCAGGAAGATTGTCATTTTTTATTCCTTTTTTCATAAAAGCGATTTCAAAGAGTTTTTTGAAAATAGCTGTATTATTAACATTAAACTCTTTATCTGTAGCGATAGTCAAAACATCATTTGGCTTATCGCTAGGGAATATGTTGTGCATATCAACTTCGCGACCTAAAACCTCAGTGGTTTCGCCTATATCTTCTGTAATTAAGTCTAGGCTTTCATCTTTATCATTGTTGTTGGTTTTTGGTAAAAAAGAGTCTATATTGAGATTAAAAAAAATAAGGTTATTGTCAAATTCAAATGTCATCAATAGAGTTCCCTCTTCAGTGTCGTATATTATGTTGCTCTCAGCTTTTGTATAGTCTTTAGAAGAATCTTTAACAAGAGATTTAGCAAGGTTTAATGCTAATTTATTATAGTTAGTCCATAGATATTTACCATCTTTATTAAAACCGATAGTTATGGTATCTGTATTCTTTTGACGTTTACCAGGAACAACATAATCAACAAAATAATCAAGCTCAATAACTTTTTCTTGAGAAAAGCTGACTGCACTAATAAATAGAAATAGAATTAGTAATTTTTTCATCTTAATAGTCGCCAAGAGTTTCTGCATTCTGTGCTAAACCTGTTGCTAATTGCTCATCGTTTGGTGCTTTACCATGCCATGCATGTGTATGCATCATAAAATCTACACCATTACCCATTACTGTTTTTAGTAATACGCATACAGGCTTACCATTTCCTGTTAAAGATTTGGCTTTTTGCATACCTTCTAAAATGGCTTCAATGTTATTACCATCTTCTATTTCTATAACAGTCCATCCAAAAGCTTCAAATTTTGCTTTTATATTACCCATAGGTAAGACGTTATCTGTTGATCCATCAATTTGCTGTCCGTTTAAATCTACAGTTGCAATAAGATTATCTACCTTATTTCCTGCAGCATACATAATTGCTTCCCAGTTTTGGCCTTCTTGTAACTCACCATCTCCATGAAGACTATAAATGAGGTGATTGTCATTATTTAATTTTTTAGACTCAGCAGCACCGATTGCAACGGACATTCCTTGTCCTAAAGAACCAGAAGCAATTCTAATACCAGGTAAACCTTCGTGTGTTGTTGGGTGACCTTGTAATCTAGAATCTATCAATCTAAATGTGTTCAATTCATCAACTGGAAAATAACCAGTTCTGGCAAGTACACTGTAATATACAGGTGAAATATGACCATTAGATAAGAAGAATAAATCTTCACCTATGCCATTCATATCAAAACCTTCTTTAGTTTCCATTATTTCTTTGTAAAGGCAAACGAAAAATTCTGCGCAACCTAATGATCCGCCTGGGTGACCAGAATTTACTTTGTGTACCATACGTAGGATATCTCTACGAACTTGAGTAGTTAAATCTTCTAATTGTTGAATATTAGACATGTTTTTGAGCTTAAATTAATGCTGCAAAAATAACTTTTTAAAAGTCGCCTTCAAAAGCCGAATAGTATCACTTATTAACGATTTTGATGAATTGCTAACAATTTTTGAATTTAATTAAGACTCCAATGTATTTGAGTTAATTATATTTGCCACCAGACTTACATTTATGAAATTTAATCGCGTAGCAAAAGATAAAGAATCAAAGGCAAGAGCTGGTGTTATAACAACCGACCATGGTAGTATTGAAACACCAATTTTTATGCCTGTTGGCACAGTAGCAACAGTTAAGGGTGTGCATCAGCGGGAATTAAAGAATGATATCAATCCAGATATTATTTTGGGAAATACTTACCATTTATATCTTAGGCCGCAAACTCCGATATTAGAACAGGCAGGAGGTCTTCATAAATTTATGAATTGGGATCGTAATATCTTAACCGATTCAGGTGGTTATCAGGTATATTCTCTGTCAGCAAATAGAAAAATTAAAGAAGAAGGTGTAAAGTTTAAATCTCACATAGATGGCAGCTATCATGTATTTACACCAGAAAATGTAATGGAAATTCAACGTTCTATAGGTGCCGATATCATTATGGCATTTGATGAGTGTACACCATACCCTTGCGATTATAACTATGCTAAACGATCAATGCATATGACGCATCGTTGGCTAGATCGCTGCATGACACATTTAGAAAAAGTGCCTTTTAAGTATGGTTACGAGCAAACATTTTTTCCTATTGTACAAGGTAGTACTTATAAGGATTTAAGGAAACAGTCTGCCGAATATATAGCTAATGCAGGTGCACAAGGAAATGCAATTGGTGGTTTGTCTGTTGGTGAACCAGCAGAAGAGATGTATGCTATGACAGAGGTGGTTTGCGATATTTTACCAGAAGAAAAGCCTCGTTATTTAATGGGAGTTGGTACACCAATCAATATTTTAGAGAATATTGCGTTAGGTGTAGATATGTTTGATTGTGTTATGCCTACGAGAAATGCCAGAAACGGTATGCTATTTACTGCTCATGGAACCATAAATATCAAAAATAAAAAATGGGCAGAAGATTTTTCGCCTATAGATGAGATGGGAATTACTTTCGTGGATACAGAGTACAGCAAAGCATACCTAAAGCACCTGTTTTCAGTAAATGAATTATTAGGAAAGCAAATAGCTACAATTCATAATTTAGGATTTTATTTGTGGTTGGTAAGAGAAGCTAGAAAGCATATTATTGATGGTGATTTTAAAGTGTGGAAGGAAAAAATGGTTAAACAAATGGATAAAAGATTATAGTAAGTGAAAATCCTAGATTGGTACATACTAAAGCGCTATTTGTTAACATTTTTAATGATGTTATTGCTGTTTATTCCAATAGGAATTACGGTAGATTTGGCCGAAAAAGTTGGAAAAATAATAGAAAACGAAGCCCCTTTTAGTGAGGTTACAGCCTATTATATAGATTTTACAGTGTATTTTGCCAATCTGCTATTTCCGCTATTTTTATTTTTATCTGTTATATGGTTTACATCTAAGCTTGCCAACAATACAGAAATAGTTGCTTTTTTAAGTTCTGGAGTATCTTTTACTAGGTTTTTAAGGCCGTATTTAATAGGCGCAACTATCGTGGCGGCAGTAGCCTTAATTTTAGGAATGTATTTGGCGCCTATAGCTAGTCAAGGGTTTAATGAGTTTAAGTACAAATACCTTAAAAAGAATAAAAAGATACAAGAAACAAGGCACGTTTATCAACAAATTAATGATAACGATTATATATATGTAAGCAGTTTTGTGCCTGAGAGTAAAACGGGAAGCAATTTCACTTATGAGCATTTTGAAGGCAATGAATTAAAGTATAAAATCTTTGCTGATAATATTAGATATATAGAAAAAGATAGTAGTTATAGATTGGTTTCTTACATAAAGCGTTCATTTGAAAATGGTAAGGAAACTGTAGAAAAAGTCCGTAGAAAGGATACTATTTTTCCATTTGAACTAGAAGACTTAACACCCGTTGAATATGCTGCTGAAACAAAATCTTATGGAGAACTTTTAAGGTTTATTGATTCGGAAAAAAAGAAAGGATCAAAAAATATTGGCAGGTACGAAGTAGTGAAGCTAAAAAAATGGAGTTTACCTGTTTCAATATTTATATTAACTATTATAGCAGTTGCTGTATCTTCAGTTAAGCGAAGAGGTGGTATGGGAGTTAATTTAGCCTTCGGTATTGCTATAGCTATGATATATGTCTTTTTTGATAAAATCTTTGGAGTTATGGCAGAGCAGTCCAATTTTTCGCCTCTCATAGCTGTGTGGTTTCCTAATATAATATTTGGTATTTTAGCTGTATACCTGTTACAGAATGCCAAACGCTAGATTAAAGGATTATCTTCATTTACATTTTCTGGTTTTTATAGCTGGTTTTACTGCAATTTTAGGTAAAGAAATATCGGCAGGCGCAACAGCCATTGTATGGTATAGAATGGCTATTGCAGCAGTATTAATGTTCATCTATATAAAAATTATAAAGCTCAATATTAAGGTAAGTAAAGGAGCAATTATAAAGTTCTCCATTGCTGGAGTTATAATTGCTTTACATTGGATTACCTTTTTTGAATCTATAAAACAATCTAACGTTTCTATTGCTTTGGCAATGTTTTCTTCAGGTGCTTTCTTTGCCTCATTTATAGAGCCTATTTTTTTTAAAAGACGTGTTTTGGTTTATGAAATAGGTTTTGGTTTAATAGTAATATTGGGAGTGTTTTTAATAACCAGTAGTGAGCTAAAGTATATAAATGGTATTATACTAGGATTACTATCCGCCCTTTTTTCTACATTATTTGCTGTAATAAACGGACGATTTATTGAAAAATACAATTCAACTGTAATTTCATTTTATGAGTTTATAAGTGGAGTCCTGTTTTTAAGCTTATTTATACATTTTTCCGGAATTCATTTTAATGAGAGTTTCTTCTCTCTTTCTGATATGGATTGGGTTTACATTTTTATTTTGGCTTCAGTGTGTACGGCTTATGCTTTTATTGGCGCAGTTGAGGTAATGCGATATATAAGTCCGTTTACTGTAATTTTAACTTACAACTTAGAGCCGATTTACGGTATAATATTAGCGTTATTTCTTTTTCCTGAAACCGAACAGATGTCATCTCAGTTTTATTTTGGAGCATCTTTAATAATATTAATTGTACTGTTAGATGCCATATTAAAAAACAATAAGGCTCGAAAACGAAAAAAGATGCCTGTTAACAATTGAAGTTTGTATATTTGTAGACTTAATTAACTAAAAACTAACTTCAAATTGTATGGAATATTTAGAGTTTGAATTACCCATAAAAGAATTAGAAGAGCAGCTTGATAAATGCCAAATTATTGGAAAAGAGAGTGATGTAGATGTTACAGAGACCTGTAAACAGATCGAAAAAAAGCTAGCTGAAACTAAAAAAGAGATATATAAAAATCTTACCGCTTGGCAGCGCGTTCAGTTGTCTCGCCATCCTAACAGACCATATACTTTAGATCATATTAAGGCACTTTGCGGTGATTCTTTCTTAGAATTGCATGGAGACCGAAATGTAAAAGATGATAAGGCCATGATTGGTGGTTTGGGTAAAATTGGCGACCAAACATATATGTTTATTGGTCAGCAAAAAGGTTACAACACCAAGACCAGACAATACAGAAACTTCGGAATGTCTAATCCCGAAGGTTATCGTAAGGCATTACGTCTTATGAAGTCTGCTGAGAAATTCGGAATTCCTGTAGTAACTTTAATAGATACTCCGGGTGCTTACCCTGGTTTAGAAGCAGAAGAGCGCGGACAAGGAGAAGCTATAGCAAGAAACATTTTAGAAATGTCTCGTTTAAAAGTGCCAATCATTACTATAATTATCGGAGAAGGAGCTTCTGGAGGGGCTTTAGGAATTGGAGTGGGAGACAAGGTGATGATGTTAGAAAACACTTGGTATTCTGTAATTTCACCAGAGTCTTGTTCGTCTATTTTGTGGAGAAGTTGGGAGTATAAAGAGCAAGCGGCAGAAGCTTTAAAGCTTACAGCTAAAGATATGAAACGCATGAAACTTGTAGATCAAATCATAAAAGAACCGCTTGGTGGTGCTCACACAGACAGAGAAAAAACATTTTTAGCAGTAAGAGATGCAATTGTAAAGACTTACGAAGAGCTAAAAAACTTATCACCAAAAGAATTAGTAAAAAATCGTATGAATAAATACGATGAAATGGGAGTCTATAAAGACTAAATCCACTAAACATAAGCAACTAAAAAAAACTGAAGTTGAGTCTTCGGTTTTTTTTGGCGCTATTAACAATATATTTAAGTTATTAACAGTTAGATTGTTGAAGACCTGTTGAGATTGGAAATAAAATAAAACGCAGTTCATCGATACTATTTAGCTACTTTTGTTACTTATGAAACAACCCAACCCAATACAAGGTTATAAAGTCGATAAAAGCACTATCATTAGTTTAGAAAAAGGTAAAATACCTCCGCAAGCTATTGATTTAGAAGAAGTTGTGCTTGGCGCAATGATGATTGATAAAAAAGGTGTTGATGAGGTTATTGATATTTTAAGCCCAGAAGCTTTTTATAAAGATGCCCATAAATACATCTTCGAAGCTATTTTTAAATTATTTGAAAATAGTGAACCTATTGACTTATTAACCGTTTCATCTCAATTAAAGAAAGATGAAAAACTAGAAATGGTTGGAGGCGATTTCTACCTTATTTCTTTAACCCAGCGTGTATCATCTTCAGCTCATATAGAGTTTCATGCTCGTATAATTCTTCAAAAGTATATTCAACGAAGCTTAATTAAAATTTCAAACGAAATTATTGAAGAAGCTTACGACGAAACCAAAGATGTTTTTGATCTTTTAGATAATGCAGAAGCTAAACTTTATGAAGTAACACAAGGAAACGTAAAAAAATCTACCGAGACAGCACAAAGCTTAGTAATTCAAGCTAAAAAGAAGATTGAAGAAATTTCAAATAAAGAAGGTCTAAGTGGTATACCAACTGGTTTTGATAAGTTAGATAAGTTAACATCTGGTTGGCAACCTTCAGATTTAATTATCGTTGCAGCGCGTCCTGGTATGGGTAAAACAGCTTTAACGCTTACCATGGCAAGAAATATCGCTGTAGATTTCAACCAACCTGTGGCGTTCTTCTCTCTAGAGATGTCTTCAGTACAGTTAATTACGCGTTTAATTTCCAGTGAAACAGGTTTGTCTTCTGAAAAGTTAAGAACAGGTAAACTTGAAAAACACGAGTGGGAACAGCTTAATGTTAAAGTTAAAACCTTAGAAAAGGCACCGTTATATATTGATGATACACCATCGCTATCCATTTTCGATTTAAGAGCAAAGGCGCGTCGTTTAGCATCGCAATATGGCATTAAGATGATTATGATTGATTATTTGCAGTTAATGACTGCAGGTGGAAGTCAAAAAGGTGGTAATCGTGAACAGGAAATTTCTATGATTTCGCGTAACCTGAAGGCTTTAGCAAAAGAGCTTAACGTTCCGGTAATTGCATTGTCTCAGTTATCGCGTGCTGTAGAAACACGTGGAGGAAGTAAAAGACCTTTGTTGTCAGACTTACGTGAATCTGGTGCGATTGAGCAAGATGCTGATATTGTGTCGTTCATATACAGACCTGAATATTATAAAATCGATGAGTGGGATGATGAAGAGCGTTCTCCAACAGAGGGTCAAGGAGAGTTTATTGTAGCAAAACACAGAAATGGTGGTTTAGAAAACATTAGATTGAAGTTTATTGGCCATTTAGGTAAGTTTGATAACCTTGATGATTTTGATACCCCTTTCGAGTTTCAATCAAAATTGAATGCGGCTGCAAATGATGATACTTTTAAGCCAGATAGTTTCCCTTCTGCCTCTGATGCCTTTGATGGTCCAGATGATGATGGAGTACCTTTTTAACATCATTTTATAATTATAAAGCCTTTTTTTTAACCTATATTTACGCTTCGCTATTTAAGAAGAAATTGCCTCATGTTAGATCAAAGACGTACAACCAATATCCTGTTGTTAATCATCGTTATACCATTAGTATTTTATTTGCTTAAAGTGCTATCTTTTATATTTATTCCGTTGATTTTTTCAATGTTTATTGCATTGTTGTTTTTACCTCTAATGCGACAATTAGGAAGAAGAAAAGTTCCAAAATTTCTAAGCATATTGGTCGTATTACTTTTAGTCACTATAGGTGTATATCTGGGTATCGAATTAATTCAGTTATCCAGTAGAGAAATTTTGGCTACCAAATCAGAATTTGTTCCTAAGGCAGAAGAAAAAATAGCAGATTTAAAAGTATATCTATCCAATAGTTTTGGTATTGAATTTGAACAAGATAAAGGCTTTTTAGCCCAGTTTTTTGAAAAAGAAAACTTAGGAACTACATTCGGGTTTATACGCACCTTTTTTACAACACTTCTAATGACAGCCTTTTTTGTAGTGTTATGGTTAGGTGAATCTATAAACGTTCATAATTTGCTTAACAATACAATATTAAGGCAAAAGCACACCTCTATAAAGGCTTTTATGAAGATTGAAAAAGATTTGATTAAATTTATAAAAGTAAAGGTGTTGGTTAGTGCTTTAACTGGTTTGTTCACGGGTTTAATGTGCGTAATGTTCGATGTCAGTTTTCCAATATTTTGGGGCTTATTTGCCTTTGCTATCAACTTTGTGCAAATGGTAGGTTCTTTTATTTCGGTTATTTTACTTTCAATTTTTGCTTTTGTAGAATTAGACCCGACAAGTACATTGCTCTTCTTTATAGTTTCCATTTCAATGGTTCAGGTTGTTTTTGGTGCGATTTTAGAACCAATTTTTATGGGAAAATCCTTTTCAATAAATATCATAGCAGTTTTAGTTATGCTGATGTTCTGGGGATTTTTATGGGGAATTCCTGGTCTAATTATGGCAATTCCTATAACTGTTTTTATAAAGATTATTTTGGAACAGTTCCCTAGCACTAAAGTCATTGCGAGTCTTCTTTCAGGAAATGAGACCAAATTAGACTAACTTTTTTTGATTTATTAGACATTGTAATTTTAAGTATCTTCATACCATAAACTAAAAATATGGTTCACGGTACGCACAATGCTCAAGAAGATTCCAGAAACGATACTATTCTCATTTCCATAAATGATGAATTTTTTCCAAGAAATGAGGCAAAAATTTCTGTTTTTGACAGTGGTTATTTAGTGGGTGATGGAGTGTGGGAGGCTTTGAGATTACATAATGGTGTCTTGGTCTTTTTAGAAGATCATTTTAATAGGTTATGGCAATCAGCTAAAACAGTTGGTATGGCGTTACCATTTACAAAGAAGGAGCTAACCCAAAAAATCTGGGACATACTCAATGCTAATAAAATGAAAGATGGTGTACACGTTAGGATTATGGTAACACGTGGAATTAAAAAAACACCATCTCAAGATCCCAGATTAACCACTTCAGGACCTAATGTGGTAATCATTCCAGAGTACAAAAATGCATCAAAAGAATCAAAGGAAAAGGGCATAACTTTATTTACGAGTACCATCAGAAGAGGTTCTCCAGATTATCTAGATCCAAGGTTGAATTGTCATAGTAAACTTCATGAAGTTCAGGCGCTGACTCAAGCCATTGAGGCTGGTGCAGACGAAGCTTTAATGCTAGACGTCAATGGATTTGTGGCAACCTGTAATGCTACCAATTTTTTTATGATTAAGAATGGAGAGGTATGGACGTCTACAAGCAAATATTGTATGAACGGTATTACCAGAGCTAAAGTTATAGAAGTCTGTAAAACCAACAATATACCATGCTTTGAAAAAGATTTTTCTTTGTTTGATGTCTATGGTGCAGATGAGGCATTTGTTACTGGCACTTTTGGTGGCTTAACACCTGTTACAAAAATTGATGGTCGACAAATAGGTGATGGAAAGTACGGTAAGACGACTAGAAACTTGAGTAGTTTGTATGAAGGATTAATTGAAAGAACTGTTGCAAATGGATGATATAAAACGAATTTGTTTATGGTCTGGACCTAGAAATATTTCTACAGCTTTAATGTATTCTTTTGCTCAGCGCTCAGATACAAAAGTATTTGATGAACCGCTTTATGCTTATTATTTAAAACATCATCCAGAAGCAAGAAGTTATCATCCAGGAGCAGATGAAATCATGAATACTATGGAGTCTGATGGAGAAAAGGTGGTGGAAATGATGTTGAATAATACTGAAAAGCCTGTATTATTTTTTAAACAGATGACACATCATCTTTTAGATTTGGATAGAAATTTTATGAAAGATACCGTCAATATTATTTTGACCAGAAATCCGGTAGAAATGTTACCATCTTTTGATAAAGTGATTCGGAACCCTACAATTGATGATGTAGGTTACCAACTTCATATAGATCTTTTGAATTATTTTGAAAGTCAAAATATTCCTTTTAAAGTTGTAAATTCTGAGCAGGTACTTAAAAATCCTGAAGAAATACTCCAAAAATTGTGTGCCTTTGCAAAAATTCCTTTTGAAAAATCAATGCTATCTTGGAAGCCTCAAAAGCGTGATGAGGATGGTATTTGGGCTGATTATTGGTATCACAGTGTTCATAAATCTAGTGGATTTCAAAAATATAAGGCAAAAACAGAACCTTTTCCAACGCATTTAAATGCTCTTTTAGAGCAATGTTTACTCCGTTATAATCGATTGATGAAGTATACAATTTAGCTCTTAAAAGAATGATAAAATGGTCGTTTAAAGACTAAAATTTGGTTATATTTAGTTCTAAATCTATGAACTTGAAAAAATTAACATTCATAATAATTGCACTATTCCTAAGTGTTAATGCCTATGCATCCTATATTTTAATTCCAATGGATGCAGAGTCACAAGAAAATCATCTTAAAGCTTATGGAGTAACCTTTTGGACTTTAGAGCGCGAACTCAAAGTAAACTGGTTATTGAATTATAGAGGTGGTTCATTTTTGCTGCCAGATGCAGAAATTATTCAGCGAGAATGTCAGATTAGAGGTGTTTCGTTTGAAGTAATTTCTGATACCAAAGCAAAAGAAATATTAGATGAAATTGCAAGTCCAGCGGTAAATCAAGAGGCTGTTGTGTTAGAAAAGGCACCGAAGATTGCAGTCTACACACCTTACGGAAAGCAACCTTGGGATGATGCTGTAACTATGGTGTTGACTTATGCTGAAATCCCATATGAAACTATTTACGATGAAGAAGTTCTAAATGACGAACTGTTATTGTATGATTGGTTACATCTGCATCACGAAGATTTTACAGGTCAGTATGGAAAATTTTACAGAACCTACCGTTCTGCAGCTTGGTATATTGAAGAAAAAAAAGCTGCAGAAGAATTAGCCAATAAGTTAGGTTATGATAAAGTGTCTGATGCAAAATTAGCTGTAGCCTTAAAAATTAGAGATTATGTTGTAGGTGGTGGGTTTATGTTTGCAATGTGTTCTGCAACTGATAGTTTTGATATTGCTTTATCAGCAGAGGGTGTTGATATTTGTGAACCAATGTTCGATGGAGATGGAAGTGACCCAGGATATCAAAATAAGATAGATTACTCAAAAACTTTCGCATTTAAGGACTATGTATTAGAAAGAAGCCCTAATGTTTATGAGTTTTCTTCAATTGATATGACATCTAAACGTCAAATACCATTTAAAACAGATTATTTCTCGTTGATGGAATATTCAGCAAAATGGGATCCAATACCAACAATGCTAACTCAAAACCACACATCATTAGTAAAAGGTTTTATGGGACAAACGACATCTTTTACGAGAGACGAAATAAAATCTAATGTATTAGTGATGGGTGAAAATAGAACCAATGGTGAAGCGAAATACATTCATGGTATTAAGGGCAAAGGTTTTTTTACATTTTATGGTGGGCACGATCCTGAAGATTATACACATAGAGTAGGAGACCCTAAAACAGAATTAGACTTACATCCTACATCGCCAGGCTACAGGTTAATCCTCAATAATGTATTGTTCCCAGCAGCAAAAAAGAAGAAGCAAAAAACTTGATTATAAGTGTTTTGAATACTAAATCTAATCTAATTAACTTCAAAAGTTTTAATAATGTCTACAAAGGAACAAATACTCAATAAAATTCAAATTTTAATAACAAACCACTTTAAAACACCAGAAGAAGCATTTGCCTTTTTTGATGAAGATGCTAATGGAAAGTTATCAAAAAATGAAATTAAAACATTGTTGAAAGAGGCAGATATAAGTGGTTTTCTTAGAGGTATTGTTTCTTCAAAACTCATTGAGGGTTATGATAAGGATGGAGATGAAATGATAGATTGGAAAGAATTCAAATTAGCTATTGATGAAATTTCTGATGAATCAAAATAACATAGAATGAAATTCTTTCAAAAAGAAATCAAACTTCAACCTTATTCAAGAGGTTTTCATCTCATTACTTCAAAAATAATAAATTCAATTCCCGAGATTGAACAGATTAATATTGGTCAATTACAAGTTTTTATCAAGCACACTTCAGCTAGTTTGACTATAAATGAAAATGCTGACCCAACGGTAAGATTAGATTTTGAAAGTCATATAAATAAACTTGTGCCAGAAAATCAGTCTCATTATAAACATACTTATGAAGGGTCAGATGATATGCCAGCCCATATAAAGGCATCTTTAATGGGCACTTCAGTTCAAATCCCAATTACAAACGGTAAACTGAATATGGGTATTTGGCAAGGTGTTTACCTTTGTGAGCACAGAAATAATGATTCAGGGAGACAGTTAATTTTGACTGTTTTCGGCAATTAGTTGTTCTAATATTTTTTCTACACCAAAATTATCATTTGTGTCGGTTTCGAAATTAGCAACAGCTTTTACTGCTTTATGTGCATTTGCCATAGCATAGCTATATTTAGCTAAATTTAGCATTTCTAAATCATTATTAAAATCGCCGAAAACCATAGTCTCAGAAGGGTTTATTTGATATTTTTTTTGTAAAAAAGAGAGAGCATTTCCTTTGTTGGTAATAACTTCAGAAATATCAACCCAATGGTTTCCAGAAACCACTACGTTAAATTCGGAGCATAAATGTTTTACATGTGGGTATATAAAACTTTCCGAATTAATAGAATGGTAAAGTGCTATTTTTATAACGTCATCTTCTATTTCTTTTAACGAACTAATCGTTTTATTTATTGAATAATATTCAGAAAAAGTATTTACCATTTCCTGAGGTGTGTTGAGAAAGAAAGCACAATGTTTAGTACAGAATATAGGGTATACATCTTTTATTTTAGTAACTAAATTGTAAAGATTAATTAACTTTTCTGAATGAATGTTATTACTGAGTACAACTTCTTCATCTTCTATAACTAAGCCTCCATTTTCTGCTACTATTGTAATATCTTTTGTTATAGGTTGAAGCTTTTCTGTAATGCTATAATACGGCCTTCCACTAGCTGCAACAAACCTTATATTTAATGAATGTAGTTTTTTAAATAAATTAAAAAATCGCTGACTCACTTTGTGATTAGAATTTAATAGTGTACCATCCATATCGGAAACAACCATTCTAATATGTTTCATTTTAATACAAGTATATTATGGTTAAAAAAAATCCGATTCAAATACATGAATCGGATTTTATATAAGCGAAATGTTGTTATTAATTTGGCTAAAAGCCTTACTTTACTTTGTTTACTATTGCTTCAAAAGCTTCTGGGTGATTCATTGCTAAATCTGCAAGAACTTTACGGTTCAATTCGATATTGTTAACTTTTAATTTACCCATAAACTTAGAATAGCTCATTCCGTGTTGTCTTGCACCTGCATTAATACGCATAATCCATAACGCGCGGAATGTTCTTTTTTTGTTTCTGCGGTCTCTGTACGAGTATTGCATCGCTTTGTCAACCGCATTTTTTGCTACTGTCCAAACGTTTTTACGTCTTCCGAAGTAACCTTTTGCTTGCTTAAGAACCTTTTTTCTTCTAGCTCTTTTAGCAACTGAATTTACTGATCTTGGCATTTCTTTTAATTGTTTTTTGTAGTAGGCGACCAAATTTTGGTACTTGCTAAATAATTTTGCCTAACTCCAGGGTTTATAAATTGTTTTAACCGATTAAAACGTGGTTACTTTAAACGCAACATTGTTTTAATATTATCTTCGTCAGCCTTATGTACTACTGTATCATGGGTTAACGCAAGCTTACGCTTTTTAGACTTCTTCGTTAAGATGTGACTCTTAAAAGCGTGCTTTCTTTTAATCTTACCAGTGCCAGTTAGTTTGAAACGTTTCTTAGCACTCGATTTTGTTTTCATTTTAGGCATTTTGTCCTAGTTTTAATTTACGTTTCGCTTATCTTTTATATTCTATTGAAAAAGCAATAGAATATTCTTTATTTTACTTTTTTGGGAGCAATAAACATAATCATACGTTTACCTTCAAGTTTTGGCATTTGTTCAACTTTACCATACTCTTCAAGATCTTGCGCCAATCTTAATAATAAGATTTGTCCTTGTTCTTTAAACACTATTGAGCGACCTTTAAAGAATACAAAAGCTTTAAGTTTTGCTCCATCTTTTAAAAACTTCTCAGCATGTTTCTTTTTAAATTCGTAATCATGGTCATCTGTTTGAGGACCAAAACGAATTTCTTTTACAACAACTTTAGAAGCTTTTGCTTTTAAAGCTTTTTCACGTTTCTTTTGTTCGTAAAGAAACTTTTTATAATCCATAATCTTACAAACAGGAGGATTCGCATTTGGTGAAATCTCAACAAGATCTAATCCTTGTTCGTCAGCCATGGATAATGCTTTTTTGATAGGGTAAATGCCTACTTCGACATTTTCTCCAACAACTCTAACTTCTTCAGTTCTAATTTTAGAATTTATACGATGCTTGTCCTCTTGGGCTTCTCGTCTGTTGTAACTCCTTCTGTTTCTACGTATTGCTATGGCTTATATTTTTTAATTAAACTTTATTTACTAAAAGCTTTTTAGGCTTTTTTTAATTTTATTATTGATCATTTCAGAAAATTCGTTAACACTTCTTGTACCAAGATCTCCACCTCCGTGTTCTCTTACGGTTATTGTGTTGTCATTTTCTTCTTGCTCGCCAACAACTATAATATAAGGAAATTTTTGCATTTCTGCTTCTCTAATTTTTTTCCCTACAGTTTCGTTTCTGTTGTCTACGAGGGCGCGAATTTCGTTATTTTCTAGCAAATTTAAAACTTTTTCGGCGTATTTTTCATATTTCTCACTTACTGATAATATCATAACCTGTTCTGGCATAAGCCAAAGAGGGAAGTTTCCTCCAGTGTGTTCTAGTAAAATTGCAACGAATCGTTCCATGCTTCCAAATGGCGCTCTATGTATCATTACTGGTCTGTGAAGCTCATTATCACTACCTTTATATGTTAAGTCAAAACGCTCAGGAAGATTGTAATCCACTTGGATAGTTCCTAATTGCCATTGACGTCCTAAAGCATCCTTAACCATAAAGTCTAGTTTTGGACCATAAAAGGCAGCCTCGCCGGTTTCTACTACATAATTTAGGCCTTTGTCCTTAGCAGCATTTAAGATGGCTTGTTCAGCTTTTTCCCAATTCTCATCACTACCAATATATTTTTCAGGGTTTTCAGGATCCCTTAGAGAAACTTGAGCTGTAAAGTTTTCAAATCCTAAAGAACCAAATACATATAATACTAAATCTATCACCTCCTTAAATTCGGTATCTAATTGATCTGGAGTACAAAAGATATGGGCATCATCTTGAGTGAATCCTCTAACACGAGTTAAACCATGTAGCTCTCCACTTTGCTCATATCTATACACTGTTCCAAACTCAGCAAATCGTTTTGGTAATTCCTTATATGAGTATGGCCTGTTATTATATATTTCACAGTGATGTGGGCAGTTCATTGGCTTTAAAAGAAACTCCTCACCTTCTGCAGGTGTATTTATTGGTTGAAAACTATCTTCACCATATTTAGCAAAGTGACCAGAAGTTACATATAAGTCTTTATTACCTATATGTGGTGTAACAACCATTTCGTATCCTGCTTTTTTCTGAGCAGCTTTTAGGAAATTTTCTAATCGCTCTCTTAATGCAGCCCCTTTAGGTAGCCATAAAGGCAAACCTTGACCTACTTTTTGGGAAAATGTGAAAAGTTCTAATTCTTTCCCAAGCTTTCTGTGATCTCTTTTTTTAGCTTCTTCTAATAAGTGAAGATATTCGGTTAACTCTTTTTGTTTAGGGAAGGAAATTCCATAAACTCTGGTTAATTGTTTTTCATTTTCATCACCTTTATAATATGCACCTGCTACACTCAGTATTTTTACAGCTTTAATGATACCAGTATTTGGTATGTGACCTCCACGGCATAAATCTGTAAAAGAAGAATGATCACAGAAACTTATGGTACCATCCTCAAGGTTTTCGATCAAATCTACTTTATATTCATTCTTACCTTTATAATATGAAATAGCATCCGCTTTAGAAACATCTCGCATTTTAAAATCATGTTTGCCGCGAGCTATTTCCATCATTTTATTTTCAATGGTTTTGAAATCTTTTTCCGAAATAGAATCTTCACCTAAGTCAACATCGTAGTAAAAACCATTTTCAATAGCAGGACCAACCCAAAGTTTCACATTTGGATAAAGCTCTTCTAGTGCCTGTGCTAAAACATGAGCTGAAGAATGCCAGAAGGCTTTCTTTCCTTCATCGTCTCTCCATGTATATAAGGTAAGGCTACCATCTGTAGTTAATGGAGTGGTGGTTTCAATAATAGTATTATTGAATTTTGCTGAAATAACATTGCGCGCAAATCCTTCGCTAATATCTACAGCCACTTCATAAGGAGTTACATCTTTATCAAAAGATCTAACCGAACCATCAGGTAGAGTAATTTTTATCATTTAATTGTTTATATAAATTTAGCCTACAAAGATATACCTATATATATAAAGGACAAAGTGAAGTTTTTAATAAAATTAAACTTAATGTAATGTGTTGTAATTTAGATATATAAAATTTTTCTTCAATAAAAGGTTAAAAAGTATTTGGTAGTAAAGAAAAGGGTTATATATTTGCAGCCCCTTAACGGATACAATGCGACGAGTTAGGGTACGTTCATTCTCAGGAAAGGCATCGA
>Ga0189275_100073_pt1 | contig 181598 bp, 162 predicted proteins | sample N19A6minimetaG_FD_130329 | JGI IMG/M metagenome (GOLD analysis project Ga0189275, IMG submission 130329) | Marine microbial communities from the Costa Rica Dome - N19 A6 mini metaG | ecosystem: Environmental > Aquatic > Marine > Oceanic > Photic zone | place: Costa Rica: the Eastern Pacific...
CCCGAACACGGACGTTAAGCCCTGCAGCGCCGATGGTACTGCACTCGTGGTAGAGTAGGTCGTCGCCTTCACTTTTTTTACCCTAAACCTCTTACTTTACCAAGTAAGAGGTTTTTTTATGTTGTACATTAAAATCATGAGATATACGTTGCAGAACAAATTACATCCTAATATGAAGTATATACTTTTTATGGTAGCGTGTTTGTTGCCCACACTTGTACAATCTCAATCTATACTAGATTGGGAAGCTCAAACTTCATTTAGATCAATTATTGGAATTGAACAAGATGACGATGGAAAAATTTGGTTATCTACAAATGGAGGAATCGCTGTATATGAGGATACACTACTTGTCAAGAATATAACCATAATTGATGGATTAAGCAGACTTAGTGGTACTTCGATTGAATATGATCCAAGTTCGAATTCCATATTTGTTGGATATATAGATGGAATTATTGATGTAATAGACGTTGCCAATTTTCAAATAACGAGAGTTGAAGATATTAACAGAAATACAGTGTTTACTTCAAAAAAGATAAATAAGCTTTTAGCTTATAATGAAATGCTTTATGTAGGAACTGATTTTGGGATTGTTGAGTATGATATCAGTTCTTTGTTAGTTAGAAACTCGTATATAAAACTAGGTAGTTTTGATACGGGAACAGGAATAAATGATATAGAATTGATTGGTAATGAGATGTATGTTGCTACTGAACAAGGAATCGCCTACTCACCATTAGATGGAAATTATTCGGACTCAGCATGGGAAAACTATAATGAAAGTTCTGGTTTAGAAGAAGAAAGTATTCAGACCGTGGGTTTTTTTAACAATAACTTAGTTGCTTCTTCAGCAACTCAAAATTATAAATTTGAAAATAATAGCTGGTCAGTAAATAATCTATTTACGAATAATCTAATTATTGATTACTCCTTTCATGAGTCGAGGGCAATAGCTTTATCAGATAGGAATATCTTTATCGAAGAAGGTTTTGCTGTAAGCTCTCAATTTCTTTCAGCTAAAATTGCAACGGCGTTTAATATTTCTTTAAATGATAGAGTAATCATAGGAACTCTAAATAATGGGATTGGGGTAGTAAGCGAAGATAACTCAAATATAAATTTTGTAACACCTGAAGGACCGTATCAGAATTTTTTTCAAGGAATAAATTTCGATAATGGAGTATTAATTTCTTCATCGTCACAAAAGAGTTCGGGTAATGCAAATATTGATAGAGCAAAAGGATATTACATTTACGACGGAAATACGTGGACAAATATAAATGCATATACTTCTAATGAAATAGATACAAAAAGGTATCAACAGGCATTTACAAGCCTAGCGACTGATCAGTACTATTATTTTGGCAGCTGGGGTAGAGGAATTTCACGTTTCAACAAAGAAACGCAAGAAGTTGAAGTTTTTGATGAGACTAATACAACGATTCGGGGTTGGTCCGGGGCTGCTCTAGACTATCCTGTAATGATAGGACTACAGGAAGATTCAAATGGCGATATTTGGACTGTTAGCAGATTTGCAGAGGTTCCTTTATACAGACAATCTCCCGGTGATGGCGATTGGCAACCATTTACTAGTAGCAATGCTATTAACAGTTCAGATCTTTATGAAGGTTTATTTATAGATTCTTTTGACTTAAAATGGATTCCTCTACAAAATAGATCAGCCAACGGAACAGGTCTGTTAATTATAGATACAAACGACCCTTCCGATCAAAGTGATGATGTGGCTGTTAAACTTGAAACTGGTGCAAGTAATGGAAATTTGCCGGATAATAAGGTTAAAGCCATTATTCAAGATAAAAACAATGAGGTTTGGATTGGTACGGAAAGAGGTATCGCTAAGTTTATTTTTCCTGAATTGATCGTTGACGGTTCGGTACAAGAAAGAACTGCTCAGTGGTTAATAAATGAAGATACGACCGCACTTTCTAGGTTTCTGCTCAGAGACATTAATGTTAGTTCTATGGCTGTAAATGCCGCGAATCAGAAATGGATAGGAAGTACTAATCAAGGTATTTGGGTTCTGAATGAGGCAGGATCTAAAATCTTGAAAAGATTTACCGCAGAGAATAGCCCTTTGTTTTCTAATAATATTATATCAATAGCGATAAATGATGTGACTGGTGAAGTCTATATTGCTACAGATGTAGGTCTAATTAGTTATCAGGACGTACCCCGGAAAGCAGTAAGTGAAATGAACGATCTTAAAGTGTTTCCAAACCCCTTCAGCTATAAAAAAAATGAACAGATTTTTATTGAAGGTTTGAGTGATGAATCTTCTATTAAAATATTGGGAGTTGACGGAACCGTAGTGAATGCATTTGATACTAAAGGTGGTCGGTTTAGTTGGGATGGACATGATGCAAATGGAGAAGAGCTTGGATCAGGTGTATATTTTATTGTAGCAGTAGATGCCGAAGGTAGTTCTAAAGGTGTCGGTAAGGTGATAATAGTTAGATAATGGATATAACGACAGTAATCATAAATTTCCAAACACCTGATTTACTAAAGGTGGCAGTATCATCTTTTAAAGAAGTATATCCCGAAATTAAATTGTTGATAATTGACAATGGATCAAAAGATGATGACCGATCAAAAAATATGATTGATCAGCTTCAAGCAGAGCACACAAATACTGAAGCAATATATTTTGAAAAAAATATCTATCACGGTCCGGCTATGAATAAAGTGATTGAGAAGTTTGTGGATTCTAGATTTACTTTTTTTCTGGATAGCGATACTGAAACAAAAAAACCTGGATTCTTAGAAAAAATGATAGACATTCTTTCCAAATCTGAGGAAGTGTACGGAGTTGGCGAAATAGTGAGATCAAATAAAAGAGGGTATAAAGCAGAAAACGGTGAAAGAGTTTTATTAACGCCCTATATGTTGATTAATACTACAATATATCGTTCATTAAAACCATTCATTCACCACGGTCAACCAACGTTACATAACTTCGAAGATGCACGAAGCAAAGGATATGAGCTAAAAGAATTTCCTATATCTGATTATATAGATCATTTATGGAGGGGAACTGCCAGTAGATTTGGATATGGTTTCGGGATAAAAGGAAAAATTGATTATTTGCTGAATAAAATGGGAATCTAGTGCTATCAGAAATACCTGATATCTCGATCATAATTGTTAACTATCGCGTAAAGGATTATGTAATCTTGTTGCTTAATTCGTTGCAAAAAGCTCAAAAAAATGTAAAGATTGAAGTTGTTGTAGTTGATAATAACTCAGGAGACGATTCAGTGAACTACATTAAGACCAGATTTCCTGATACACAAATTATTGCTAACGAAACCAATGAAGGTTTTGGCAAAGCAAATAATCAAGCTTTAAGTAAAGTAAACGGAAAATATACCTTGCTTATCAATCCGGATACAGTAGTGAATGAAGACAGTTTAGTACTAATGAAAAACTACATGGACTCAAATGATGATTGCGGTGTAGCCGGATTTAGAATGTTAAATCCTGACGGAAGTTTTGCAAGAGAATGCAAGCGTTCAATTCCGGATCTGAGGTCAGCTGTATTCAGAGTTTTAGGGCTAGATGTTCTTTTTCCAAAAAATAAAATTATTGGGAAACGGTATTTAGGTTGGCTACCTGAGTATGAAATAAATAATGTGCCTGTAATAAGTGGTGCTGCAATGTTTTGGAGAACTGATCTTCTAAAAGAATTAAGGGGGTTTGATGAAGAATTTTTTATGTACGGAGAAGATGATGAGCTTTGCTTCAGAGTTAAGGAAACTAAGTATGATGTACGTTATGTGCCCATTTCTACCATATTGCATTTTAAAGGTGAAAGTGAGCGTGAAGTAAATTTCAGATATCTGAAAAAGGTAAATGAGGGTTTATTACTTTTTTTTCAAAAACATTTTAGGGAAAGATATAATCGATTATCGCTATGGTTTATATCATTAGCGTATCAGATAAGAATTTTTGTGTTATTTATAATTCTGTCTTCCAAAAAAATTAAATTCAAGAATACTACTAAAAAAAAGAGTTTGATTATTATTACTGATACTAAGAATAACTCTTTAGAACAAAAACTTAAGCAGAGAGGATTTCCTTATTCAATTATTTCGAGCTCATTAGAGTCAAAAGAAATTATTGATCAAATCAATACATCTCAAATTAAGTATAAAGGTAAGGCTAAAGTTGTTTTTGATATCAAGTCACTTACCTTTAATGAGATATTCACGGTAATGGAAAAACGAAGAAGTAGAAAAATAGACTTTTGGTTTTTAAACAACGACGAACAGAAAATAATCGGTAAAGCGAATATAATTGAACTAACTAAATAACGTTTTTCGACTAATTTTAATTTTTGTTCAGTATTGAATTATCAAGCTGAAACTTCGGCAAAATAGTTTACTCGAATTAAATTTTACAGCTTTTGTTCTACTTGTTGCACCATCTTTGGATACCATTCTGCAAAGGTATCTTTTTTAATATGTTCTCTTATTTCTTCCATCAGCCATAGATAAAAAGTGAGATTATGGACAGAAGCCAAGACCAATCCGAATATTTCATTATGTTTAATCAGGTGATGGATGTAAGCCATGGTATAAGTATTACATAGTTCGGAAGGAAAATCTGTATCTAATGGCTTATGATAATTTTTCCACTGTGCATTTCTAATATTTACTTTACCGTTTCGGGTAAAAATGGTTCCATTACGCGCATTTCGGGTGGGCATCACACAATCAAACATATCAATTCCTCGCGCGACACACTCTAATAAATTTCCCGGAGTGCCAACTCCCATGAGATAGCGAGCCTTATTTTTTGGGATGTAATCTGTATTAAGGTCCGCCATTTCATACATCAATGGAATAGGCTCACCAACACTTAGACCGCCTATTGCGATACCTTCAAAGTCTAAATCGGTAATAAATTTCGTAGATTCAATGCGGAGATCTTTATATGTGCTTCCTTGAATAATTCCAAACTGATTTTGTTTGTGACCATACAAAGCTTGAGTCTCTAAAAAGTGTTTTCTTCCTCTTTTTGCCCAACGATGGGTAAGCCCCATAGAGTTTTTTGCATAATCGTAGGTGCTGGGATATGGAGGACATTCATCCAGCAACATCATTATGTCAGAACCAAGAATTCTTTGTATATCAACAACACTTTCTGGTGTAAACAAATGTTTCGAGCCATCAATATGACTCTTGAAATGTGCACCTTCTTCATCTAGCTTTCGGTTATCAGAAAGAGAAAATATTTGATAACCACCGGAATCAGTTAAAATTGGTTTATTCCAGTTCATAAATTTATGCAGACCACCGGCTTCATTCATTATTTTATTTCCGGGTCTTAAGTATAAATGGTAGGTATTACCAAGTATTATCTGAGCGTGTATCTTTTCAATAAGATCTTTTTGGGAAACTCCTTTAACGGTGCCCAGTGTGCCAACAGGCATAAAAATTGGAGTCTCAATAATCCCATGGTCAGTTTTAAATTCCCCTAAGCGGGCTTTACTAGATGATGTTTCTTTCTTTAGTGTGTACAAACTATAATTTTAGCCTTATTATTTATGAAGGAGATTGTTAAATGTGTATTTTAACAAATTCTGAAACCCAAGTATAAAAATTTACTCAGTGAGTAATTTAAAAAGATATAACGAAGTTATTTTCACAAGTTTGCTGGATTTTTTAATTCTTTTGGCAAGCTGGTTTGTATTTCATTGGTACCATGCTGATGAACTAAACATGATTCTCAAAGACGCAGGTTTAAATTTTGTTTATACCGGAGTGTTTATAAGTATTTATTGGATGTTTGTTTTTGTACTCATGGGTTTATACAAACGGCTATATTTGGTATCAAGGTTAGATGAGTTTATTGCCATTTTTAAGGCTACATCTATCGGCGTTTTGTTTTTATTTTTTGTTGGGTTGATCGGGGACACGATTTCTGTAGATATCCAAAAATCACTTACTATCAAATATTGGGGGATTACATTTATACTGGTTGCCTGCAATAGGTTTTTAGTGCGTACCATTCAAAGATTTTACGCAAGAAGAGGTAAAGGTCTTCATAAGACCGTAATTATTGGAACGGGGAATGCAGCAAAAACGGCGTACGACGATCTTATCAGAAATAAGACGCTAGGAATGCAGGTTTTAGGCTTTATTCAAGTTAACGGCAAAATGCCAAGACCGGAAACCGGAATATCAAAAGAAGAAGTAATTGGTCATCTCGACCAGATTAGAACAATTATTGACAGACATCAGATTCAAGATGTTCTTGTAGCACTTGAGCCGGAAAGAAGAGAAGATTTGGTGAGTGTAATTTCAAAAGTAGATTTTCCAGATATTACACTTAAGCTTTTACCCGATTTTTATCAGCTAGTAAGTGGGCTAAATAAAACGAATCAGATATTCGGAATGCCTTTGGTTGAAGTTTCTCCTGAGCCAATGCCGCTTTGGGAGAAAACCGCAAAGAGACTTTTAGATATTTTAGTATCAATAGTTGCACTGGTTTTAACTTCACCGTTTATATTGATTGTATCAATAATTATAAAATTGAATTCAGCAGGACCTATTATATACCAACAAACTCGAGTTGGAAAAAATGGCAAAAACTTTACTATCCTGAAGTTTCGAACAATGCGTATTAATGCAGAAGATGAGACAGGACCGACATGGGCTGTAGAAAATGATCCAAGGGTTACAAGGGTTGGCTATTGGCTAAGAAAACTAAGAATTGATGAAATTCCACAATTTTGGAATGTACTAAAAGGAGATATGAGTTTAGTTGGGCCAAGACCTGAACGCCCACATTTTGTAGAGCAATTTGCAAAACAAATTCCTTTATACACGCGCAGATTAAGAGTAAGACCGGGAATAACTGGTTGGGCACAGGTTAAATGGAAGTATGGAGGTTCACTAGATACTGTTCGGGAAAAGACAAAATACGATCTGTTCTATATAGAAAATATTTCTCTTAAGATGGACGCAAAAATTCTTATCAATACGATAATTACCATTGTAAAAGGAAAAGGGCAATGATGGAAAAAAAAGCGCTGATCATAATCCCAACTTATAATGAAGCCACTAACATTGTAAAGATGCTTGATAGGTTAATGGTTTTAGACTTTCCTTTAGATGTGCTGGTTGTGGATGATGGTTCACCGGATGGGACAGCAGAGAACGTCAAAGCTAAACAAAAAGAATATCCCAATAGAGTTCACTTGATTGAAAGAGAATCAAAACAGGGATTAGGAACAGCTTACGTGAGAGGTTTTGAATTTGCATTAAACGACACGTATGAATACATCTTAGAAATGGATGCTGATTTTTCACATAGACCCGAAGACGCACTAAAGCTGATTCATGCTGTTCATAGCAACGATTGTGATGTTGCTATTGGCTCAAGATATTGCAAAGGCATAAGTATAATTAACTGGCCATTAAGCAGATTGATCTTGTCTTATGCGGCAAACATTTATGCAAGAACAATTACTGGACTACCAATTTTTGACACAACAGCCGGTTTTAAATGTTTGAGAAGAAATGTGATAGAAGCGATTCCTCTTAAGCACATAAAATCCAATGGATATGCTTTTCAGATAGAACTACATTTTCGTGCTTGGAAAGCTGGATTTAAACTAAAAGAAGTTTCAATTGTGTTTAAAGAACGTCAAGAAGGAGTTTCAAAAATGTCAAAAGCCATAGTACGAGAGGCTATCTGGAGAGTTTGGGCATTGAAATTTAGAAGTATCTTCAGAGCACTTTAATGTCATTTAGCCTGACCTTCTTAGTTTGAATGGTTATATTTACAAAGAATTTAAAAGGACACAACATGCAATATCTAGATTTTGAACAACCCATAGCTGATCTTGAAAAAAAGATTGAAGAACTGGAAAGTCTTTCGACTGTAGGAGATGGCATTCTAAAAAAGGAAATAGCCAGCTTAAATAAAAAGGTGGATGAACTTCGTAAATCTATTTTTACAGATTTAACAAGATGGCAAAGAGTACAGTTAGCGCGTCACCCGAATCGCCCTTACACGCTGGATTATATTGATAATTTTGTAGATGATTTCGTAGAATTGCATGGTGATCGATATCACGCTGATGATAAAGCGATTGTAGCCGGTTTGGGTCGAATTGAAGGTGAGTCCGTAATGATAATAGGACATCAAAAAGGAAGAGACACCGCAAGCAGAACTTACAGGAATTTTGGTATGGCAAATCCGGAAGGATATCGCAAAGCATATCGATTGATGAAGCTGGCTGAAAAGTTTAAGATTCCGATTATAACTTTTTTAGATACACCCGGAGCGTTTCCCGGTTTGGAAGCTGAAGAAAGAGGGCAGGCTGAAGCAATTGCAAAGAATTTGAAAATGATGGCGCTACTTAAAGTTCCGGTAATTACAATAGTAATTGGCGAAGGTGCAAGTGGTGGCGCAATTGGTATAGGTATGGGGAACGAGGTTTTTATGATGGAAAATACCTGGTATTCTGTTATTTCACCTGAATCATGTTCATCTATACTTTGGAAAACCTGGGATTACAAGGAACAGGCTGCAGCTGTTTTGAAGTTGACAGCTAAAGATTTAGACGAACTAAAAGTGATTGACGGTGTTATTCCTGAGCCTTTAGGTGGTGCGCATCGCAATCCGGATGAAGCAGCTGAATCAGTTAAAAACCAGATCTTAAAAAGTTTGAAATCACTCAAAAAATTGAGTGCATCAAAACTTGTGGAACAACGCATCGAGAAGTACTCTTCTATTGGTGCTTTTGATGTGGTTAAGTAGTGTCTATTTCATTTCCGGATAAAAAACCGCTTGTTGAATACTCCCATAAACTTAGAAGCCGATACGGTGAAACGGACAAAATGGGATATGTGTACTATGGTAGATATTTGGAATATTTCGAAGTAGCAAGAACCGAGATGATTCGAAGTTTCGGGTTGTCTTACAGAGAGCTGGAGGAAAAAGGTGTGATGCTTCCTGTAATACATTCTGAGCTTGAATATAAAATTCCGGTACATTATGATGTTGAGATGGAGATCAAGGTCAAAGTATTTGATATGCCAAATGTTAGGCTGCAGACTTTTTATGAAGTATTAACCGAAAATTCTGATAAACCACACGTGTTTGGGGAAGTTTCGTTGTGCTTTATGGATGCAAAGACTAGAAGACCATGCAGGGCACCACAAGAGTTTTTGGAAAAGATTGAACAAAACTCCTGATCATGAATAAGGTGCTCCGTTTCGCAAATAGGAGACTTTACTTTCTAGTTCTTACAGGAATGTTCTTTTTAATTATTACAGCTTTAGGACCAGGGGTATTTGGAAATCCCTCAATTCCTTTTTTAAGTTGGCAGTTTGATGTTTTCCATCTGCTTTGCCATCAAGATCCAGAACGTTCTTTCTATATTGGGGGGAGTCAAATGGCAGTTTGCTCAAGATGTATAGGAATATATGGAGCTTTTGTAGTCGGTGTAATTTTAATGCCATTTTGGGTACTAATAAAGAAAGTTAAATTCAGATATTATTTCAGATTCTTAATTGGTACTATTATTTTAAATTTTATAGATGTTTTGGGTAACCTATTTCTAGTTTGGACGAATACGAATGAGTCTCGACTTTTTTTAGGGGCACTATTTGGTTTGAGTTCAGCATTGATACTCTCCAATGAATTTTTCAAAAAACTAAACACAGAGGATTAAAAATGGAAAACGAAGAAATGAAGCCTAGTTATTGGCCTTCGGTAATACAAGCTGCAATTATAGTGGCTGTTGTGACTACCGTAGTTGGTTTAGGGTTAATGTACTATGTTGCAGGTTCAGAACCTTCAATGGGCGTTATGATGATTTCAGGACTTACAATACCAATAACATGCTTGATTGGATTGATAGGAGGTATTCTTGCCACAAGAAGTTATGCAAAAGCTTACGATTTGACTTTCCCAATTGGAACAGGAGCTTTAATAGGTTTATTTACCGGAATAATTGCAGCTGTAGTTGGTGGTATTCTTGGTCAGGTTTGGAACCTTATTGATCCAACTTTACCGGAGCGTTTCGCGGATACAATGATTGGTGCTTTTGAGATGAATGATCAAATTCCTGAATCACAAAAAGATGAGATCATTATGGGAATGGAAGAAAGTTTTGAAAACCAAAACAGTATGGGTGGCATCTTGAAAGCAGTTGCAATAAACGCTGGTGTGCTTGGATTTGTAAATCTTCTTTCTGGTATGATAGGTGCAAAAATCTTCGCTTCAGAAGAAGAATAAATATTTCCGGAAATCAAATAAAACCCTGAAAAGAATAGATGGAGTCTCAGTTATACTCAATCATAAAAATTTGCATCGGGGTTATATTTAGAACTAACAATAAATGGCAACTGAAAATACTGCATTTTCAAATCAACAAACTTTTTACGAACAGAGCATTGAACCTTGGGTAGAGCGTAATGGCTTTTCCCATTGGGCAATGGCTTTAATTTGGGTATTTGTTACAGCTATTGCGTTTCAACTTTTTGGATTAGTACTTCAAGTAATACTAATTTTTAGTACAGCTGATAATTTAACAGATTCAGCCGCAATAATGGACTCGCTCACAGAACGTGCAGATCTATTAATGTTGGCAAATACGATTGCGCAATTCACAATGATTGCTGGTGGAGCTTTAATTGGAGTAAAGCTTCATCGCAAAATTAAGGAGAATAAAGCATTTCTACGATTACAAACCGGAGAAAATTTCGGTGTTCAATTAGGGCTTACTGCCATTCTTTTTGTAGTTGCTTTCCCAATTGTATTGTTTCTTGGATGGGTAAACTCTTTTGTTCCAGTCAGTGATTTCATGAAACAAATGGCCGATCAATCGGCGGAATTGATAGGGAAACTTCTTCAGTCTGAAAATGGAATTTTGCTCGGTTTTATTTTTATAGGTATTACTCCATCCATATGTGAAGAGCTTCTTTTTAGAGGATACATGTTCCGGGCATTCGAAAAGTCTACAAGAATTGTGACAGCCATTGTAGTAACAAGTATTATATTTTCGATGTTTCACTTAGATATAATGGGCTTTTTACCAAGAATGTTTTTGGGGCTTTTATTAGCATATGTTACTTGGACTTCCAACAGTTTATACCCTGCAATGTTAGGGCATTTGATTAATAACGGAGGAATTGTAATAGCATCCGGCCTAAACCCCGAAATTATGGAAAATACTCCCAGCCCTGACTCAGAACTCCCATGGTTATTAATTGGATTAAGTTTTGTAGTTACGCCTGGTGTTTTATATTTAATGAAGAAATATCGATCAGAAACTAATCCTAAAGCTGAACATGTTTAGTGATCCCAAACCAAATGACATTGAAAACTGGGTCTGCGTATTAGAGCGTAGCACAAAGTTAGAAGTAGAAATGGCAAAAAGTTACCTTTCGAGCCTAAAAATTCCTTCAAACATTTTATCCAAGCAAGACTCTTCCTATAGTTTAAGTGTTGGAGATATGTCGTTTGCTTATTTATATGTTCCGGATGAATTTGAAAAAAAAGCTCGCCAAGCTCTTGAAGAGTTAGACCATACGGAAGAAGAAGGAGAAGATTCTTGAATGAACTTCTAAAAAGAGTACTATTTGCCGTTCCTACAGGTATTTTCTTTATCGCCGTTATGTGGTACGAAAGCTGGACTTTTGATCTGATTATTATCACGATAGGATTATTTACCCAATTCGAAATGATCAAACTTTTGAAAAAAGCGGGGACACCTGCTGATTTTATATTTCCGTTGATTATAGGGTTATATGTTATGATTTTTCCCTATCTGCCTTTTGCTTTCGAAATAGGACTTGCGCTTTTTTTGATATTTGTAGCTGTTCAAACATTTAATACTAAAGATGAAGGCTTCAATCATTTGACATCTACTTTTTTTGCAGGTATTTATGCTCCGTTAGGTTTTTTATGTTTGATGCTAATTAGGGGAATGGGTTCAAACGAACAAGGTTTTGCGCTTGCTTTATCTCTTGTATTAATGATTTGGGGCGGAGATGTGTTCGCATATTTCGGAGGTAAAAACTTTGGTAAGAAACCATTAGCTCCTGCAATCAGTCCCAAAAAAACAGTAGAAGGTTTTTTATTCGGATTTTTAGGTTGTGCAGTTGGTCTGGCAATATCCATTTACGCGTTACCTTTTACATCTCCAATAACTATGCTTAACGGATTGCCACTAATCATTCTAATCGGAATATTTGGCCCAATTGGAGATCTCATCGAAAGCAAAATAAAAAGAAAAGCATGTGTTAAAGATTCATCAAACTTACTTCCCGGACACGGTGGCTTTTTTGACCGTTTTGATGCCATGATTCCCACATCATGCGGAATGTACGTATATCTTATCTTGATACAGGAATTAGACTATGTCATACTTTAACGTTCATTGGGAAGTAAAAGAGTTACTTCTTAGAAATGTATTCACTATAGCTCGTGGATCAAAATCATCTGTACGAAACGTATTTCTTGAATTAAGCAAGGATGGTATTCAAGGATATGGCGAGGCAGGACCTAACACTAGGTATAATGAAACTTCTGAAACGGTATTGAATTTTTTCAACCATTTTTCTTTCGAAGAAATTCATCTCATAAATACACCTGAAGAGCTAGAATTATTCATTGAAAGTGAATCTGATAGAGTAGCCACTAGCTTCAGTATTGATATCCCTCAATCAGCAAAAATGGCAATTGAGATGGCTTGGTTAGATTGGTGGGCAAAATCCAAAAATCAACCTTTATGGGAATTATGGGGTGCTGATTCCGCTGTTGGTCCTCTTACTTCATTTACCATTGGTATCGACAAAATTCCTGTTATCCAAAAAAAGATTATGGAAGCGGAGCAATATCCGTTATACAAAATAAAATTGGGCACAGATCAAGATCGAGAGATTATAGAAGGTATTCGTCAGGTTACAAGCAAACCTCTTCGTGTTGATGCAAACGAGGGATGGAAAACAGTAGATCAGGCTAAAAGGGAAATCGAATATTTAGAAAAACAAGGCATAGAACTTGTAGAACAACCGATGCATTCTTCAATGCAGAAAGAATTGAAGGAATTAAAGCAATGGTCTCCATTACCATTAATGGCAGACGAAAGTTTTACGGGAAGTGAAAACCTGAAAGATATAGCTGAACAGTTTCACATCATAAATATAAAGTTGATGAAAATTGGCAGTATGGTGAAAGCTAAACGAACTATTGAAGAAGCTAAGAGTTTGGAGCTAAATGTAATGATCGGTTGTATGATTGAAAGCTCGTTAGCAATAACAGCAGGAGGTGCTTTGGCATTAAATTGTGAGTACGCTGATCTGGATGGAAATTTGCTTATTTCTAATGATCCTTTTTCAGGTTTAAAAGTTTTAGAAGATGGTAGAATTGATGTGGGGAATAAAGTGGGCATTGGTATCTAATAAAACTAACATCAGATGTTAGTTGTTTAGCTTTTATGAAATTACTTTCGGTAAAAGAAACCAAAAGATTATTGTCTATCAGAGCATGAATTTTGGATAGCCCTCATGATATTTTGCATATTTTAAACGAAATTTCTCGGATATAAGTTTGACTTAAAAATTAGTCAGATTAAGGAAAAAATGAATATACTCATTACAGGCGGTACCGGATTTATAGGACAAGAACTCAGAGAGTCTCTTTTGAAGGAAGGACATCATCTCGTAATCATAACAAGAAGTCCTAAGAAATATGAGGATGAGGCAGCTTCAAATCAGCGATTTATAAGTTGGGAAGATAATCTTATTTCAGAAATGGAGAATTGTGATGTTGTAATAAATTTGGCAGGAGAAAGCATTTTTGGTCAGCGTTGGAATGAAGAAGTTAAAAAAAGAATCTATGATAGTAGAATAGAGACCACACGTTTCTTAGTTGACGCAATGGAAAAGGCTGAAAGTAAGCCTTTTGTTTTTATATCGGCATCTGCATCAGGAATTTATGGCAATCGCGGAGATGAAGTTTTGACGGAGGATGCAAGGACGGCAGAAGATTTTTTAGCTGAAGTTTGTAAAGACTGGGAACATGAATCTCAGAGAGCTACAGAATTAGGAGTAAGAGTAGCTAATCCAAGAATAGGAATTGTGTTCGAAGAAGGCGGTGGAGCTTTGGAAAAAATGATCCCTCCATTTAAGTTTTTTGTTGGCGGACCTATCGGAGATGGAAAGCAATATATGAGCTGGATACATCGAACCGATCTTATAAAGGCTTTGATATTTCCAATCGAAAAGGAAGAGTTGAAAGGCGCATATAACGTATGCTCGCCATATCCGGCAACAATGAATGAAGTGTCTGAAACTTTGGGCGATGTAATGAACAGGCCTTCTTTTTTCAGAGTACCAAAATTTGCTCTGGATATCGCTTTTGGCGAGGCTGCACAGCCCATTACAGGAAGTATTAGAATGCAACCTAAGAAATTACAAATTCATGGATTCGAATTCAGGTTTGAAGAACTAGAAGAAGCACTGGCGGATATAACTAACAATTAAGAATGAATCAATTAAGAATTATTCAATTGGACATTGTTAATTGAATAATTCTTAATTGGATTTCAAAATTGTCCAGCAACGCAATCCTTCTCTGGTTTGAGCAATTAATTCTTTTTGTCCATCTCCATTCAGGTCTGTAATAATCGGATACTTCATGCCTGACGTAGGTAAGTCATAAAAACGATCTCCGGTTAATACATTCCATGCAAACAATCGTCCAAATTCTGCTAAAGCTAACAAGTTTTCATTTTTATCTGAATCAATATCATTTAAAGTAGGGCTGAATGTTGTTGAAGAAGGTTGGCCTAAACTTTCTGTAAGTCTAAGTTGGCCTAATAAATTAAATCCAAAAATCGAACCATTTCTACTTTGAGTTAGCAAAAGATCTTCACGATAAAATTCAGTTTCATTTTTCAGCAATACATTTTCAGCCTCTGACGCAGAGAGCAACTCGTTATTAGTTACATAAAGCGATTTAATAGAAATAGAATCCATACGTACAAAAGTACCTAATGAATCGTCAAAACTCGGGTTTTTACCAATTGAATAGAAATTCCCATCCGAACCTGCTCCATAAACGGAACTTTCATATACAAGCGGTGATCCATTGAAGCCTGCATTAATGAACTGAGGATAACCAGGGCGTATTGCACCATTTCGTAACCAGCTATGAAGAATGTTTTGAGAAAAAGCCCAAATTGACCATGTGCCATCAACTTGAGCAAAAATAGGTTTGGATGTAACAGCTGTATTTACATTTCTGGGCCAGCCTGATACGTTTTCTCCCCTCCCATCGATTATATGAAGCAATCGATCTTCAGTAGCAGCGATAACCTCGGGAATCCCATTTCTTCTCACGTCAGTAACAACAATGGGAGCGGTAATTTGTTGGTTTAACTCGATTGGAAATTTAGGGAGTAAGGTCCCATTTTGATTCCAGGCAAATATCTTAGTTCCGGCACCCAGCATAATGATTGGTTGATTATTTCCATACCAATCATATAGAACAGGACTGCCAACAGGAATACTTCCGCCGGTTGAAGCTTGCATAACAATAGTGCCATCTGCCGCTACAGCAGAAATGCTGCCATCTTCTGTAGCATAAATAATCTCTTTGCTACTGCTTCCTATTATGTCTCCCAGAATAGGAGCTCCTGTTAAATCACTATTTGATAGAGAAGTTACCCAGAGCTCCTGATAAGGTTGGGTTGAACCTTCTTTATTTTTTGTTTTCAGAGAGAAATCAATGGATGATTGGTTTAATCTCTTTAATGTGATATGAGCAATATCAAATTGATTTAATAATCCCGAGGCTGAATTTTTTGGGATCAGGAAAGGCTCAATGAATTTTTGAAATTCACTCGACGCTACCCAAACAAAACCGCTAATTTCAATCGGAAGATCCTTGCGGATATTCGAGTAATCATTGTTGTAATACATAACTCTTCGTCTAGCTCTGTCAGATTCTACACTTTCAGACAAGCCGCGACGATTTGATATAACGGCTACATCTCTGGAAATAGAAATGTAGAAGTCACGAAAAGTACTTAATTCAGATCCGATCAGCTGAGATAAAACAGTGCTGCTAACAAAATAAGAATTCCCAGTTTTTGAAATATAACCTTCGTCAGAAAGGGAATTAATTTTATTGAGAAATTCTCTGGTGCTTTTAAGTTTCCTCATGAATAAATATTCACCGGATGAAGATAAGCCAGATTCGGAGAACGCTTCAAAAGCAAAAGAAGCATCTAAAGAAGCAGCAATTTCAGAATAAATAGATCCCGAATTGAGTAGCAAAGAATCTAAGGGAGTTAACCTACCCTGCGGTTTTTTAGGTGTAGAATTTGGAGCTAATCTGAATAATGCAAAAGCGGCAGCATTACTTGCTATGTATCTGTCTAAAGATATTGTAGCGTTTTTCGAGGATATAGCTTCGACTAAAACAGATCGGGATGTGTCTGACAGCGAAATTTTTCCTCCCAATTCTATGGTCGAATTCAGAGAGTCTCCCTGATTATTAAAAAGTAAAGAAGCCGATTTTGTTCCGTTAAAACTATGCACTACAGAAGGGCGGTAAGTAACATTTGAAAACTGCTCTGCCCAACTATCTAGTTGGGGTGTGTTCATAACTAATTGTCCGGGAGAAGGATCAGTGGGAATTTTCATCGACGGTGAAATCCCAATATAAGATCGTATTGAAGATTCAATGGCGATACTAGAAGATGAAAAGAGTAACCATCCATGAATTTGTGCAGCATAAAAAGTGATGCCGCTTTCCATCTCTATTTTATGTATAGTATTTCCATTAAGGGTATAATAGTTTTGGGTAAGTGATTTATAGAACTTAGTAACCCAATCCTCAATAGGAGTGGAAGAACTAGTAATCCATAGCAGCTCAGATTCTGTAGATGTGGAAGGATATATCGCAATTCCCTTTAACGAAATTTTGGAGAGCAATTGTTCATCAAAACCTGAAATCTGTTGAATTGAATTCGCAGTAACATCGTCTAAGATAGCAGCGTATTTTGTTGCCGATAAATTGCTAATATTAACATTTTTTTTTGGGATAATAAGAAAGCTAGATTGGGAAGGAACTAAAGCAGTCCAAGGTTGTTCGTTCATTGAAGAACAAGACCAAAAAAGTGAAACGAAAAAAAATGTAATTAGTAAGGGAAGTATCCGTTGCATAAATGGATTTAAACCATCTTTTTTTGAATATTGATTTTATAGTGGCTAAGTCATTTTTACACAAAAAGTTCCAGCCTGATCGAACGAAAAGTAACATTTTTTTAAGCTAAATGAGTTTTCTAAATCCTATTTTTTTATTTGCGCTTGCAGCAGTTGGATTGCCTTTGGTTATTCACCTGTTAAACTTGCGAAAACCAAAGCGTGTTAGGTTTTCAACTGTAGCGTTTTTTAAGGAACTTCAGAAAACAACTATTCGTAAAATAAAGCTTAAGAAATGGCTTTTATTAACGCTTCGGTTGCTAGCTATTGCATGTCTTGCAATGGTATTAGCGAGACCTTTTTTGCCACCTGTACTTAGTTCAGGAGCAACCCAAAATCAGCCTGCAGTGTATGCAATTTTACTCGATAACAGCATAAGTATGAGCAGAATTGGGTCTAAAGGCCCTTTACTTAATCAGGCAAAAGAATTGGTTAATAAAATTGTTGAATCATCAGATGAGGAAGATAGATTTATCATCCAAACTACAAATGGCGTGTCTATAAATTCATCGATCTCCACAAAAAGTCAGATAGAACGAAGACTCGAACAAATTGATATTTCAAAAGGTGGAGCGTTTCTTTCTGAGCGAATAAATTTTTTAGCAAGCTCATTATCAGAATCTCCATTCCAGAATAAAAAAATGTATCTGATAGACGATCAAAATTCTGAATTAAGATCGGCTCTGAACTCAGAATTCGATGATATATTGAATCGCTTTTCGATTACTATGCTGAATGTTGAAGATGTAGAAGTACAGAACACTTTTATATCTGATATAACAACATCCTCTGCGATGGTTGGAAAAGGAATTCCTTTTTCGATAGATGTGCGTGTACAAAATGCTTCTGAGGTAATTGCCGCAAATCAATTTTTAACGCTTTCGATTGATGGAGCTACGGTCGGGCAATATTCTGTATCACTGAATGAGGGTGAAGCTCAAAGCTTTTCATTTGAAATCAATCCCGATAAAAGTGGATTAATTACAGGTTTTGCAAGCATTGAAGGGGATGGATTTATCATGGATAATGAGTACTATTTTTCTATTCAAGTGCCAACTACAAGAAATATTCTTTGGGTACAGAAAGAGCAAATAAACTTGAGCGAAATATCTTATACAGCTGCAATTTTAGATGCACAAGGTGATGAGAATAGTCAAATAAAGTACTCGAAGATAACTCCAAATGATCTTTCCAAAGTAGATATTTCCTCCTATGATGCCTTGATTCTGGAAGAACTTGATGAAGTGCCGGAGTTTTTGTTTTCAGCTGTTCAAAATTTCGTGCAAGAAGGAAAAGGATTGATATTTTTCCCTTCAGAGACTGCCAATATTCAAAACTATAATAAATTTCTAAGCCTATTTAACGCTGGACGTTTTGTAGGGATAAAAGGAGAGTATTCATCATTTAAGTCAATTGCTAAGGCAGATAATTTGCTCGAAGATCATCCGGTATTTAGTGGATTATTTAATAAGAAGTCGGATGAAGAGATTAATTTCGAGGAGCCGGATATCTACTACTATCTTAAACTTCGAACAAATAGTTCGGGCTTGGGGTTAAATATTATAGAGATGAACAACGGTGATCCATTACTTAGAGAAAAAAAGTATGGAGAAGGCCGTTTACTTATTTACAGCATTGGTAATGACCCTTCTTGGTCAAATTTTCCGGTAAAAGCATTATATGCTCCATCTTATTATAGAAGTGTTTTATATGCAAGTTCATTGGAAGATGGCGGTTTTAGTAATCAAATACTTGGAAAGCCATTTGAATGGAGAGGTAATGCAGATCCCGATAAAACACAGCTGGTTTATGATGAAGAAACTATTCAGATAAATCCACAAAAATTAGGCGGAAGAATTTCTCTAAGTTATACTGGATATGAGTGGGAACCGGGTTGGGTTACGATTACCGATGGTGAGAACCTATATAAAAGTGCTTTAAATTTGGAACAAAGTGAATCAACCTTCAATCTTAAAAAAGAAATTGATAGTGATACTATCGATGGTATCAATATAGTTGATGCAGGTGCGTTAACTGCAGAGGAGGTTGCTAATGAAATTAAGACGAGCGGTTTTGGTAGAGAAATTTGGCAGTGGTTTATGATGGCAGGATTTTTGTTATTGATAACGGAGTCGTTAGTATCAATTTTTTATAAAGCAGAAACGGTAAAATAGTTGAAGGAAATACTTTCCATATTTTTTCAAGGTGTGATCGTTTTATTTACGATAGCATCAACACTTATGGCAGGATATTCAGTGATGAATAAATTCCGGCTCAGAAAAGTGCGTTTAAGCTGGCGAGCAGGTAAAATGGGCGGGTATCCATTGTTTGCTACAGTTTTTCTGGTATTGATTGGTGTGTTATCTGTTACAACCTTCATTATCGAAGATATATCGCGTTACCCAACTTTTATCTGCTATTTTTGGATTGGAAGTATGTGGTTTATTGCAAGCTATCTGGCATCAAAGCATTATATAACTGACTATGGAATTGTAAAGAATATTAACGAACCATCTCAAACTATTCCGTGGTTTCAAATATTAGATCAGGTGGAAAAAGAAGAAAGAGGAGGGGTTGAGTATTCATTTTCATATTCAGAACTGGATAAAAGTTTAACGGAAGGCTTTAAGCAATTAAAAATTTATGTACCGGATGGTAAGAGAAAGAGATTCGAAAAAATCGTATCTTTAAAACTGAAAAACCGATTCGAAGGGCAAGAATTGCCCGATATTGACTTAAAAAGTTTACAAAACGATTAAAGAGAAAAACACAGAATATTGTTAGACGACGTTAAAAATTCTGACATAGAAAAAGAACGAGTGATGTTGGTGGGGCTGTATGGTCCTGATACAACAAAATTCCAAGCAGAGGAATACCTCGAAGAATTAGCTCTTCTTGCAGATACCGCAGGAGGTATAACTGTAGAAAAAGTACTTCAGAATAAAACAAACCCAGATATTACTACATTTGTTGGTAAAGGGAAGCTTCAAGAGCTAAAGAGGCTTAAAGGGGAGTTGAAGATTGATACAATCATTTTTGATGATGATTTGACACCAACTCAAGTTCGAAATATTGAAAGTGGAACAGATGCAAAAATTCTAGATAGAAGTGCATTAATTCTTGATATATTTGCAGGAAGAGCAAAAACTGCGGCAGCTAAAACTCAAGTTGAACTCGCACAACTTCAATACTTGCTTCCAAGACTGACAAGATATTGGACTCACCTTTCTCGTCAAAAAGGTGGAATCGGAACAAAAGGTCCGGGTGAAACTCAGATTGAGACTGACAGAAGAATAATTGGACAACGTATTGCAACACTAAAGGATAAGTTGACCAAGCTTGATAAACAGCGAACAACGCAACGCAAAGGAAGGCAAGGAATGCAGCGAGTTTCTTTGGTTGGTTATACAAATGCGGGAAAATCCACATTGATGAATGCGTTAACAGAAACAAATGTACTTGCTGAGAACAGACTATTCGCTACTCTTGATTCTACCGTGCGACGTCACGAATTGGAAAATCACACAATTTTATTATCAGATACAGTAGGTTTTATCAGAAAGCTTCCACATAATTTAGTAGAGAGTTTTAAATCTACGTTAGATGAAGTAAGAGAAGCAGATGTACTGTTGCATGTAATTGATGGCTCGTCTAAAATGGCACATGAGTATAAAGAAGTTGTTGATACCACTTTGGAAGAATTAAATGCTACCAATACCAGAACAATTTTAGTACTTAATAAAGTGGATATGATGGATGCAGATCAAATAAGAGAAATGAGAACTGATTATCCGGATGCAATTTTCGTTTCTGCTGAACAAAGTATCGGCTTGGATGAGCTGGAAGCTAAAATAGAGCAAATGATCGAAAGTGAGTATGAAGATCATACACTTCAAATTCCTATGAGTAAATATAAAGCAGTGGCTTTTATTCATGAGAATGCAAATGTAGATAAAGAAATTTATGAAGGAAGTGACGTAGAGCTTACTTTCAGTATGGCGGAAAAAGATTTTGAGCAACTTTCACACTTGTTGAATACTATAGGCTCTAACGGAGAAGTTGTATAATCATGTTAGTAAATGAGATCTTAAATACAGAAATAGCACCACTCAGAGTCACCGATCCGGTTTCATTGGCACTAGCTAAACTAGATCTGTTGCATATTAACAAATTCATTGTGGTTGATGAGGAGAACAAAGTTCTGGGCATGATCACTATCGAGACTCTGGCTGAAGTAGTTAACGAAAATGTTTTATTGGCAGAGCTTCCACTTGAAGACGTGATTTCGGTGCCAAAGTCGCAACATCTTTTTGAAACAACACGACAAATGTTTGCTCACGAATTATTCGTACTGCCCGTTGCAGATGGTGAAAATAATTTTTTGGGATTAGTTCGGAAAAGAGAAGTCTTAAATGCTTTAGGTGAGATATTTAATTTATCATCTTATGGATCTGTAATTACTATTGAATTAGCCCAAATAGATTATACTTTATCTGATATCGTACGAATCATAGAAACAGAAAACGCCAAGATCTTGGGAGTAGCAGTTCAACAACCAAATGATGAGTTAGATTCTATCAGAGTATCGGTAAAATTAAATCTGGAAGATTCCTCGGTAGTTAGTGCAGCTTTGAGAAGGTTTGGGTACGTAATTGTATCGGAAGAAAGAAGTGAAAACATGGAAAATAATTTTTCTGACCGAGCAGACGAACTTATTCGCTATCTTGACATATAAAGAATAAACACAAAATTATATTATTGCGATAAATGCGCCTTTCGGTACTTAGCAGCTTACTTTTTCTTTTTACATCAATCTCAATCCCGCTCTCAGCGCAACAGATTCAAGTCCCATCTTCAAAGGATTTTCAGCAAGGTGTTGAACTGTTTGAGAAAGGTTTTTTTGAAGAATCCATTGTAAAATTCGCAGAATTCAAAAATTCTAGCTCTACTTCTGAAGTAATATTATTTGCTGATTACTACATTGCAAGAGCAAACACCGCTATTGATTCGACTTCTATCGAATATTTCTACCAAAGCTTTATACAAAAACATCCAAAGCATAATTTATCCAAGAAATTATTTAAAGATCTTGGCCATCGTTTTTCTGATAAAGGAGAATATGATACTGCTATAAAATATTATCAAAACTCTTTAAAGACATATAACACCAGTGCAACTGCTGCTGAAACTGAATATTGGGTGGCTGAAGCAGCCGCACAGAAAAATGACAATAAAGAGGCAAGAAAATATTTTTTGGACTTGGCAGATTCTTATCCAAAAAGTGAATGGGCATCTAAGGCATTATACGCTCGAGGGCGTCTATTTTTGTCTGATGATAAATACGATTCTTCGTCAATAGCTTTTGAACTATTGAAAGAGCGTTACCCGAATGATCCTGTAACCAGAAGAGTAGGAACGGCACTTGGAGAGTCTTATTACCAGCAAGGGCGGTATAAAGAATCGATAGAAGCTCTGAAAGCAGCGATGCTCTATTTGGATGATGATTCCAAAGAAAAGGCCACGTTTCTAATTGCTGAGAGTTACAATTTTTTAGAGAATTTTAAGGAATCATCTAAAGCCTATTTGCAATATCTGAATCTTACAAAAGGAACTGATAAAGAACGTAGTGCTCACTATGGATTAGGTTGGTTGTATCACAAACAGAATATTTACCATTGGGCAGCGGATTCTTTTGAGAAGGCTGCAAAAGGAGATGATGAGCTAGCAAGAAAAGCTCTTTACTATGAGGCAATAAATCAAAAACTAGGAGGGCAATACGAAAATTCCTTAAATACATTTGCAGAGTTCGGTAAAAAATATAAAACTGGTTTATGGGTGGAGCAAGCTTTTTATGAATGGGCTGTTTCTTCATTTGAATCGGGGCAATATGGCGATGCTACAGAAACACTGTTAACATTAATCAGAAACGAAAAAAATTTACAGGATCCCGGTAAAGTTTATACTCTTTTGGGTGAATCTTATTTTGCAAATAATGAATTTACAAGAGCTACAAGAGCTTTCGAAGAAGCAGAGAAAATTGCAAACATCGACCCCTCTTTAAGAAGACAAGCGCGTTTTCAAAAAGCATGGATTTTATACAGAAATCAAGCGTATGAACAGGCACAACCAATTTTTGAATCTGTTTATGCAGAAACTCCAACTTCGGATATTGGAGCAGAAGCTTTGTTTTGGAGTGCTGATAGTTATTACAAACTTCGACAATATGGAGATGCTGCACAAAGATTTTCCATTTTTATAAGAAACTATCCTGACGACGAATTAATTGGAGCTGCTAGATATTCATTAGGATGGAGTTACTTCGTGACAGGTGAATACGATAAAGCAGTAGCTCCTCTTGAAGAATTTCTTAATGATTATAATCCACCACCAATTGCTCTTTTCCCATACGATACTGATACGCGATTAAGAATTGGTGATGCTTATTATGCGCAAGGCAAATACCGAGAGGCTATTAATTTTTATAATAAAGCAATTGGAGCTGACCCGGGTGGAGATTATGCTATGTTTCAAGTAGGAAATAGCTACTATCGCTCCGGACGTACATTTGAAGCAGTAACCACGTTTAGGAAAGTACTAAGGATTTATCCATTTAGTAGATTGAAGGAGCAAGCTCAGTATAACATTGCATACATATACTTGAATTCGGACAATTACTCTCAGGCAATTGAAGAGTTCCAAACAGTAATCAGTAAATACCCTGGTACAGAATGGGCAGCGCGTTCGCAGTACAACATTGGAGATTCCTATTATAATGCCGGAGAATATGAGCGAGCGATTGAGGCGTATAAGAATGTTTTGGATAATTATCCACGAAGTAGCTACATCATTGATGCAGTAAATGGAATCCAATACTCTCAACTTTCTTCTGCAGGTATTGATAGTAGTTCTGCGGTATTAGAAGATTTTCTTAGCAACAACCCAAGTAGTGGTACAGCAGACAGGTTGAGATATAGACAAGCTGAGACTGTGTACCAAACCGGAGATTATGAAGGAGCGATCAAAGAATTTCGTCAATATCTAAGAATTACGAATTCCGATAATTTAACTCCTGAAGCGTATGCAAATTTAGGAGATTCATACCGACAAACCGATCAAATGGATAAAGCTATCAATGCTTATCAAACCATTGTAGATGAATTTCCGAATGATGACCAAACTCCATCAGCACTCATAATACTTGGTAATCTTTATTTTGAGAAAAAGCAATTTGATACTTCACACGAGTATTTTGAATTATTGTTGGAGAAAGGATCTCGATTTAAGCAAGAAGCTTTTGTAGGAATGGGATCTGCAAGTTTAGCGGCAGGTAACACAGGGTTGGCAAAAAAAGAATACGAAGAAGCATTAAAAGTGAATCAAGATAATCCCACTGCAAATGTAGGGCTTGGAAAAGTTGCGGCTCAAGAAGAACGTTATGAAGACGCTAAAGCATTGTTACTTCCTGTTGCTGATGAAAGCACAACAATAAGTGGTGCAGAGGCACAATATTATTTAGGTAAGATCGAACAGGATCAAAATAATTTTGAGGTTGCAATCGAAAGTTATTCTAAAGTGAGGGTGCTATTTGAAGCATTTGAAATTTGGGTGTCAAAAGCCTTATATAACACAGCTGAATGCCATATTAGATTGGGCAATCGAGGTGAAGCGATGAGCATATTGAACGGAATTATCGAAAGTTACCCTGATACAGAAGGTGCTAATCAAGCTCAGGCTTTGTTAGATTCTACAGAGCAATAACTTTTTTGATAATAGCGCACTGAAGACCTTTCTTGTTTACTTGATAAAGAATCATGTTACATAAAATTTATAATCTAATTAACCAGTAAAGGATTAATCCGCAACAATTATGTTTAAAATTTTGAAAGCATAATGAAGCTCCTTCAATATTTTATTACCAAATTCTCTACTTTTAAATACATTCAAATACAATCATTCATCGAATAAATGATTCAAAAAGTAATACCTGCTGTTTCACTAAAAGGAACACTTTCTCCACCCCCTGATAAATCAATCTCTCAAAGAGCCGCTATCTTCTCATTATTACATGAAGGGAATTCGGTGATCAAAAATTACTCTCCGGCTCAAGATCCACAAAGTGCTTTAGATTGTGTAGAAGCTTTAGGTGCTGAAATTATTCGAAACTCAAATTCAGTTTCAATAAAAGGTGTGGGAAGATCTGGAATTACTGCCCCTGAAGATGATTTAGATTGTGGCAACTCGGGAACTGCAATGCGATTACTCGCCGGAGTAATTGCAGGGTCAGGTAAACAAGTTAGAATGTGTGGTGACTCTTCACTTACATCACGAACGATGTCCAGAATTATTGAGCCGCTTGAAGAAATGGGAGCTTATATTTTAGCCAGAAACAGTGCTTACGCTCCTCTAATGATTTCCAGAGATGAGAAACTGAAACCAATGGACTTTGAACTTCCAATTCCAAGTGCACAGCTAAAGTCGTGTGTTTTATTAGCCGGATTATATGGAGATTCTCCAACTCGAGTAATTGAAACTATTCCAAGTAGAGATCACACTGAACGTATACTGCAATTAAAAGTTGAAGATGTAGATGGGAAAAAGATAATTTCTTCTTCTTTGGAAGATGAAATTCCGAATCAAAGTTATACCGTGCCGGGCGACTTCTCAGCTGCAGCTTTTTGGTTAGTGGCGGGATGTATCATTCCAAATTCTGAAATTCGACTTGAAAATACCGGTTTGAACCCTACAAGAAATGCATTGCTTGGGATCCTTCAAGAAATGGGAGCAGACATAACCATTGAGAATGAACGAATGGAAGGCGCTGAACCTGTTGGCGATATTATTGTTAGAGCGTCAGCTTTAAAGGCTATAAATATTCCAAGAAATAAAATTCCCAATTGTATTGACGAACTTCCGATTTTGGCTGTGGCGATGACATTCGCGGAAGGAATTTCAGTTATTTCAGGAGCTGAAGAACTTCGTCATAAAGAAACAGACCGTATTATGGCAATGGCTGATATGCTTAATAAGGCAGGAGTAAAATTTGATGAGTATGAAGATGGATTTGAAATTTACGGAGATCCTAACCACATTTTCGGGTGCGCAGATTTTAATAGTTATGATGATCACAGAATTGCAATGGCTTCAGCTGTTTTATCCTTAAAAGGTAAATTTGTATCTCAAATAAAAGATGCCGAATGTGCATCGGTTTCCTATCCTGGGTTTTGGGAGGATTTGAGTGCTATTAGTAAATAGTTGATTACTATTTATTCATGCGATTTATAAAGACTATGGATAGCAATTTTTATGTAGCGATATTGGTGAGTATATCTTCCATTTTGAGGATAATTTATCATTTTAGGCTCAAAAATGAATCTCCGGAAGATATAAACAATATTCAGAAGTTTGTCTTCTATGCTTCGATTATATTATGCGTTGTGGGGTTTGTGATGATTGTAAAAGAACTTTTAGAGTTATAGAATCAAATCGTTTTAAATTCTCCCTTCAAAGGGAAAAGATTGTCAAAACAGCTCTTCGGACATACTCCATCTGCCACTTTTGTTATCTGCCTGACTTCCCGTCAATCTTGCTCTGACAGCTTTTCCATAGCAAAAAATACATCTGAAAAAATTTCATTCCTTGTTTGTCGCACTGACAGACAGTTTTTAAAAATACCAATTGGCATTCCTCTTGTAACTATCCCAGTGAACTTGATAAACAAATAATAAAAAACAAGAGGTCAAAAAGTTATGGCACTAATAAAATATTCAAGACCAAGTACCGATCTATTTTCAAGAAGATTCAATGACATTGTTGACGAAATGTTCAACACAGAAAAAGGAATGAACTACCGTCAAGATAGTTTTATGCCGAATGTTGATATTGCTGAAAGCGAAACACAATTTGAAATTTCAGCGGAACTTCCAGGTTTAAAGAAAGATGCAATTAGCATTGATCTTGAAAACGGACGTTTAACAATTTGCGGTGAGCGTAAATTTGAGAATGAGGAAGATGGTAAGAATTATCATCGCGTAGAAAGTTCGTATGGTACATTCACTCGTTCATTTTATCTGCCTGATAGTATCAATGAAGAAACTATCAACGCAACATATACTGATGGTGTGCTAAATATCACTATCCAAAAACAAGAAGAGAAAATTAAGAGACAAATTGAGATAAAATAATCTCAACCCGTAGTTAATAGTTAGTTGATGCTCAGGTTGTTTGATCGCAGCCTGAGCTTTTGCGTTACAAGATGTAAACCATATACAATTTGTAGAGTGCACATCGTTGTAGCAACGGTTGATAACACAAACTATAAATTTAAGAGAACTATGAACACTTCTGTAAGAAATATATTTGGCATAGCCACTGCGGTAATTCTTTTGCTGGGTATGAATGCATGGACAGGGAATGATACAAACCGAAGCTTGCCTGATTATGCCACAAATAATGACATCACAAAAGCTGAAAATAGACCCGTTAGTTCACTACTGGATTTAAATAACGCAATAGTTGATATAGCGGAAAAAACAAATCCTGCGGTTGTGATGATAACGACAGAAAAAGTGCAACAACAGCGTGTAATGAGAAATCCATTTTCTCAGTTTTTCGGAAATCCAAATCAACAAGACCCAGAAACACGAGAATATACTCAAAGAGGATTGGGTTCGGGAGTAATCGTTTCTGAAGATGGATACATTTTGACGAATAACCATGTCATTGAAAATGTTGATGAAATTAAGATTCAGTTATTCAACGGTGATGAAGTTGAAGCGGAGTTAATTGGAGCAGATCCTGCTACGGATATTGCGGTTGTAAAAGTAGATATGAAAGATTTGCCAGCGGTTAAAATGGGCAACAGTGAATCTCTTAAAGTAGGAGCTTTTGTTCTTGCTATTGGAAGTCCATTAAGTCAAAATTTAGCTCATACTGTATCTTTCGGAATTGTAAGTGCAAGAGGCAGAAGTATCGGTTTAATCAGAGATTCTAATGGATATCAAGGATTTGAAGATTTCATCCAGACTGATGCGGCAATTAACCCTGGTAATTCTGGTGGAGCCATGATTGATATGAATGGTGAATTGGTAGGAATTAATTCAGCCATAGCATCTCGCTCAGGAGGAAACGACGGGATTGGTTTCGCCATTCCAATCAACCTTGCTAAAAGAATTATGGATGATTTGATTGATGACGGAGAAGTTTCTCGCGGTTATTTAGGAATGTATTTTGGTGGTGAAGTTGACCGAACAATGGCAAAAGCATTGGGCTTAAAAAACGCACGAGGGATTATCGTTGCCAGGGTGGAAGAAGGCGGCCCTTCTGAGAAAGCCGGACTTCAAGAACAAGATGTAATTGTTGCTATTGATGAAGAGCAAGTTGTTGATTGGAATATGTTCAGATCTAAGATTGCATCTATGAAACCTAATGATGTAGTGAAATTAGATATTATCAGAGATGGAAAGGAGCAAACTCTTTCAGTTACTCTTGGTGAAAGAAACATTGATGAAACTACATCAGTTCGACCAGAACAAGAAGAAACAATGGAAGAAAAACTTGGGTTTACAGTAACTGAATTAGATAATAATATCAGACGTCAACTAGAGTTAGATAACTCAAACGAAGGTGTTGTTGTTAATCAAATCAAAGAATCCAGTAATGCTTATGAACGAGGATTACGTCGTGGAGATGTGATTACTACAGTAAAAAATACGAAAGTAGATACAAGTTCAGAGTTTTATGATGAACTCGAGAGATTACAGAAAAAAGGTGATGATGTAGTGCTCCTAAAAATAATTCGACAAAATGGGAACCAATTCATTGCTTTCGAGTTAGACTAATATCCTATTTATTGTACCCCGAAAAACCAAAGCCATTTCTTTGATCGGAAATGGCTTTTTTATTGGGTTTCAATATAAGTTGCGGTTGAAATAATAACTTATACCTGCATTTACAGACCATTGGAATCTTCGATCAGTAATTGTGACATCTGAAAACTCTCTATTAACTCCGTTATATGCTAAAGAAACTCCGGCGTTAATAGCCATTTTATTTTCGATAAAATAAAACAGGTTTGTTCTTAATACAGATGAAAGAACCCCGAATTTATCTTCAGTATTTTGTTTGAGTTTTCTGGTTGAATATCGGGTTTGAAGATTGGTATCAAGAGTAAAACGATCGGCAAAAATCCAAAGCCATTCTGCAATGATATCAGTTTGGTTCGTCCATTCTTCGGTGTCTGATTCTTCAAGAGGAAGCATGAGGCGATTATAACCTCTTATGCTTAATTGATTATAGAGATCGATATTTCTGAACCAATCAATATTAAAGTTCAAACTTGCTTGACGATTGAGGGTGAAAATTCTGGTTTCAGTATTGTTTAGTTTGTCATCTTGTTTTGTGAGACGATTTGCGTAAATGTAATCCACACTAAATGCTGCTTCATATCCTTCAAATCTGCTACCAAGATTTTCATCGAACACATCATTCAAATAGAACATATCGAAGGCACCAATCTGGTCTAGCTTACCATTTAATCCGTTATTTATATCGTCCCAAAAATACTTTTGAAAACGATCAGTTGTTCTTCGATAACCTTGAATCCTTGTAAATGTATCAGCAGTGTTTTGGATTTCATCCCCTGAAAAAGAATTACTTCCCAGTGCTTTATATCGTTCATTAAAACGAATAGCTCGGATTATTGGAGTTACATTACGAATTCTTCCAAAACCAATTCCAAGTGTGGGGGTAAAGTTGAGCGATCTTCCAATAGAAGTTTCCTCATTAACAACAATACCGTCAATCTCAGACTCACCATTATCCCTTCTGTAACGTATATCCGCGAAAAGATTGGTTATAAAAAACACATTTTCTGAAGTATAATAATTATGTGCTAATGAAACTCGGGATTGTATGGATTGTCCGTTGAAATTCCCTTCAGATTCATTTGTATTAGAACCGGATATATCATCTTGTTTCGATTTAGAAAAATTGGTAGAAATACCGGATAGCACATCTAAAGAAAAAGTTCGTAATTCACTTTCTCGATATAATTCATACCGAGGAGAAAACCCTACATTCGTATTAAAATTAGCTTGTTCTGTCTCTGCACGATTAAGAGGACTGTCACTTTCCTGAGCAATGAATGAATATGTCCCATTGGAATTAAATCCAGCTGAGCTTATATAAAAATTACTATACCCCCAATCAGGCAAGCGGTAGTCGATTAAATATTGAAAATCTGTTGAATCAGAATAGCCATTACTTTCTTGAGCTTTAAGTGGAATTGATGAGATAAGAAATAATAAAGGGAGTAATAGTAGCAAATTTCTCATTCGAAGTATAATCTTATTCATAATTTATGGTTGAAATATGATTCTAATTACGCTAAGAATTAATAGCATATATATGTTACAGAAGTAAATCGATTTTAAAATAGAGAACGAGTTTTCTAGAATGTAGTCTTTAGAATATTCACAAATAATCTAGATGTTTCTAGGTTTTAGTGGACTGTAATCAATTATTTGTTGGGATAATTTTCCGATGAGGTTTAAATAGACCTGACGTGTTATTCTTCCATTAAAATTAACACGTGCTTCGATATTTCCCCATCCGGCTACGGTGCCTTTTTCGTTATCCCATAAACCGTATTTAGTTCGTAAAAAGAGATAATTTTTATCCCCGGCACTACTTTGCATATCTAAAGACCCTGAAACTCTGAAATCTTTAAAACCAATAAAATACTCTTGAAGAAATAATGTAAAATCAGGTGAAACGCCATTAAAATTCATCTGTACTCCTTGTTTAGGCATCATCAAAGAAAGAGAGTCTTTAGATGAAGTAGAAAGATTTTCGGTTTCGAACTCAGAACTGGTAAGTTCATAGCTGTCGTCAATACTGAGAATCTTAGCCGTTGTATAATCCTGAAAAACTAAGCCAAATAGGTTGTTAAAGTTTCGTTTATCCTGCTCGCTCATTGTTTTATACTCAATATCAGTTGGCTCAATTTCAAAATGATCATCCAATGGTACAATCAGTAGAGAAATTCTTGGGGATTTCTCCGAGTATTCGGGTAAAAGAAATTGGTTTTTAGAAGAGGAGCAGGACAAAAATGCAGCGGTCACAAAAACGCAAATAAAGGTGTTCTTCATGGCTTGGTTTTAATTCGAAAGAAATAAAATAAACCTTTCGAGAGCATGAAAATGTTAAATTCTATATCTGAGCCTTCAATGTAATTCCGACAGCTTAATCTTTTGGCACGGTTTTGGATTTATAAATTTTGAAATAACTTAAGAGGACAAAGAATTATGAATTTGAATAAATACACGTTAAAAGCTCAAGAGACTATTCAGAAAGCATTGGAGCTGGCTCAGTCTGGGAATAATCAAGCACTGGAGCCGGCTCATATTTTAAAAGCATTTTTGATCGATGGAGAAAATGTAGTTGTTAATCTATTGAACAAATTAGGGGCAAATCTAAGAGCAGTGGAAGAAGTTGTGGATGCAGAACTAAGCAGACTTCCTAAAGTTCAGGGCTCATCAGTATCGGGGCAATATCTGTCAACTACATCTAAAGAAGCATTTGATAAAGCTCAGAAAGAGGCGACTGCTTTAGGAGATGAATATATAAGCTCGGAACATATCTTGATTGGGTTTGCTGAGACTAGAGGACCGATTGCATCCCTTCTTAAAGATCAGGGAGTAACTAAAGAAAATATTTTAAAAGTATTGACTGATGTTCGGGGTAACCAAACTGTGGACGACCCAAATGCAGAAAGCAGATACGGCGCTTTAAAAAAATACGCTCGTGATCTGAATGAGCTTGCAGAGAAAAATAAACTAGACCCTGTTATTGGTCGCGATCAGGAAATTCGTCGTGTTATGCAGATTTTAACTCGTCGTACAAAAAATAATCCGGTATTGATTGGCGAACCTGGTGTTGGTAAAACAGCGATTGCTGAAGGAATGGCACTTAGGATTGTTCGTGGAGATGTTCCTGAAGGATTGAAGAGCAAACGAATTATGGCATTGGATATGGGAGCGTTGGTCGCCGGAACAAAATTTCGGGGTGAGTTTGAGGAGCGATTGAAAGCAGTGGTAAAAGAAGTGACGGAATCAGATGGAGAACTTATTCTGTTCATCGATGAGATTCATACATTGGTTGGAGCAGGAGCAACTGAAGGAGCGATGGACGCCGCAAATATTTTAAAACCGGCATTAGCCCGCGGAGAAATGCATGCTATCGGTGCAACTACCCTGGATGAATACAGAAAATACATCGAGAAAGACAAAGCACTTGAACGTCGACTGCAAACAGTTTTAGTTGGAGAACCATCTATTGAAGATACGGTTTCAATTCTGCGCGGATTACAAGAGCGATACGAAGTTCATCACGGTGTACGAATTACCGATGCTGCTATTGTAGCTGCTGCTGAACTTTCACACCGCTATATCGGAGACCGTTTTTTGCCCGATAAAGCTATTGACTTAATTGATGAATCCGCATCCAGATTACGATTACAGATTGATTCTCTTCCTGAAGAACTGGATGCCATAGAGCGGCAAATTCGTCAGCTGGAAATTGAGCGCGAAGCTTTAAAACGAGAGAAAGATAAAGGCAAAATTAAGGGTATTGAGAAAGAACTTGCCAATCTTGAAGAACAAAGAAGTACCATGCGTGTGCAATGGGAGCAAGAGAGAGATACCATCCAAAAAGCACGCGAGCTCAAACAAGCCATCGAAACTACCCGAAACGAAGCCGATAAAGCAGAACGTCAGGGCAACTACGAAAAGGTCGCAGAACTCCGGTATGGAACCATCACGCAGTTAGAAAAAGACCTGGAAGTAGCAAAAGCCAAGCTTGATGAAATGCAGGAAACCAAAGCACTATTGAAAGAAGAAGTGGACGCTGAAGATATCGCAGACATTGTTGCTCGCTGGACTGGAATTCCTGTGAAAAAAATGCTTCAGAGTGAACGACAAAAATTACTGAAACTAGAAGATGAGCTACACAAAAGGGTAATTGGACAGGATATTGCTATCGAAGCGGTTTCAGATGCAGTTAGAAGATCTCGTGCAGGGTTGCAGGATGAAGACCGACCGATTGGTTCGTTTTTCTTTTTAGGATCTACCGGTGTTGGTAAAACAGAATTGGCAAGAACGCTTGCTGAGTTCTTGTTTAATGATCAAAATGCGATGATTCGTATTGACATGAGTGAGTATATGGAAAAACATTCCGTAAGTAGGCTGGTAGGAGCTCCTCCGGGATATGTCGGTTATGATGAAGGTGGTCAGTTGACCGAAGCCGTTCGTCGTCATCCGTACTCGGTTGTTTTACTGGATGAAATTGAAAAAGCACATCCTGATGTATTCAATATTCTTCTTCAGGTGTTGGATGATGGAAGATTGACAGACAACAAAGGAGTGACCGTAGATTTTAAAAATACCATTATCATTATGACCAGCAATATTGGTTCACATTTGATTGTGAATGAGATGGAAAAGTCCGGTGGAGAATTAAGTGAAGAAAAATATGCTAATCTGCAAAATCAGTTGATAGATCAGTTGAAAAAAACCATCCGACCTGAATTCTTAAATCGTGTGGATGATACCATTGTATTCCATCCGCTGGGAAGAGAACACATTCGTTCTATTGTCGATATTCAGTTACGAAGAGTACATCAGCTACTGGAAAAGAACAAAGTCACACTTCATGTATCTGATAATGTGAAGGACTGGTTGGCAGTTCGAGGATATGATCCTGTTTATGGAGCACGCCCGTTGAAAAGGGTGCTACAGCAAAATATTACCAATAAATTGGCGTCTCAACTATTAATGAGAGACAGTGACGAGCCGATTGAATTTGAAGCTACGATTTCAAAAAACGGAAACGAGATCGACTTTGCAGAAGTAGTGGATGATCCTGAGAAGTGGGCGAAAGAGAATTGAACAGTTAAGAATTATTCAATTAAGAATTGGTGAAGATCTTCGTAAAATCTCGGTCATCCTGAGGACACTTCTGAAGGATCTACAAAGATATTAAGAAGGGATAATTTCATTAGGTACTGAGTTTTTGCTTTTCTAAGGTTTCGTACGGAATGCAGATTGAGGTACCGTTTCAGGGAAGCAAGAGCTTCCCAGCAGCATTTCGCAGCGGAGCTACGAAACGAAGAAAAGAGTGTAAGAAACTAAGAGTTTTAATTTCAATCCAGATCTCGAACATACGCGAGGAGATGACATATCAAACCCTAAACCCGGAATCCACTTTCCGGTTTCCATCTTTATTATAAACAGCGTAATTAAATCCTTCTTGGATGCTGTAAGCTCCGAATGCTCCGTCTTTGTTGAGGGCGAGATAGCCGACTTGAGTGTTTTCTAAACTCGTTCCGGTTCTCTTGTTACGGGTAATTATTCTATCCACGGCAATTTTACAAGCTTCTTCGGGGGAGTGACCTTGTCTCATCATTTCAACGATCAGAGCACTTCCGGCTGTTTTCACTACTTCTTCACCAAGTCCGGTAGCACAAGCTGCTCCGATTTCGGGATCTACAAAAAGTCCGGCGCCAATGATGGGGGAATCTCCAACGCGGCCGTGCATTTTCCACGCAGCACCGCTGGTAGTACAAGCTCCAGATAATCTGCCCTCCGTATCTAAAGCCAGCATCCCAATGGTATCATGATTTTCAATATTCACTTTCGGATCATAATCGGGATCTTCCAACCATTTTTCCCAAGCTTCTTTCGCTTCAGGAGTGAGCAACTCAATTTCATCAAAACCTTGTTCTTTTGCGAATTTTTGAGCGCCTTCTCCGGCTAACATAATATGAGGTGTTTCTTCCATTATTTTTCTGGCTATGGAAACGGGATTTTTATAATTCTGAAGAAAGAGAACCGCCCCACATTCTCCTTTATCATCCATGATACAGGCATCCAGAGAAACATTTCCTTCACGATCCGGTCGTCCGCCATAACCAACAGACATATTTTTCGGATCATCTTCCTCTACCCGAACTCCGGCTTCTACGGCATCCAATGCATATCCACTCTTATTCAGAACTTTCCAAGCAGCTTCGGTTGCTTTTATTGCTGTATTCCAGGTAGCAATTACAATCGGCTTACTTCCTGTAACCTTGTTGACATTTGTGCATCCAATTCCTGCGAAAGGAATAACTCCAAGAAGACTGCTTTTTAAAAACTGCTTTCGGTTTAACATAGTTATTAATCTATCCTCATTGGATGAGCTTCTGTATTGAAGACATGTTTATCCAGATCAAAAACTTTATCATCAGCGAAAAGGAGGTAAGCATATTTGAGCGTTTCTGCTAAAAAGAAACTTTCCATATCATCGCTTTTTTCTTTGGTGATAACATTTGCTAAAGCCGCATATCCGTGTTCTGTTTTACAATATTTGATCAGGCTATGGAACATCACTTTTCCCATCTCAATATATTTTTCATCGCCCGTTGACTGGTATAAATAATAAGCAGACTCAATATTTTCTGGTCGCAAAGGATATCCTGCCCAGGTTACTTCCATATCTACATAATTCAGTCCTTCAGGCTCAATTCCGTGTAGCTGCCACATCTTAAAATTGGATTCTTGAACTTTTTTTGCAGTTTCGATGTCTCCGGCAAGCACTAAAACACCGGGCATAAAAGCATCAAGTGCTCCATAAGTAGTTGCTGTTCGTTCTCCCGTATTCATGTCAGCACGACCATACCATGTTCCGGTTGCCACTTCATCCAATAAGTATTTTTCTAAAGCCGGTTGATGAGTTTCCCAGATTTTTTTGAAGTCTTCATCCCCAAAAAGTAACCAAGATTTCAAGGCATATTCGTAATAAGAATCAATCATTCCTGAAATGTGAGCTTCTTTATTTTGCCATTCACCGGTTTCTACATCAATAGTAGTTCCTACTAATTCAATTTCTGAACGTCGCTCATACAATCCCATCATTGCTTTTTTGGCACTTTTATAAAACACTGAATCTTGAGTGTGTTTGGTGAGTGTACCGAACTCTATCATTAGTGTGCCTATCTCAGCGGGATTATTAACCTGCCATTCTGTTTCTCCGGTTTTAAGATTTACTCTTCCGTAGGTCATTCCTGTTGCTGAATTGAATACAGGAAGTAATCTTCTTCCAAGATCTTCAGCTAGTGTTAAAAATCTTTCGTCGCCATCCATTTCATAAGCAGAAAGAAGTCCACCGAGCAATCGAATGGTGATCTCAAAATTGGATACGAAGAAATCATGATTGAATGATAATTCAGAAAAGATCAATTCTTTGGCTTCGGCGGCTTCTTCATCCAGTCCCATCAATAGCATAGTATCAAAAGCATCTACGGGAGTCATTAGCAGAGAAACATCGTACCAGTTTTTGGAAGATCTTGACAACGGTTTGAGTGCGTCATCTCCCCAGGCATGTTGCTTATAGCCGTTCCATGCGTGTAGAAATTCTCGCTTAACTTGCTCAGCTAGTAGCTCTTTCTCTGATTTTTGAGGTGCGCATGCTATCCCAAAAGCAAGTGCCAATAATAAAAATCTCTTCATCAATTAATTGGTCTGTATTCAGTTTTCTTCGCCCAGCTTTTATTAGGTGCAGATCCCATTTCAAAGATCAATTCTCCACCTGCCATAATTTCCTCGTGTGAAATATAACTTCTCTCCAAAGGTTCTCCATTTAAAGAGACTGACTTAATGTACATATTTTCATCCGAAACTCCATTGGCAATAATACTAAAAGTCTTTGTGTCAGATATAGTTATATGAATTTTTTCAAACAGAGGAGTTCCAATTACATAATTACCTGAAGCTGGATTTACCGGATAAAAACCCATAGAAGAGAATACATACCAAGCTGACATTTGTCCACAGTCTTCATTACCGCTTAATCCGTTCACTTCAGTAGAGTACTGAGTATTCATTATCTTGTGAAGAATTTCCTGAGATTTCCATGGCTTTCCGGCGTAATTGTATAAATAACCAATATGATGGCTGGGTTCATTTCCATGTGCATATTGCCCAATTAATCCCGAAATATCAGGGGAAGTATTTTCTCCGGTGATATTCGAATCCTGATTGAAAAGCGAGTCCAGTCGTTCTGAAAACGCTTCATCACCACCCATCAGTTCTATCAATTTATCAACCTGATGTGGGACAAACCAGCTGTGTTGCCAGGCATTGCCCTCTGTATAATCGGTGTTTACGCGGTGACTTGAATGTTTTGGATCAAAAGGTTCAACCCAATCTCTTTGAGCTGTTTTCCCGCGCATAAATTTAGTCTGATCGTCGTATAGATTTTGCCAAAATCCTGATCGTACGATGAAATGTTCATACTCTGATTCTTTTTCCAACATGAAAGCCATTTGAGCAATCGCCCAGTCATCAAAAGCATATTCAAGTGTTTTGGTCACCGACTCATTTTCAAGTTCAGATGGGATGTAACGATATTTGCGATAAAGCTCACTTCCACGTTGATTTTGCATGGCACTGGCTTTCATCGCTTCGAAAGCTAGTTCAGCATCAAAACCTCTAAACCCCTTAGCGTAAGCATCTGCAATTACAGGAATGGCGTGATAGCCAGTCATGGTATTGGTTTCATTTCCGTGTAATTCCCAAACAGGAAGTAATCCATTTTCTTTGTAGAAATCGAGCATGGTTTGGATCATATCGTTTACTCTGTCAGGGTTCGTAATGGTAAGCAAAGGGTGTTGGGCTCTAAAAGTATCCCACAAAGAATAAATGGTGTATTTTGTTTGATCCTGATTGGCATCAGAAAATAAAACCGGAGCTAGTTTGGAATGATAAAGAGCGGTATAAAAAATCGTCTTTTTCTCTTCATCTCCCTGAACTTTGATTTTGCCAAGTTCTTCATCCCAGGCCATTTCAGCAAAAAGCTTGGTTTCGTCAAATTCCCAATCCGCCAGAGTTTCCAGATTTGTTAAAGCTCCTTCTTCGCTTTGTGATGAGATAGCAATTTTAGCAAGAACCTCACGACCTTTATTATTGAATTTTAAAATCCCAAAAAGTAAATCACTTCCAGTATAATAATCGCCTTTAGATTCTGGGCTGTCAACGAATGCTTCATCAATTACAAATTCACTAGAAAATTCCATCGCAAAATAAACGTGCTGATCATTCGCCCAACCAGATGATCTGCGATAACCGACTAATTTTTTATCATCGCCTTCTCCAACAACTTTGAAATAACCTTCGGTGAAAGAATCCCAGTTCAAGCTATATCCCAAATCAAGATTCAGAAATTTAGAGTCCCCATATTCGTAAGTGAATCTGTACATGGCGACACGCTCGGTAGCAGTCATTTCAGCGTTGATCTCATAATCATCCAGAAAAACGCTGTAATAGCCCGGAGATCCTTTTTCACGATCATGCGAGAACTTAGAAGCGTAACTTCTTTTGCTTTCATATTTGGTTGAGTCAGAAAGCAATACTTTTCGATTGGTTGGCATGATGAGTATATCATTCAGATCTCCGATTCCTGTTCCGCTTAAATGAGTTTGTGCAAATCCGGTGATAATACTATCGGAATAATGATAACCGGAAACCCAATCCCATCCTGTAGTTCCATTCACAGGACTTGGTTGTATCATCCCAAAAGGAAGCGTTGCTCCGGGATATGTGTGTCCGTGGCCTCCGGTGCCGATGAATACATCAACATACTTATTGGGAGATTCGTAGTTGGAGCAAGCCAGCAACCCTACTAAAAGAGAAAAGAGAAGTAATTTTGTTTTCATATCTGATGATACAAAAAATAGAGAATGATTTTGAAGCATTAGCACTAGGTTAATTCCTAAGTAATACTTTTGAACACAAAATTAGAGGTTCTGAGCAACACTCAAATGGGAGTTAGAAACAAAGGTAAGATTTCGATGAATCTGAAAGAAGTTATCGTTCAGATAACTGATCAAATCCCCAGGCATTCCAGAATTTGGCCGAGAATTTTAAAGAACAATATCCCAATATAAGAGAGGCTAAAGCAAAACCTGCTAAAGTTAATGTTGAAAAGCTTTCGGCTGGATCTAAAATTTTATCCATCGAAACTATGGAAAACAGAAAAGCACCTATCAATACACCACGAAGGAAAAGAATTATCTTACTTGTTAGCATAAACATAAATTTTTAATTCTTTATTAAAATAATAAATGCTGATAACTTTGCAAGTTAGAACCAATAAGCCAATTTTAGCGCTATAAAGAACTATTCATATACAGTCTCAATGTAGAACTAGCCGAGCGAGAAAAGATGGAAGCATGGGCCTCCCGTTGGAGTTCCGAACGAGACGTTCGGAACTAGGGTAACTAGAAACTATTCCTAGTTGAACAATTCTTAATTCTTCATTGAATCAAACATCAAAGGAAATACCCTGCGCCAACGGTAATTCTTCACTCCAGTTAATAGTGTTGGTTTGTCGACGCATGTACGCTTTCCACGCATCAGAGCCAGATTCACGGCCGCCACCGGTTTCTTTTTCACCACCAAATGCTCCACCAATTTCCGCACCGCTTGTACCAATATTGATATTCGCAATTCCGCAATCAGAACCATGTGTACTCAAGAAATTTTCAGCTTCACGCATATTTAACGTAAACATGGCAGAACTCAATCCTTGTTTGACACCATTGTGATAGCTCATAGCTTCATCAATAGTTTTGTACTTAATGAGATAAAGAATCGGAGCAAAAGTTTCTTCCTGTACGATCTCAAATTCATTTTTGGCTTCAGCGATAGCCGGACGAACATAAAATCCATCTCTGTCTAACACTTCGCCGCCGAAGATCACTTTTCCGCCTTCTTTTTCAACTTGTTTAAGCGCATTCTGCATCGCATCTACTGCAAGTTGGTCGATCATTGGTCCAACCAAAGTATCCGGTTCTAATGGATTACCAATATTCACGTTTTTATAAATACTGAGCAAGCGGTCTTTAAATTGATCGTACACTGATTCATGAATGATCAATCTTCGAGTAGAAGTACATCGCTGACCACAAGTTCCTACCGCCCCAAATACTGTTGCACGGATCGCCATTTCGATATCAGCATTTTCAGACACGATTATAGCGTTATTTCCTCCAAGTTCAAGGATGGTTTTGCCTAATCGTCCACCAACAACTTTAGCTACTTCTTTACCCATTCTGATAGAACCAGTCGCAGAGATCAACGGGATGCGCTCATCTTCTGTCATCCATTCTCCAACTTCTCTATCCCCTGTAACCAAGCAGAATATTCCTTCCGGCAGATCATTTTCTTTCAACACTTTGGCAACAATTTTTTGAATAGCAATTCCGCATAAAGGTGTTTTTTCAGAGCCTTTCCAGATCATTGTATCACCACAAACAGCGGCAATCATTGCATTCCAGCTCCATACAGCAACAGGGAAATTAAAGGCTGAAATTATACCAACAGTTCCCATCGGATGCCATTGCTCATACATTCTGTGATTTGGTCGTTCGCTGTGCATTGTAAGTCCGTATAATTGTCGACTTAAGCCCACGGCAAAATCACAGATATCAATCATTTCCTGAACTTCACCTAAACCTTCCTGATAAATCTTGCCCATTTCATAAGTAACAAGCTTTCCTAATGGCTCTTTAAATTCACGAAGCTTGTCACCGATCTGGCGAACAATTTCCCCACGTTGCGGAGCTGGCATTTCTCTCCATACTTTAAACGCTTCCTGAGATGCTTCAACTACTGTCTCGTACTGTTCTTTTGTGGTAGTTGTAACGTTCGCAATTGTTTTTCCATCAACAGGAGTGTAGCTGGTTATGGTGTTTTTACTTTCGAGATAATTTCGACCTGTACTTGTTCCGGCGTTAACCCCTTCAATTCCCAGCTTCTTTAAAAAATCCATGTTCTTTTGTTAATCATATTTTTTGGTTCGCCTAAAGATAGAAAATCATTCTTCAAATAATTAGTATTAGTTGCATGAGAAGTAATAGATTATGGAGTATCTTTTATCAGAACTCAGAACTCAGAACTCAGAACTCAGAACTCAGAACTCAGAACTCAGAACTCAGAACTCAGAACTCAGAACTCAGAACTCAGAACTAGTGAAATCGGCATCAAATAATCAGATAAAGCTTTTAAGAAAACTCGGACAGAAAAAGTATCGGGAGAAAGAAGGGTTATTTATAGTAGAAGGAGAACGAGCTGTAGAACAGGTATTGGAGAATGGGGTTGTGAAGGTGAAGGAAGTATTTGTTGAAGAGAACAGAGCTGTCAGCCGTCAGCTGTTAGCTGTTAGCTCTTTTCAAATCGACTCAAATACTTTCTCTGAAATCTCTGACACTGAAAATCCTCAAGGCATTCTAGCTGTTTGTGAAATACCGAGTGAGATTTCTATTGAGGAACTGTCAAAGAAAGAAGGATTGATCGTTGTAACTGACAGAATTCAAGATCCGGGAAACTTAGGGACAATTGTAAGAACAGCAGCTTGGTTTGGGGCTTCAGCTGTTTTAGTTGGAAAAGGATCAGTAGACCTGCATCACCCAAAAGTAGTAAGAAGTACGGCGGGGGCTACAGGGGTTTTACAGTACAGAAATTCAAATTTAAACGAAGATTTGAGTATACTCGAGAAAGAGGGCTGGCAAGTTTTGTTGCTTGATGGAAGCGATGGAGCGTTACCGGTTTCAAGAATACATACAACTAATAGAACAGTTCTTATAGTTGGAAATGAAGCAAATGGAATTGATAAAGATCTGAAAAGTGCTAAAAGAAAGCGGGTTATGATTCCATCAGCAGAAAATAACCGCTCCGTTGAAAGTTTGAATGCAGCAATTGCGCTCAGTATTGCACTCTATCAACTAAGAAGCTGAGTTATCAACATTGAAGTGAGTTAGATTTGTTAACTCAGTATTAATTTCCAACGAGTTTTCCACATCCGTTGCATATTGGTTTTGGTTTGGTTTAATTAGTAGAACCGTTCTTTAACATCATCTACAAAAAGAGGTTTCGATCTCAAAAAAAAAATCAAAACGATTAGCCCATGCCTAAGAAGAAAGCGAAGAAGATCTTCGTACTCGACACTTCCGTGCTTTTATATGATTATGAAGCCGTTAAGAATTTTGAAAAAAATGACGTTGCAATCCCAATAACGGTTCTGGAGGAACTGGATACTTTTAAGAAAGGAAATACAGTAATAAACTTACACGCGAGAGAATTCATCCGCTACTTGGATGGAATTTCTGATGAGAATATGCTTCAGGATTGGATTCCGTTGAATGGAAAGTCACACGGGAAGCTAAAAGTAATAAGCAACGGGGGGAAACATGTAGATGCTAATAAAGTTTTTGGAGCCACTCGCAATGATCATCACATTATAAACGCTGCACTCCGACTAAAAAGCGAAAACGAGAATACGCGTGTAGTTTTAGTTTCAAAAGATATCAACTTGAGACTAAAAGCCAGAGCCTTAAATCTGGATGCAGAAGATTACGAAACGGTTCAGGTTAAAGATATTGATCATTTATATCGGGGTAAAACAGAGCTTGAACTGGAAGATCCTTCGCTGATAAGTAAATTCTATGATAAGGGAAGGATAAAACCGAAAGAAGTGATGGAGGCTACCCCGGCAAGCAATCACTATTACATTATGAAAAGCCATGGTTCTTCGGCACTAGGATGGTATAATGCTAAATCTAAATACATTGAGCAGGTTGAAAAAGTAAAGGCTTACGGTATTCAGCCAAAAAATGCTGAGCAAACTTTTGCAATGCATGCACTTCTAAATCCTAATATTCTTCTCACAACCATAACCGGAGCAGCCGGAACCGGAAAAACGTTACTTGCCTTGGCAAGTGCTTTAGAACAACGAAGCGACTTCAAGCAGATTTATCTGGCTCGACCAATTGTGCCATTAAGCAATCGTGATATCGGATATTTACCGGGTGATGCTGAAGCAAAGATCAATCCTTACATGCAACCGCTTTGGGACAATCTTAGTTTTATCAAGCATCAGTTTAAAGAAACCAGTAAACAATACAAAAAGATTGATGAGATGATTCAAACCGATAAGCTTAGAATTGTACCATTGGCATATATTCGTGGTAGAAGTTTATCAAATGTGGTTTTTATTATTGATGAAGCTCAGAATTTAACTCCACATGAGGTAAAGACAATTATCACAAGAGCAGGTGTTAATACGAAAGTGATTTTTACAGGAGATATTTTCCAAATTGATACCCCATACTTAGATACACAAAGCAACGGACTATCTTATTTGGTAGATCGAATGCAGAAAAGTGACTTGTATGCGCACATCAATTTAGAAAAAGGGGAGCGTTCAGATTTGGCAAATATTGCAAGTGAATTGCTTTAGTTGTCATATACTCGTTCAGAAATAATTAGAGGACATTCTGTTTTTGGATGTGGTATTATATTTACCGGATGATCAAAAGCATCAAAAATAACTTGCTCTGTTAGTACTTCGAAAGGTGAGCCTTCCGTTAATTTCTGTCCATTTTTAAGAATGACAATATTATCGGAATATTGAGCAGCGAGATTTAAATCATGAATTACAATAAATACAGCTACATTATTTGAGCAAAGCTGTTTTAATAAATGCATAATCTCATGCTGGAGAGCTACATCTAAACTAGCCAACGGTTCATCTAAAAACAGATAAGAGGGTTCATTTGATTCAAAGGCATCCCAAATTTGTGCAAGTGCACGAGCTATATGTACTCGTTGCTGCTCTCCCCCAGAAAGTGTTACATAAGAGCGATTCTTAAGCGGTAGCAACCCAACTTTTTGTAAACAATTTTTAATTATTTCTTGGTCTGTTGATGAACTGAAATATCCTGAGAATGGAGAACGACCAAGGGTTACAACTTCTTCCACCGAAAAGGAAAAATCTAGCGTGGTTTTTTGGCTTACAACAGCTCTATGCCTAGCTAAATATCCGGGTTTTAGATCAGCAATATTTTGATCTTCAAAGAAGATATTTCCAGCAGAATAATTCGATTCTCCACAAATTGCTTTAAGGCATGTGGATTTTCCTGCTCCATTCTTGCCAATAACTGAAGTCAATACTCCAGGTGATACAGAAACTGAAAAATCACTAAGAATTTTTTCCCCTGATTTTGTGGTAACAGAAATATTATTTGCTGAAATCATAAGTATGCGGATAAAGAGCGATTTCTAATCAAAAGCCATAGAAAGAATGGAGCTCCAATTGCCGAAGTAACAATGCCAATAGGCAATTCAGCAGGGATTACAACCATTCTGGCAAAAAGATCTGAGGCTAGTAATAGTAATGCCCCCATAAGGATAGATCCAGGCATCAGAAATTTATGGTCTGGCCCAATCATTAAGCGTAATAGATGAGGTACTACTAATCCTACAAATCCTATAATTCCCGACACAGCAACGGAAGCTCCAATACCTAAAGTGGCTAGAAAAATGATCGCTTTTTTAACAAATTGAGTATTTACTCCTAAATAACGAGCTTCATGTTCTCCTAAAAGCATCACATTCATTTGTTTAGAAAAGAACGGTAATCCAATGATTGTTATCAGTAGAAATGGTGCTGATTTAGCAACAGTATTCCAAACAGACCCACCTAAGCTTCCCAATGTCCAGAAAGTTAGATCACGAATTTGAACATCATCAGCTGAGAAAACCAGAAAACCAATGCCAGCCGCGGCTACGGCATTAACTGCTATGCCGGCTAAAAGCATTGTGGCAATATTTGTTTTTCCGGCACTCGTTGAAATAGTGTACACAAGTAGGGTGGCTATAAGACCTCCAACAAAAGCTGAAATAGGTAATAGCGCAGAGTACAAATATTCAGGCAAAAAGCTAAACATTTGCGCTCCCAGAATAATAACAAAAGCCGCCGCAAGTGCCGATCCGCTAGAAACTCCAATGAGTGTAGGATCTGCCAGAGGGTTTCTAAATAATCCTTGTAATGCAGCTCCGGAAATAGCGAGTGTAGCTCCTACCAATATGGCGAGAATAACTCTGGGCAATCTTATACTATAAATAATAGCAGAGGATTGGACTAACTCGTCTTCGGCGAAGTCTAAAAAGCCTAGTTTGTTTGCAAAAACTTTAAGAACAACAGAAGGTTCGATAGAAACAGCTCCAATTCCTACGGATAGTATTGCAAAAGATATAAGTGAAATAAAAAGTCCAGCAAGTAATACAGAGCTTTTACTGAACTTTGAGAAATTAAATAGATGTGATTTATGATTAACAGGCACTTGAGTTAAATATTAACTCCTGGGTGAATTAATTTCATTAAATCTAAAATCGCTGACCCAAATCTAGGTCCAAATCCTAGCAGGTAGTTTCCTTCCATTCCAATAATATTATCATTAGTAACGGCATTTACAGCATTAACACCCGGTGTTTGTTTTAGCCCCGTATTTATTTCATCAAAACGACTTTCCATCATAAGTATATAATCAGGATTGGCAGCAATAATGGATTCCAAAGATGCTTGCTTATATCCAGAAAATGAGTTGAAAGCATTTCTGCCGCCTGCAAGTTCGATCATTGCTTGAGCCCCCGTATTATTTCCGGCAACCATAAAGTTACTGCTTCCACGAACAGCTAATACAAACATTACTTTTGGTTTTTCCTTCAAAGTGGATCTTAGTTCAGTAGCTTTCGAGAATGTAGTTTTATTCTGTTCGATGAGTTGGTTGGCTTTTTCTTCGGCGTTTAATGCTTTACCTATTACGGATAGCTTATGGATAACTCCTTCAAGAGACTCTGTTTCTTTTACTAAAAGCATATCTGTTCCGGCGCTTCTAATCTGATCAATAGCAGATTTTGGACCGGCGTCACTACTGGAAATAATTAAGCTTGCTCCAAGAGATAATACACCTTCTGAGGTAAGATTTCTTAGATATGGAACTCTGGGTAATTGAAAAACTTGTCTCGGAAAAGTACTAGACTGATCTGTAGCAATGACATTTTCGCCATTACCAAGAGCAAATACTGTTTCTGTAATAGAGCCGCCCATAGTAATAATTCTGTCGGCATTCGTAATAGTTACGGTAACATCGTCAGAGCTTTGAACGGTGATTTGAGCGTTGGTAACTGTAGTAAAAATACTAATGATGGACAATAAAGTAATTAGTGATTTCATAAAAGGACCTGCTCAGTTTTTAATTCGTTAACGAGTTCTCTCCAGCTTTCTAATTCCGGAATACCTGGTTTTCTTGCTCCAAAAAAAGTGGCAATATTGTTATCGTCAGCGTCAAAAATTTCTACAGAAGTTACGATACCGTCTTCTGTTGGCTTTTCTACTACCCAAGATTTATTGATGTGATCTTCTCTTAAATGAAGATTAAATTCAGAATCTAACACATTTAACCAGTTATCCATTTTCTTAATTTTTTCAACTTTTCCGGAATGGATCTGAATTACTGCTCCACTGGAAACAAATACCATAATTGGCACTCCTTGTTCAGCTGCTTTATTAAGAAGTTTCTCAGTAGCAACATTTTCTACACGTTGAGTAAAACGCCCTTCCGCAATCTCAAATGCATGAGTTCTTTCTACTTTGAACTTTCTAAGCAATCCGTAAAAGTCATGCGTATCTTGAAGCTCAGACCACTCCTGTAAGAAAGCTTCTGTGCCGATAGTATTATTTTCTTTATCTTTAGGTATTGGTGCAGAGGTAATTTTTAGTTCAGCATTTTGATTTTCATGACTGAATTTTTCTACCAAGTTAGAATAGTCATCTAGATGCTCTTCATTCATTAGGTAAATTTTATGAGCAGCAACACCTTGCTTGTTAAAAAACTGAATGCTGTGAAGTGTTCCTCTTGGATTTTCTACTGGTACAGCATAGGCGAACCCGAATTGTCCGGGAAAAATCCTAAGATCTATGTTTGGGTCTAATACCAAGCCAGTGTGTCCATTAAAGCTGATATTGTGGTATTCCCCTTTTCTTTCATGAACAACAGATTCGTTACGAGTAAGAGCCATTACATAACCCAAACTTTCTATATCTGTAAAAATGCCCGGCCAGTCTTCATTTAATCGGGTAGCATTTTCTAATGTTGCAACTAGTTCTACCTCACTAACACCAAGCTTATCAGCAGCATTCTTTATTCTGATTTTTGGATGTTCCTTTTTAAGTTCTTGCCAATCTTTTTTTAGCGATGCTTTTGTATTTTCCAAGAGATATTAATTTTATTATTTAGAATTAGTCTAAATTAGCGATTTTTTGGAGATATAAAAACCCATTTTCATAAATGGGTTTTTATAAAGGAAGTAATAGTATTAGAAATACAGATATTACATCTATTCGAAGCTTGTAGAACCATCAGTTTGAACAGCATATTCAAACGTGTAATATCTAGATTCAGGTCTTATAAAATTAATGAAGTCTTCAGAAGAGGTATTAGGGTTACCTTTGTAATAACTGATAATTCTAACTTTTGCATATATGTCAGTAGCTGTTTTGATAACTATAGTTAAGTTATCCTTAGGGAGAATAGCGTGCTTAGGGCCAGTTGGTGCTTCACCTGTATATAAATACCAATCTGTTACACTTTCTCCATAGCCAGAGGTTGGAGCTTCATCCAAATCAGCATAAGCAATATTTAAAGATTGAATTCCGCCACCGTTCTCGGTATTTGCGATAATTGTTGTGGCATTTAATCCGATATCCCATTGTGATGAAGAAGAATCTGCAACCATTTCACCTGTTTCAAGGTCATAGTAAGAGAAGCTATCTTCATGATATAATTGTGTTGATTCAGCGCTTTGTAATGCATATTCAAATGTGAAATACTTGCTGGCAGGTCTGGTTTGTAAGCTTTTAAATTCTTCAGATTCGGTATCAGGATTACCTTCGTAATAACTAATCATTCTAACTTTAGCATAATTTCCTGTTGAAGTTTTAATGATGAGGGTTTCGTCTTCATTCGGAAGAACTGCATGCTGAGGGCCGTTTGGAGCCATTCCTGTATAAGTAAACCAGCTACTGTTGCTTGCTTCAAAACCAGTGGTAGGAGCTGTCTCGACATCAGCATACGCCGTTTCAACTAGTTGAATTCCACCATCATTACCTGAGTTAGCTAGAATTGTAGTACCACTAAAAGCGATATCCCAATCTGCAGAAAGTGAGTCTGATACAGTAGCTCCTGTTTCAAAATCAAAGAAGGTATAGTTTTCTGTGTTATCAGGATTGTCTTGTACATCACTTGCAGTAAATTCACTGATGGTATTAACATTTGCAGGAATGTCTTCAACTATTTGGCCTTCAACAGGAGCGGGTCCGTTTGAGCCTGAGTCTTCACATGCAAAAAAGCCGAAAGCTAAAAGCGTGACAAGTAGAGTTAGTTTGTTATTTAATGATTTCATAAAGAGAAATATGTATTTAATAGATGTTGATATTTAATTGTGTATAAAAAGTAGTGCCGGGGTTTGAGGGTAATAAAATCTCATTTTGGTAATTATTGAGATTGTTAATGCCAACTCTGAGTTTAAACCTCTTCCCCAATTGCTTTGCAATAGATGTGTTAACCATGGTGTGATCTTCAGCGTACTCATTTTCATCAGGGCTGTTGTTAACATTGTTATCGCTGAACCAGTATTTACCTCGGTATCGAACTCGGAGGCTGGCATCTAGGCCAATTTTTTCGAATGCATAAAACAATTTGAAATTTGCCGTATGTTTTGAGCGATTGAAAAGAGGGATGTATTCCTTTTTGGTAACAGTTACTACTTGACCATTTTGGACATCATCCTGTTCAAAAGTTATTTCTCTTTGAGCATCTAGATATTGGTAGCTGGCAGAAATATTTAAGCCCGGAATGAAGTCGGGGTTGTAGCTAAGCTCTGTTTCAAATCCTTGGGTATAAATTTTGTTGAAGTTCACATACGAGAACACGGATTGCCCGTTTGTTTTAAGAGCTATTCGCTGCGTTTCAATGAGTTCGTCTACGTTGTTTCTGAATCCATTGATCTTAAATGTGATTCTATCTGTTAAGAATAGGTCGAAACCTAGATTGTAAGCGATAGAACTTTCAGATTGAATATCTGTGAGTTCACTAGGGTTTACATATAGTTCTTCAATCTGTCCATCTTGTTGAAGTCGTTCGATTCCTTCTTGTACAGTAGACGTTCCAAAAACACTATAACCGGCAATTGGGTTAGTAAAGTTTAAAAATAGCTGTCTAAAATCAGGAGCTTTGAATCCACCACCAAAAGAGCCGCGAATATGAATTAATTTACTTGGTTTGTATAAAGCAGAAAACTTAGGACTTAATTGCGAAGAGTATTCACTATGAGCATCGAATCTAAACCCAGAGGTAAGAGAAAGCTCTTTATTTAACTCCCATTCATGTTGCCCAAATCCGAAATAACTGTCAAAGAAAGGAACGTCTGCATAAATATCAGCCGTTAGATCCTCTCGATTCATTCCTATTCCGGCAATAGTTGTATGCTGGTTATTCCAAAAAGTAGAGCTTTGTAACTCATATTTATTCAAAGTTTGTCCAAAGGAATCATTGAAATATGATTCGCCGGTGCTTTCAAAATCGAGATTGCTTTCACTTTCAAAGCTGCTTAAAAATGCAGTAGCTTCAAATAACTGTTTATCTGATAGCAATAACTTGAGGGTAGGTGCTACACTGAAGTTTTCCTGAAATTCAGCTCCTTTAAGATCTTCGGGTTGATTAGAAACTTCAATTCTATCGTTGTAATTCTGATTTTCTCTATAATATCTGGAATTAATTGACGCAGAAAGTTTCTCAGAGAAGCGATACCCAACTTCACCAGAAAAGGTATAATTATCGTATTTCGGAATAGTTGGAGCTACTGTTTTTGCATCAAGGTCGTAGCCATCTGATGAATTTATATTTCCGAAAATTTGACCTGAGAAATTACCCTTTTTAAAGGACAGGTTTGATGAACCGTCATAAGAATTATGCGTTCCATATCTTCCGGTTACGTTCCATATAAATGGTTGTTCTGCTTTTTCCGTAATTATATTTATCACACCTGCCAAAGCGTTGCTCCCCCACAATGCAGAAGAAGGACCTTTAACAATTTCAATTTGTTCAACATTACCAACCGCTAAGCGCTCTAAGTTTAAAGTTCCTGCAGTTCGTCCAATAACAGGTTGGTTATCGATAAGAATAAGGGTGTATTCCGGATCGAAACCTTGAACTTGTATCCCTGTTCCATGATTTGATACTACGTTCATTCCAATTTGCTCATCAAGAATGTCGGTTAACCGGATACTACCGGTTGTTTCAATTTCTTCTTGATCGACGATTGCAACAGGAACACTAATTTCATCTAAGCTTTTTTTAGTTCTGGAAGCGGTAATTAGTACTTCTTTTTCATTATATATTTTAGATTGCAACCTAACATCAAGTGATAGAGTTTGGTCGGCTTTTATTTCAACAGGAATTACTTTTTTTATATAACCGAGACTAGATATAATAAGAGAGTAACTTCCAGGGCTTATGGATGAGATGGAATACGTTCCATTATTATTTGTTACACTCCATTTGGATTCACTGAGATAGACAGATGCCTCAGAAATGGTACTTCCATTAACAGAGGTGACTCTTCCTGTAATAGACCCGGATTGGGGAAAAACAATAGTTTTAAAGCCTAATACAAGTAAGAATGGTACTAGGTATTTAAATAATTTCAAAAGGCCAGTTTCTTTTATTTAGATTCGGTCTAAATAAAAGAAGGAAATATGAAGAATTTATGAAGACGGGAAATTAACCTTCTAAAACCTGGACTCCTTTCCAAAAAGCATAGTGATCTTTTATCTCTTTTGCAGCATCTTTTGGATGGGGATAATACCAAGCGGCGTTTTCATTGGTTTTACCATCAACCTGAATGGTTTTGTAGCTTGCCAGTCCTTTCCATGGGCACGTAGTTTTATGATCACTATCGGTAAAAAATTGTTCATTGATAGAATCAGCAGGGAAGTAGTGATTGTTTTCAACCACTACAGTGCTATCGCTTTCAGCTAATATTTTTCCGTTCCAGATTGCTTTCATGATAATTCAAAGTTGAGTTATAAATTTCCATCCTGCTAATATCCAACCTAGTATAAAGCAAATTCCACCAATTGGTGTTATAGCACCTAAACAGCTTGTATCGGTTAAACAAAGCAGATATAAACTTCCGGAGAAAACAAAGATTCCGGCTACTATCAGATTTAAAGACCAAGTCAAATCTACTTCAAAAACTCTGGAAACAAGAGCTAATCCGATTAGGGCCAAAGCATGCCACATATGATAAGTAACTGCTGTGTTCCATGTATCCAGTCTTTTAAGGGAGAGAGATTCTTCTAAGGCGTGAGCCCCAAAAGCACCTAACCCTACTGCAATTGCGGCTAGGAGAGAGGCAACGATAAGAATAGTTGAGTTACTCATCAGATTTAAATTCTATTTGGCGATGTTTTCCATCACAAAATGGTTTGTTATCAGAGGCACCACATCTGCAGAAACTCATTCGCTTACATGTTTTGGTAGATTGGTTTTCTCCAACCACTTCGTAATTGCCTTCTAAAACAAAGGGAGCATTTTCGATAAGTTTTATCAAAAGCTCACCGCCTTCAGTTTCCTGAGGTTCTAGTTCCAATCGCTCGGGATTGTAGCTAGCACCGGCTTTGAATTCTGCTTTGATATGAGAATTATCACAAAGCGGTTTATTGGTTGATTTTCCACATCTGCAAAAAGCTAAACGGGTTTCTCTCAGAATTTCATTCCCGTCTTTATCTTCCACAATAATATTTCCATGAACATATAAAGGACCATCTTCATCGATGAAAATTTTATTTGATGAAGGAGCTGTTTCAGGATTGTCTTTATTTTTGAAATGATATTGAAGAGCACCGGTTGGGCAACGTTCTATAGTTTCTACGATCTTTTGGGAATCAGGTTCCTGGTCAGGATCAATCCAAGGTTTTTTTTCAGGATCAAATACATTAGGCAATCCATGCACGCACTCTTTGGCATGAATGCATCGTTTCAGGTCCCATGTTACTTCCAGTTCTTTGTTTTCGTAAGAGAAAATTTTTGAGTTCATAGTTTAGAATTTGATTGTGTAGCTTATAAAAGGAACGGGTGTTTCTTCTATACCAAAGAAACCTAGATCAAAAGCGCTTTTTGATCCTATGATTCTACCTCCAAATGAGATTAAACTTGTTGATTCATCATCGCCGGTTGGCAAGAAAATATTTTCACTGATAAAAGCAAAACGTTCACTGATTCTGTACTGGCCACCTAGAATTAGTAGCATATCTGATGAACTTCCGTTTGCTAAACCTAAACCTATACCGGTACCGGCAGTTAAATCTAAGCTATTTTTCGAATATGTAATAGAACCGAACAGAGAGGAAACACCCTCATCGATTTCAAAGAATTTGTAATATTTGATATTTCCTGCGATGTAAAGAGTATTGTTTATTGAGGTTCCAACTTTTACACCTGCAGTGAACATTTGATTCTCAATTTCCAGTCCGGGAATCATACTAAAGCCTGCATCCACACTTAAATAATGGGAGATTCCATAAGAGAAATTAGAAAAGAAGATGTATGTATTTTGATAATAGCCGGAACCTTTATCTAGCATTTTACCTGTTTGTGTTATAAAAAGTTTGTTCTTAGCCGGATTGTCGCTCCAGCCGGTGGTTTTATCATCAGGATTATAAATTCTTACGTTTTCAATTCGAGCATATCTGAAATTAAACAATCCATCTTTGGTTTGTACACCCGCAGATTGTTCATCCACAGAAACAACGCTGCCCAAGTACGTATTCCCATTTTTTAGCGTTACAGCAACTTGTTTATTTTCCTGCTGAGCTTCTAAAAAAGTAGCCTTGAATTTGGATGTTTGGCTATAAGCATTCAGAGAAAAAATGATGCAAATAATAAATCCGACGCAGAGCCTTTTCATAATAGATTAATAATGAATAAAAGTGACATTACAAAGATGTCGAATTATTTAGGAAAAGAAAAAAACAGAATAAAGCATATTTTTACATAGGTAACATATAAAGCAGGCTGTAAAATTTTTTTGAGAGTAAAATATTGCGTCTAAATTTTCTTACCTTGAAATATAATTTTAAAGATGATTAATTATGAGTAATTCAAAAATTTTAGTGTTAGGTGTCGTTTTTACTGTCGGTTTCGCAGCCATTTTATTTTGGCCGAAGAATGAAGTTCAAACAGAAAATGAAAATATAGTTACACAAGTATCTTCTGAGAAGATTGAAGTTGTAATGTATAAAAATGAAGGCTGTCAATGTTGTACTAAATGGGCGGCACTGATGAATGATGACCAGTTTGAAGTTATTGAAAAGCCCATCCCGAATTTGATGGAAGTTAAAAGAGAAAAAGGTGTTCCACCAAGATTTGAATCATGCCATACAGCAATGGTTGGTGATTATTTTGTTGAAGGACATGTTCCGATTGAAGATGTTAACCGACTTTTAGAAGAAAAGCCTGAAGGCGCAATTGGGCTTACTGTACCAGGAATGCCAATAGGCTCACCGGGAATGGAAGTTCCGGGTCGCCCCGCAGATAAATACGATGTTTATTTAGTCAAAAAAGATGGATCAATGGAGGTATTTGCTTCTCACTAAAAGCACTTCTCTTTTAGTAAATTAGATGTTAAAGACATGTTTAGGCATGTCTTTTTTTTTTGGCTTATATCTCTATAAGCTTTTTAGTTTGAAATCCCTGCTAGTACTAGTTCCCATTTTTCGAATGTTCAATAAATCTACTTTGGAAAGCTTTTGAAAAGAGCAATCTGGATGAACAAACTTTACGTATTGATAGATGAGCAATTAACCCGGCTCATTTTCTTAATCAACCCAGAAAGCCCGGATGGTGAAAAGTTCGGGCTTTATTTCTATCAATTTGATGTTAGAACCGGCAATTTAAGCTCAACTAAGCCTGCCTGAGCAAAATTGAGACTTAATTGAACACTATCTTCATTCGATAAATCAGAGCGTAAATTCATAAGCATTACATGTAGTCCACCTTGCTTAAGCACTAAATCTTGGTTGGGTTGAATGATGACTTCTTTCTTTTCTCTCATTCCTGCAAGTCCATCACCGGTGGTATAAGATTCATGGATTTGCGTCATTTTAGCTTGTGGGCTTTGAACTGAAAGTAGAGTATCGGGAGTAGAAAGATTATTTTTATACACGAAATAAGCACCGCTCATTTGTCCTTGTACACCGGGACGAGCCCAATCAGAAATTTTCTCATTATCTGAGTTTTCTCTGTTGTTGCTTTCTGTTTTAATTCCACAACCAATTCCGAATAACAAGAAAACAATAATATATTTATTCATTGATAATTACCTTCTCACGGTTTGTAAATCTTCAATGATATAGTTAACCGGTGTCATACTTCCACCGTATTCAAAAATAACTCTCCCTTTTTTATCAAGGACCATAATCTTATCAGAGTGATTCATGAAATAGACTTCCTTACCATCGTCTCTTTCTTGAGTAAATGAAACCTGAGATCGAACTCTAACGCTATCCATAAGTTCACTTACGGTGGAACTATCGGCGGTTAAAAAATCAAAGTTTTCTTCTAAATCAAAAACTCCTTTATATTCTTTAAGTCGTTCAGGCGTGTCTCTTTTTGGATCAAAAGTAACACCTAAAAAATGAACATCTTTGGGGTTTCCAAGTTCTTTTTGGACCTTGATCATGTTTTGAGTTACTAATGGGCAAATATCCGGGCAGTTTGTATAGATGAAACCCATTATCACATATTTGCCTTCATAATCGTCCGGGAACGTAATTTTTTCTCCATTCTGGTTTAAAACGTCGAATGATTTATCAGAAAGATCGTCGATAATTTCAGGACCTGAATTACATGTAGAAAAAATAAAAAGCGTGACAATCGGTATTAATAGTTTTTTCATAAAAAGTGAAATATAAGTGCCGGTTTTCACCGGCACTTTGAATAATTAATGAAATGTGTATTGTAGCCCAAAGGTAAGGATACTTTCGGTAAGCATTTGAGGACCTTCAAGATTTTGATATAAAGGCAAATCGAAATTAACGGCCAGTCTTAGATCATGTAAAGGACCTTCAGGACCTTTAAAATTTAATCCTAAACCTATATCTGCTCTGGTTCCTGCTTTTAATTTCGGGTCTATGGTGTGAACTAGATCACTATTCAATCCCATGTCATAACGAGAATCTCTACCGCTGTAATTTGTCCAGCTAGAAAGTGTAAAACTTAATTGAGGACTTACCCAGTCGTTCAGCTTGTAACCTAGCCAGCTAATATTTTTATATATATCACTTTTTCGGTAATCATTATCATTGTCATTCAATCGAACAACAGCTGAAAACTGCGTTCCGAAAGAAAGTGACTCATTTTGAGTTAGATAAGTTACCCCCGGCTTAAAGTCAAAACTTCCAGATCCGATTTGCATAGGATATGGAAGTAGAGAGTTGGCTCCCATTGGGGTATCGTCTTTTTCTTCTATTGATCCTGTAGGAATGCTTAACCCAAAATTCCAATGCGCACTGGAGTTTTTATTTCTGTAGAAGTTATACAATGCAGAAACAGAGATGTCGCCAATACCAGAAGATTCGGTTGTAAAAGCTCCCCCCATGGCCGTAACATGATCCATGCTATTTTGGAGATATGGAAGCATTCCCATTAGGGTTAAATCATCTGAAACCGCATACATGATTCCAAACATGTGCATTTCCATAGGCATTTCAACAGGAGATACCATGTATGATGCACTTCCGTTTCTGAGAATTTCAGAATTAGATAACTCGTTAGTTCCGTCACCATTTCCGTTCATATTCATGAGCATGTATCGGTAAGAAATCATGACTTCGCCTTTAGTATGAGTGTGATCTCCCATTACTTGAATGGGCGAATGGCCATCGGGGCGCCCTGCAGACCATTGTGCATTAGTAGATATAGAAAATAGAGATAGCGCAAAAACGCTAAGTAATAAATTTTTCATTATAGTAGTGTCTTAGTTTTTAAAATTTTGAATAAATCCGAAATAAAACACTAAGCTTTGGGAGGAGGGAGTAGAACGTCTTGATAAATAGTATATAGATTGGTGTCAACTAAAACTGAGTAATGGGCATTCTTTGGATTTGGTGAAGGAATCTTCTTGTATACTTCAAGAATGCCAAAAATAGAAGAAAACTGATAAGAGGAAATTGCTTTATTTGAATGTGGTTGCTCATGTTCGCCACCATGTTGATTTTTAATTTTCTTCCTTAAATAGCAGAATCCATCGCATTCATTATGTTGAGAAGTGCCTCGAAATTCACATCTTTCTTTAAGTATAAACTCATAATTTATCTTATAGCTCAGAAATGGCGTAGCAGATTTAAAAACTGCTAAGCATGTAATAACTAAGATAAATATGGCTGATGTTTTTTTCACAAGCGAAAAGTACAAAATGCGTAGTTCAGAATCTGTAACCGCTCGTTAAAAGTAGCAAAGTTTAGCTGTGATGAGTTTCCATTTTATGTTGATGAGAGTTGCATGGTTCAAACTCAAATTCGAGAGTGGAATGATGGATGCCGAAGTCGTCGTGAAGAACTTTTTTAATTTCTGTTTTGATAGTTTCCATCTCATTTATGTCTTCTTGTTCAATGGCGATATGGCTCTCCATCATAATTTCATGCTCATCAAGTCTCCAAACATGTATGTGATGCACTCCGCATACTTTAGAGATGGCTTTAATTCTAGCTTGTAATTCAGGAATGTCAATTTCATCAGGTGTAGCCTGCATCAGAATATCAATAGTTTCACGCAGCATATGATAGGAATGCCAAAGTATGTAAGCCCCAATTCCGACCGTTAATATGGTATCAACAATAAACCATTCATATTTTATAATTAACCATCCGCCAATAATTACACCTACGGATGAGAGTCCATCCGAAAGAATATGAATATATGCACTTTTGAGATTTAGACTTTCTTTTGAATCCTTGAAAAGTAAAGCCGCTGTTATAAAATTTCCCATCAAGCCAACAATAGCAACCCAAAACATAGTAAACCCGTCAATAGGTTGTGGGTCAAAAAACCGTTCTACACCTTCTTTAACAAGGAATATCGCAACTAAGACCAGCGTTATTAGATTGATAAATGCACCGATAATCTCAGCTCTTTTGTAGCCGAATGTCTTATTCTTGTTAGCTTGTTTTTTCGATATTTTTCTAGCTGCTAAGCTAATTCCAAGCGAGAGCGTGTCATTGAGATTATGAACGGCGTCAGATAATAGAGCAAGCGAATTAGAAAGTATGCCTCCAACAAATTCAGCAATGGTGATGACAAGATTCAGAAATATCGATATCCATAACTTAAGAGTGGATGAATCGTCAAAACTATGGTGGTGATGTTTATGATCGTGTGCCATGTCGAAAGGTACGAAGAGTGATGGTTTTTATCACAAAAGACGCAAAAAGAAAGAAAGGACGCAAAGTTTGAGCTATGTAATGATCCAAATACCGAAACTTACCAACATAGATACCAGCATTAGAAAATAGGCTTGCTTAACAGGCTTGTCTGGCAAAAATGTATAAAGAGGTTGATCCTGAAAAAAAGCGATAAGTTCAGATTTCTTACTTTTCAAATGCTCATTTAGTTCTGTATCAGGTTGTAATAGAATTTGAAGATCTTGATCAATCTGACCATTATTCTCGTTTATAAATTGAGCGATAGTGCTGGGTGTTACTCTGGATAGTCCGCTCAGAATAAGATAAGTGGGGATACCAACCATCCAGATTGCAATGCTGACCATGGATTTGTCATAAATACTAAGATTGATAAAGATACCAATGACCATACTCACTAAACCCGCTAATCCCATAATGCAAAGAATAGCACTTAAAATAATACGTAGTTTCCAGTTTCTTAATCCTTCTGTTAGTATCTCTGATCCTTCCATACTTTAATTTAATAAAGAGTGAGTTATTAAAAATTATTATCTGATCGTTTTTTCTCTTCGAGTAATAATTTCATGAGGCTTTGAACTGCGGACTTTGAAACTTGTTCAATGTCTTTGCGAGGCATTTCATCTGCAACCTCATATGTTACAGCATCGGCTCCAAATGTTTTATAGATCCAGTTTTTTGAAATTGGCGAACTGGTATCAAACTCTTCAGAGACGAATTTAATATCAGGATTGTCTTTTTCTACAAAAGAAAACCAACGCTGTGTAAGATTATCCGGAAATGTTTGAACGCTTTCTTCGATAGGATAGAAAATATTTTCATTAGTAGAGTGGAAGTCGATTCCATAATAGACTTTACTTGATGGTACATTGAGAATTGGTAATAATGCATCCCGAACAGCTTGAGTTTCAGGTTGGTTGAAATTTTTCCAATCTCTGTTTAAATCCACTCCGGCAGCATTATGGCGCCAATGTCCGTTTAAAACCCCATCAATATTTATAAGTGGAAAAGCACGAATAATAAACTCGGAACGGAATTCATTTGCTAGTTTTGAGTCTGATACCAATTCCTCAATAAAATACTGTGATGCTAAAAAGCCAGAAACTTCCGGGGGATGCTGTCTGCTTAATAAAATTAGAACTCCGGCGTCTTTACCTTTTTCTACTTCATCAATAGTTAGTTCTTTTATGGGATTACCAAGCTTACTTTTGCCGATTTCAGTTAAAGCGGAGAATGAATTATCGGTAACTTTTGAAAGCCAATTCTCATAATACTCCGAATTCGTGATAACCTGAGCACTTATTGTTTTGGGCTCAGGATTAAGTTGAATTTTAAATTCCAGTGTTTTTTCAACTGAGTCGTAAATGGTTGAATTTTGGTCAATCGAAAATAGTGAGTCATTTATACTAATTTTCGGAACATATCTGTGGCGAGCGTTGTTGTAATTTAAACGGAGCAAAGCAGTTCTGGCTGTATCACTCCAAATGGAAAATGCATACCAAGGGCTATTATTAATGGGGGAGTTTTCAGGTTCGATATAAATTTCAAAGGTAGAATCGTTTAATGCATAAAAGTTATTTAAACGGGCGCCTTCAAATTGATTAGAAACCCAAACTGTAGGGTTTCCTGCCCCAATAATTCTTCTGTATTGAGGTTTTACTTCCCTATCTTGAGTATCAGTTACATTTGGTGGATCGTAAGAAAAGCCTGTGAATTCTTCGGATGACTTACAGTTGGCGAATATTAATAACGTAAGTGGTAGAACTAAAAACCTATACATAGTAAAATTGAGTGTCCGTTTTAATAAATTCAAAATGACAAAAGAAATATCATATAATATGCGTAGGATACGAAAAAATTTATTAGGCTATTGACTGAGTGTTGAAATATTTAGCTAATTTACATATCAGAATTTTTATAAGCTTTTTGATCTTAATGGGTGTTCCATTCACTGGTTTGATTGCTCAAGACGATGAGGGCAAGCCGGAGCGAATTTGGAATGTTAAAATAGAAGGGAATAAAGAGTATTCTGATATAGTACTTAAAAACTATATCTCTAATGAAGCTCCTTCATTATGGAAAAAAATCACTTTTTTTAATGAAAGTGGTTATTACGTATCAGTTCCTGAAATTAGAAGAGATGCAATTCGTATTGAGAGGTTTTATCAAAGAAGAGGATTTAATGAAGTTGAGGTTACGCATCGGCTAGATTCAAAAAATAAAGAATGGAAGAAAGAATTGGTTTTTGTAGTTGTTGAAAAAAGTCCTATTCGTATAGACTCTGTTCAAATTCTTACTCAAACTTCAATGCAAGACAGCTCAATTATTTATGGGAGCGAAGAATTTAAAAAGGAGTTGAATAGGTTGCCATTTCGTAAAGGAAAGATCTATCAGCCTGTGCTGAAATCAGATGTTGAATTCGGAGTAGCGCAGATTTTAAAAGATCTTGGGTATCCATATGCTGAGGCAGAAATTAAGTCTGAGGTGGATACAACAGCTAAAAAAGCAAAGGTCACAATGTTGACGTATCCGGGACCAAGAGCAAAGTTTGATTCTATTTTTGTGGAAGGAGAATCTACATTGGAAGAAAAATATATAGAAAGAGAGACCGGGATAACAAAAGGAACTTATTTTAACGAAGATGATATGCGGCAAGCACAACGTGAGCTTTTCGGTCACCATTTATTTCGTTTTGCCTTGGTTTCGATCCCGGATCAGCCGAAAGATACAACTATAAATGTTTTACTAAGAGTAAAAGAAAGAACATTAAGGTCGGTTAAACTATCTTTTGGTGTGGGAAATTATGATCGATTCGGAAACGAAAGTTTAGGATTCGATAATTTTTATAAACTGTTTCGAACTCAAGCTTCGTGGAGTTATAGAAATGCCAGAAGGAAAGGAGAATTATTTTCAACAACAGCAAAAATATCTGCCTTTGATTTAAGGTTAGGGGCAAATTATCTGTTCCCATACGTGTACAATACAAAAAGTAGCATTACCGTGGCTCCCTTTGTACAACGCAGGATTGAACGAGCCTACTCTATTGATACAGGAGGTATACGAAATAGCTTTGGCTATAATTATAGCAAATCAGTAACAAGTACATTTTCGTATGACTTTACTTTGAACCGTGAGTTTGATGTTCAGGAAGATGAAAATGGTAATTCGGTCGTTAGTCCTGACAGTATTTTGAATTACAATATCTCTTCATTCAAATTTAATTTATTTGCCAGTCAGGGACTTCCTAGGGGAGGGAATGGATTTGTTATTCAGCCATTTCTGGAATTATCAGGATTATTTAACGAAGCAACGTTTTCGTTCCAGAAGGCATCTATTGATATCAAAGGCTTTAAAAAACTTACCAAGGATTTAGTACTGGCAGGTAGAGTGAATGGAGGTTCAATTTATTACGCAAAACAGGATTCTCTTCCTGCTGATATACGTTTTTATAATGGAGGATCGAGCGAAGTACGTGGATGGGGTCGTCAAGAATTAGGACCAAAGGAAGCAGTTTTTGATACAACAGGCTCATTCACTGGGTATGTGCCAACTGGCGGTAAGGCAACTTTTAGTTTTAATGTTGAATTTCGCCAAAAGATTGACCGCTTTATAAAAGGACTAAGTGTAGCTGCATTTTTAGATGGAGGGCAAGTATGGAGTTCTATGAAAAATACCCAATCCCGTCCAATTCAATATGGAGTGGGAGGTGGATTGAGATATAAATCACCAATTGGACCTATAAGGGTTGATGTGGGATATAAGATCAATCCAACAGATGCAGATTTGAATATTTATCAGGGTGATAAAAGTATGAGTTCTGCCTGGGATAGGTGGAGTTTACACTTTAGTATAGGTCAAGCATTTTAATGAATAAAAAATCAACAAATATCATCAAAAGAATAGCTAAAATATTTATAGGAGTTTTTGTAAGTCTGATATTGATTCTATTGGCAGTACGGCTTTCTTTGAAGTCTAACTTTGTGCATAATTTTGCGAAATCCAAAATAGAAAGCATTGCTAATGAAAGCCTTACCAAGCAGTTGAAAATTTCGGGGCTAAGTGGAGATCTGTGGAAAGAAATACAACTCACTGGTGTACAAATTGGTGATAACGATACACTTGTTTATGTGGACACCGTTTATGCTAGCTATGAAGTGTTGGGTTATTTTTCCGGAGTTTTTGATATTGACAGAGTTCGTATATCTCAGGCGAAAATACATGTCGAAGAATCTGTTCAGTCCTCTGATTCTGTGACAACATTCAATATTCAGGAAATTGTTAAACCAGATACAACCAATTCTGAATCAAATTTTCAATTTGAGATTCAAAATATTGAAGTCTTAAAAACGAATATTTCAATATATGCTCCATCAATTTTGCCGGATTCTTCTTTGCAAATACAGGAGCTTTCAATGGAAGCTGGTTTTGCAATGAAAGATGAAATAGAAGCCTCTCTTTCACAGTTAAATTTTGACATTAAAGAAGGAAGATTACCGGATGTGATAGGAATAGAAGCCTCAGCAGAATATGATAATCGCACAATATCATTGCAAGAATTGGTAATTAACTCAGGAAGATCGTTGTTACAGGCCAACGCTTTTGTAAATTTGAATGACAGCACGATAAATTCAAATCTGGATTTGCAACCACTTTCTTCACAAGATATCCAACCCTATGTATCCCAAGAAATTCCGTCTGAAAATATTACGTTGAATCTAAAAGCCCAAGGGAGTTTTGAATCCTTAAAGATAGAATTAACAGCTAATGGACAGTATTTCAGAAATATTGAAGCTATTGCTCAACTTAGGTTAAAAGATAAACCCACACTAACACAATTTGGACTAAAAGGAACTGGGTTGAATGTTGCTGCATTAACCAATGATTCGGTTGATGTACAAACCGGAGTTTTTCAGGTTACTATGGATGGAGCGCTAACCAGCGAGTTTCAAAAAGCTGACATAACATGGGGGTTTACGGTCGAAGGTATTCGATACGAAGAGTACAATTTTAGACGATTTTTTGGAAGTGGAAGCCTTAAAGAAGGGAAAGTTCTGGCTAATATTGATGTAACAACAAGTGGAGAGGAGAAGCTTACCGTAAACGCAGAGGTAAACGATGTGTTCTCAGAAAGTTCAAAGTGGAATGTGGGATATGTTATTAAAAACTTCAACGCAAAATACTGGGTGTCAGATTCGCCAAGAACAGAAATTAACTTGAATGGTTTTGTGGAAGGTCAGGGATTTCAGCTCGCCAGAGAAAACTGGTTATTCGGAGTTTCGAATTCCAAAATAAGAAGTAATAACCTTGATGAAATTCGAGACTTTGAAAAGCAATGGAATACTAAATTATTGGAAGAAATCGAAGTTGGGGATCAATCACTAGAGTATCTGTCGGTTACAGGAAACATAAATAAAGATTCGGTTTCAATAAATGGTTATACAGAGATAACAGATTCAAGATTAAATTTTTCCGTTTCTGCGAATTCTTATTTAACAGATAACCCATCTTTCAAATACAGTATTTCCTCTAATGATTTCGATGCGAATGAATTAGCAATTGTTCAAGATTTTCGAACATCTATAAATATGGATATTGAAGGTTCCGGGGCTGGTTCAAGTTTAGAGAACCTTACTCTAAAAGGATTTGCTCATATTGACACAAGTATCGTTAATGGTGCAGATATAGATATACTTGATGCAAACTATGAAATTAAAAACGGTATTCTTGTTATAAACGGTGCTGAATTTAAAAGCGACATCGCTAATGCAAATTTTACAGGGCGTAGAAACATCAGAGATAAGGATGATCCCGATAATGTGCTTTCCATGAATGTTGAATTAAAAAATACACAGCCACTTGCCCCATTGGCAGACGTTGAGATTTTACAGGTGATGGGAACTGTATCGGCAGATATAAAAGAAAATAAAGATGGCTATTTACAGTGTATTGCTGATTTTAATTTAAATGATATCATTATAGATGATCTTTTTCTGGCTAGTAAAATAGAAGGAAAGGGAGATATAACAGTAAGAGACTCTCTAGATAAAGGCACCATTGAGTTGGATATTAAAGATCCGGAAATTTCAGGAACCTCATTTCAGGATATAAAAATTGCCACAGATATTTCAGTTTATGATGATTCTCTGTCCGGAAAATATACTCTTGATGTTCAAGACAATGATGAAGGGCAAATTCATAACGGTGGAAAATACACCATAGCGCTAGATTCGGCTGATGTGAAACTAGCAATTGATAAACTAGACTTAATCACAAGCGATAAAAGGTTGAGCTTACAAGAGACATTCAATGTGTCTATACGTAATGACATCGTAAGAACAGATTCTTTAGTACTAAAATCTCCGCAGGGAGCTTTCCTGTCCCTTTCCGTGCCTTATGCAGATTCCTTGAATCAACGTATTTGGTTAGTTGGTGAAAATTTCAATTTTGGAATACTTCAGGAAATAATACTTAATGAAAGAATTGTAGACGGAGTTCTTTTTGGTGAAGTGAACATAGATAAGAGCCAAGATGAACTTGTTGGAAAAGGAAACCTAGAATTGCAGAATCTGGAATACAATGGGTTTCGGGCAGATATTTTCAGTCTAAGCTTTGATGCATCAGAGAAAAGAATTAAATCTGAGTTGGCAATGATTCTGGAAGGTGAGAAATTAATTTCAGGAAATATTGACGTACCCTTTGACCTGGGAAACCCGGAGGATTTTTCGGACTCTTTTTTTGATCAAAAAGTAAGTGGAAAACTACAAGTTAAACCAACCTCATTAGATAAATTCCGCACTTTCTTAGAGAGATTTGAGATTACCGGAACACAAGGAATTATTAGTTTTGAAGGATCTTTATCAGGTACTGCAGGCGCGCCAAATTTTGAAGGGATGTTAAATGTAGAAGATCCCGTTTTCTCGGATGTTACTCTAGATTCCGCTTTCGCAAGTTTCAAATACGATCATAATAAAGAGAATATACTTGTGAATGCGGAAGTACTAGCGGCTCAACAAAAAGCTGCAGATATTGAAATTGATGTGCCTTTCTCCTACAATTTCAAGACTTTTGAGGTTAACACTATCAATGAAGACCAACCTGTTTCTGCAACTATCACTACTCAAGATTTTAACATGTCGGTTTTTAATGACTTTTTGGATAAAGAATTTACCAAAAATCTTAAAGGGACTCTTAACGGAATGCTTACGCTTCAAGGAACTGATAAAAGTCTTAGTTCTGATGGATATTTTGATCTTACCAACTCATCGTTAGAAGTACCTATTGCGGGAATTAAGTTAGATAATATTAAATCACGAATAGAATTTAGTAAAGATAAAGTTGTACTTAAAGAATTGGCGCTTAATAGTGGAAAAGGGGACTTCAAAGCAAGTGGAGATATAAACTTAGACGGACTAACGCCTACCACATTAGATATTAAGGCAAAAGCTAATCAGTTTAAATTAGCTAATACTGATGAGTATAATATGGTTGTGGATATAAATTCAACACTCAGTGGTCCGGCATTGACGCCAAAAGCCACAGGTCGTTTTGCAGTAAAAAATGGGTTTATAGTACTTGATAACTTCGGTGATAAAGCTGTTGAAGAGGTACAGTTGGAAGGAGAAGAAGCTAATACATTTAGCTTATATGATTCTCTTTCTTTGGATATGGAATTTGAGATAGAACGTAACTTTTTTGTGAGAAACCGACGATATCTAGATATGGAAATTGAAATCAGTGGAGAACTTGATGCTCAAAAAAAGACACAAGGTGAACTGTTTCTGTTTGGTAGTTTAAGTGGAGATGGAGGATATGTAAGACCTCTTGGTAAAAGATTCGAACTGGAAGAAGCAGAGTTAATTTTTAGTGGTTCTGCTGAAAATCCGGATTTGAATATCCGAAGCGCTTACATTCCTTCATCCAGAAAAGGAGAGCAAGAAGTAACGGTGTATTATGTTATAAAAGGAACTGCTGAAAATCCCGAGTTTACATTCGAGAGTACACCAACTATGGAGAAACAGGATATAATTTGCTACACATTATTTAACCGCCCGTGTTACGCTTTGGAATCCTGGCAAAATGCATTTACTCAGGGAAGTGGTTCTTCGCCAACAGATTTATTAGCAGGAGTGCTGCTCGATGAAGTCGAAGCATTGGCAACCAGAGAGCTTGGAGTGGATGTGGTTCAGATTGATAATACTAGGGTTGGAAATGAAACCGGAACTTCCATAAAAACAGGATGGTATTTGAACGATCGTACTTTCTTTGCAATTATCAATGAGATTACAAGCTCTGACCCTAAAACACTTTTTATTTTAGAATATGCTCTTTCAAAAACATGGGATTTAATTATTACTGAAGGCGAGGATTCGAATCGACGCGGAGTGGATGTACAATGGCAGTTTGATTATTGATCCCATACAGAGATTTAGTTACTTCCGTCTTAAATAATTTAATAATAGGCAACAAATAAAAGATAAGACATCTGTTTTATGAAGAAGTCAGTTCTTCATATGCAGCGTCAATATTTCTGCTCAAAGGAAGAGACCAACCCGGCGCTTTAAAAACTTCAAAACCCGGAATTACTTCTGCTTTCGTAATTTCATCCTTAGACTTTCCTGCGTCTATTCCTTTTTGAGTATAAGCTAATAAAGCTTCCAAGAAATTACTTTTTAATATTAAGTCGTCTTTATTTCCTGTTATTCCATATTCAGAATTTCCATGCCCATAGATGAAGATGGTATCATTTTCCAATTCATCAACTGTTTTACGAAGAACCTGAATCCAGTTTTTAATGTTAGCTCCGCCATTGGTGTCAATAAAAGGATACGCTCGATTAAACATAAGGTCACCCATGTGAGCAACATTGGCCTTTTCGAAATAAACAACGGAATCCCCACCGGTATGAGCAGGACCAAAATGCATCATGTGAACTGTTTCATCTCCAACTTGTTCTTTCCAAGTGTCTGTGTAAGTCAAATCTGCATATACTTGCTCGTCAATAGTTTCCTGTCCCCTTGCCTGAGCAGACTTAAGTTGCAGTTCAGGAACATTTTCATGAGCAACAATATGTTTGGCAATATCTTTAAATACTGGGTTTCCGGCGGTATGATCGCCATGGTGATGAGTATTTATCAGATAGTCCATCATATGGTTGGTTTTCTCTTTTAATCCATTAAGACAAGTTGTTGCCGATTCAGGGAACTGAGAGTCGACGGCTACTAATGAATTCTTTGTTGCTAACCAGCCAATGGTACCACCTCTACCTACAAATGTGCCTACATTTCTACGAAGTGTAGTGAATGGAGTTTGTAACAGAGAAGCTAATTTGTGTAAGGGGATTATTGTTGATGCGCCTAAAATGCCCGTGCGAATTAAAAAATCTTTTCTGTTCATGAGAGTACTATTTAATTAATCTAAAGCAAGGTATCTGCCCCTGCGATGGTTTACCGCAAGAATCAAATTAAGAAATACAGATCCTATTATAGAATAAACAATCGCCATCACATCTACCACAAGAATTGCTCCAATTATAATTAGCACATCAACACACATTTGAAAGCGACCTGCATTAATATTATGAAATTTTTGCAGATAAATAGAAACAATATTTAATCCACCAAGACTAGCTTTGTGGCGGAAAAGCATTAATAATCCTGTTCCTATTAAAAAACCGCCCAAGGCTGCTGCGTAAATAGGGTTTATATTTCCAAATTCGAATACAACAGGAACATAATCAGTACAGACGGAAACCAAAAAAACAGTAATAAACGTTTTGAGAGTGAATATCCAACCCAACTTCCATAAAGCCAATAGATAGAAAGGTATATTAATTACAAAAAAGACTTCGCCGAATGAAAAACCAGAAGCATATTGAGTTAGAAAAGCAACACCGGCTGTTCCTCCAATAAGAAAATTCATTTCAGAAAACAATGCGATTCCAAAAGACAGCAGAACAGAAGCTACAGAAATCGCCAAAAAATCTTCTAATAGAGTGTGTTCTCTGATAGAAGGATCAATGCCTTCCTCAATAAGTTGTTCGGTAATTTTATCGTTGGGAGGTGCCATAGCTCTTGATTTATATGAACACCAAAGTTAAGACTTATTTGACTCTGAATTAACAGAGAACATTAAGTTTTAGGCTATGTCAAAGATAGGATTTGTTGATGATTTGAAAACTTAAAAGAGTTAGCCGAAAGTAATCCAAAGTAAACGGTAAATTTGTCTTATTGATTTGTTTTTTCCTACGAAGTAGGTCCTCCGGCTTCCGGTTTTCCCTCGGTAGTATTATTAAAAATCCTCATTGTTGGATAAGCCAGATCAATTGCATCCGATTTTGCAAATTCATCTAAAGCTCGTTCCCATATTGCTTCAGCACTTCCTCTTCGCCTTCTGGGATCGGTTAGATACCTGATTGAAAGCATTACACCACTGTCTTTTACAGTTGTATAAACAATAGGCGTAAGATATCGGTATTCGATTAAATAGGATTTAGCAGCTTTTTTGACCTGTTCTTTAGCTCGTTCAATAAAATCTTTGGATTCTTCTTGAGCAATGTTACTGAGAATGTTCTTTGCAGTTTTCCAGTCACTCTCAAAAGTGACCATAATTCCGATTTCATTCCAAATAAATTCGAAGTCACTAGTGTAGTTTGCAAGCTGTTCTGAGAACACAGTATGGTTTGGAATGTGGATTACGCGACCGGTGCTCTGGTCAGCATCAACCCAATTGCCTATTTCAAGAATCGTAAATTTAAAAGGTCGAATATCTATCACGTCACCCTTCGCTTGTCCAATTTGAATTCGATCTCCAACGTCAAACGGCTTTCTCCAGATAATAAAAAGCCAAGCGGCTATGTCAGTTACAGGGTCTTTTAATGCAATTGCAAGCCCTGCAGAAAGTAATCCTAAATAGGTCGATAGATTGCCTAAAGCACTAAACCAGATCTGAGTAATCAGAATGATGCCCAAAAAGGCAGAAATATAAGTTAAGTTTTTTCGCCATTTGTAGACCGTTCTTTTACTCTCAGAATTCTTATTTACAACACGAAGAGTTAAAGATCTGATAAGCCATAAAACAAAAATAACCACGATCGTTTTTAAGATCTGACCGGTCACTATCGGAGAACTTTGAAAATAATCTGCGATGGTATTGAATAATTCTTCCATGACTTGATAATAACCTTATGAAATGACAGTTACACAGTTGGGATAATATAGAAAATTGAATATCTTTAATGCTCTGAAAAAATATAAGATTTTATCATGCTTTATAACATTTTAGTTGCAGTGATTACGATTATCTGCGCACTTTTAATTTTAGTTGTTTTACTTCAAAATGGTCAAGGTTCCGGCTTATCAGGAATTAGCGGCGGAGGGGGCGGTGGCGCTCTCGGCGGAAACTCTGGTTTAGGAGCTCGCAGAACTGCTGATTTACTTTCAAAAGCTACAGGAATTTTTGGCGGAGCCTTCTTAATTCTATGTGTGTTAGCAAACTTTGCTATCGACCGATCAGGTACGGCGCCTACAAGAAGTATTCTTCAAGAAGGAGGAGCTCCGGTTCAGGACTTAAACGCTCCATCCCAAACTCAATCAGCAGTTCCGATTCAAAATAATGACGCCGGATCTGATGATGGTGGAACTGAAAGCGATAATTAAATCTAGATTATTTGCTAACGAATTTAAAGCTCCATGTTAATGCGTGGAGCTTTTTTTGGTTTACATCCAGTTCTGGTTAGTTTTCGTAAGTGGGTTTTTCTCATCTAAATAACAAATAAAACCACATTAGAATAGCCTAATCCATCATTTGGAACATAAAATTTGCATACCGGTTTACAAGAAAAAGTGAACCAATCAAATTTTATGAAACAATTCAAGAATATATTTACAATCACACTGATATCCGCTTCAATGCTGTTCATGTCATGTGGTGATGACAACAATTCAACAGGCTCAGAACCGGACCCGGGAAGAAGAGCTCAACTGTATGTAACCAATAATAATGATGGAAATATCACAGTATACGATATCACAAATGAAGAATCTAAAACTTTAGCTACAAGTAATACTGCCGCTGAAGGAATTTACTATAATGCTGAAAGTGATTTAGTAGTTCAGGCTTCTAGAAGTGGTAACAAGTTAGATGCTTATGCTACTGTAAGTGAAACAATAGATCAGCAAGTAATTTCAGTTCTAGCAAGCAGTTCAGCAGATCTACAAAGCCCGAGAGAGCTTGCAGTTAGAAATAACAGTTACGTAGTGTCAGACAATGGATCTAATCAGTTTTATGTTTATACATATAATGGAACTAGTTTTACTTTAGTAAACACTTTTGATATTCAGTTTCCTGTTTGGGGAATAACTTTTAAAGGCGATGACTTATACGCAGTAGTTGATAAGGAAAACGAGCTAGCTGTATTCTCTGATTTTCTTTCGAATAACGTTAATGGAACTTTAAATGCTACTAAAACGGTGACTGTTGAAGGAATAGTACGAACACATGGACTTACTTATGATGGCACCGATGATATAATGATATTGACCGATATTGGGGAAGCATCAAACGCAGATTCTGATGGCGGTTTTCATGTAATTTCTAATTTCTCAACAAAATTTGATGCTCTTTCTGAGGGTGATGTACTTTCAGTAAATGATCAAACAAGAATTGCAGGTTCTAACACGCAACTTGGTAACCCAATTGATGTTGCTTATGATTCTGAAACAGGTGCTGTTTATATTTCTGAGATCGGTAACGGTGGTGGTAAAGTAGTTGGGTTTACAGACTATTCATCCGGAGGAAATATTACTCCTACTTTGAGCATGGATTTAGAGGCCGCATCTTCAATTTATTTTTCAAGTGATGAAACTGACGGAAACGTAGGAAGTGGAAGTGCACAGGGAAAATCTGAAATTTATATTACAGATAACGCCGAAGGGAATATCAATGTATTCGATTTAAGTGACAACTCACAAAGAACCCTTGCAACGGCGGCTGGAGCAGCAGAAGGGATTTACTACGATGGAAAGACAGACGCTGTTATTCAAGCTTCAAGAACAGATAATCAACTAGAATACTTCTCTTCTATAAGCTCCGCTATGGATACAGATTCTCTGCCAACTGACTTTTCAAGTGGTTCAGATCTGACAAGTCCTAGAGAAATTGCAGTTTCAGGAAACAAAGTAGTTGTTTCGAACAATGGAAGTAATGAATTCTTTGTATACACTAATACAGGGTCAGGTTTTACGCTTGAAAATACATTCAGCCTTTCATTTAACGTTTGGGGAATTACTTTTATGGGCGATGACTTACTAGCCGTTGTTGATAATACAAGTGATTTAGCTGTATTTAATGATTTCCTAAGTACGAATGTAACAGACGGTGCTATTACTGCGAGTAAACAAATTACTATTGATGGAATTATAAGAACGCACGGCATTGCGTATAGTGCTTCCGATAATGTACTTGTTATGACCGATATTGGTGACGCGGGAAATACTACTAATGACGGAGCATTCCATGTAATAAATAATTTCAGAACAGTATTAGATGAAGTTAACGCAGGTGGAACACTGGCTATGAGCAACCAGATTAGAGTTGATGGTTTACTTACCTTAATGGGGAATCCAATTGATGTTGCCTATAATCACAAAACAAATACCGTGTATGTAACAGATGTTGGAACGGGGCGCGTTCTTGGCTATGAAAATATTGGGAATGGAGGAAACATTACTCCTAATGCTTTAAATGTAGAAATTCCTTCTGCATCTTCAATCTATTATTACGGTAATTAAAAAAAAGATTTATCTACTTAACTCTGCTCATTATTATGAGCAGAGTTTTTTATGTATTTACCAAACCATCTTTGCGATCTTTCCAGAACCAGCAAGCCAAGCTGAGTTTCCATCTTTAGCAAACCGGATGGTATAGAAGCTTTCATTGTTGATCTTAGTCCAACTTTGACCACCATCTTTGGAGTAAGAAATTCCGGGAATGCCTACAGCTACTAATTCTTGTCCGTTTGTACCGGGAACATATCTGACCGATGATCGATAAGAAGGCTCTTTCCCATCAGCGATAAGTGTCCAAGTTTTACCGCCGTCTGTGGTAATAGCTTTATTGTTCATATTGTTCTGTTTTTCATTCCAATCGCCACCAATAATTATCCCATTTTGAGAATCGTAATAATGACTTGAAAATATACCTGTCATTTGTCCGCCCTGAGTAACAGGTGTGTTATATACGCGCCAACTTTCACCCCTGTTATCACTGTGAAAAACACGGGCACTTGATCCACCTGAAACCAGCCAAATGTTATCTCCGATTATGTTAACATTAGAATTACTCGCTGCAAATCCGGCTTCGCCGTTAACTACAATGGGAAGGCTTTCACAAGAAACCTTTACCCAGTTATCTCCTCCGTTTTCTGAAATTAATACAGATAAACAATCATCAACGGGATCCCCGACAGCAACACCTAAACCATTTTCTGAAATAGTCATTGCATTGTAGAAAGCTCCGGGATCTTCGTCTTTATAAACCAATGTCCAGCTTTTCGCGTTATCTGTTGTTTTATATAACAAAGCGGGCGAAGCAATACTGAGAATAAACACAGCGCTGTCAGTTACTGCTATAGATCGGAATTCTGGTTTAAGGGTATCATATTTGATACTGTCAATTACCCAAGTATTACCCGCATTATTTGTGTAACCGACTTTTCCATTCGAACCTGCAAACCACATTGAGTTTTCATCAATGGCTTCTATGGCACGGATGCTTACATCAGGAATTTCAAAATGAATGAACTGCGGATTTCTTGGTTCTTCTTTAGTACAAGAAAGTAAAGCAATGGAAAATATTAGAAATGGAAGTATGATTTTCATTTAAAGCTGATTTCGTTCTCAGCTACGATATCGTATTAGTAGGTGGGATTCAAGTGTAGAATGATATCTGAACTTTATTCCGGCAAATAGCTTTTGAGCAGTACTTTCCGTTTAATTGAAATAAATTCGAATGCAAACAGGTTTTGTTATTATAAATACTTTTTCAAGATGTCGGAATCCACTGATGAGTCGTAGAACTAACTAGTTTTCATCTAAGGGATTAATGAAATGATTCTCCTTTTTTTGCTTTTTCTATTAAAATCTGAGCAGGCTTGAATCTAGGACCAAATTCGTCAGCAAATCCGTTAAGTTTTTCAACTATTTTTTCTGCTCCAAGCTGATCAATATATCGAAAAGGTCCACCAAGAAAAGGAGGGAATCCTAACCCTAGGATCGCTCCAAGATCTCCATCAGTAGCAGTCTTTAAAATTCCTTCTTCCAAGCAATAGGCGGCTTCATTTATCATAGTTAGCGCTACGCGGAGTTGAGTAGTTTCCATGTCAGGGTTCTTTCTGTTTGAGCCACCGAAATATTGATAGATATCAGTATTTACTTCTTTTTTCTTTCCTTCAGAATATGAGTACATCCCTTTTTTATTTTTCCGCCCGTGAAATCCTGCATCGAGCAGTTCCTGAGCTTTTTCAGAGGATTTAGCACCACGGGCATCAAACATAGGCTTCATGGTTTCACCAACATGAGCTCCAACATCAAAACCTACTTCATCAAGTAGAGCCATTGGACCAACCGGATATCCAAATTTTTTCATGGCTTTATCCAAAAATTCTATAGAAGCTCCTTCTTCAAGTAAAAGTAAAGCTTCGTTCATGAAAGGAGCGAGAATTCGTGTAGTGTAAAATCCAGGCCCGTCGTTAACAACGATAACCGTTTTACCTTGTCTTACTCCAATTTCATATGCCGTGGCAGTAACCCAATCAGCTGTTTTATCAGTAGTTATAATTTCAAGTAAGGGCATTTTCTGAACAGGAGAAAAGTAATGCATTCCGAGAACATTTTCGGGACGTGATGATGCTTTAGCTATATCCGAAATAGGAAGCGAAGAGGTGTTGGATGCAAAAATAGTATCTGCAGAAGTTTCAGTTTCAACTTCCTTTAATATCTTATGCTTTAAATCTAGATCTTCAAAAACAGCTTCAATAACAAGATCAACATTTTTAAATCCATTATAAGAATCAATACCTGTTACTCTACTTGCTGCTTCATCGCGTTCAAACTCTGTAATGATTCTCTTTTGACACTTTTGGTTCAAATCCTTCCAAATAGCTTTTTCTCCTTTTGCTGCAGACTCCAGGTCTCGATCTTTAAGTAGGACCGAATAATTTGCTTTATTTACGCTTACATCTGCAATTCCGGAACCCATCAATCCGGCTCCCAATACTCCAATTTTTGAAACAGATTTAGCGAGGTCTTTATAAGGGTTTTTCTTTGCATCGGTCATGCCAAAGAATAAATTAACCAACGCTCTTGATTCTTTAGTAGCTCCCAATTCACCGAAGAGTTTAGCCTCATTTAGCAATCCTTTTTCTTTTCCATTTTTAAACCCATACTCCACAGCATCAATAATACGCTCAGGAGCGGGCATATTTCCTTTTGTTTGTCTTAAAGTTTGTTTTAATGCTTGAGAAAACACAATTTTTCTACCCAAGCCGTTTCCTTCAATCATTTTTTCCATTGACGATCTTTTATCATCGCGATCGAAATTTCCATCTGCAACTTTATGTACGGCCTTGATGGCAGCTTCTTCCAATACATCCTTGTGAACCAGTTCATCAACCAGACCGATTTTATAAGCTGAACGGGCATAAATATTTTTTCCGGTTAGCATATAATTTAATGCTTTCTGAATCCCTACTAATCTGGGTAAGCGTTGAGTTCCTCCTGTTCCGGGTAAAATACCAAGTTTAACTTCAGGTAATCCCAAAACAGTTTTGGAGTGATAGGATGCTAAACGATAATGACAAGCCAGTGATAGCTCCAGGCCTCCTCCCATACAACTTCCATGTATAGCCACAGCTATAGGTTTTGAAGAATTCTCAACACGATTTAGAATTTTATGCCCTTCTAAGCTGAGTTGTTCAATTTCTTCGGCAGTATCACGAGCTTTGAACATTTCAATATCAGCTCCGGCAATAAAATTATTTTCTTTTCCGCTGATAAGAACTGCGCCTTTAAGAGAAGGATCGGAATTCAACTCCTCCAAAAATCCGGAAAACTCATCCATCATTGCTTCATTCAAAGTGTTCACTTTCTCTCCCGATTGATCAAGAGTGATCACCGCTACATCTTGTTTTTTTGTGATGTTTAAATAGCTCATAATTGTATTAATTTCATTCTATTCTACCTCAGGCAAGTTTGGGAACTAATTTCTTGAGATATAAAATTTGTTCGTTATCGTTGATACTTCTCAAGGATTATAGCATGTCCTTGTCCGCCGGCCGCACAAGCTGTAACCAATGCATATTTTCCACCTTCATTATGTAAACGATTTGCGGCAGTGGTTACCAATCTAGCTCCGGTTGCTCCAAAAGGATGACCCAGCGAAAGTGACCCACCCATTGTATTAATTTTATCCATTGGGATTTTTCCGACTTTAGAATCTCTGTTTAAAGACTTTTTAGCAAATTCGCTAGAATCTAATGCCGCTAACACAGCGAGAACTTGTCCGGCGAAAGCTTCATGTATTTCAAAAACGTCGATATCAGAAAGAGAAAGGTTCATTTGATCCAGAACTTTTGGCGTTGCATAAGCCGGTCCTAACAGTAATTCATCCTTAGGATCTTGTGATACAAAGTTATATTCTCTCAAATATGCTTTTGGTGTAAGCCCAAGATTTAAAGCAGTTTGTTCTTCCATAACAAAACAGGCTGAGGCTCCATCCGTTAAAAAAGAAGAATTTCCTGCAGTTATTGTTCCATGTGGCTTTATAAAAGCAGGGCGTAACTTTGAAAGCTTTTCCATTGAAGTATCGGCTCTAAAGCCGTTGTCATTTTTTACAACTCCGAACTTTGGGGGTACTTTAACAGGAAAAAGTTCTTTATCTAATAAACCTTCTGTTGTAGCTTTCGCTGCCATATGATGGGAGCGCATAGCAAATTCATCCTGATCATTTCTTGAGATACCAAATCTGGCCGCCATACGGTCAGCGCTTTTACCCATGGTTTCGCCCGTAGAAAATTCAGCGATTGCGGGTAATTCAGGGAGCAAATCTTTAGGTCGAAGTCCTTTAAGGAATTTTAGAAAATCTAAAGGCGATTTATACTTTCTGGCTTCGAGCACTTTTTGGCGAAATTTCTTTTTGAAACGCACCGGAATATCAGACATAGTTTCTGTTCCGCCTGCTAAAATAATTTTGGCTTGTCCCGAGCGAATTAAATCTACGCCACTGGCTATGGCTTGGTTAGATGAGATACAAGCCAAGGCGACAGTAAAAGCAGGAACAGAATTTGGAATGGCTGCGCCAAGAGCACTTTCTCTAGCCACATTACTGGTTTTTACTTCCTGAATTACATTTCCCATAATAACTCGATCAATATTTTCGGGAGCTACATTATTTCTGGCAAGTAACCCTTGGATGGCATATCTGCCGAGATCATAAGCCATTAAATCGTTGTATTGGGTTCCTGACTTCAAAAAAGGTGTTCTAATGCCATCTACGAGCACTGCATTGAAAGAATAATTTTTCACAATTCGTTTATTTGATTAATCAAAAGTGCTATAAGTTAACAGTGTTAACTAAATAATCAATATTTGTTGAAAAATTTCTTTGTCTGGAAGGTAAATGTTCATATATTTGTCGCCCTTGATAGGGCGATTAGCTCAGTTGGTTTAGAGCACCTCGTTTACACCGAGGGGGTCGGGGGTTCGAGTCCCTCATCGCCCACACCTAAAGCTATCCATTTTTGGATGGCTTTTTTTGTGCCTACTATTTAGGATTGAAATACATGTATACACGACAATTGAAAGAGGGTCGTTTGTTATAGGGCTTCATTTAATTCGGTAAAGAAGGAAGCTTTACCGATATTGTATTCTTCATTTAAAGGATTGTGCATTGCCTCGTAGTTAAATGCAGATAAAATAAATCCTTTTTTAAATAAGCAATCCAACTAAAAGACTTATAAAAGTATTCCGTATTATTTGAAATGAGTACAATTTTTGGTATTTGGAATAGAAATGGAAAACCAGTTTCTGATGAACTGGAAATTATGTTTCGTGGTATAAAACATTTTCCGCACCAACGCTATGATTTTATCGTGAGAGATAATTTCGCGATAGGTCATTTGCTTACATTCAATACTCCAGAGGCTGTTCATGAGAATATGCCGAAGCATTTAAAAAAACTTAATCTAATTTTTGCAGCGGAAGGCAGAATAGATAACAGAGATGAATTATTCTCGAAACTAAGCATTCCTTTAAACCAACAATTAAACTTTCCTGATGGCGATTTAATACTTGAAGCGTACCTAAAATGGGGTAGCAACTGTGTGGATCATTTAATGGGGAAGTGGTCACTGGTGGCCTTTCATACTGATAGCGAAGAACTTTTTGTTGCAAGGGATAAATGGGATTACACGTCTATTAATTACTATCTGGATGATTCTGTACTTGCCTTTGCCCCCTCAAATAAAGCTTTATTAGGTCTTCCCTTTGTCGATGAAAAAATCGATGAGATCATGATAATACGATTGCTAATTTTCTGGCAAGGGGATTTTGATAAAACCTATCATAAGGAAATTAAGCGTTTGCTTCCGTCGCATTACATGCATTTTCGAGATTATAGTTATGAGCTGAAAAAATACTGGAATTACAGAGATATTAAAGTTCAAAAAGAGGTTAAAGTTGAACAGTGTGTAGAGGAATTATTGGAAATGATGAATTTGGCAGTAGAAGCCAGACTTCGATCTTATAAACCAGTTGCGGCTACTTTAAGTGGGGGATTGGATTCTAGCACAGTGTGTGCCATTGCTGCTATGCAACTAAAAAAACAGAGTAAAGATCTATACACGTTTAGTCATGTCCCATGCTTTACCCCCTCAAAAAACCTTGAGAAGTTTTGGTTTGGGGATGAACGCCCGTACATAGAATCTTTCGTGAATATGTATGAAAATATTAAACAACGATATTTAACTACTGAGTATCTCTCTCCAATTCAAGGAATCAAAAAGGCGATAGAGCTTTATGGAGAACCCATCTATGGTGCATCAAATGCTTTTTGGATGGTGGACATTTATACCTCGGTAGCAAAAGAAAACTTTGGGGCCATTTTATTGGGGGAATTCGGAAATGCCAATATTTCTTGGACTGGGGTCGTAGAGCATTTTCCGTTATTGCATTTACTGCGGCGATATGGGATCAAAAAATCTATAAATTTAAAATTTACAAGGCCAGTTTTTTTTCAAGACACAGGTCTAGGTATGCTATACAGGAAACTGAAACTAAGTAGAAGCCCATGGAGAGCTTATTCTTATTTGAATGAAGAGTTAGAATTAAAATTTAACATTGTAAGACGAATGCAAGAATCTAACTTTGATCCTACATTTAGCAAATATTTTAAGATACCTCAAGATGATGCACTCTTAATTTATGATGTAAGCGTTCCCAGATTATCACTAGGGGCACACATGGGGAATGAAACAGGACTTGAATTTCGTGACCCAACAGCTGATGAACGTGTTATCAAATACGCTCTATCTATTCCTAATGAGTTCTACGCAGCCCCTTTAAAAAGGCAAATCGTTCGTAATATGATGAAAGGAAAATTACCGGATGATATTCTAATGAATACAAAAAAAGGGCGGCAAGGATCGGACTTATCAGAGCGGGTGTTTGCTTATTCAAAAGAATTTGACAAAGAAATTGAAGCAATAAAAGCTTCTGAGTTTGTACGATTCGTAAATATAAAAAAAATAGAGGCTGAATGGGAAAAAGCGAAGAAAAACCCTGACGATTATCCTATAGATCAGATGGCATATTTGCTAAGAACTATAGGTGCTTTTCAAATAAATTAGGTTTAAGAACAGTGATAGCATGTCTTACCTAATTTTTTAAAAGAAAAAGCCAGAAAGTATTTAATCTTCTGGCTTTTCAAGCTATTTTTTTATTAGCTGGTAGATCCACTACCTAACTCGCCTCCAGGGCCATCTCCAATAGGCGCTAGGCCATTTAATGTTTCCTGAGTAGAAAGTACAGTAGCTTCTGGCGCAACCCATTTTTCATGAGTTTGTTCTGAAGTTTCTTTAGCTGGTTTAAAATTTTGTTTCATAGTCTTCAATAGTTACGGGAATTGATAATTCTTAGAAAATATAAAAGTATTTATTTTGTAATAAAATCTATTTTTAACTAAAAATAAAATTTATTGAAAATTATTTCACAAACCTTCCAACAATGATATAACCTGAGTTATTGGCTCCTCCTGTTATTGTAAATTGCGAACAAATAAGCCAAGCATGTGCTTTCATTGTATCCTCTTTATTGGTTTGTTTTTTTACTCCAAAAAAAACTACGCTTTTAATGTTTCTAATACTTAGCATCATTTTTGCAGCTAAAGCAGTCTCAAAACACATCGTTCTCCAAGGGCTTCTACGACCAGCCCTCAAGATGGCTTGTTGAATGAGCAATAACAAGTCCATATCAGCGACAGGTAGGGCAATAGCCTGCTCGGCTTGTTCCTGATTGATAGGTTTGCCTAACAGGGGAGTAAGGGTGCGAAATGGTCTAAAAAGAATAAGAGAACGAGATACCGCTAGAAATATCCAGGCCTCAACAAATAACGTATATTCTTTTACACTTCGCTTTTTCATAGTTCTAAAATAGAATCTTAGGTAATCAATGCTTCTTCTACATCAAGTAAATCTTCAAGGTCACATTCTAATGGTCTTGTAATCCGAATAACTTCGCAATTGTCTGTTAGTAAAGATATCAGTGAAAAAGCGTTGGTTAACTGATCATTACCGACCATCAACATTGGACGATAAATCTGTTTATAGACTTCTTTGAAGGCTTCGGCACCAGTAATCTTCTCTTTCATGATTACATCAACCTCTCCTTTTTTCAGGATTAAAATTTTTGAACTCGGATACTTATTCATGTCGAAAGACTCGTGAAAAAAAACTCCAAATTTATCCAAATCATTTCTAACCCTAAATGAACGATCAACAAACAATTCATGATCGATTTTGGTCATAGTATCATCCCAAAGTTTAATCATTGGATAAGATGCCTCTGCGAGAACTTGCCCTTTTTTTTCTCTAAGTGTAATCACGTCATCACTAAATATAGTATATCCTCTTTTAACCAAGCCAGCTACAGATGTTGATTTACCGGCACCGGAATCTCCGGTAATAAGAATCAATGAATTTTGATGTAATAAAGCGGAAGCATGTAATGGTAGTCGTTTTCTTTGTTGCAAAACAGATGCCATAACGGATGCTAAGACATGTAAACGGACTCCTCTCCAATCCTCAACGGGTTGTTTTGGAGAAATGACCACATCTTTGCCATGAGCCGAATAGTAATGTGATATACCTATCCCTTCAAACAACAATTCATTTTCGTTAATAGAATATGACAAAGAGGTGCCTGAAAAGCTGTCTCCCTCTATTTTTTGCGGTACTTCCCCTATTTTAATAGTGATATCGGGAGGGGATATGAATTTATGTGAAAGTAACTCCGGAAATTTGATCTCTGATGAGATTTTAAGACCAAATCCCCAATATGAATAGTTCATTAATTATAATCTATATTTGAATAATAGTAATTCTAATGATTGGTGCACTAAAATATTTATAAATACTAAAATAAAACCTATTTTATTTTTTTTACTAACAAAAAGAATGTGCAAACTGATGCTATCATCTTCTACCACCGTAAAACGTAAAGAGGATAAACTCCTTATAAGTAAAGTAGACGACGAGTTAATAATGATGGATATTGATGAAGGGGCATATATAAGCCTGAATACTACGGCAAGTATAATTTGGGAGCGTATTGAAGAGCCTGTGAAAGTTGAAGAAATAGTTCAGTATCTAGCTGGACGATTTAGCATTGATCCAGAAAGATGCACAAAAGAAACTCTTTCTTTTCTTAATAAGATTAATGATTTAAGGGCTCTAGAGATTGTTTCTGACTAAGTAAATTAGAATCCTAAAATATCAATTCCCAAATTGGATTATCAGTTTTATGTGCGTCCCCATCTCAAATCTAATTTAAAATAATACTGTATAGGTTTCTCGAAATAATAAAAGTATTGTTCTAAAAGTGCAGTGTATTATCTTTTCTGTTTTGATACATTATCGACTAAAAATTTTTCTATAAATAATAGAAAAAGGGCGCAATGGAAAGTATAACCAAAATAAGGAAGGGGGTAAATTTATCAAGATAATATCATGTTTTGATAATAAAATATTCCATAAGAAATCTTTCAACTCCCTATAACCATAGTTAAATTTTTGAACCTGATTTATTAGATTATTGGGATCATGAAATAAGTTATCATTTACGAAAGCATGTATAGCATCCTCCATTTGATTTATGATTTTCTCATCTGAGAATTCTTTCAATTTAAATAATTTTGGAAGAGGGACATTAAATATCAAATGAACTAAAAATAAAGATGATACTAAAGCAGAATAGTTGTTATTGCTTTTTGCAATCTCTGAGATTTGTTGCCAATTAATTTCGTTTCCCGAATGAATTAAGATTTGCCTGATATCAAGTAGCCATTTAATTCTAAACCAACTGTGCTTAGTGCCATGTATACACAAATAAAGTAGTTCATCTTCATCTTTCAGTGCGGTTACTTCAGCAATTCGTAAATCGCTCTTTTTCGTATCAAAAAAAACCTCCGTACAACTCTTGGGGTAGATCGCAGATTGTTTAAAAAATCTCCAATGTAATTCTAAGTTGATTCTATCACTTATTCTTTGGTATGGAATATCTGCTGCAATTTTTTTAAGGCACTTTAGATTCCAATCTTTCCAGCCCGAAATCTCGAGATCACTTTTAAAATTTTCTTTCTTTAATATTAGATCGGCTTTACTTAAATCATCGGGATGAATTAAAAAATCTAGATCTATAGACTCTCTTGACGTATAAGAGTCGAATAATTTTTTTGAAAGGATTGGGCCCTTAAATGAGATAACAGGTATTCCTTCTTGCTTAAATAGCTCTAATATCCTGAAAGTTACCTTTGTAAGATTCATTTGCCTCATTACGAACGGTTGACAAATTTTCTTTAAATGGTCTAACTCTTTTTCATCTAGTATTTGCTTAAACTCATCGAAATATTCTATAATTAACGGTCTGATACGGTGTCTTCCCAAAAGTTGGATGAATAGCTCAAAAGAAAAATTCTCAGACCGTTTTAAGGGCGTGGTTCTTTGATGATCAAAGAGACTGATTAGCAGTTTAAACTCCTCACTCATTCTATGAGTGAGCTGGTTTTTCAACACATGAATTCGGTCTGTCATTTTTTTTAAGCTATGTTTTCTTTCAAACTTAACTACATTTTAGAAAAAAGTATTTAATAAATCCTCAAACCCAAGGTTTTCTTTTTAATCTGATAGAGAAAAACTAATTTATTCCAGATTGCCACCATTTAAAAGCCATTTTGAATGACTTTTTTATGGTGTATTTAAATACCGGCTTTTCTTCAATCAAATAACCCAAACTAGTTTTTAAGAAACAGTAGTGGTAGATATGGCAATTATGACTAAATTGGTGCAACCTAACTTTACTATTAATTTAGCTCAGATATTAGTTTGAGATCTAACAACAGTACAACAGATTTTGAGGAAACAGAGAAGCGATTACAGCTTTTGTATCAGATTACTTCTCAACCTCAAAAAGATTTAAACGATCAACTTAACAATGCGCTTGAGTTAACCACGAAGCTGCTGGAGATGGAAATAGGAATCATCAGTTCCATTTCGAAGGAAGAAAACAAATACACGATTAGAAATTTCTTTCCGGATGACTCAGGGCTTTCAGTAGGACAATCTTTCGATCTTGGAAATACCTATTGTAGTATAACACTAGAAAGTGATGACGTGATTGCGATCAATCATATGAAGGAATCGGCTTATAAGCGCCATCCTTGCTATGACGCTTTTTCTTTGGAAGCTTATATCGGGATTCCTATTGTAATTGACGGAAATTTATATGGAACGATAAATTTTTCAAGTCCCAATCCGAAGAAAGGAGGTTTTGTACCATCTGATTATACTTTGATGAAGCTTTTAAGTGAGTGGGTTGGAGCTACAATAATGAGAGCAAGAACGGTTAAAGTCTTAAAAGAAAAGAATGAAAGGCTTGAGCTGATCTCAAAAAATAGTGCAGATTTAATCTGTTTACATGACTTAGACGGTGTATACACATATATCTCTCCTTCTGTCGAGAGTATTTTAGGTTATACTTTTCAAGAACTGTTAGGGAGAAATCACGCAGATCTGATTCATGAAGAAGATCTTAAAATGCTGATGGAAGCTCCTCGTAAAGAGCTAGAAGAAAACGGGGTTATAACTAATGCCAGATACAGAATTAGGAATAAAAACGGTGAGTATGTTTGGTTCGAAAGCTCTGTTTCAACAGTTAGAGATGTAGATAATAAACCAATAGGTTTACAATCAACTTCAAGAGATGTAACCGCCAGAAAGAAGCTGGAACTAATGTTTGAGAATGCTCAGAAAATGGCAAATGTGGGTGGATGGGAATATGATTTAATAAGCGGAGAGATTTTCTGGACAGATGAAGTGTATCGGATTCATGACAAAGAAATCGGTTCAGAACTTGTAATGGAAGAAGGAATGGACCATTTCCCTGGAGAAGGTAGAGAAAAACTTTCTATGGCCATTAATAAGGCTGCCATGAATCATGAAAAATATGATATTGTACTCCCATTTATCTCAGAAAAAAAAGTTTTTAAATGGGTTCGTGCAATAGGTAAGCCACATATAGTTGATGGAAGCGTGGTAAGGCTAAGTGGTACATTTCAGGATATAACAAAGCAGGTGAACTATGAGAAGCGAATAATAGCGCAAAATGAAGAAATGCTTAAGCTTACGGAGACAAGAGATAAGCTTTATTCTATTATAGCTCATGATTTGAAAGGAGCTTTTTTCGGAATTAATGGTATGATCGATCTTTTAATTGAAGAGTTGGAAGAAGATAAAAGTGAAAGAGGGATAGAAAGAAGTTTAAAGGGATTGTCTTTGGTTCATGTTTCTTCTCGGAATGCATATGATTTGCTCGAAAATTTGCTTGAATGGATCGAAGTTCAAAATGGAGCTATAACTGTTAATAAACAAAAAGTAAATATTTCAGAACTACTAACTAACAGCATCTCAGTTTTTGAAACATCAGCAGCAAAAAAAAGAGTAGCTATAAATCTGCAAAAATCCGATGTTGAAGTTATGGGGGATGTGAATATGCTATCTACTGTTTTCCGAAATTTAATATCCAACGCAATTAAGTATTCTGGAAAAGACGGAGAGGTAAAAATAACTGTAGAGGAGAGTGGACATTCAGCAAATATTAGCATTAAAGATTCTGGAATTGGAATGTCAGCAGAAATTAAAGATCAGCTTTTTGATAAGAAAAACAGACCACAAAGAAGAGGCACGCTTTCTGAAAAAGGAACAGGATTAGGATTGTTGCTATGCAAAGATATGGTAGATGCACACAACGGAACTATAACAGTAATTTCAGAAGAAAATAAGGGATCTGAGTTTATAGTAAGCTTGGGAAAATCTTAATCACGATAAGTAACTTGTTGTGTATGAGGATTTTGTAGTAGAAAAAACTATATTATTAGATATAACTCTATCAAATATTCTATTATTATGGATATTAAATTTGTTAAGCGATCGGCTATTAATTCCTCGAAGAAAAGAAATTCGAAGTTTAAGCCACTTCTTGAAGCGATAGACAAGTTAAAGCCTGGGGGGCAAGCACTTGAAGTTTCTTATACAAGTGATAAAAACGTTAACTCTATGAGGACTGCTGTTTATCAGCATAGCAGAGTCAAGAATATCAAAATTAAAAGTAAAAAAGACCCATCTATTAAAAAGATTCATTTTTATAGAGAGAAATAGGGAATTCGTTTTTCGGGTTTGGTGTTGTTTGCATACATTGTTCGCAAAGGCATTGAATTATAACATTTATGAAAACAACTTCTTCAGAGATAAAAGACCAATCTGTTCGTTTTTCGAAAGCTCATATACAGAACCAGTACAAAAAAGTAAGAGCTTTTACTCACCATTTAGTGGAACCTCTGGAAACAGAGGACTTTGTTATTCAAGCTATGGAAAATACGAGTCCTACTAAATGGCACTTAGCTCATACAAGCTGGTTTTTTGAGACTTTTGTATTGGAGAAATACCAACCCGGGTTTGAGAGCCTGCATCCCCAATACGCCTATTTTTTTAATTCATATTATTTACAAACAGGAGTTCCATTCGCCAGAACAAATAGAGGATTGCTTTCTCGTCCAACAGTGAAGGAAGTTTTTGGATATCGCGAATATGTGAATGAGCAAATGGAAAATTTCATCAGTAATTGTACAAAAGATACTTGGAATGAGGCTTCAAAAGTTATTGAAATTGGGATTAACCACGAGCAACAGCATCAGGAATTAATTTTAACTGATGTAAAATATCTGCTGGCACAAAATCCATTGCTTCCTGTTTATAAAGAGCAAAAATCAGGCAAGAGCCGAGCTCCGGAAGAACTAAAATGGATTAGTTTTGATGAAGGGATAATTGAAGTTGGAAATACAGGCGATGAATTTACATACGATAACGAGCATCCAAGACATCAAACTTTTATACAGAATTTTAAACTCGCCAACAGGCTAATTACAAATATAGAATATCTGGAATTCATCAATGATGGTGGTTATAAAAGATCTGAGCTTTGGTTGGATGAAGGTTGGAGTAAAGTAAAATCGGAAGATTGGAAAGCGCCATTATATTGGTTTAAAAGAAATGAAAAATGGTTCAATTTTACCTTATCCGGAGCTCAGAAGATAGATCTTAGCGAACCTGTTACTCATATCAGTTATTACGAAGCAGATGCTTTTGCACGTTGGAAAGGTTGCAGGCTGCCTACCGAGCAGGAATGGGAACATGCATGTGGTTCGAAAGAAATTAAAGGTAATTTTGTGGATGAAAAGGCTTTTCATCCGCAAGCTGCTAAGAAAAGCGATGAAGATTTAAAACAAATGTATGGTGATGTCTGGGAATGGACGCAAAGCAGTTACTCAGCCTATCCCGGATATAAACCTTTACCTGGAGCATTAGGGGAGTACAATGGCAAATTTATGGCTAATCAATATGTGCTGAGAGGTGGATCTTGTGCCACATCAAAATCGCATATCAGAAAAACATACCGTAATTTTTTCCACGCTGACGCACGCTGGCAGTTTACAGGAATCAGACTTGCAAAATAAATTAAATGACTGAAACAGAATTACGATTCAAAAAAGCTTCTATGCTGGAAGAGGTTATTATTGGCTTATTAAGAAAACAGAAAACACTTCCTAGTAAATTCTTTTACGACGAAAGAGGATCTAAACTTTTTGATGAGATTACCGAGCTCGACGAATATTACCCTACAAGAACTGAGCGAAAAATTCTGGAGGATAATGTTGAGGAAATCGAAGAGTTTTTTGGGGAAAAAGTATTACTGATCGAACCAGGGAGTGGTAGTAGCTCAAAGACTAAGATTCTTCTCAAAAATATGGAGAATATTTGCTGTTATATCCCTATGGACATTTCCGGAGATTATCTTTATAAAGTTGCGAATGAATTGAGCAAGGAATTTCCAAAAGTGTCGATTATTCCTCTTTCTGCGGATTATACAAAACCATTTGAACTGCCCAAAAGTAGCCCTGATGCCAGAAAAGTGGTTTTTTATCCAGGATCAACTATAGGTAATTTTAAGCTGGAAAAAGTAGAACAGTTTTTGAAAGTTATATATGACATTGTAGGAAAAGATGGAGCTTTTTTGATTGGCGCCGATCTGCAAAAGGAGATAAGTGTATTGGAAGATGCCTATAACGACTCAAAAGGGGTGACTGCTAAGTTCAATAAAAATTTACTAGTTCATTTAAATAGAGAAATCGGAACTTCATTTGATCCGGATCTTTTTGAGCACAAGGCGGTTTGGAGTGATGAAAAAGGAAGAATTGAAATGCATTTATTTGTTCTGGAAGATCATTTTGTTGAGATCGGAAAAGAGTTGATCGAATTTAAAAAGGGAGAATCAATCCATACGGAGAACTCCCATAAATATACCTTAGAAGGTTTTGCTGATATGGTATCTGATTGGTTTGAAGTAAAGAAAGTCTGGACAGATGAAGAGAATTATTTTAGTTTGCAATATCTGGAACCGAAGTAAAAAACCAGAATAGTTATTCAGGATAAGCCGTAGCAAATGCAAGGCGGAATAAGAATATGCATATAAAGCTTTTTGCATAGATATATTTGTGCAGACTCTTCACTGCTCGCTCTTAATGACTTCTCAAGATGGTAAGATTTTTTTAACTAACTCCAGCCCAGTGTAAATACATATTTCTTACTTCTTCAATATGATCGTCTATGGTATCAACTTTCCAAGCAGAAGTATCAATTTGAGGATGGATGGTTGCAGTTATATCGCCTTTTTTAGCCATTAAAGAGCCACCTAAGCTTAAGCGATCATTTCCATCAAAATATATAGGTACAATTGGATAACCAAGATCGATTGCCATCCGAAAAGCTCCTTTTTTAAAGGGGCCAATTTTGCCTTCGTGTTTTCTGGATCCTTCAGGCGCAACAACAATACTTAGGTGATTTTTTCTAAGCCGATCATATGTTTTTTTGAGTGTAGCTATAGCATGTTCCTTATTAGATCGCTTTATGAAAACCTGTCCCGTCAACCTTCCGATAATGAAAAAGAAAGGAATGTATTGAAGCTCCCATTTTATAACGATTCGAAAACGCTCTAAAGCTAACATCAAAAAAGCAGGAATATCTAAAGTGGAGCAATGATTAAAAATAAAAATAACAGGTTTTGAAGTATCACGGCGCAAATCATTAAGGTGAAAATTTATTCCCAACAAATAGAAAACCGGAATAGCCATATATCGAGGAAACGTTTTAACGATCCAGTTTGTGGCTTTACCAAAAGTAAGTAAGACCATCACCGTAATGAGAATAGAGACGAGAAGCAGAATTAGCATGAATACGATCATGGTTAAAAAACTTCTCAGGTATTCAAGCGGAGTCAAGGTAGTTTGCATAGTGGAAAGTCAGAAATCAAAACCATTTTTCCAATTACCGGAAGGCATCTTGTAAATGAGTAAATTGTGGGGCTTCGTTATTCTTTTGAAGAATGCCAATTACATCAAAACGCATGGGAGAGCCATCCATCTTCCGTTCGTACATCCAGGCTTCGGCAGCTTTAAAAACATGTTCCACTTTAACATCTGTTACATACTCTTCAGGGCGACCGTATTTGTCTGATGATCTCAGTTTTACCTCAATGAATACTATTGCGGTATCATCATAGGCAATGATATCAACTTCTGATTTCTCAAAGAAGTAATTTCGTTCAAGAATACGCCAACCTTTGCTTTCTAAATAGGCACACGCCAATTCTTCACCTTCATTGCCGATATCTCGGGTAGTTTTTTTAGTCATTAGATTTCTTTCCTATAAGAGATTCTTTTACTTCAACAAGTTTAATAAGCTGTTTCAGAAATCCGAGATTTTTTTTGTTGATATAGGGAAGAAGTGCTCCGGTAAAACGTTCAAACATTTTCAGAAATTCATTATAATTTTCAATTCGCTCTTTAAAAGCTTGACTTTCTTGGTCGTTTAATCCTCCGGCTTCTAAAGTTGCAATACATTCTTTTAGCTCTGCTCGAATGGGTTCAATTTCTCTTTGTTGACGCTCCCTGATTATTGTAGAAACGATCTTCCAAACATCAGTTTCAGCTGTATAGAAGTCCTTTCGAGTACCTTTTTTTTGAACTTTATGTATCAACTCCCATTCCAGCAAACGATGAAGGTTCATATTCGCATTGCCACGACTGATATCCAGTTTATCCATTATTGAATCTGTATCGAGGGCATGAGACTCAGCATATAAAAGGGCGTGAATTTGTGACATTGTTTTATTTATACCCCAAGCGGATGCCATATCTCCCCAAAGCTTTACAAACTGATCAAGAGCTTCGCTATATGCTTCTGTTCTTTCCATTATGGAAAATAAACAGAATTATGGTGAAAGGCAGAGAGGATCTCAGGAAGTTTTAAGTTGATCGAACATTCTTTTTACCTGAAGGTCTCCAAACCCGTAGATAGCCTCTCTTTTGTAAAATTCCTGAAATACCGGACCGAATTTATCAGAACCAATTTCATTCATAATTTCTAAGAGGGTTGTTTCGGGTTTTCCATGAGAACCATTTTTGGGGAATCGTTCAAGATTGGCGCGAGCAGCGGGAGAAAGAAATGGGAGAGTCATTGAATTCTCTTCCGCAATTTTCAAAATTCGGGTATGATCATTCTTTTGATATAACCTCCAAAGTGAAGCAAGAAGTGAGAGATTCGACCCTGAAAGTTCCGCTCTGGCATTATAAGCTTTTATCAAGCCTTCAGAATCTAACCCGCCAAAACCATATTGAAGATCGGTATGTGGTCGTACAAGAAATATTTGCTTTGGTGAGACGAATTTCTCGATCAAGGAAGAGACAAACCATAGATTGATCTGGCAAAACAAATCATCTTCAAACCAAAGGTTAACCACCGAATTATCCGGCAATGAGATAATTTTTTTGAATTCGGGAACCACTTCTTCTCGGTAGAAGTTTTTTGCAGAATCGTAAGTTGTGCTTAGATAAGCAGCTCGTATTTCAAATAATTCATCCAAAGAATTTGAGGAAACATCGCCATCTACTAAGCATTCTCTGGCAACGATAAGCTCTCCGTTTAGTGAAGACGGGAATCGTTCTTTAAGAGCGTCGCCGTTTAGAATGTGGAATTCTTTCATGATAATTAATGATCTTCCAAAAATGTAATTCTGTTACCACTTGGACCAAAAAAAGTAACTTCTGAAGTGTTCCAAGGTGTGCTTCTACGGATTTGTTCTTCTTTTATAATTCCGGCATCCAGCAATTCCTGATAAAGCAGTTCAATATTCTCAACCTCAAATTTAACATCAGTTGAGATCATATCTTCCGGAAATTGAAATTGAAGATGCATGAATAAATTATCTCTTCCAATTACTGCATAATCAATTTTTCCCTCTTGATAAGCAGAGCTATCATATACATTCTTAAATTTTAGTTTCTCCTCATACCATTTGATATCTCTTGGAACATCAGCGGAAGCTAAAACCGGGCTGATATACTTTAGCTTGGGTTTCAAATTATCAGACATCATTATTCCAGTAAGAGTAAAGTTATTGCAAAGATAGCGGGTAATGCTTGTACAAAAAAGATTCTCTTATTTGCAGTAGCTGCGCCGAATATTCCTGCAACTGTAACGCATCCCAAAAAGAAGAGAGCAATGTTCTGTTGCCAGTTTGGATCTAAAATGAAGAAAGACCAGATTAATCCGGCGGAAAGAAACCCATTATACAAACCCTGATTGGCTGCAAGCGTTTTACTTTTTTCGAAGAAATCATCTGAAAACCCCCGAAATACTTTTTTGGCTCTGGTAGTCCATGCAAACATTTCCAGCCACAAGAAATAAAGATGAAGAATGGCAACGAAACCGATAAGTATGTTAGCTGCTAGTTCCATGAGAATTTGATTAGTTAGTAAAGCTCAAGACAACCTAAGTCTGATTCACAAAAGCTGGTTATAGTTTCAGTGTGATTTTCAATAATGCTTATAAGTTCTGTTGTGGTTGTATTCCCAAATCGAAGCCAAATAATTTTTGGCGGATATCCTTTGAGTAGCTGCAAATCATAGAAATCAGCATCGAAAGTAATGATGACACTTTTCTCGGCCTGGGCATAACTCCAAATATCAATATCAGAAGCATTATTCAAATTAACTTGATTAACATGAATAATTTGTAAATCAGAATTCTTAAAATGTTTGGCTACTCTAAAAGAAATATTCTGATCTAATAATAACTTCATTAAGCAACACGAGCGTTGTGTTCTCGGTCAGCGGCAAAAGAGAGGCAAGCAATTATATCTTTTTCGGTTAGCTCCGGATAATCTAGTAAAATTTCTTCCTTAGACATTCCCTTAGCCAACCATGCTAAAACATCATATACCGATATACGGGTATTACGAATACAGGGCTTACCAAATCTTTTGGAAGAATCAATTGTGATAATTTCTTTATATGAGCTCATGGTTTTAATATCATTAATAGAAATATTACAAACAATATTTATATCAAAATCGGTTTGCTATCGCTAAAGCCCAATCATCACCATTTTTTCTGAGATTACGTAATGCATGATTAATGATCCATTTTCTTTCTTTTGTGACACCTACAGTCCAGTTTTCAATTACGGATTTGGCAATTTCCGGATTGTCTTTCAAAATATCATTCATGCAGTTGGCTACTGATTTTTGAACATATTTAGATTGATCATCTTTCAGGTTTTCAAGAATTGGTAATAATGGGGAAGGATCATCAATAAATTGCTGTAATTTAGTTGCCCACGGAAGTCTCGGTCGCCCACCTTCGCTTGCTAGTCTTCGCACATGTTTATTTGGATCTTTTGACCATTTCAACATTTTAGCCATTGTCTGCTCAGGAGACTTTTCTATGAATGGTCGAATAGCATATTCTCCTGTATTTCTCTTCGTAATTTCTTTAATTGCATTCATTGAAATATCAAAGTGATCTAAGCCATATTTTTCTACAAATTTTGCAATTGGCATAACCCAATAATATTCCTTGAACATCCCGGTTTCTTTTTCATTTTCAGGACCAAGAATTTGAACTAAGGTTTTGACTTGTTGAGGGTAGTTATTATCCAACTCATTGTGTAACTCATCGGCTATTAACTCAACTCTATCTTTAAGTTCAAACTCTATAACTCCCTCATCTACTTTTTCGATGAACGAACCCGAGTTAAAATTAGGACTAACGGAATGCAGTTTTTCCGAAAGCAGTTCTGCCAGTTCTTTATCGAACCAAAGTTTGAGGGGTTTGTAGGGCATTATAAAAAGTAGGAATCAGAATTATCCGGATTAAAGAATTATCAGAATGCTTGAATTATTATGGATGATATTTCGGGTTAAACAACAATTTATATTCCATGCTTTTACTCCCGAAATTAATCAATAACCCTAATGGAAAATCATACGCAACAGTATAATTTTTTGCTTGAGCAAGGTGCACATCTTCAAGCTTAACAACAGCTTTTATTTCAACAATTACTTTTTCTTCTACTACAAAGTCGGCTCTTCTTGTTCCCACTTGAACATCTTTATAAAATATTGCCTGATCTTTTTCTCTATCAAAGTTCAGGCCAACTTCTTCAAATTCCATTTTAAGGCCCCGCTGATAAATAACTTCCTGAAAACCAGGACCAATGGTGGTGTGAACATTCATTGCACAGCCAATGATTTTGTATGTGAGCTCATTTTTAATCATAGCAATCTGAATCAGAATTTACAGGATTAAAGAATTACTCTAATTAAGCAAAGTAAATCCTGCAAATCCAGTAATTTGGTTAATTCTGCTTCAAACGCCTTGAATAATAAATTATCCCAAACTCCCCAGTCCCTTCTTAAACCTATCCATAGCATCTTCAAGATCATTCATCGAAGCGGCGTAACTCATTCTCAATCCATTGGGTTCACCAAAAGCATCGCCGGGAACGAGGGCCAAACCGAATTCTTCCAACAGATACATACAGAGTTCAGTTGAAGTTCCAATAGTTTTTCCATCTGGTTTTGAACAACCTAAGTAATGAGAAATATCAGGAAATACGTAAAATGCTCCGCCAGGTGTGAAACAACTTACACCTTCAACTGCATTCAGTGATTTTACCATAAAATCACGGCGTTTTTTAAATTGATCACGCATCGCTTTTACTTCATCTAAAGAACCGTTGTAAGCAGCTTCAGCTGCTTTTTGCGAAATAGAAGACGGCGCAGAAGTTTCCTGGCTTTGAATTTTAGAAACAGCACTTACAATTTCATTGCTTGCTGCAAGGTAGCCCATTCGCCAGCCCGTCATTGCAAACCCCTTAGAGAATCCATTGATCAACAAAACCCTATCTTTCAAATCCGGAGCAACATTTAGAATACCTACGTGATCTCCATCAAAAACTATGTATTCGTAAATTTCGTCAGAAAGAATATAAATGTCGGTATGTTTTCTTAATACCTCTGCTAAACCTTCCATCTCTTGTTTAGTGTAACAAGATCCTGTTGGATTTGAAGGGGAGCACAGTATCAAAGCTTTCGTTTTTTCTGTGATGGAATCTTCAAGTTGCTGTGGAGTAAGTTTAAAATCATTTTCAAAAGAAGTTCTTACCAATACAGATTCGCCTTCTGCTAAACGAACCATTTCAGGATAAGACACCCAAAAAGGAGCAGGGATAATAACTTCATCACCTTTGTTCACAATTGCTAACAATCCAAAACCCACTGATTGTTTTGCCCCATTTGAACATATAATTTGCGAAGGATCGTAATCCAATCCGTTGTCTCTTTTTAACTTTGCAACAATAGCATCCCGCAATTCCGGTGTTCCTGTATTCATCGTGTAGCCGTGAAAACCATCATTGATTGCTTTAATTGCGGCGTCACAAATGTGTTTAGGAGTTTTAAAATCGGGTTCACCAGCGCTTAGCGAAATAACAGATTTTCCTTGTCTTTTCAGCTCTTTTGCTTTTCCGGTTATTTTTAAAGTTGCTGATGGTTGAAGCTGTTGTGCCCTATTGGAGATCATGTATTGGATGAATGAAAGAGTTTATATTACTAGTGGAAAATCCCAAATTGTTGGATAAAAGGGAAACGGAATTTGAACATTAAACAGAAGAAACTTGAATTGAAAAGGCTAATTATTTTTTTAATTTCTTTTTTAATGCGTTTGCAACATTTTCAGGAATAAATGAAGACAAATCTCCACCCCAGTGAGCTACTTCTTTAACAAGAGATGCTGATATAAATGTAAAATGTTCATCCGGCATAAGAAATACAGTATCCACTTCGGGAGCTAGACGTTTATTTGTTAACGCCATTCTGAATTCATACTCGAAATCCGAAATTTGCCGTACTCCTCGGATCAGTGTATTTGCATTTACTTTTTGAGCATGATTTACAAGTAATCCTGTAAACTGATTTACCTCTACATTTTTGGCCCAGTCTTTATCTTTGATGCACTCTTTTATAAGATCAACGCGCTCATCACCAGAGAAAATGGCACTTTTCCGATGATTTACAGCAACGGTAACCAGCACTTTATCGAACAAGTTGGTAGCTCTTTCTAAGATGTCAAGATGTCCGAATGTAATTGGATCAAAAGATCCGGGATATAAGGCAATGTGTTCCATATTTTTTATTTCTTTGAATCTACCGGATGCTTTTCAAAAATACTAACAGTTGTTCTGCCGTATGCTTTACTGAAAAAATGATGAGGATGATTTTCGTAGTTGTGGTATTTATCATGTTCCAGAATAAACCAGCCATCTTCATTCAGCCAATCGTTATCTATAATTTCTGCGATCATTTCATCCATCCATTCGTACCAGTAAGGGGGATCACAGAAAATGAAGTCATAGCTCATAGTTCTATTTTCTAAAAACTGTTGAACATCAGAAACCACCGTTCTGATATTTTTTTCGATCTCGAAATCAGCAGCTACTTTTTCAATCAGTTTAATATTCTCAGATTTCAAATCAACAAAAGTAACTTGCTTGGCGCCACGAGAGATTGCTTCAAAACCTAGATTTCCTGATCCGCCAAAAAGATCTAGAATCACGGAGTTTTCAAGATATTTATAGGCAACGATCTTGTTAAATATACTTTCCTTAGTTCGATCAGTGGTGGGGCGGACATCTAATCCTTTCGGTATTGAAAATCTACGCCCTTTAAGTTTTCCGGTGATTATTCGCATGGATATTTTTGAGTAAATATAAGGAACATAACCCTAACACTATAACATCATGCTAAGTGTAAGGGCGTTATAGTTTGATCGTTGTTAGTTTAGAAATCCAGACTCAGAAGAATAGCCGGAAAAGCTGCAGCGAGATCGAATCCGTAGGTATCTTCTTCAGCTTCAACACCAATATCTTTCAATGTATTTAAATGAGTGATTTCGGAGGAATGATCCCAGTAATTATGTAGTGCTTGCTCCGTTTCGTGTGTATGATGCCCGAATAAAAAAATATTTTCGTGCAGTCCATTCATCCAAGAAGAATTAGCAGCTTGTTGTAGCCAATGATAAGGTGTATCTGAAACCTGATCGAATTGGAAATAAGTAGCAGCTCTGAATTTGCCTAATAAAAAAGAAGTAACAGTAAGTACATTTTTATGGCAACCAATCATCATAAACGACCCGCCTGGTTTTTTAAAAGAAGACCATTTTTGAGCAATTTCAAAGTCGCTTGCAAAATCAGTTAATGCAATTTTCTCTGTCAGGTCATTAAAGCCTTGCATAACAGCTCTTCTTCTGAGGCATAAAAACTTAAAAGCTGATTTACTTAATGTATGCCAAGTTGGTTCTACGTCTTGACGCTCAATCCCTTTCATAAGGATGGATAAGTGATCTTCCCTTTCATCAGCATTGTCATAAACAACTTTTGGGAGAGCTGTCCAGCATTCCTCGCCGGGATGTGTGAGTGCGCGAACAGATTGAATACTATGCTCTTTAAAAATACGCTCAAAAGTGGTTTGAAGAAGAGGAAAGTATTCTTCGCTTCGTGTGGTAATAGCCTCATTTACATCAAAGTTAAAGTCAAATGAACCTATACGAAAAAGGTGTTTGCTGTTTTGCGGATCGTTTAGAGCATAGAAAAGTCGATCAGCAAAAAAACAAACACCTAAATTTGAGGTGGGCTCGCTCATTAATTCCAGTTGGGAGCGTTTCTCATGGTGGTTCTACTTAAACTACCAATGGCATCGTCATAATCTTCACTTGGGTCTTCCAATAAATAAAGAGGAGGACGAATGGTATCGTTTACAGCGTAAAGAAATTTTTGTTGATCTCGAGGAGAGTAAATCAATTGATTAGCATCAAAACTTTCGCCTTGATAAGAAAGTAAGCTGTCGCTCATTGACATCATTAAAGAATCACTTTTCACGAACATCACAACCGAATCTAAACCACCTTCAGCCGGTGGGAATTTTCCATTTCTAACATCATATTGAATTAGCACGTCTTTAATAGTACTCATTCTTGAGCGTACCTGCTCGGTCATAGCCTCTCGTTCAAGTACTTCTTGGTATGGAGTTACAATAGAATCATATAGCCACCAAGTTAATCCCAGTATCACGACTCCAAGTACAATGCTTAAAACCTTATTTCGAGTATCAATATTCATGTTTATTTAAAATCTGTTAGTTGTATAAAATTTTAGGAACTTTGAGAGGCTAAAAATACATTCGCACCCATATATATGCAACCGTTCCGAAACATGTTATTACAAGCAGGCATTTTTTTAATGTTTGATAATCAAAAATAGTATCATTCTCTTCCAAAAAAAGTGAAATTAATTGAATAAAAGAGTACTTCAACTAGCCATACCTAATATTATCAGCAATATTTCAGTTCCGCTGTTAGGAGCTGTTGACACTGCTGTAATCGGACACTTAGAGCATGTTTACTATCTTGGAGCAATAGCGGTTGGTAGTATAATATTTGATTTTATTTTTTGGGGATTCGGTTTTTTGAGAATGGGAACAACTGGTTTAGTGGCTCAAGCTTATGGTGCGGGTAATACCCAAAAAACCAAAGTGATTCTGATACGGGTACTGTTAGTAGCGCTGGCAGGTTCATCTTTAATTCTGCTTTTACAATATCCGCTTATAGAATTTTCTTTATGGGTAATTGATGCCACTCCGGAAGTTGAAAAATATACTCGTGTATATTACAATATCAGGATCTTTTCCGCCCCGGCTACACTTAGTCTTTTTGCTATAAATGGATGGTTTCTTGGAATGCAAAATGCACGTTATCCTATGATAATCACCATTTTTCTAAATTTTTTAAATATAGCGGCTAACTTAGTTTTTGTATTCTATTTTGGAATGGATGTAGACGGAGTTGCTTGGGGTAGTTTATTGTCGAGTTATAGCGCAATTGCATTGGGTGGTGTTCTTTATGTAATTACATACAACAAGGTAAAAATTTCGGTTTCATGGAGTGACCTTATTGAACTTGAAGAATTGAAGAAGTTTTTTACCGTTAATAGAGACATTTTTATCAGGACGCTTTGTCTGATTTTCTCTTATGCTTTTTTTACAGCATCATCAGCTAAAATGGGTGATGTATGGTTAGCTGCAAATACTATTCTTCTTCAATTATGGTACATAAGTGCGTATGCTGTTGACGGCTTTGCGTATGCAGCTGAGAGTTTAGTAGGTAGATATGTTGGTGCTCTGGATTTTAAAAAAATGAAGAAAGCTATATGGGTATGTATGGGCTGGGGCTTAGGCTTCGGTATTTTAGGGACACTTTTTTATGCCATTTTTGACAGAGAATTGATCTCAATATTTACGGACAAACCCCTAGTGATAGAAACAGCAATGATTGTAGCCATTTGGTTAATTATTGCTCCGTTAATTAATAGTGTTTGTTTTATTTGGGATGGCGTATATATAGGAGCAACCTCCACATCAGCAATGAGAAACTCTATGTTAATTGCTACGATTCTATTCTTTGTTCCGGTATATTACGTTGTGAAGCCTTATACAGGGAATCATGCCTTGTGGATTGCGATGACAACTTTTATGGTTATGCGAGGTGTAACATTGACCATATATGCGAGAAAAGAATTATTCTTGAAATTTCGATCAAAACCGGAGACAGAATGAAGCAGATACTTTTATTAAGACATGCAAAATCGAGCTGGAAGGATGAGAATTTGGATGATTATGACAGGCCATTGGCAAAAAGAGGGTTGCGAGATGCTCCCATGATGGGAAAGTTCATAAAGAAATCGGGACATAATCCGGATCAAATTTTTTGCTCATCCGCACAAAGAGCTAAAGAAACCTGTGAATTAGTTTTGAATGGAATGAAAGCTGATAAAGAGATCATCACTTGGAATAAAGATCTGTACTATGGATCAGAAACAAGTTATCTGGAAGCGATACGGTCAGCAAAAGAAACTTCAGATAGAATAATGTTGGTAGGGCATAATCCAAAAATTGAGAATACCGTTGGTACACTAATTGCAACCGGAGGTGTAGCAAATTTGAGAATGCCAACAGCAGCTTTGGTTTGTGTAAGTACTTTTGCATCAAGTTGGGATCGGGTAAATTGGGGAAGCTGTCAACTTACCTGGATGATGATTCCGAAAGCTCTCAAACATATCTAGCAATAGTGCGAACTTCCTGAATATTTATTCAGGCTTTGTTTATATTCAAAATTGAACACGAACTTTAATTCAAGATTAAATCGAATGAATTTTCAGCAAAATTATTTTTTTCTATGCAAAACTCCACTAAGCGCCGAAGGTGCTGAAGATGTAGAGATCATTACAAAGGCTGAAGACAGCGCTGATTTCTCTAGGGTATTTAAAGAATATGAAGAAAAAAGATCTCATGCGTTTAATAGTGAAAATATCTACAGCGTTGTTCGTGCTGATGATATTTACGACTTGATTAGGATGCCGAATGAAAAAGATGCAAAAGAAGAAGCCTACGAAAGAGCCACACCTGAGATTATTACAAATTTGCAGCATCGTTCAATGCAAGGAAAAGACGCAAACGCAAAAGCAATCCTGAAAGAAGTGTACGATCTTGAATAATATTCCTTTTCCTTTATAAATTGGAACAATTTTCATGTTAAGAACATTATAATAGTGGAAGATAAACACAAAAAACTATTATTATGAATGACTTAACTATTGAAGGAAATTGGAATCAGGTTAAAGGAAAGCTAAAGCAAAAATATTCAAACTTAACAGATGATGATCTTACTTTCCAAGAAGGAAAAGAAGATGAACTTTACGGAAGGTTGCAAGAAAAGCTTGGTAAAACCAAAGATGAAGTAAAAGAATTAGTTGCTTCGCTTTAGAAGCAACGTAAAGTAAAAAAGGGAGTTTTACTCCCTTTTTTTATGGGCAATAATTACGGTTAGGAACCATCAAAGATATTTTGGTATTATTCGGGAGAATAGAAAACTAACAACTAAAGAATATTAATATGGAAAATTTCGAATTCAACACAGATATGCTGCTTGATGTGGTTTATGCATATGGTCCGAGTTTATTGAAAGCGATTGCTGTTCTGATACTTGGACTTTGGGTAGTAAAGTTAATAGGCAGTGGTGTAAAGAAAGTACTTAATAAAAGTAACGTAGATCCTTCTTTACAGGGGTTTTTAAGAAGCTTGGTAACTATTACATTAAAGATAATGGTTTATATAACAGCACTTGGAATGCTCGGTGTTGAAATGACTTCCTTTATCGCCATTTTAGGAGCCGCTGGTTTAGCAGTCGGTCTTGCATTATCGGGTACGCTGCAAAATTTTGCGGGCGGTGTAATGATTCTTTTATTCAAGCCCATGAAAGTTGGCGATTTTATAGATGCACAGGGCCATTCAGGAACCGTAAAAGAAATACAGATTTTTGTAACCATACTTACTACTCCTGACAATAAAACAATTATAATTCCAAACGGACCGCTTGCGACAAACTCAATGACAAACTATTCAACACAGCCTACAAGAAGGGTAGATTGGACTTTCGGTATTGGTTATGGAGATGATGTGGACAAGGCGTATGAAGTACTAAAAAGATTACTCGAAGCAGATGAAAGAGTACTAAAAGATCCGGAGCCTTTTTATGCAGTAAAGGAGCTTGCAGATAGTTCTGTTAATTTCGTGGTTAGGGCATGGGTAAATGCTCCTGATTACTGGGCAGTACATTTTAGAATGAATGAAGAAGTGTATAAGACATTTGAAAAAGAAGGGCTCAATATTCCTTTTCCACAAACGGATGTTCATTTACATAGAGTAGAAAACTAAACCGCTCTTTATTTTCTGAATTTTTGAAAGCCGATTTAAAGTCGGCTTTTTTTGTGAGAACAGATTTGAACAATTAAAACTGAATTATAAAAAAAAGTTTATAAATACTATCTTATCAAACTTAACAACAGAAGGCATGTGCCGAATCAATGAACCAAGCGGAAAGGAAGGTTGCAACTATGAACCTGGAGCAAGATAAAAAAACTGAAGAAAATCAATTAGATGCAGTAGATAGCAAAGAAAATAAGACTGAAGAAGTACCTTCAGAAAAAACTACTGGAACTGAAGAAGCAGCTGAAATAGAAGGCGCAGATCAAGAGAATATCGAAGAAGAAACTGAAGTTGTTTCTGAAAAGACTGAGGTTATAGAAGATCAAAACGAAGCAGTTGAAGACACTGAGGACTCTAATAACGAGGAAGATGAAGTGAATTCCGCTGAATATTATGTCAATATCCTCAGCAAGATAAAAGAGGTTTTAGAGACCAAGGATTGGGGGTTGATTTCTAATGAGTTTTCCAATTTATCATTGCATATCGGAGAAGGTCCTGAACCAAATGAAGAAGCTAGTGCTGCATTAAAGGAGTTTGATGAATTAAGGGCAGACTTTGAAGAAAGAAAAAAAGCTCATTATGAAGAGCTGAACAAAAAAAGAGAAGAAAATCTTAAGAAGAAGAAAGAGTTGCTAAAAGATTTTTCTGATATTATAAGTGAAGAAAACTGGACTGCAACAAAAGAAGTATCCCAAATAAAAAATAAATGGGACCGCATTACGCAAATTCCCCGTGATGAAATTGATGCATTGAATGAGCGATTTGATACTTTTATGAAAGAGTTTGAAAGTCATAAAGTGGATCGCTTAGTAAAAAAGCTCGAAAAAGAAGAAGACAATCTGACACTCAAGCTTTTGTTGCTAGACAAGATGGAAGCACTTAATGAAAAAAGCGATGATTCTAAAGCTGATTTTAAATCATTAAGTAAGGAATTTGATGATCTGCATAATCAGTGGAGAAAAATAGGGCGGGTGCCAAACGAGAAAAATCAAATGATTTGGGACCGCTTCAATACCGCTGAAGATGCTTTTAATCAGCTTAGATTTAAGCATGATAAAGAATATCGTCAGAAAATTGAGAAGTCTCTGCAAAAGAAGAAAAACTTAATTGCAGAAGCAGAAGCACTAGTAGATAAGGATAACATTGCTAAAGCAGCTCGAAGAGTTAACAAGTTGCATAATGCATGGAAAAAAACAGGTAACCTTCCGCAGAAAGATGAAAATGAATTGTGGGATAAATTCAAAGCAGCTACTGATGCTTTCAATGAGAAGAAATCTGAAAATATTGATGTTCTTAGAGAACAGGAAGAGCTCAATTTTGATAAGAAACTGAATCTTATTGAGAAAGCTGAAGAACTGCAGGATACCGATGATTTTGATAAGGGACATCAGAGTATGCAAAATCTGATGAAAGAATGGAAGAAGATTGGTCCTGTGCAAAGAAAGAAATCTTCTAAAATTTGGAAAAAGTTTAAAGCTGCAATGGACGTGTTCTACGATAGGCGTAGAGATCATTTTAAAGATAGAAGAGGGGAGGAAAAGGAGAATCTCGAGGCTAAAAAAGTTCTTCTTGGTAAACTGAAAGAATTAGGTGATCATGAAGATCCTGCAATAGCAGTTGAAGAAGCAAAAAAGCTTCAAGAAGAGTTTAAAAACATTGGCTTTGTTCCAATAAAATCAAAAAACAAGATTTGGAAACAATACAGGGAAGCATGTGATGTGATCTATGAGAGGTTCAGGTCCAGTGGAACAGACCTTGGGATGGAAAGAGAGCTAGCTTCAGAAGGTGTAGATCCGGCTGACCGGAAGCAGGTAATCAAGTTACGAAAAGAAAAGAGTTCTATTCAAAAGGACATGTCTAAACTTGAAGCGGAAAGCATACAATACGAAGAAGCTAAAACATATTTTAAGCCCACAAACAAAGGCAATAAACTCAGAGATGAGCTTCAGGAAAAAGTAGATAAAGTTGCTGAAAAATTAGAAAGTAAAAAACAGCGAATATCAGAAATTAACAAAGAGTTACGCGACCTGATGAGTTCAGATGAGGAAGAGTAAGCAGCCTGTTTGCTAAATAAACTTTGAAAAGATTAGTTTGATTTACTTATTATTACATTAACAAGTCATTAGTAGTTGGGAAAAAATATAAAAATAAAACTTTGGGGTGTCAGAGGGTCTACGCCATGCGCTAACCCTGAGAACATGAGATATGGTGGAAACACTTCTTGTATTCAAATTTCCGTTCCTGATATTGATGAATTGCTGATTGCAGATTGCGGAACCGGATTTCGTAACCTAGGAAATGAGCTTGAAGCTAATGATCATAGTTTGATGGGGCGTGTATTTATTTCTCATCCGCATTGGGATCACTTGCAAGGCTTCCCGTTTTTTAAACCATTTTATGATATTAATAACTGTTTTGAAGTGTTTATGCCACCTCAGGACGGAATCGGATGTAAAGAAATTTTGCAAGGTCATCTTTCAAATACCTTTTTCCCTGTTTCAATTGATATGCTTGAATCTAAATTAGATTGTATAACTTTTGATAAGAAATCTATAAGCTTTGCTGATTACTCTGTGGAGTATATGTGGGCAAATCATACTGTACCGACAGCAATTTATAAATTTAATATAAAGGGGAAGAAAATTGTCTTTGCTCCTGATAATGAACTACCTATAGAAAAAGATGCAGATAATGCTGCTTTCTTGAAAGAATTCGAAGAATTTGTTCAAGGGGTTGATGTATTGATACATGATGCTCAGTTTACAAAAGAGGAGCATAGAAAAAGATTGGGTTGGGGACATTCTGATTGGGAAACGGTAATTGAACGTACTAAGAATCTAGATATTAAAAGATTGTGTCTGACTCATCACGATCCTGATCATACAGATGATACCCTAGATAAGATCAACTCTAAAATTGCGAGTATAAAAGCTTCATATTACAAAGAAGCAACAGTGATACAAGAAGGACAGGAAATTTACCTGCCCTACTAAATATCATATTTTTTTGGGGTTAGAAATAATATCTTACACCAATTCCACCATTTGCGTCACCGTCAGTATCCGGTAAAAAGTCAACAATTGGAGCTATTTCAACAAAGAAACCTACAGGGGCTTCCGGAGCCAGATAATTTAAACCAAAAGGGATGCGTAAACCAATAAATGCATCGTCAGCAAAAACAGCTCTACCACCAACTCCATAATAAAAAGCCAGACTACCGTCTTGAACATCTAACCATTTATGCCATAGATAATCAGCGTGAATATGAACAGCGTCTTTGCCGGAAAGCGACCAGGCCAATCCAAGATCGAAGGCATTTCTGTTATTTGTCCATGATTTAAGTGAAATTCCCGTAGGTTCACCAATCATAACTCCTAAACCAGTACTGCCGCCGTCAGTATCCTGAGCGGATAAATTAACGGTGAACATAAACGTTAGTGCTAAAGAAAATGTTAATATTATTGATTTTTTAAATGTATTCATTTTTTGTAATTAGTTCTTATTCAATAGATTAAAGGATATTTACAGGATCAAAGTTCCAATCAATAACAATAGATAATCACGTGAGTAAACAAAGAATAGTAGTTTTTGTAAAAAACGCCATATTAGGAAAAGCAAAAACCAGATTGGCAAAAACAATCGGCGATAAAGAGGCTTTAAAGGTTTATATCCAATTACTGGAAATCACCAAAAAAGAGGTTTTGAAGCTTAATGTAGAACGAGAAGTTTGGTACGCCTGGAATATTGAAGAAAAAGATATTTGGGACGAAAAATTATTTCAAAAAAAAGTACAAATTGAGGGAGATTTAGGCTTAAAAATGAAAGATGCTTTTAAACTAAGTTTTAATGAAGGTTGTGATAAAGTGATACTGATTGGGAGTGACTGCCCAACTTTAAAGGCTTCAATTTTACAAAAAGCATTTGAAGAGTTAGAAACAAATGATGTTGTCATCGGGCCTTCAAAAGATGGCGGTTATTATCTGATAGGCATGAGTTCTTTCAACCCTGAAGTGCTAGATAACATAAAATGGAGCACGGAGTTAGTGCTTAGCCAAACAGAAGAGCGAGCAGAAGAGAATAATTTAAGTTTGGCTAAACTAGAATATTTAAATGATATAGATACTGAAGAAGATTGGAATGAATATTTAGCGATGAATGGATAGAATGATAACTATAATTGTTCCTGTCTATAACGAGGAAAAAGGAATCGCTAAATTTATCGAGTGCTTAAGGGGAGTTGCGCCAAATGAAACCTTTGAACTTATACTAGTTGATGGAGGGAGTACAGATAAGACAAAACAAATTTGCCGGGACAATGATGTAAAAGTTTATGAATCTCCCCAAAAAGGCAGAGCAAGGCAGATGAATTTTGGTGCAGAATTGGCATCCGGAGATGTATTATACTTTTTGCATGCTGATTCAATCCCGCCAGAGAATTTTGTTAAAGATATACAGAGGAATATTGAAAGAGGGATCTCGTCGGGTTGTTACCAATTGGCTTTTGATCCTAATCATATTTTACTAGGAGTGTATTCCTGGTTTACTCGGTTTGATATTGACTTTTTTAGATTTGGAGATCAAAGCCTATTTGTGAAAAAAGAGGATTTTTTGAAGTCGGGAGGGTTTAATGAATCACTTGATGTAATGGAAGATCAACAAATTGTTAAGGACTTAAAAAAGATAGGTGCGTTCACAATTATGGATGGCACTGTGAAAACATCATCTAGAAAATATCTTGAAAACGGCGTTATTAAACTTCAAGTGATATTTGCGATAATAGTTTTGCTTTATTATTTAGGAGTAAGTCAAAAAATAATTACTGATTTTTATTCCAGCCAGCTTCGCAGTGTTATGAAACTATAAAAAATTAGAATTCTAACCCCGATTGGTTTTAGAAATTTGTATCATTGACCTCAATAAAAACACTAGTAATCTATTATTAATTGAAGAAAATAATACTACTCCTGTCTGTGGCATTAGCGCCTTTCGTAGTAAAAGGACAAGTAGCTTTTGAACGAGCAGAAACAGATGCAGGGATTATCGGTTTATCTATTACTAATTTTGGAACTTTAGGAAAACCTGATGTCCGAAATAACCCCGAAAGTGGATTTAGCATGCGCTTTCCCAAATCGACAGGAACAGAGCATTTATTTGAAGCCGGAATTTGGATAGGTGCTGATGTTGGTGGTCAAATTCGCTTGTCTTCTTCATCGGTTACTAACCCCGCCGGTTATTCCAGAGGAGCTACCGGGTTTGAGTTTACATCTGATGCAGTTATTACCAGAAGAAGTTCCGATCCAACCAATGAGTTCTTTTCTGCTTCTGCGGTAAGTGAGAGAGATTTGATTACTTCTTTCACAGATAGAAGACGAAGTGTAAATGGGACAGAAATAACAGGTCATGATAACCCATTATTTACAGATGTAAAGCTAGAGAGCTACAATTGGGGATTCCCTTTCACAGAAAATTTTTCCATTCTTAAATACGAGATAACAAATAATAGCGATTTATATGCGCTTCCTGAAACTTGGGATAGTGTTTACGTTGGCATGTATGCAGATCTAGTTGTAAGAAATGTAAACAGCACAACAGAAACCGGTGGTGAATTCTTTAATAAGAATGGTGTTGGTTTCATGGATTCGCTTAACACAATGTACGCTTTTGATGCAGGCTCTCCGGATGACCCCAGCATAAATACCTACGGAGCTATTACAATTATGGGTGCAGAGTACAGAGACTCTTTTTTCCACCCTGATAATCCTGATACGTTAGATGGGAAGTTTACCGAAACCGGACTAAATGTTCCTGATCTTGGTCCAAGTTATTGGTTGTTTAGTGCTGGTGCCGGAGATTTTACAGCTCCATCAAACGATAATGATCGGTATTCAAGAATGGCACAAAAGTTTCCATATGAAGCAAATGAAACTGCTTTAAGAACCGATGGACAAAGTGGAAATGGAAATTATATCTCATTCATATCAATGGGGCCTTTTCCTCAAGTTGAGCCCGGAGAAACAATTACTGTATATTTTGTTTATAGTGCAGCACTTAAGCCTGATCAATTTCAAGGGCAGGCAGGTAAATCCATTGATAATGAAGCGTCAAGAGTTAATCTTGTAACAACGGTTAACTCTGCTAATAGTGTTTTCAGCGGAGAAGACAAAAATAAAAACGGTGTATTGGATGCGGGAGAGGATACAGATGGAAACGGTAGATTAACTAGATATTTATTCCCAACACCGCCTGATAATCCGAAAACGAGAATTGAATTGGAAGCGGGTAAAGTTTCTATATACTGGGATAAAACAGCAGAGCAATCTGTTGATAGAGTTTCGGGAGAGATGGATTTCGAGGGATACAGAGTATATAGTTCGGATCTAGGACAAGATGTTAATCCTCAGCCAAGGTTAATTCGAGAATTTGATAAGCCAAGTAATAATATTGGATTTGATGTTGGTTTTAATGAAGTAGAATTGATGAATCCGGTTACTTTTGAAGGAGATACCACGGAATACTATTACAAGTACGATCTGGAAGGTTTGTTAAGTGGATGGCAATATCAAGTGTCAGTTACAGCTTTTGATAGAGGGGATGATGAGTTTGGTGTAGAAAGTTTAGAAACTAGTACAAACTCCAATGCGGTTCGCGTATTCCCAGGTACTCCGGTGAATGATAAGTTTGGAGAAGACGGATATGAAGTAGGTGTTTATCCAAATCCATATAAAGTAAACGCGGCGTGGGATGGGCCAAATGAGGGAGACCGAAAATTGTACTTCTTTAATTTACCATCAAAAGCTGAGATAAGAATTTACACGATTGCTGGGGATATAGTAGCAGAGTTTGAACACGACTCAGATACGTACAATGGTGATATTTCCTGGTTCGATAATTTTAGTGATGATCCAAGAGTGCTTCCCGGCGGGGAACGTGCTTGGGATTTACAAAGCGAAGCTAACCAAATCTTAACAACGGGTTTATATCTATTTACCGTTAAAGATTTAAGTTCTGGTGAAATAGAAAAAGGAAAACTTACAATAATAAAATAATACTTATTTACTATGAAAAAACTGATACAATTTTTCGCAGTTCTGAGTTTTGTCGCTTTGCCGGTTTTGGCACAAGCACAAGATACGGTTTCTGTGAGAGACTTAAATACGTACGACGGACTGACGGAGTATTCGCAAGAAGCTCTGCAAGCACACCCACTAAATGGGGTTACAGTAACATACACAGGGGTTATCGTTTCCAATCCTAAAACTTCCGGAAATGCAACTCCAAATGATACAAACAGTGATGGTACTATTGATGATATTGGTAGAATCCATGTATTTATTACAGATACAGCTGCTGTGAATCAAGGTCGAGATGGGATGTCCATTCAGATTGTAGAAAGTGATTACGCAGTTCTCGAAGGTTTTCAAAGAGGTGACGTTGTTACTTTTGTAGGAAGAATGACTTTCTTTAACTCAACGGTACAAATGACAGCTGATGAGGCGTCTCTAAAAGGAACTACCTCAATCAACTTCCCTCAATATGCAGAACTATTAAACCCGTGGGAAGTAACAGTAGATGAGCTTGTTACTGCAAATGCTGATGGAACTTTTCAATTAGATATTGATAGCTACCAAAAGTACAATAATGCTTATGTAAGAGTTACCGGAGCTACGGTAAGTAATATTGCTCTAGGACAAAGAGTTGACTGGGCTATTAATGAGAATGGTTCAAGAATGTACATGTACGATATCTCTCTTCGTTACAGAAATGACAGAGGGCTAGGATATTTACCCGGCTGGAATTACAGAAGATTACCAGGTTTAGAAGGTGGAGCAGATGGAAACTTTACGCCTCCTCCTGCAGGTGCTGTAGTTAATGTAAACGGTTTTATAAACCTTCAGGGAGATGATCCTGATGGAACAGTTGCAGCTGACCAAATTTCATGGAGTATGAGTCCGTTTGAAGATGGAATTCTTTGGACGACAGATGATAACACTGGTGACCCATTAAGATGCGTTGATGGAGAGCTTTGTAATGGCGAAACATTGAATTGGCCAAGTGATGTTGAAGTAGTAGGATTACCTGCATCATTCAGTAATGCATCACTTTCAGATTCTACCGTAACAACAAGTACTGCAGTTACAGCTTCTGTTGATATTATTGCTGATGGATCAGCAACAATAACATCCGCAGTGTTAATTTATTCAGCAGGTTCAGTATCTGATACTTTAACAATGACAAACTCAAGTGGAAACACTTACGAAGCTACGTTACCTACATTTGACAACTTTACGCCGGTATCTTTTTACTTTGAAGCAACAGATAGCGAAGGCTTAACAGGAAGAGATCCAATCTCAGGTAACTATAGTTTCTTCGTACAAGATGAAGCAATTAATTCTATCGCAGTTATTCAAACAACAGCTGATGGAAATGCAGGACCAAGTCCTTTAGCTGGAGCAGGTCAAGTTCCGGTTAATATTTCAGGTATTATCGTTTCAGATAACTCTGATGGTGTAATTATTCTACAAGAAGCTGCAGCTGCTTGGAGCGGTGTATTCTTAGAAAGAACATCTGCAACTCAAGCATTGGTTAAAGGGGATTCAATCACAGTAACTTCAGCTGAAGTAGCAGAAGCTGCGGTTGCAAGTAACTCTCTTACTCTAACTCAGCTTGTAAATCTTGAGTTTACTACAAACTCTTCAGGGAATGATACAGAGCAGGTAATTCCTGTAATTTCTACTGATACTGTTCAGGCTTTACAAAATGGTGGAGAATTAGAGCAATACGAAGGTATGGTTGTTAAATTCGAAAATGTAGAGTTAACAGCAAGAGGATCTTTCGGTGAATATACATTGCAAAATACTGATGCTGATTCAACAGGTGGAGCTATATTTAACGAAGATATCAGATCTACTCAAGTTGGGAATACACAAGCAAGAGGCGATTATAACGAAGCTGTAAGAGACGGTAAAACATTAGACGCTTATGCTGTTGTAGCGGCATCATTTGGAGCTCCTAAATTCCATCCTAGAACTGCAGCCGATATCATTGCAGAAGACGGTAATGCATATAGACCATTGCTAGACTTTTCATTAACAGGACCAGCAGATAGTGCTGAGGTTGTTGTTAGTGGAGATTTTGAATTCACTTGGAATGGATCACAAGATTTTGACGGCGACGATATAGAGTACATTTGGGCTTTTTACCAAGCTGATAGTACTACCCTTGTTGTAGATGAATCTTCAGATTCGGATGGTACAGCAACTGTTTATACTGCTAATTATGCTGATGTAGATTCATTCTTAGCTGATGAAGGACTACAAGTTGGTCAATCAGGTAGTTACCTTTGGACTGTATTTGTTTCAGATGGTTCAGATACACTACAAGTTAGAACAAACTTCTTTGATGATTTTGAGCCAATTCTTAGAGCAATTACTCTAGAAAGAGCACTAAAAACTTCAAATGATGAGATAATTGGTAAACCAAAAGAGTTTTCTCTTGACCAAAATTATCCAAACCCATTTAACCCAAGTACAACTATCAAGTTTGCATTACCGCAAACAGCAGATGTAACTCTTACGATTTACAATATGCTTGGACAAAAAGTTAACACACTTGTAAATACTAAGTTGAATGCAGGTGTACATACATATTCATTCGACGCTAGTAACCTTGCAAGTGGAATGTATATTTACAGAATTGAAGCAGCTTCTTTCTCCAGTATCAAGAAAATGTTGCTCATTAAATAAACAAGTAAAATTTAGGGGCTGTGATTATAACAGCCCCTTATTTTAAATATTTAGGACTTTTGAAAAACAATAAACTATTATTTCTTCTGGCTGTACTTCCATTTCTATTTTGGAATAATTGTAACGATACAGTAAGTGGAGAATTTTCGGAAAACAAAGCACCATCAACAAATTTGACTGTAGAAGCGATAAATCGCGGTAGTGATTTTCGCTTGTCCAGCCAAATTCGAATTTCGTGGTTTGGTAATGACCCTGATGGTTTTATTTCAGGTTTTGAGTATGCTATAAATGATACTTCTGAAGGTAATTTTACATTTACGACTAAAACCGATAGTGTTTTTATTCTCCCAATAACACCGGGTGAACAAACTGATGACGTTTTATTTAAAGTAAGAGCAGTAGATGACCAAGGCTTAGTTGATCCCAAAGGGGCTTCACTTGTTTATCCTATTGTTAATTCAACTCCGCAAGTTTCTATCAACACAAATCAGTCTCCTCCAGATACTTTATATTCCGTTTCTAGTTTCGGTTGGACTTTTAGCGATCCTGATGGGATGCTTAACTTATCAAGAACAGAGATAGCTGTTAATGACACTGTAAATGGTTGGACGGAAATTCCTTTCTCTCAAGATGATGACGGACAGTTATTTATATCTTTGGAAGTAGATAACACAACATCAGGAACCAAAGATGCTCAGGTATATCTTGGCAGAAGCTATTCTACGCTTCAGGTAAATGGCGAGAATTTAAAAATCCCAGTTACTGTAGGTGCCAGAAACACATTCTATGTGAGGGCGGTTGATGCAGCTGAATCAATCAGTAATGTTGATTCTCTTTCATGGTATATAAAAGAGCAAACTTCCCGCACATTACTTTTAAATGATTTTTCGGGACCAAGTTCAGCAAACAGACAACAATTTCACTTAGACGCACTTTCACAAAATGGAATTACTCCGGATGTATGGGTAATAAACGATGGAGAAGTAACACAAGATAAAGTTGCATTATCGAGTGCATTCCCTACAGTAATTGATCCAACTTTGATAAAAACGTTATCTAAATGGGATCACATTTATTGGATATCTAATGATTTGGATAGAAATATCACTTATGCACAAGAAATTCTGGAAGAATTCTTCGAAAATGGTGGTACTTCTTTTGTAAACATTCCTATGAAAAGAATAGATGAAGAAGATCCGGTTTTTAACTTTTTGCCTGTGGATTCGATTCAAACCGGGCAATTTCTAATTTTAGATAACACTTCTGTGAGCCCTGTAGATGCATCGATTACAACTACGTTAAATGTTGCGTCAGGTTCTTTTGCTTTAAGTAATGTATTTCCTGTTAAAGGTGTAAGCGGTAGTACAAGTTTATATGAAGGTGACTTCGTAAGAAGAACGGCTACGGGTGGAGTACGCCCATATAATGATTATCAATTTGTTACTATTGAAAATACGGAGGGAAATGTGATCTACTTTACCCTCGATCTGTCAAACTTAAATGGCAACAACAATATCAGCGATATGATCCAAGAGGTTGTAGTCGATCGGTTAGGTTTTAAACAATAAAATTATGAAAAGATTACGCATTTTATTTACAATCTTATTCCTACTTGTAGCAAGTGTAACTACTTTTGCACAAACAGGCGGAATTGAAGGCATAATTACAGATGCAGAAACCGATGAAACACTTATCGGCGTGAATGTTCTTATTTCAGGAACAAGTTTTGGAGCAGCTACCGGTCTGGACGGTGACTATAGAATTGATAAAATTCGACCCGGTGAATACAGTGTTCGAATTACTTACATCGGTTACGAAACCGTACTACTAACCGCAATTAAAGTAGAAGCTGACGAATTCACGGAATTGAATTATAAATTAAAGCCTAAAGTTTTAACCTCAGGTGAAGAAATTGTAGTGATAGGTGAACGCCCTATTTTCGATGTGGAAAAATCAACCACTTCATCCACAATTTCGAGAAAAGAACTTGAAGCAGCACCGGTTAGAAAAGTTGAAGATGCAGTTTCTTTACAGTCAGGTGTTATAAAAGATCCAACCGGTTTATATATAAAAGGTGGCCGCGCTTACGAAACCGGTTATGTTGTAGATGGAGTTTCAGCACAAGATCCATTAGCTGGAACAGGTTTTGGTCTTGATCTCGGAGCAAACTCATTTAGTAATATTGAAGTAATTACAGGTGGCGTTGGAGCTGAATATGGAGATGTAACCTCAGGAGTTGTATCGGTTAAAACCCGAAATGGTGGCGACACATACGAAGGAAGTTTTTCTCATAAAAGAGATAACTTTGGTTCAAATGTAGAAGGTAATCAAGCTAATTATTTTCAGGATATTTACGAATTTAGTATTGGTGGTCCCGGAGTTTTAGCAGAAAAAATACTTCCAAAGTTAGGATTAGATCTACCAGGTAAAATAACTTTTTATGCTACGGCACAAGTTGGTTTAGAAGATGGATATACTAAACTATCTGCTGAACAAATAGAATCGTCTATAGTTGGGTCAGATTTTTGGTCTCCAAGGCAAGGAAATCGATGGAACGGTATGTTTAAACTAACGTATAACATAAAGCCGGGAATGAGATTGCAAGCGGCATATCAGCGTTCTCTAACTATCAACCAAAATACACGAATGCTCCAAATAACAGGAGCTAACACTCAGGTTCAACCGGGTTTTCAGTTTGCATTTTCGAATGGTTTTCTTGATAACGCAAATACATATACACATGACTCCAATTTGTCATATTTGAAATGGACGCAAACTCTTTCTACATCTTCATTTTATGAAGTACAAGTAAGCAGATTATTTACTCAATTAAGAGCAGACGCAAACGGAAGAGATTGGAGACCTGACGTTGTTGACGGTGAGTTTGATCCGGAAAGTATTGTAACCTTTCCCGGGAATGAATTTGAGGGAACTGATGACTTTACATATATTTTAGCAGGACCCGGTTATTTCAATAATGGTGGGATTGCAACTTTATGGCATGATCATTTTGCTGAAGAAATAACCGTTAAATCCAGCTACACAAAATTATTCGGAGGACAAGGTAACCAGCTTGTAGTAGGTTTTGAGTCGAAATTCAATGACTACCAATGGATTGATATTACGCGGCCATGGATAGGAGCTCCAATCAGAATTGATGAAAATACAGTTTCAGAAACGTTCAGAGTTGGTGAAAACTTTGACGCTTGGAGAGTAAAACCAAAACGCGGAGCTGTGTTTATTACTGATAAAATCAGATACAATGGTTTGATCGCAAACATCGGTGGTAGATTTGAATATTGGGCACCCGGTAAATATGTTGATGAAAGAGTAGAAGATGCACTAGATCCTGACGTATTTTCAACAATACCGACTTTTGTAGCCGAACAATACCAAGAAGATAGCAAAGAGATTCTAGGATTACGTTACAAGTTTATTTTCCTGCCTAAAATAAATGTGTCATTTCCAGTAAGAGAAAACCAAGTTCTATTTTTTAATTATGGGCACTCTGCAAGAATTCCTCATCCAAGTTTTGTGTATGCAGGTTTGGATCCATTCTTTCAAGATCAGTCAGATTTGCCAAGTTTAGGTAATCCAAACCTGAACCGAGAAGTAGATATTTCCTACGAAATTGGATTAAGAAATCAAATTACTGCAAATGATGCGTTGAATATTTCGGCTTTCTGGAGAGATAAATATGACTTTGTTACATCTCAAAGTATCAGAGTTAATGATGTAGATGGAAGGCCGGTAACAAAGGCATTTAGAATCAATGGTGATTATGCAAGATCACGTGGAGTAGAGGTTTCATATTTGAAGCGGTACAAAGACCTGTTGAGAGGTCAATTGTCATTTACATACAGTAGGGCGGAAGGATTAAGTTCTACAAATGATGATAATTTGAACAGTATATCAGGAAGCCAAAATGTAGGTAATAATGTGGAAACTCCTTTGGCGTGGGATCGACCTTTTGATATAAAAGGGAATATCACATTCACACATGCACGTGAGAAAGGTATTTTGAACAGTCCGGTTCTAAATAATTTCCAACTCTTTTTATCAGCTGTATGGAGAAGCGGAGCTCGCTATACACCTTATGAGCGAGTTGGTACAGAAAGAAATCCAATTACGGGAGTAGAAAACTGGAGACCAACCTATGAGCAGGTTGATGATCCTGCTAAAAGATTTAGTGAAGTAGGTCCGGCTTGGTTTTACATGGATTTTAATCTTCAGAAATGGTTTACAATCGGGGAAACAAGGGTTTCAACATTTTTAGAAATTACTAACATCTTGAATAACCAAAGTGCTGTTGTTATTAATCCGGTAACAGGAGAAGGATATAAAAAATATCCAAGCAGCCAAGCAGAGTTAATAGCTCTCAGAGACGATAGATCATACGATGTGCCAAATAATGTACGGGATCCAAGATATCTTGATCCTACGGATAATGGTTTACCTCGCTATCAAAACCCAGCAAATTATTTACAACAAAGACATATTATCTTTGGCTTATCAATCAATTTTTGATGAAATACTATTTTAAAATCACATTATGTATTGCTGTCGTTGCTTTATTTAGTATCGACCAAAATGCTTACGGACAAACTTCTTATGGAAAAGATCGCTCCGGTACGGAAGGCTTCCAGTTTACAAAAATTACTGTAGATGCTCGAAGCGCCGGAATGGGAAATTCTAACATGGCAGATGCTACGGATGGTTCCAGTTTGTATTGGAATCCTGCATTAGCTTCGAAGATAGGCAGTTCGTATGCCACTCTCGCCCATACCGAATATTTGGTAGAAACTAATCAGCAATATTTTGGGTATGTTCAAAAATACAAAGACTTCGCTTTTGGAGGTTCAGTACAATATTTCACCTCCGGCGATCAAAAAGTTAGAACCGAAACTCAACCTTTTGGTGATGGCCGCACTTTTAGAACTCATCACTTATCTGTTGGTTTAACCGGGTCACATAAAATTACGGATTTATTTAGCTATGGTATCACCCTTAGATATTATTACCTGAATTTTTTCGATGTTACTTATCAAACAGGGGCGATAGATTTCGGTTTTTCTTATGATGTAGGAGATACAGGACTTCGTTTTGGAGTAAGTACTAATAACTTTGGTTTTGAAGCTTCCCCAAATGGCGATGTTACTAATAAAACTCCATCAGGCGAAGAAACACTGGAACCTGAAAGTGATCTCGCTCTCCCTACTCGGTTTATAATTGCAACAGCGTATGATTTGTATGAAAACGAACAAAATAAAGTTGTTGTAACAGCACAAATTTCAAACCCAAGCGACAACTCAGAAGAGCTCAATGTTGGCGGTGAATACTCGTTCATGGATCAATTTTTTCTAAGAGCAGGCTACGAGTTTGGAAATGAAGAGCGCTTACTTCCTAGTTTTGGAGCAGGTATAAAAATTCCTTTTTCAGGAAAAGTGTTACAAGCAGATTATGGCTACACAAATTTCGATCGTTTAGGAACAATACATAGAATTTCGTTAGGATTTAGTTTATGATATCAATGAAAAAACTAGGATTATTAGTCGTTTCTCTAGCTATTTTTGGAGCTAGTTGTGATGATATATTTGGTTCAAAAAATGACTCAACTAATGAGGAAATTTTTGAAGAAGGCAAAATAGATCCAACATTAGAGAATGTTGACGGGTACGCCCCTCTTCCTTTTTGGGAAGATTTTGATGCTCCAAACGATGTACATGTAGGTTTTGATACTTTTGTGTATGTAACAGATAATTTTGGAATCCACTTGTTAGATAGAGCAGATCTTTCACCCAGAAGATCAATAGAACTACAAGGAGCAAATGCAGTTACACAAGACCGTTTACTGAATGTGTACGTATCTGCAAGAATTGACACTATTATCCAAACTATTGACCCAAATATAACTTGGAACTTACCTGCAGTTTTTAAAATTAAAAATCTAAATGGAGCAGGAGACTTAGAGATTGTAGATACACTCATTTTTCCATTTGATGACGCTAGTTTAAGTACTTCAGCTGCGCAGAATGCCCGTCTTAATAGGACATCAAGCAACAATTATGAAAGAGTTGAAATTACAGGTCTTTCTATATTAGCTGATAATTCCCTTTATGTAACTCGAAGAGGTCCACAAAATAGCACGAATCAAATCGCTGCTCCTGACAATACAGTATTAGAGTTTCGTAGAGTTGTTGAAAATGGTGTTAAAACCGATAAGATGGAAAATATCCGCCAAATCGTAACTCTAAATCCGAATAATCCTTCTCTTCGAAGTGGGATTGATTTGAGTTCAATTGCTACATTTGTTACACCTCCTCAAAGAGATCAACTAACAGATGATAGAAGCTTTCTAATTACGCAAGGTCAAAAATTTCAAAACGATCAGATTGATTTTCGGGTATTATGGATTATAGCAGAAGAAACAACAGATGGATTGATTTTTCAACAAAACTCTTCGTTATTAGCTCAGGATACTTCTCAGGCTAACGGGTTTTTATACGAACCAGGAAAATTTGTAGAACCTACAGATATAGCTTTTTCAGGAGATGATGATGCTTATATATTTGTTGTTGATGCTGGTACTGATTCATTGTATCAATTTCAGTCAAATGGACAAGAGGGTGTAAATCCTCCGGCTGGAGCTGAAGCAGACAGTAAAAAAATACTCGTTTCATTTGGTGGCGAAGGAGCAGAGCCAAAACAATTTAGAAACCCAGGCGGGGTGGCTTACTTCAGAACGGTAGTTTATGTAGCTGATACCGGAAACAATAGAATTTCTCGATTTAAACTAACTACAGATTTCGAATAAATTGTAGTTGCGTTAGCAATCAATTATAAAATTAATGAAAAAGATTCTTCTACTAGCTATAACTCTTTTACTGATTGGTTGCTCTGCCAATTCGAATAAAAAAGAATCTTTGTTGTTGATATCTTTTGATGGCTTCAGAGCTGACTATCTTTCAAAAACTGACACTCCAAATTTCGATAAGTTAGTTAAACAAGGAGTATCTGCGGAAGGATTGATCCCTATTTTTCCCACCAAAACTTTCCCAAATCATTACGCAATTGCAACAGGTTTATATCCTGAAAATAACAGTTTGATTGGTAACAGTATGTATGACCCTGAAATGAATGCCAGATATTCAATGGGGAATCGTTCAGCTGTTGAAAATCCTGACTGGTATTCCGGAGAACCTATCTGGAACACTGTTGAAAAAGCAGGAAAGAAAGCAGGTACTATGTTTTGGATTGGCTCTGAGGCTCCAATACAGAGTATGAGACCTTCTCACTGGAAGAGCTATGATGGAAGCATCCTTAATGAAGCCAGAATTGATACTGTTCTTAAATGGATGACAAGAGAAAATGAACCGGTAGATCTAGGTACCGTATATTTTAGTTTTGTAGATAGCCAAGGACATCGGTATGGTCCTGATTCAGAAGAAGTAATTTTGGCGATCCAAAAAGCAGACTCACTGATTGGGTACATGATGAGTGAGCTTGGAAAGCTAGACTTAAATGGAAATATAAATCTTATGATCGTTTCTGATCATGGGATGATAGAAGTCTCATCAGATAAAAAAGTTATACTGGATGATTATATAGACCCTGAAAAACTAGAAATAATATCATACTCTCCAGCTCTTATGTTTAATGTTGAGGATGGTTTTGAAGACAGTTTTTACGAAAGTCTAAGAAGCTCTGAGAAAAATTTTAAAATATATTCTAAAGAAGATATTCCAGAACGGTACCACCTCAAAAACAATATAAGAGTTCCTGAATTTTTGATGGTAGCTGACGAAGGTTATACAATTAATACCCGAGAATATTTTGATTCCAGAGGCGATTCATATCCATCAGGTGGCGCGCACGGCTTTGATAATGCAAATCCTAAAATGGACGCTTTCTTTATAGCTCACGGACCTTCATTTAAAAAGGGACTGAAATTAGGTCGCATCGAAAACATTCATCTTTATGAAGTTATGGCAAAGATTCTTAATGTAAATCCCGCACCGAATGATGGAGACCTGAATTCGGTTATTGAAATGATTAAATAATTTGGATTGCATCTAATAATTTAGCCTGAGATATTCCCAATCATCTAATTGAAAAAACAAAACTGAAAAAATGCCCTACATTGTAACCGAGCCTTGCGTTCAATGCAAATATACAAATTGTGCTGCCGTTTGTCCGGTAGATGCTTTCCGCGAAGGTCCAAATTTTCTTACAATTGATCCTAACGAATGTATTGATTGTGATGCTTGCGTATCTGAATGTCCGGTTGAAGCAATTTATCCCGATGACGAAGTTCCTGAAAAGTGGGAGCATTATATTGAGCTTAATGAGCGTTTGGCAGAACAATGGGAAGATCGCGTAATTAACGAAACTCAAGATGCTTTAGAAGACGCTGACGAATGGGCTACTAAAGAAGATAAGCTTAGTGAGCTTCAGGAAGAATGGTAATCTTTTAGTGATTGGTTAATGGTTATTCGTTGTTGTACACTTATAACCATTGAATGCTAACTTTGACTCAAATCACTATACTATTTCTAATCTAGATTTAACATCACCCCAAATAATGGGGATTATAAATGCTACTCCTGATTCTTTCAGTGACGGAGGAAAGTATATTCAGGTCGGAAGGGCGTTAGATCGAATTCATATCATGCAGCGAGATGGTGCTTCGATTATAGATATTGGAGGAGAATCTACGCGACCGGGCTCAAACGCGGTTTCTGAACAGGAAGAAATAGACCGAGTAATACCGGTTCTTGAAACAGCCATTAAATCTTTCCCTGATATTACATATTCGATTGATACAACAAAGTATAAAGTTGCCGAAGAAGCGATAAAAGTAGGTGCTTCGTTAATTAATGACGTGAGTGGATTACAAAAGTCGCCGGAGATGGCTAAATTGGCTGCAAAGCATAACCTTGCTTACATAATAATGCATTCACAGGGCGACCCTAAGACAATGCAACTCGCTCCTAAATACAATAATGTTGTAGAAGATGTTTCGGCTTTTTTTAAAAAACAGGTTCAATTTGCTCAATCAAAAGGAGTGGAAAACATTATTTTGGATCCGGGAATTGGCTTTGGAAAAAACTTAGATCACAATTTAAAATTGTTGGCCAATCTTGATAAATTCACAAAATTCGGCTTTCCTGTACTTATCGGAGCATCCCGTAAATCAATGATAGGAAAAATTTTGGATGAAAGACCAATCGAAGATCGCTTGATTGGAACGATTTCTGTTCATTATGACGCTTTGATAAAAGGAGTAAAGATAATTAGAGTACATGATGTTAAGGAAGCTTCCGATTCATTGCGTATATTCCAAGCAATTCAATCACAACGTTAGACGGTAAATACATTGTTCCCAATCGGATTTTTAGAATTCGGAGTTAAGGATTTTATCGAAACCCTCATTATTGCTGGGGTTCTGGTATATCTGTATCGATGGATCAAAGGCACTTTTGCTATTCAAGCTACGATTGGAATTATTTTTGTAATACTGATCAATTTCATAATTCGATTGCTTGGTTTTGAGACGATCAACTTCATCCTTAAAAGTATTCTGGATGTAGGGATATTGGCTGTTTTTATTCTTTTCCAACCTGAGATACGAAAACTGCTTTACAGAATTGGGAATAATACTAGTTTCGATCGCTTTTTTACTCGTGCGGGTTCTAACGAAATGATAGACGAAGTGATAGAGGCAACAAAGAAAATGGCGAAAGACAGAACAGGTGCTTTGATCGTGTTTGCTCGATCTTCTTCTCTTCAGGATCTAGTTGACGCCGGTGTTAAAATAGACTCAGCCGTAAAAGCAGAATTACTTACAACTATTTTCCAAAAAGATACACCATTACATGATGGCGCAATTGTTATTCGAAGTAATAGAATTGTAGCTGCAAGTTGTTACTTACCAATTTCTCAAAATCCGAATATCGCTCAATCATTTGGAACTCGCCACCGTGCCGCTGTGGGTATTAGTGAAACAAATAACGTGCTTGTTCTTGTGGTTTCAGAAGAAACGGGAAGGGTTTCGCTTGCCAGAAATGGAACTCTTAAAAGTGGTTTAACCATCCAGAAACTCCGTGGAGAAATGGAGGAAATCTTCGGTAAAGGTGAGTTTGATTCCGAAATGACTTTTGGGGCTTCACAGACAGAGATGAATTTGAAGTAGTTTCTATGTTCCAGCTTTTCCAAAATTGAACTAGTAAAAAATAATCAAAGGTTCTGTAACCATGGAAAAGTTATTCTAAGGTGATTCTTAATTTTTCATTATTAATTATCTTCTTCCAAACCCTTACATTACAGTTCAGAAAAACGGTTCCATTAAATGAATGAATTCCATGTCAGATAATAATCCTGGTAAAGAACGCTGGATAGAAAGCGTAGAAAAATTACTAAAAGGCAAAAAAGCTGAATCTTTGAATAGAAAAAGTCCAGAAGGATTTGAAATCCAAGCTTTGTACGATGCGGAAGATGTTTCCAAGAGAAATGCTGATGCAGGATATCCGGGTGAATTTCCATTTACCCGTGGTCCTTATTCCAGTATGTACACTCAGCGTCCCTGGACCATCCGACAATATGCGGGGTTTTCTACCGCAGAAGAATCCAATAAATTCTATCGGCAGGCACTCGAAAAAGGACAAAAGGGACTTAGTGTGGCTTTTGACCTTGCAACCCACCGTGGATACGATTCAGATCATCCACGAGTAGTTGGGGACGTTGGTAAAGCAGGTGTAGCGATAGATTCAGTAGAAGACATGAAAATCTTGTTCGATGGAATCCCGCTGGATAAAATGTCGGTTTCTATGACTATGAACGGTGCTGTAATTCCCATCATGGCAGCGTATATAGTTGCGGCAGAAGAACAGGGAGTTTCTACAGAACAATTAAGCGGTACAATTCAGAATGATATTCTGAAAGAATTCATGGTTCGGAACACGTATATCTATCCGCCACAGGAATCTATGCGATTGGTTTCAGATATCATCGAATACACCAGTGAAAAAATGCCTCGTTTTAATTCGATTTCAATTTCAGGATATCACATGCAAGAAGCGGGAGCAGACTCTGCTTTAGAACTGGCGTTTACTTTAGCTGATGGTTTGGAATATGTGAAGACGGCTGTAGAAAGTGGTTTGGATGTAGATGCCTTTGCACCAAGGTTGTCCTTCTTTTTTGCAATCGGGATGAACTTCCTGATGGAAGTGAGTAAGCTAAGAGCAGCACGGACGCTTTGGGCAGAATTGATGAAAGAACAATTTGAGCCCAAGAACCAAAAGTCTTTGATGTTGAGAACGCATTGCCAAACATCGGGTTGGTCATTAACAGCTCAAGATCCGTTGAATAATGTTGTAAGAACAACAGTAGAGGCAATGGCCGCTGTGCTTGGTGGAACACAATCGTTGCACACAAATAGTTATGACGAGGCAATTTCACTGCCAACTGAAACTTCTTCCAGAATTGCGAGAAATACTCAAACGATCATTCAGGAAGAAACAGATATCACGCATACTGTTGATCCGCTGGGAGGTTCGTATGCTATAGAATCCATGACGCATGATCTGAAAGAAAAAGCCAAGACCATCATCAATGAAGTGATGGAAATGGGTGGAATGGCAAAGGCTATTGAAGAAGGATATCCCAAAAGAAAGATTGAGGAAGCAGCAGCAATCAAGCAAGCCGGAATTGACAAAGGCGATATCACCATTGTTGGAGTAAACAAGTACGTAAATGAAAAAGAGGATCCGGTAGATATTTTAGATATCGACAACTCCGGAGTTCGGGACGGACAAGTTAATCTGATCGATGAGATCAAAGCTAAGCGAGATAAAGTAGCCACCAAAGAAGCGTTGTTGGCAATTACCGAAGCTGCAAAGTCAGGAGAAGGGAATATTTTAGATCTTGCAGTTGAAGCTACAAGGAAAAGAGCAACTGTAGGTGAAATATCAACGGCTTTAGAGCAAGCTTGGGGAAGGCATACAGCTACCAATCAAACTATAAAAGGAGTGTACGAAAGCGTGTATAAATCCGATAAAAATTATCAGGAAATAAAATCTAAGATAGATACTTTTTCCGAAGAAGAAGGGCGTCGTCCACGAATTTTAGTTGTTAAAATGGGACAAGACGGTCACGATCGTGGTGCAAAAGTAGTAGCAACCGCTTTTGCAGATATGGGGTTTGATGTTGATGTCGGACCTCTGTTCTCAACACCTCAGGAAGCGGCTAAACAAGCCATCGAAAATGATGTTCATGTGATCGGAGTTTCTACACTTGCGGCAGGTCATAAAACTTTGATTCCTGATTTAGTTAAGATCCTCAAAGAGGAAGAAGCCGAGGATATAATTATTGTAGCTGGCGGGGTAATTCCTGTTCAGGATTATGATTTTTTGCATGAAGCCGGAGTGTCAGCAATTTTTGGTCCCGGGACTAATATCCCAAAAGCAGCTTCTAAAGTTATTGATGAAATCAGAGCTAAAAATAGATAGAGATATTACCATTTCAATTTCAATATCATCTTTATATAAGTCATTCCTGCGGAAGCAGGAGTCTGGGTTGATGTATTCCAACCATTTTTTAATAAATGAGATTCCATGCATTCGCCGTGGAATGACTAATCTTTGTTGGAGAGCTGAGTTAGTAAATAGATATGAGAACTATGACCATTGACGAGCTTGCAAAAGGGGTTCAGGAAGGAAAACGGCGACACTTAGCCAAAGCCATCACTCTGGTTGAAAGCAATCGGGAAGCAGATCAGCAAATTGCTCAGCAACTGATAAGTAAAGTAAGACCGGCTAAAGAAACATTACGAGTTGGTATTTCGGGAGTGCCGGGGGTAGGAAAAAGTACTTTTATTGAAGCACTGGGAAATTTGGTGATCGAAGAGGGCTTGAAAGTTGCAGTGTTGGCTGTAGATCCAAGTAGCCCGGCCACAGGTGGTAGTATTTTGGGTGATAAAACGCGAATGGAAACATTGTCTTCAAGAGAAGAAGCGTTCATTCGTCCATCCCCGACCTCAGGTACTTTAGGAGGTGTAGCAAAACGAACCCGGGAATCTATGATGCTGTGTGAGGCTGCTGGTTACGATGTGATTTTGGTAGAAACAGTAGGTGTGGGGCAAAGTGAATTTGAAGTAGCTTCAATGGTTGATTGTTTTTTAGTGTTGATGTTGCCGGGAGCAGGAGATTCTTTGCAGGGAATAAAACGAGGCATCATGGAAATCATTGATGTGTTGATTATCAACAAGGCAGACGGTGATCAAGAAAAAATGGCAAAAAATGCTGTTACTGAGTATAAAAATGCATTTCATTTACTTACTCCGAAATACGAAGGAATTGGAGTTGAGTTTTTAACAGTAAGCTCACTCAAGAAAAAAAGAATAGATGAAGCTTGGATAAAGATTCAAGGGTTTGTTAGGAGTTTGAAAGAAAATGATTTATTCGAAGCCCAACGTAAGCAACAAGAATTGAATTGGTTTAAACGTCTTGTTGAAGATGAGGTGCTGAGAAAACTTTGGGAATCAAAAAAGAATAAAACCTTAGTGAGAGATTTCGTCAAGAAAATTAAACAGAATGAAATTTCTCCTTCTGAGGCAGCTTTAACTTTTTTAACTAAGATTTAACTGAAAACTGCAAAAACACTAGCAGAAAAGCGCTTACAATTTGTATATTGTATTTTACTCACAACTTAAAAACACGAATTCAAATTAATGGAACATATTGTCCCTCCTTTAACACAATTAACTGAAGACGAACAACTTTTAAAAGACGCAGCTTCTGATTTTGCTCAAGCTTCAATAAAGCCTCTTGTTGAGGAAATGGATGAAAACGCAAAACTGGATTCAGGACTGGTAAAAGAGTTTTTTGAGATGGGCTTAATGGGAATTGATATTCCTGAAAAATATAATGGTGGTGGCGGTACTTTTATGATGTCTGTTGTTGCTATAGAACAGATATCTAAAGTTGATGGTTCTGTTGGTGTTTTTATGGATGTGCAAAACACATTGGTTAATAATGCTTTTGTAAACTACGCTTCTGATTTTCTAAAGGAAAAGTATTTACCACAATTAGCTACGGAAAAGGTTGGGGCGTATTGTCTATCAGAAGCAGGCTCAGGTAGTGATGCGTTTGCGCTAAAATGTAAAGCTAAAGAAGATGGAGATTCCTATATCCTTAATGGTGCAAAATTATGGATTACTAATGCTAATGAAGCCGATATTTTTATTGTACTAGCGAATGTAAATCCGGAAGCGGGTTATAAAGGAATCACAGCATTTGTTGTAGAAAGAGGATTTGAAGGGTTTTCGGTTTCTAAGAAGGAAAATAAGCTGGGAATTCGCGCAAGTTCTACATGCGAAATTCTCCTTGAAGATTGCCGTGTGCCTAAAGAGAATATCTTAGGTGAACTTGGAAAAGGTTATAAGGTTGCAATTGAAACTTTAAATGAAGGCAGAATTGGTATTGGTGCACAAATGGTAGGAATTGCACAAGGCGCTTTTGATTCTGCACTAGGATATATCCAAGAGCGAAAGCAGTTCGGAAAAGCTATTTCAGAATTTCAAGGCGTACAATTCCAATTAGCCAGAATGGCTACCGATATTGAAACGGCGAGATTATTAGTTTATAACGCTGCTCGAATGAAGATGGCAGGACAGCCATTTTTGAAAGAAGCAGCAATGGCAAAATTTTATTCTTCAGAAGTAGCAGAGCGTGTGGCTTCAATGGCCGTAGATCTTTATGGCGGAAATGGTTTTGTTAAAGAATATCCCGTAGAAAAATTTTACCGAGATGCAAAGATCGGAAAGATCTACGAGGGTACAACGAACATGCAACTTATGACAATCGCTAAGTTGCTGCTTCGATGAGTGAGTGAGTAAAGGGGGCTTCGGCCCCCTTTTTTTGTTCTATTAATCCCCTGCACATCTAAAACCAATATCTTCTGATCTAACATCACGCAAAGTTCCGGTTCTCCAATACGTTCTGTTTGCAATGATATTCTCATAATAGCTCCCACCTCTGATTATACGAACAGCATCTTCATCTAAGCTATGTTTTCTGTCCGGGTAAGCATAAAATTGATAATATTCTCCAATCCACTCAAAAGCATTACCACTCATATCATAAATGCCTAAATCATTGGGTTTTTTAGTACCAACTTGAATTGTATTATCTCGATCTTCGTGTTTAGTTAGTGCAACTACATAAATTGAATCTAAGGTGGTGGTTCCAGATAAAACCTGGTTTTTACCACCGGATCGAGCCGCGTATTCCCATTCGGTTTCAGTCGGCAATCGGTATCCATAAAAGTTGCAGAATGCTTTCGCCTCATCCCAAGTAATATAAGCTACGGCACGCTCGCCACGGGCATCCAGATCAGATTTAGGCTGGGGTATTTTTGTTTTGGAAGCGAAATAATCGAACTGGGCATAAGTGATCTCATATTTTCCAATTTTAAAATCATTCACAAACACTTGGTGAACAGGTATAGCGTCAGTATTCTCCTCTTCAAAAAAATCACCGTATAAAAAAAATCCACCCTCAACAGAAACCATAGTCGGCTTATAAGGGTTCGGAGTTTTTCTGAATGCAGAACAACACAGAAAAAGCACTGACAGAGTAATTAAAACGAGTTTATTCATATTCACTGTAAATATATACTATTAAGATAGTATATCTAAAATTTAATTGCTTTCGATGGAATGATGTTGACAAATACAGAGTTATGAACTAAAATGTAGTCCTAAACTTAACTATCGTTATGAGAAAAATTGATTCTCAAATCCTTGACCTTATAAAAAAGTGCAGCAAGGATGAAACATCGGAAGCAAAATTAGAACAATTATTTTCCGACTTACTCAATAAGTATAAAACAGTTGAAGATCACCTGTCTCTTTTAGAAAATGCAACAAAAGATGATTATGATTCTATTTTGATCACAGAACTTGATTTAGAAAATCCGGGTCCAAGAATTGTATATGTTAATCAAGGGTTCACAAAAATGACCGGGTACACCAGAGAGGAAGTAATCGGCAAAACCCCGAGAATTTTACAAGGTGAAAAAACAGATCGCCATGTTTTGGATCGTCTAAAGAAGCGCTTAATCGATGGGCAAGCATTCTTTGGTCATACGGTAAATTATAAAAAGGATGGCACTGAGTTTGTAAATCAATGGGATATACACCCATTAACCAATACTGAAGGTGAGATTACACACTGGGTTTCTTATCAAAGAGATATCACAGAACGTCATGAATTAAGTAAAATACTTTTTGATACTTCTATTGATTTTGAGGAGCTTGAAGAGAATTCTAAACGAACTTTTATAGACCTTGATGTTCAGGGAAACATTTTATCAAGCAATAAATCTTTTCGAGAAATTTTAAAGGTTGATGTTGATGAGCTTAAAGAAGTTAAAATTTGGGATCTTGTAAGCGAAAAAGACAGAAAACTTGTTGAAGATTTATTTCAAGATTTTGATTCTTCAGCTAAACTTGATGATAGGTATACTTGGGAGTTTAAATCTGAAGGAGAAACTCCGCTTATTCTTGAAGCTGACGTAAAATGGTTTGTGAGCAGCAATCAAACAATAGTGCGTATTCACTTTGATAATGTTTCTTTGAGAAACAGAGTTATTGAGACTTTGAAAAAGAAAACCGGAAGTCTTGAAGATCTGCTTGAAAACTATGATGAGTTTGTACTAAAATTCAGGAAGGACGACGATGGAAAAATATATTGCAGCTACGTTTCAGAGTCTTATCGTAATATAACTGGAATGTCTCAGCAGGAAATTTTAGATAAAGGATTCGAAGCGGTCGTATCTGAAGAAACTGCAAAAGTGATAAAGGAAAGTTTAGAAAAAGCATTTGACGGAACTTTATGCTCTGAGAAATGTGATTATGTAGCTAAGAATGATGAAAAGATTACAATGATCCAGTCTTTCAGGCCTATCAAAAACAACGACAAGGTTGAAGTTGTGAAATCAGTAGCGCTCATGGAGCTGAAACCATAACCAAAATCACAGCTAGTACAAATACTTCTCAGGTATAAAGTAATTGATTTCTTATCTTGTTTATATGGATATACAAGACGTACAAGAAAGAATAGTTAAAGAGTTTAGTCTTTTTGAAGACTGGACAGAGCGCTACAAATACATAATCAAACACGGGGATAAATTGGAGCCTCTTCCTGAGGAAGATCGTGTTGAAGGAAATTTAGTTAAAGGTTGCCAAAGTCAGGTTTGGCTAACGGCTGAATTGAATGAGAATAACATTCACTTTAAAGCAGATAGTGACGCCGCTATTACAAAAGGTTTGGTTTCGTTGGTAGTTCGATTGTATTCAGGTCAAACTCCTTCAGATATAATTTCAACAAATCCTGATTTTATTTCAAAAATAGGAATGCAACAACATCTATCACCAACAAGGGCTAATGGTTTAGCCTCTATGGTAAAGCAAATGAAAATTTATGCAATGGCTTACAAATCTAAATTGCAAACCTCTTGACCCCAAGAGAATAATTCCCGTACTTCTTTAAAACAAAGTATGGTTAATAAATTTTCTCTTATCGGTCTTTCGGGTTCTTCTACTCAAAAAGTAGAAAGTGATACAATTGAAGTAGAAGCTCAATTTGGGATGCCTATTTTAAGTTTAGTCTCCTATTCTATTGCTGCAGTGTGTGTTTCCTTTCTTTTTATCTTTGCGATAGATGAATCTATGTCTGTTTCATGGTTCTTTATTTCTGAAACACTGGCACTATTATTGATTCCTGTACTTGCACAGCAAGGGTTCGAAAATACCGCCAAATTCCTACTCATTCTATATGTAGATATAGCCATAATTATTTTGAGCTCTATCTTTAATGGGCAGGCAGAAATCCAGTATTTTCTTATTCCTGCGATGGGTTTAGCAATTCTTTTATTTGAATATCAAAATAATAAGCTCAGAAATTTATCCATTTTTCTTTCAGTTATTTCATATTTCATTATTGACTTTATAGCAATAGATCGTGTAACGCTAAGTCCCGAAAGTATCGATTATGTAAGATGGGGTGTTATCGGAGCTGCATTTATAACAACATGGATTATTTTTAACACTTTTTCTGAATCAAAAGAAAGGGCTAAGCAAATTACTAAAGAGTTTCTTGGTAAAGAAAAAGAACTCAATAAACAGTTAAATAAAAAACAGAAAGAACTTGAAAGTTATATCGTCAAGCTCGAAGATACCAGCGACAAACTAAAGCAAAGTTCGAGCGCTAAAACTGATTTTCTTACAACAATGAGTCATGAAATAAGAACACCAATGAATGCAATTCTTGGGATGACTCACTTTCTCAAAGAGGATGATCCAAGGGATGACCAACTTGAATCAATCAATATTTTAGACTTTTCAGCTAAAACATTGTTAAGCCTTATTGACGATATTTTGGATATTTCCAAAATTGATGCAGGTAAAATTGAATTCGAAAAAATAGATTTTGAGCTTAAGGAACTAGTAAGCACTGTTTCGGAAAGTTTTAAAACCACAGCTTTGAATAAAAAGGTTGAACTTATCACAGAAATAGGTGAAGATGTTCCAAAAACCTTAATTGGAGATCCAAATAAACTTATACAAATTTTAAATAACCTGGTAAGTAATGCCTTAAAATTTACCGAAAAAGGTTTCGTAAAGATTGCAGTTCAGAGTTTGGATGAAGCAAATAGTACAGTTGAAGTTGAATTTAAAGTAATTGATACCGGAGTTGGTATAGAGCACGATCGATTAGATTCCATATTTGAAAGTTTTGTTCAGGCAAATAAAACAACTCGCAGGTTATATGGCGGAACAGGTTTAGGGCTTAGTATCAGTAAGAAGCTAGTAGAACTTCAAGGTGGAAATATTTTAGTAGAAAGTGAGGTTGGGAAAGGTAGTGAGTTTAAAGTACGCCTTAGATTTGAAAAACCAGAAGAAACAGATAATCTAGAAACAGGAAAAGCTGAATCTAAAATTGAGAAAACGTTAGACTTGAAAGTTCTTGTAGCCGAAGATAATATTGTGAACCAAAAAGTGATGGAAAGCTTTCTTCGAAGATGGGAGATTGAAGCAGTGGTTGTAGGCAACGGCTTAGAAGCTATCCGGGAATTGGAAAGAAATGATTACGATCTTATTCTGATGGATCTTGAAATGCCGGAAATGGATGGGTACGAGGCTGCGGAAAAAATCCGAAATATGGAAAATCCTTCAAAGCGAGATGTACCCATTTTTGCATTAACGGCAGCTGCTTTAAATGAAGTAAAAGATAAAGTGCATTCTGTGGGAATGAATGATTTTGTAACTAAGCCATTTAATCCCGTTGAATTGAAAAGAAAGATTTCTGAAGTTAAAACTAGTTAAGAGTTTTCTCTGGCTTTCTCTGAGATAAGATTATTTTTCATTATCTGACTCACATCTTGCAATCCTTTTTTGTCCAGGTGACTGATAACACTTTTCTGATCTTCAGTACTTTTATTTTGATTAAACTTAAACTTTCCTTCCATTCTACTAATCTCAATTTCTAGACCAACGATTGCTTTAAGGTCTGTTTCGAAATCCTTCTTACTTACTTCGGTCAATTTCCAATCTGAATCCAATGAGTCTTCATGATAATGGGTTAGGCGAACAACCATAGCTCGTAGCTCATTACTATCTTCTACAACACGAGGTTTTCCATATACATGTACAGTAGCATAATTCCACGTGGGCACTTCTGTTCTGTTTTTATAAAAAGAAGGAGAGATATAGGTATGAGGTCCTTGAAAGACAGTAAGCACCTCTTTTTCTGCATTAATTTTTTGCCAGTGTTTATTCGCTTTAGCAAAATGTGCTATCAGAATTCCATTATTTCCACGATTTCTATCTACAAGAAATGGAAGATGTGTAGCTTCAGGCTGTTCCTGATGTTGACTAAATAGGACTCCAAAATTATGAGCTTCAATTAAGTTGAAAAGTACGTCCGGATTATCTTCTTTAAATGAGAAAGGAGTGTACATGAGATTATATAAATGTATTTCGATTGAAAGATATTAATTTATCGATTGCTAAAGAAAGTTTGCGCACATAATCTTTTTAACTCTGCTTATTTGAGTTATTTTCAAATGATTTGACATTTTTTTGCTATAGTTTGAATTCTTTTTTTGAAACCACCCATTTATTTGCTTCCTATTCTGCTGAACATATTACTGTATTGGTGATATATATTACTTTTTTTATTTGGATAATTCGTTTCACCAAACAAAAGCAGAAGGATACTCAACGGAAGATAATGTTAAGTATAGCGATACTTTTATCTGCGCTACAGCTTGGTAAAATACCACTTAATATTTATACAGATACGTTCGACCAGACAAAAGATATCCCTCTTCACATGTGTAATTTCCTTCCGTTTATTTTGGTTTGGGTGTACCTAACTAAAAACCGGACAGTTTGGGCAATAGTTTTTTTCTGGATCATATTAGGTGTTTCTCAAGCTAATTTTACACCTTCTGTTGAGTTCTCATTATTTCATAATGATGCGATAAGGTACTGGATGGTTCATTTAAATTTGGTTCTATTGGGGCTTTATCCTGCGATCGTCTGGGGATGGAACCTGGAACTGAAAGACGTGGGTAGATCATTTATAGCTTTAAATGCGATAGCAGGTGTGATCTATTTTTTAAACCTGATCCTGAACAGTAATTATTTGTACGTGATGGATAAACCACCGGGAACTACTTTCTTCAGTCTGCTTCCTGAGTGGCCGGTCTATATTCTGGTTCTGGAAGTTATCATCGTCGTTTGGTCGCTGATGATTTGGGGAGTTTTTAGAGTGGTTAAAAGACGATTTTTTCTAACAAGCCGGGAAATAGATTAACACTATATGTATCAACTTTGAAAACTAATTTTACTCAATGAAAGATATAATTAAAGAAGAACTACAGACAGCTCTAATAGTAATCTCATTTCTAGCACTGTTTTTTTATTGGAATTGTAATTCTAGTAATTATAGATGGAGAAATAAATTTCTTAGATAGGTTACAATATAAGGATCAGGTCTTATCAAATATTATGATCTGTTTTTTTATAGTAGTTTATATTTTCTCGTTATTTAAGATTTCTGCTTCACTCTCGTACAAATTGGTAGATAGGGTTTTTAAGAACGCAAATACGAAACAATAACTTTAAAGGTTGCTCTTAAGTAAAAAAAGCCCTATCCGTTTTGAGTATTGAATCAAAAGTTTTTTTACAATAAAGAGAAAATTATTTATACCAAATCTGATATAAATTAGTTATACTTTAGAATGGTAGATAAACCACTTGTATGGCTAGCTGGAGAAGTTAAAACTCCACCATTTTCTACTAATGCACGGATAAATGCTGGACATTGGCTTAGAAAGTTGCAAAAAGGAGAGTTTGTGGAAATGCCTCATTCTCGACCTATGCCCTCCATTGGTTCTAACTGCCATGAACTACGAATAAAAGATACTTCAGAAACTTGGAGAATCATTTATAGGATAGATAAAGATGCAATCATAATTGTAGAAGTGTTTAAGAAGAAAACTCAACAAACGCCAAAGCAAGTGATAGACATTTCTAAAAAGAGATTTAAACAGTACGATTCATTGTAAGGAGTAATTATTATGAACACTTCAAAGCAAAACCGATTAAAGAAAGCAGGTTGGAAAGTTTCTGACACTCAAGAGTTTTTAGGACTTACAGAGGAGGAGTCTGCTTACATTGAAATGAAATTAGATATGGCTACTCTATTAAAAGCTGAGCGTACAAAAGCAGGGCTTACACAATCTGAGCTTGCTAAAAAACTTCATACTAGCCAACCAAGAGTTGCTAGAATGGAAAACGGAGATCCAAGCGTTACGCTTGATTTAATTATGAAAGGATTGCTGTCTCTTCAACTTCAACGCTCTGAAATTGGTAGAGCGCTCCAAACAGCCTAATCTTGATGCTCAAAAATCACATATCTAAGATCGTTTAATTTGGGTAGGTAAAAGCTTTTCTGTTGTCCCCAGAGAAAAATTACTTTTTGGATAGAAAAACAAATAAGCCCTCAGCGCTGTGAAAGACGCGTTTTGGGCTTATTTAGGTGTACACCCGACAGGAGTCGAACCTGTAACCGCTTGATTCGTAGTCAAGTACTCTATCCAGTTGAGCTACGGGTGCATTTCAATAAAATTATTGAGAGCCTTAAAGATAAAAACTTATTTATCCCCACACAATCCTTTTTCTATAAAAAAAGCCTTTTTGCTAAATACAAAAAGGCTTTGATATTTGATTCTTGAAAATTGATACTTAAACCATCAATATCTGTACTGATCAGACTTATATGGACCTGTAATCGGAACACCAATATACTCTGATTGCTCTTCTGTGAGAGTTTCAAGTTCAACGCCGATCTTAGAGAGGTGTAAACGAGCTACTTTCTCATCAAGTGATTTAGGAAGTACGTGAACACCTGGTTCAAATTCTTCTGGGCGATTCCAAAGTGCAATCTGAGCGAGAGTTTGATTCGTGAAACTATTACTCATCACAAAAGAAGGATGACCTGTTGCATTCCCAAGATTCATTAAACGACCTTGAGATAATAACACAACTTGCTTCCCTGATTCGAGCGTGAAAATATCTACTTGAGGTTTGATATTCTCTTCCTCGGAATTAGCTTTTAACCAAGCTACATCAATTTCGTTATCAAAGTGACCGATATTACCAACAATCACTTTGTCTTTCATGCTTTCAAAGTGACGATCTTTAATAATGTCTTTGTTTCCAGTAGCAGTCACAATGATGTCAGCTCTTTGGGCAGCTTCATCCATTGTTTTAACTTCGAAGCCATCCATTGCCGCTTGAAGCGCACAAATTGGATCAATTTCCGTTACAATAACACGGGCACCGGCTCCTCTCAGAGAAGCAGCAGTTCCTTTACCAACATCACCATAACCGGCAACAACAGCTACTTTACCTGCCATCATTACATCGGTAGCTCTACGAATTGCATCAACGGCTGATTCTTTACATCCGTACTTGTTATCAAACTTAGACTTTGTAACAGAATCATTTACGTTGATTGCAGGTAGAGTAAGGGTTCCTTTTCGTTCTCTTTCAATTAAGCGTAAAACCCCGGTAGTTGTTTCTTCTGAAATACCGTTGATTCCATCAACCAATTCAGGATATCTGTCAAGCACCATGTTTGTTAGATCACCGCCATCATCTAAAATCATATTCAGTGGTTGTCCATCTGGAAAGAATAGTGTTTGTTCAATGCACCAATCAAATTCTTCTTCGGTCATTCCTTTCCATGCATAAACGGGAACTCCGGTTTCAGCAATTGCAGCAGCTGCGTGATCTTGTGTTGAATAAATGTTACAAGAAGACCAAGTTACGTCAGCTCCCAAATCCACCAAAGTTTCGATAAGAACAGCAGTTTGTATGGTCATATGTAAACAACCTGCAATACGTGCGCCTTTTAATGGTTGTTCAGATTTATATTCTTCTCTTAAGGCCATTAAGCCAGGCATTTCTGCTTCAGCTAATTCAATTTCTTGGCGGCCAAACTTAGCTTGGGTAATGTCTTTTACTTTGTATGCTAATTTCTCTTTTACTTCTGGCATAATCGGTTATTAATCTATTTAAGTTTATTGTCTTCTATAATGGTTTTTGCTTTTTCGTAGTCTCCTTGTGTACCATTTGATCCAACCTCGGCTTTGATAAGGTATCCATCTGGATCAATAAATATTTTAAAAGGAATTCCAAAACTAATTACTTTTGGTCCTACATTTTCAGTGTCTAGCAGAAAGTTGAAATCGTATTTTTTATCCTCTTTAAAATCTTTTACATCTTCAGGAGTGTCACTGTCTTGTAAGTTTGTGGCAAGTACTACAAAATCGTCTTTGTATTTTTTCCGAAGTGAGTCCATGGCAGGAAAAACTTGAAGGCATGGACCGCACCATGTTTCCCAAAAATCAATGAGTACAACCTTTCCTTTATAGTCTTGTATAGAAACTTGATTTCCTTGAATATCTGTAAAGGTTGAGTTCCAAATAATCTCATCAATTTTAAGTTGTTCATCGCTGAGTTCTCGTGGGTTTTTTCTGGGTTGATCACACGCAGAAATCAAAATTGTGGTTAGTAAAAAAACGGGGAAAATGTGTTTATATCTCATCATAATATTTGGTTAACAAACAAAGATAAGGGAAAGTTCTGAGAAAAGAGATAACATATATAAAAGGTATTCCTCCTTATTTACAAGCTTTTTATCCCGGGTGAATAAAATGAGTTTAATTTGAAGTATAAATTTTGTTTATTAAATCTTCTTAACATTAGAACATTAATTAACACCTTTCTTATGAAAACAAAACGCTACATAACTTTAATGTGTACAATGGTGTTTGGGTTGCTTTTTGCAGTTCAATCGTCATTTGCACAATATACAGTATCGGGTACTATAACCGATGAAGCAACAGGAGAAGTACTAATTGGAGTAACAGTTTACCATGCCGCATCAGGTAATGGAGCCGCTACTGACATAGATGGAATGTATTCTCTGTCGCTACCTTCAGGAGAAGCATCTTTAAGATTTACTTCTGTAGGGTATCTATCAAAAAATATAACCGTTTCTGGTTCATCCGGTGAAACAGTTACTTTAGATGTTCAGTTGAAATCAGATGTTGCAAATTTGGACGAGCTTGTAGTTACAGGTTTGGCTTCTTCTACGAAGAGATCAAATTTAGCAAATTCTGTATCTTCAATTAGTGCAGAAGAGATTGCCGGGAAAACCGATCCTCAGACTTTAGATGGAGCGCTTCAAGGTAAAATACCGGGTGTGCAAATCCAATCTTTTAGTGGAGCTCCGGGTGGTGGATTTAATGTTCAACTACGTGGTGTTTCTACATTTGGTGCCAGTGGATCTCAACCTTTATATATAGTTGATGGTGTATATGTTAACAACTCAACTCTTTCCAATGGTCGTTCTTCTGTAAGTGGAGCGGGTGGCGGATCACAAGATGATTCAGCAAACCGACTTGCAGATTTAAACCCTGATGATATAAAGAGTATCGAAGTGTTAAAGGGTTCATCAGCTGCTGCTATTTACGGTCAGAGAGCTAATGCAGGTGTTGTTATTATTACCACTAAGCGTGGACAAGCAGGAGCTACAAAAGTAACAATCAGCCAGGATGTTGGTTTTACAAACGCTCTTAAACTACAAGGCAGAACTGATTGGACGGAAGCGCGAATTCGTGATTTCTGGGGTACTGGTGCTCGTGGAGATCTTGAAGTCCAAAGATTCAATGATGCTGAAGCTGCTGGTAATATCAGAGATCTTGAAGAAGAACTTTATGGAAACGAAGGTTTTGTTACAAATACTCAGGTAAGTATATCTGGTGGTAATGAAAAAACAAGATTTTTCTTATCTGCCGCAAATAATGATGAGTCTGGAATTATCGATGAAACCGGATTTGCCAGAAAAACTATTAGAGCTAATTTAGATCATGATATAAGTGATCGAGTGCGTATTGCTTCAAGTACTTCTTTTATCAATTCTGATGCACAAAGAGGTTTTACCGGTAACCAGAACAATACAGGTGGTTCTATTGGCTACACGCTAGCATTCACTCCAAATTATGCTTACAACATTCTAAAGCAGAATGCAGATGGTACCTATAATGACAATCCTTACTTTTCTGAAAATCCATTTAGATTGATAGATGATGCTGTTAATGACCAAGAAGTGAACAGATTCATTCAATCTTTAGATTTAAAGGCTGATTTAATTACTTCAGGTGTTTCAAGATTGGCTTTAACTGCTAGAGGTGGAATTGATTATTTAGCTTCGGATGGATTGGTGTACTTCCCAGAATATATGCAGTTCCAAAGAACAGCGGCGCAATTTCCAGGAGATGTTTTCCACACAACTGATGAAGTACTTAATGTAAACCTTCAAGTTTCTATGTTGTTCAACACAGAAGTTGGTTTGGAAAGTGGAAACGTTTACTTATCAACTCAAGCGGGTGTTTCCAGGTTTGACCAAACAATTTCTAGTGATAACATTAGAGGTCGTGGTTTATTACCGGGTCAAACTAATGTAGGTAATGCTGCTCAGGTAACAGCTTCTCAAGCATTCACAGATATTACTGATGTAGGTTATTTTGCCCAGCAAGAAGTTAACTGGGATGATAAGTTGATTGCTACTGTTGGTGGTAGACTTGATAGATCAACACTGAACCTACAAGATGATGAATTATACTTTTATCCTAAAGCATCTTTAGCTGCAAACATCACAAATTTTGATTTTTGGGATTTTGATGACGTTAATCAGTTAAAGCTAAGAGTAGCTTATGGTGAAACAGGGGGGCTACCTAATTTTGGAAACATCTTTACTAGTGCAAGTTCTCAAAATATTGGTTCAAACGTGGGTATCTCTGCAGGTAACTCTACAGTTGATCCAAACCTGAAGCCTGAAAGTGCTAAAGAAATTGAATATGGACTAGACGTTTCATTTTTTGAAGGAAGAGTAGCTTTTGAAGGTACAATCTACAAGAAAACTGTAGAGGACTTAATTCTAGACTTAAACCCATCACCTTCAACTGGTTTAGGTGGAGTATCTACTAATGCCGCTACGCTTGAAAATGATGGAATTGAGCTAGGGCTTACTTTAATTCCTGTAAATACTCCTGATTTTACTTGGAATTCAGGAATACTATGGTGGAAAAATGAGTCTTTAATTACTGAATTAAATGTTCCCGCTAGTACAAATGGTGCATTCTCTTCATCTTTTGGGTTTGCTAAAATTGAAGAAGGAGTTTCCCCTACTACAATATTTGGTTTTGACGAAAACGATGATGAACAAGTATTCGGAAATTATCAACCAGATTTCCAAATGTCATTCAACAACTCATTTACATTCTTGAAAAACTTTGATGCCAGCTTTTTAGTGCATTGGAGTCAAGGTTCAGAGTTAACCAACCTTTCAGATCTACTATCTGACGGAAGAGGTAACACGGATGACTTTTACGCAAGTGGAACTACTCGTGTAGATAGGCCAGCTGGTACAGCTCGCTATGTAGATGATGGTTCATATATAAAATTAAGAGAAGCTTCTCTTTACTATAGCTTACCTAGTACTATTCTTAATGACCAACTTGGAAACACTTTCAGCAAAATTAGAGTAGGTGTATCTGGTAGCAATCTGTTATTAATATCAGATTACGGAGGATATGATCCTGAAGTTAGTGCGCTTGGTAGATCAAATATTGGTCGTCAAGTTGACATTACTCCATACCCAAGCTCAAGGAAAGTTCTCTTCCATGTTAAATTCGAATTAAATTAATTTTAAGGTCAATACAATGAAAAACATAACTAAATATATTTTATTTATAGGATTGACAGTCGGATTTATGTCATGCGACGTGCTTGATCCTGATGCAGTCAACGATCCGAATAGCCCAAGTGAAAATGCAGTGTTGCAAGACGCAACAGTGTCAGATTTGCAAAACTTAGTAACAGGTTTAGAATCTGCAAATCGTTTCTATAATAATGGTCAAACAGATGTTTGGACATTGTTTGGAGCTTTTGGTAGAGATCTAATATTCTTTGGAACTTCCGATCCAAACTTTTTTGATCAGTGGTTACAACTTCCAACAAATACGGCACCAGATGCAGAAAACAATAGATTATTTTTTGCGGATGGAAGTGCTTATGAAAGTCCTTATTCAACCATACGCCAAGCTGATCTGTTAATCGAAGCAACAAATAATACAGATGCAGTAACTGATGCTGAGAAAAACGGGATTGTAGGTTTTGCAGAAACCGTGAAAGCTTACCAGTTAATTTGGCCTTGGTTACATCAAGGTACTAATGGGATTAGAGTTGAGCTAAACTATAATGAACCATTAAATCCTGGTCCATTCTTGTCACAGGGTGATGCACTTGCCGCAATTAGAACTAAACTAAATAACGCAAATACCTCACTAGGTAGCGCAGGTTCTTCTTTTGCATTTGAGCTTACTACAGGTTTTGATGGGTTTAATACTCCAGCAACTATGCAACAAGTAAATCGTGCAATAGCTGCCAGGTTTTCTCTATATGCAGAAGATTGGCAAGGAGCTTTAGATGCATTAGATGATTCATTTTTGGATCTGAATGCCACTACAGTAGCTGATTTAAAAGTTGGACCTCAGCATATTTATGCAGGAGGTGACGATATTTTTAATCCTTTCTATTTTCCAGCAGATGCAGCTGCCGATAGAGTAATCGTAGGTAGCCCAAATTGGGTTAACGATGCTGAAGCCGGAGACGGACGAGTTGATGATAAGCTTGATTTGAGAACTACTCCAGCTGAAGTTGCTGAATTGCCATTGGTATCGGCTAATTGGCAAGAGGGACGTTACGGTCAAACAGATCCTATTCCATTCATCAGAAATGAGGAGTTAATTCTTATTTATGCAGAAGCGAATATACAGGTAGGTGGAGCTACAAATCTAGCTAACGCTGTTACAGCAATAAACACCATTAGAAATATCTGGGGTGTAGGTGCTTATACGGGTGCAGTAACTCAAGCTGCGCTTATTGATGAAATGTTGACTCAAAGAAGATTCTCTCTTTGGGGAGAAGGACACCGTTGGGTAGATATGAGAAGATATGGGCGTTTAGCTCAAATTGATACCTCTCTTGATGGTGGTCGTGTAGCTACCCAAGTAGCTCGCCCTAATGGTGAGGTTGAATGGGACGATTTTGCTGATAACCAATAAGGTTTAATTTGATGTACACAAAAGCCTTCCAGTTTGGAAGGCTTTTTTTTAAGTTTAGGTAATATTAAAATGAACTTGATACATTGGCACTTACTACTCTGCTGAAGGATTCATTCCCTCTTGCTAAATAAAAAGTAGCATTAATTTTATAGTAATAAGTAGTTGATCCTGTAAATGGTGCCGTAACATAATCCGTGAATTCTCCTGGAAGTGGACTACTATTAAATGTAGCAATGATTTCCCAAGATCCTGAGACACCTTCTTTCCGGTAGAGTTTATAATTTAAGGCTGTATCGCGGTGAATGTTTGCCCAAGTAAGGTCAACAAACCGACCAGCGCCAAATCCATTTTCTTGTACAACTGGAGTATACATAACCATTCCCGCATATGTAGGATAAAGTATTTTTGTACCTATTTTGTCGTAACTCGAAAAGCCGTTCCAGTTATTATCAGCTGTACCCGAGTTCATAATGGAGTTCGAATCACTAGTTGGTGTTCTAGGAATTGTTGTTGCAGAAGGTTCATTAGGATTGCTTGCCCAGTTTGTATGTCTGAAACCAATATTATGACCTAATTCATGAACCATGTTATAAATTTTTGAAGAAGAAGTAACACTTCCTCCTCCCAAAGGGGTATAGTCTAAATTAATATAGATACTATTTCCAGGTTCTCCAGATGAGGGCGGCGTTCCAGCTGCTATTACATAATATGGTAGCCCCCCACTCAAATAGATATCACTGTATACAGTAATATCTGTAGCTCCAGAAGTTTCAAAGCTAAATGATAATTCAGTGTTATATATTGAATTCCAATTATCAATCGCGTCTTCAATTGCATTCTTCCATGAAGTAGGAACACTAGAGTGTGCTTTTACAGTAATATTACTTGAATTAGCGATATCAACCAATCCCCAACCACTACCACCATGAGCTTGTTTCTTTTTGCCGCTAAGAAATTCTTTAACTTCTGATTTAGTTATCAAGATATCTTCATCGATTAGAAAGTAACTGTCATACGACTTAATTAGATTTTCAGGGAAACCGTTTTCAGCTAAGAAAGATTTCATTTGTTCAATATGTGAATCTAGTGGTTTATCAGGTTGGGAATCTGATATATTTTGGCTACATGCAGTAAGCAAAATAAAATTGAATATTATTATATATTTAATTTTTGAGAATTTCATAGTTCTGTGGATTTATTTTTGTTTAGGATGATATTTGTATCAATACAAGTAATTGAGAGTTAAAGATTACTTTAGTTGCAATGCAAAAATAATATTAACAGTATTTAACAATTAAATCCGTTTAAAAATTGATGATTGATCAATATGTCTTTTAAATTTTTATTTAAAAAAGTCCTTCTAATTATTTAAGAGGGCTTTTTTTTTGGATAGTACTTATCTTGGCTTATGCCAAAAAAAAGATATGATTTCACCATTGTTGGAGCTGGAATAGTTGGACTTTCTACTGCTTATAAACTTTCACTTGCTTTGCCATCTGCGAAGATTTTAATTCTTGAAAAAGAGAATCAAGTTGCAGCTCATCAAACAGGTAAAAATTCAGGAGTAATCCATTCCGGAATTTATTACAAGCCTGGAAGCTATAAGGCAAAAAACTGTATTGATGGAAGACACCAATTAGTAGAATTTTGTACCGATAATGAAGTAGCCATTGATATCTGCGGAAAGGTAATTGTAGCTAGTGATGAATCAGAGTTACAACGCTTAGATGCCATTTATGAAAGAGGTTTAGAGAATGGGATTGAAGGTCTTTCTAAAATTGGAGTAGAAGAATTAGCAGAAATAGAGCCTTATGTAAAAGGCGTTGCGGCTTTAAATGTGCCATGCGCGGGCATAGTAGATTATGCGGGTATGTGCAGAAAGCTTCAAGAAAGAATTGAAGCTTCAGGTGGTGTGCTTGCTTTCAATGAAGAAGTAACTCAGGTCAAGACAGAGAAAGAAAAACTCATAATTAAAACGAAAAATAATAGTTTTGAGTCTAATTATTTGGTGAACTGCGCAGGGCTATATTGTGATAAAGTAGCCAAATCAGCAGGCGTCAAATCACCGATTCAAATTGTTCCATTTAAAGGCGAGTATTATGAATTAAAACCAGAAGCAGAGTATTTAGTAAATCATCTTATTTATCCACTACCACATAAAGACTTTCCATTTCTAGGAGTTCATTTTACCAGAATGGCGCTCGGTGGAATTGAATGCGGCCCTAATGCTGTGCCTGTTTTTAAACGTGAGGGATATAATAAACTATCATTTGATATGGACGAAGCTGTTGAAATGATGAATTTCCCAGGTTTTTGGAGGCTCTCATTCCAGCATTGGAGAATGGGTATGGATGAATACCATCGATCGTTATCAAAGAATGCGTTCGTAAAAGGATTACAAAAATTGATTCCAAGTGTTAAAAAAGAACATTTAAAAGTAGCACCATCAGGAGTTAGAGCAATGGCGCTTAAGCCAAATGGTGAAATTCTGGATGATTTTTATTTTGAAGTAGCAGACAGACAAATCCATGTATTAAATGCACCAAGTCCGGCAGCTACGGCAGGTTTAGCAATTGGTGATGAAATTGTGAAGAAACTACAGGAATCTTTTACTTTTTAATTTAAGTTTTAGATTGATATTTAATAAAAATACTCTCAAACTCTATTAAAAATTAAAGGAGTTTTTTTGATTCATACAGATGCACTTAACAAGAAACTATACGCCCAAGATGCGTCTATGTATCAGGAAGAGCCAAAGGGTGTTAGTTTTCCGAAAAACATCAACGATATTCAAAAATTAGTTCTTAAAGCTAATAAAGAGCAATTTTCGATTACAGCCAGAAGTGCAGGAACAAGTTTGGCGGGACAAACTACCGGTAAAGGTGTAATCATGGATGTTTCTAAATTCATGACAAAGATTATAGAGATAGATTGCGAAGATAAAAAAGCAATTGTTGAACCTGGGGTAATCAGGGATACTTTAAACAGGGAAGCAGGCAAGTTTAATCTTTTATTTGGTCCAGATACTTCCACTACCAATCGTTGTATGGTTGGAGGGATGATAGGAAACAATTCATCAGGTTCATTTTCTATAAAATATAAGACAACAAGAGAACATGTGTTATCAATGGATGTTGTTTTAAGTGATGGAAGTAGGGCAAAATTCGAACCTCTTTCAATTTCGGAACTTGAAAAGAAGAAAAAACTCGAGAACTTAGAGGGAAGTATTTATCGAGGAATGCTTTCTCTGCTTGAAAAAAATAAAAAGTTGATCAGGGCTAATTACCCACATCCGGAAATAATAAGAAGAAATACTGGGTATGCTCTGGATAAGTTACTTGAGATGGAGCCATTTTCTACCAATGGGAGGGCTTTTAATTTATGCGAATTGCTTTGCGGTAGCGAAGGAACATTGGCAATGACCGGATCAGCTACGCTAAATATTGTTGCAACAGATTCTATTCAAAAAATAGTAATACCACATTTCAATACTATCAATGAATCAATGTTAGCAACTATTGAAGCTGTTAAATATGAACCGAGTGCGGTTGAGCTAATTGACAATATTATTTTGAACGCTACAAAAGCCAATCCCGAACAATCACAAAATAGGTTTTTTCTAGATAAGGAGCCTAATAGTATACTTGTAGTACAGTTTACTGGTAATGATGAAGCTGAAATTGATTTTAAAATAGACCAATTGATACAATCTCTGCGTAATCAAGGATTAGGTTATTCATTTCCGGTACTTTCAGATACTTCAGAAATGAAAAGTGTCTTTGATTTGAGGAAAGCGGGTCTTGGTCTGTTAATGGGCTTAGGTAAAGAAGCTCGATCACCTACTTTTTGTGAAGATACTGCGGTACGAGTTCAGGATTTGCCCGAGTATGTGAAACGATTCCAAAAACTTTTAGATAAGCATGAAACAACGTGTGTTTTCTACGCCCACGCTTCAGTTGGGGAGCTACACCTTCGTCCGATAATAGATACAATGACTAACGAAGGTATCGAAAAAATGAAAGTGATGGCAGAAGAAATAGCTGAGCTCGTTGGTGAGTTTAAAGGATCTCTATCGGGAGAGCACGGAGATGGAAGAGCTAGAGCTCCTTATATCGAAAAGGTGCTTGGTAAAGAGATGATGCCTGTTTTGAAACAAGTTAAAGAAATCTGGGATCCGAACTACATTTTCAATCCGGGTAAAATTATTGACTCAAAACCTATTGAAGAAGATCTAAGGTTCTCTCCAAAATATTATTCCAAACCTGTTGATACAGAGTTTCATTGGCGAAAGGAAGGTGGCTTAAATGAAGCTTTAGAACTTTGTAACGGGGCTGGAGTTTGCAGAAAGTTGTCGGAAAGTGGAGGAACAATGTGTCCTTCATATATGGCAACAACAGAAGAAAAAGACAGCACAAGAGGAAGAGCAAATATATTTAGGCAGGTTTTTGAGGGTGAAAATCCTGATCGTTTTGAATCAAAAGAACTTAAGGAAGCTCTTAGTTTGTGTTTGAGCTGTAAAGCATGTAAAAGTGAATGCCCTGCCAATGTCGATATGGCGAAAATGAAGGCCGAATTCATGAACGGATGGTATAAAACAAACAGACCAACTTTTGGGGATAGATTTTTTGTAAACTCCTCATATTTGTATCCTATGGCGTCAATTTTTCCTAAGCTTTCAAATACAATTGCAGGTTCTGGAATGGTAAAGAACGTTTTGGAGAATGTTGCCGGAATCTCATCATCCAGGTCTCTCCCGAAGTTCGCGGATAAAACATTCAAAAGTTGGTGGAAATCTCATCAAAAGAAACAATCAGCGAGTAAAGTTGTACTTTTTGTTGACCTGTTTACAAACTATCATGATCCGGAAATTGCAAAATCAGCTGTATTGGTTTTAGAAAGCATGGGTTTTGAAGTTTTGATTTCTAAAACAGATCAACTTGGAAGACCACATCTCTCAAAAGGATTTGTTAAGGAAGCTAAGAAAATTGCAAATTCTACAATAGCAGAATGGCGTGAATATTCTATTGCCAATATTCCAATTATTGGCTTAGAACCTTCGGAAATATTAACAGTCAGAGAAGAGTTTTTAGATTTGTGTGACAGTAACTTGTTGAAGGATGCAGAGGCTGTAGCGAGGCTTAGTTACACATTTGAAGAGTTTATGGCGTTACATTTAGAGCGACTTCCAACAATAGAACCGAGAGGAAAAATAGTTGTTCACGAACATTGCCACACCAAAGCAGTAAGCAAAAAAGGATTAACTAAAAAAGTACTCGAAGGAATCGGCTACGAAGTGGAAGTATTGGATTCCGGCTGTTGCGGAATGGCAGGGAGTTTTGGATATGAAAAAGATAAAGTTAAAATATCAATGGAAATAGGCAAACAAAGGCTGTTTCCGGCATTAAACAGCATTTCAAATGAGACGACTAATATTTGTGCATCCGGCTTTTCTTGCAGGCATCAAATTAAAGACGGAACCGGAAAAAATGCTCAACATATTTCGGAATTGACTTGGTCTAGGTTAAATCAGAACACTGATTAAAATCTAATTTCGATGAACTGATTTTTGGATGAGTTCCTCAGCACTTTTCAAGGAGCTTTCAGAAATTTCAGACCCGCTCATTAAACTAGCAACTTCGCGAATGTGTTCTTCATTAGAAAGAGATAGAATCTTGGTAATGGTGCGTTCTTGAGTTTCTTTCTTATCTACTTTGTAATGATGGTGAGCTTGGCTGGCAATCTGTGGTTGATGTGTTATTGCAATAATCTGACAATGATCAGATAACTTCCTCATCGCACGACCTACTTTTTCCGAAACTTCGCCACTAATTCCGGTATCAATTTCATCAAAGATCATAACTGGCAAACTCTGTTCTTTTGCTAGAATAGATTTAAGGGCAAGCATCACTCTACTTATTTCTCCGCCTGAGGCTATTTTAGCTAATGGTTTTGGTCCTTCGCCCTTATTCGTAGAAATGAAAATTCTGACGTCATCACAGCCTAATTCTGTACAATCCACATGTTGATCGTCAATTTCTATCCAACCGTTATTGGTGAATAACCAATCTACAGCTACTACGAGTTGAGCATGTTGTATTCCTAGCTGAGCTAACTCGATCTGTATTTGTTCAGATAAATGATTACCAATTTTTAATCTGGTATTATGTAATTCTAAAGCAGCTTTTTCCAGCTTTACTTGTTGAACTGAAATAGATTGCTCAATTTTTTCAATCTCTAAATCAAAGTTATCAGCAATAGAAAGTTCACGCTGAATTTGGTTGAGATAGTTGATCAATTCAGGAATATCCCTTTGATATTTCTTTTGAATACGGTTCAGTTCACTTTGTCGTTTGCGGAGCTCTTCCAGTCTGTTGGGATTAAATTCGATCGTGCTTCTGTAACGTTCTGCAAACTGTATGGCTTCATTTATACTAACACGAGCGGCATTTATTTCTTCCAAATAGGTAGAAAACTCCGGCTCGATTCTGGTTAGATCTTCAAGATTCAGTTTGAGATGATTTAGTAACTGGGAAATATTTCCATCGTCACTGTCTTCCATTTCGGAAATAGCGGCTGCTTTTTGATCCAATAATTCAGCATTGTCCAACAAATGCATTTCAGCTTCAAGTTCTTCCTCTTCTTCTGCAGAAAGCTTCGCATTTTCCAATTCATTAACCTGAAAACGATACAATTCGGTTTTTTCCTGAAGCTCATTTTCTCGCTTCTTTAAAGCAGATAATTCTTTCTGAAGAGCTTTCATTTTAGAGAATTCTACCTGATAAGCAATAAGAGCGGGTTCGGTTTCTCCAAAACCATCAATAACAGACCGATGGTTTTCCTCTTTCAATAGGAGTTGATGATCATGTTGACCATGTAGATCTACAAGTTGATCACCAACCGATTTTAGTACTCCGATAGTAACAGGTGTATCGTTGATAAAAGCACGGCTTCCAGTCTGACGAATTTCTCTTCTTAAGATCAAATAATCAGAAATCTCAATCTCGTTCTCAGCAAGTAGTTTATTCAGTTCCTCATTCTCAAAATATTTGATGGTCGCTTCAGAAATAGCTTTGTCAGTTCCACGGCGAATAACATCGGTATCAGCTCGCTCGCCCAAGATCATATTCAACGCACCAATGATGATCGACTTACCTGCGCCCGTTTGTCCGGTTAAGATATTTAACCCTTCCCCGAAGCTAACTTCCAGCTCGTCAATTAAGGCAAAATCTTTTATATAAAGTGATTGTATCAAAGAATTATGAATTTGGATTCTTAATTTTTAATTGAGGATTCGGAATAATATAACTCAAATTAAAAATGAAAGATGTAAGATGAAAAATTATTTAAGTCTTGTTCGAGTAGTCTTAACAATTTTAGACAGGATGTTTACAATTTCAAGAATTTCTCTCTGATGATTCGATACATCAATCTTGGTAATTTCACTTTCTTGTAACAGCTTCAACCAGTATCTGGTTTCGCGGGCTTCTTTTAAAGAAATAGAAACTTTCGCCAGAAAGTCTCTTTTAGATTGTCCTCCGATAGCTTCTTCAATGTTCGCACCGATACTAGTAGCAGATCGCAGTACTTGTTTTGAAATAATGTACTCTCTTTCAGCTTGTAGTAATCGATAAAGTGATATTATTGAGAGCGAAAACTCGAAACTCTTAGTTTGGATTAAATTGTCTTTCATAATCTTTAATTTTTCATCTTAAATCTTTAATTGTAACAAGTAAGACAGTTTCGAAGTTAATTCCTTACAAAATTCTTATTTTAAGTTATGAGTCAAGAAAAACAGAAGACAACGATTTACGAATTTACTGTACCGGAAGGACAACAAGAATCTATTCGACTTGATGTGTACATCACAAGCTTTGTAGAAAACGCTACACGAACTAAAGTTCAGGAAGCAATTAAAGATGGATACGTCCAAGTAAACGGAAAAAAAGAGAAGCCTTCTTACCGAATGCTTCCGGGAGATGAGATCTTTATCGAGTTGCCGAAAGCTCCGCCACCTGAAGCTGTAGCAGAGAAACTGGATATCAATATTGTGTATGAAGATGATGATATCATTCTTGTGAATAAAGAAGCAGGAATGGTTGTTCATCCGGCCTATGCTAACTGGACAGGTACACTGGTTAATGGATTGATGTACCACGTAGATGAATTGGCAGAAAATGAAGATAATGATCTTCGTCCCGGAATTGTTCATCGTTTAGATAAAGACACTAGTGGATTATTAGTTGTCGCAAAAAATGATGAAGCGCTCGCTAATCTCTCTGCTAAGTTTGCTGAAAAGGATGTAGAACGTACATATTGGGCAATTGTATGGGGAACACCCAAAGAAGAAGGCACTATTACAGGTGATATTGGTCGCTCAAAACATGATCGAAAATTGATGACCGTTCTTCCTGAAGGAAAAGGGAAACATGCAATAACTCATTGGAAAGTGCTCGAATATTTTGATTATCTGAGTTTGGTGGAAGTAAAACTAGAAACGGGTAGAACTCATCAGATCAGAGTGCACTTTAATCAGATCGGACATAATGTATTTGGGGATAAAACGTATGGCGGAACTTCAGTCCGTTATGGCTCAAATACCGGAGCCAGAAAAGTAATGTTTCATAAACTTATCACAGGTTTAAACCGACAAGCTCTTCATGCCAAAACACTCGGATTCGAACATCCTAAAACCGGAGAAAAAGTTAGTTTTGATTCAGAACTTCCTGAAGATTTTGCTCATGTATTGCAGACATTGAGAGAAAAGTGTAAAGCGGAGTATTAAGAAAGGGCGGAGTGAATTCTTCATCAACGGTTTGGGTATGGTGCGTGTCCCGCAGGGCATGCACTATACCCGTTGTTGTAGGGCGTTTTTTATTTTATTTTTTTCTTCGTCAGTTATGTTTTCCCAAGTTGTTTTTTCATCAATCGACAATTCCAAGTTCAACCCTGATTTAACAATGTCCTTTATATGAAAGAACCAATGAGATACAGTCCATTCCTTAATTGGCGTGGACTTAAAAGCTTTTTGATTTTCATCCCAATATACACCCGCTGCTTCTCTATAAACGTATTGGTAAGTTGGACTACCTTGACCAATTACTTTCAAGAGTAGCTCATTTTCGTCATTGACAACAATTTTATTAATGACTTCATTTTTCATTTCATTTCAGGAATTTTCAATTTCAAAAAGTTCTTCTTAATCAACTCAGTCTGTGAAATCTCAATTTTTTGTTCTTCTCGTCCGTCCGCTTTCCAAATTGTCACAGCGTTGACTGTAAACTCAAGAGCATTATTCATTCTCGGTGGCGAAAAGGCTTTGTCAAAGTCAGTCCAAATGGTTGTTTCTAATTTCTCCAATTTGGTCAAGTCGCAATTGTGATTTGTGAAATGGTCTGGCAGCCAATCCAAATAGTCATTTAATAACTGTCTACTTTCTTTGGATTGAGCTTGGTCAGGTTGAATGGTCTGATTTATAAAGTCAAAAGTCGATTTGGTTTCAAGTCCGAGATTGTACAAGTCAATCAAAACATTTACAGCTAGACGTCCACTTTTCAAATAGTCAATGCTAATGAAAGAGTGAGTGAAATTGTGAATTGCCGATTTATAATTCTTGAACTTCATTGTCTTTTTTAAATGCCCTACAACATTATACTATCAATAATTATTGATAGCCTTTTCTACATATATTAGTGATACGATTATAAATTCTAGTGATATCACTAATTGTATTAAGTTTATCATTGAATAGTATGGGGTAAAATGAGTTCAGATACAAGTGAATAATATCGAATGTGTATGTCTTCATGCTGCGCCAAAAAAGGTTTCAACTCGCTCCGTCGCAGAGCATTGGAGCGAGGGTAGAAATGTATTGATTAATCTATTTCGATAGCATAGGAAGTAATAGATTTGATCAGAGCTCCTTTTGCACTATTAAAGTGATAAAAATCTGAAAAAGCATATTTTCCCCATTCTGCATTTTGATTACACCATTTGCGGCACCTTCTTTTCCATGAGATAGTATCTGATCAAGTATTAATTCAGATGCTTTTTTTGACTTCATTTTGTTTAGTTCATCGATAAAATTCTCCTTTCCGATAATACTCTTATCACCAATAATATTCCAAACGATATCGTCTGTTACGCTTTCGAGTAAGAATTCAACATCCGATTTAGCAAATGCAATGTTGAATTCTTTTATGAATGCCATTTTTGGTGAGTTCCCACAATTTGGACTCGAAGTGATTTTTAGCATGTTGTTAAAAGCTTAATCTTGGTATGCACTTTCTACATACTTCTTAAAGTTATTCAAAATTGCTTGCCAGCCATCGCGTTGCATTTCGATAGAGTTCTCAGCTTCGGCTTCAAAGGTCGTGGTAATTTTAGTTCCATTATTTAAGCTTTCAAAAATGGTAGATACTTTTCTTCCATCAGCAATGGTATAAACGATCTTTTTTTGATCAACGATTTCGTCATAAATTGCTTCGAAGTCGAAACCAAAACTGCCATCTTTGGCTTCCATACGAGCTTTATATTTTCCGCCGACTGTCAGATCGTTTTCAGCATTCGGGCAGCACCAGTCATCAGCTGCAAAATTCCATTGAGTGATGTGTTCCGGGGAGGTCCAGTATTCCCAGACTTTTTCGGGTGAAGCTGCGATGGTGGCTTCAATAGTTATTTTTGAAGTATTCATAGCAAAATTATCTAGTTGGTAATGTCATTATTTAAAGTTGTGGAGCATCTTGTCAAGCTGTTCGATGCATGCGGTAAAACCTTCTTTAAAGCCCATCTCAATTATCTTTTCAAGATCTTCGAGAGATTTATGCCTGATTTCAACATGTACTTTTGTTATCCCATCTGCCTCGCTGAATTTTACCGTCCAAAAGGAATCGGGCAGAGATTCGGTTCTATTTCCATCACTATCACAGAAACCGTCACTGTAACAAAAACTATCTTTTGGGTTGATAGAAGTATAATCTGCAAAAGCCCAATGTTCTTCCCCGTTTGGTCCAACCATTGCATATAATCGTTTTCCGCCTTCTTTGAAATCCATACTTTTAGTGACGGATTTCCAAGGTTTTGGTGCCCACCATTTGTCTAGTAGTTCGGGTTCTGTCCAGGTTCGCCAAACCATATCTTGAGGTGCGTTAAAGTTTTTCTCTATACTTAGCGTATTCTTTTCCTTATTCACAAGGAAGTTGAATTTGGGATTAGCTTTCATCGTTTTCTGATTTTAGTGTGGTTAATAATTCATCAAGCTGATCAAATCGTTTTTCCCAGATCTTGCGGAATTGCTCTAACCATTGATCAACTTCTTTCATTTTATCGATTTTCAGTTCATAGTAAATTTCTCTACCTACTTTTTCCTGTTCTAATAATTCACATTCATTGAGGATTTTTATGTGTTTTGAAACAGCTTGACGTGAGATATCAAATTGATTTGCCAAGGCATTGGGTGTTAAGGCCTGAGTGGCAATTAATACGAGTATTGCTCTCCGAGTAGGATCTGCAATGGCTTGAAAAATGTCTCTTTTCATAAAATGAAGTTATATGCAACTGTTCGGTTGCAAATATACGAAACCATTTGGTTTCTCAAAATTAATTAATTTAGTTTTTTCGAAAAGACATGAATATTTTACCTGAGGTGGATTTCTTGATTATCAGATTGATGAAAGATTCTGATGAGTTGGTCGATAAATCACCTTTCGGATTATGTGGAAAGAAAGGTCGTGTATTATTGATGAGTTGGATTAAAAAAGTAAGTAAAGGGTTACTCTTTATCTCGAAACAGGTTCAATTAAAAAAAGTTGGTTCATCTATTAATGATTAATGAACCAACTTTATTAGTATTATAAATGATTTTATTTGATTAAGGTCATTTTTCCGGATCGAAGTGTGTTACCTGCTTTCACCGTATATAAGTAAACACCGCTCGGTAAATTACTAGCATCAAAAGTAGCTTGATGAGCCCCTGCTGATAGAGTTCCTAACTCCAAAGTTTGTACTTTTTGCCCGATTATTGAGTAAACAGAAACCGTAGTTTTTGCAGATGTGCTGAGTTCAAAACTTAGTTGAGTTGTTGGGTTAAATGGGTTTGGATAATTAGTGTGTAAGGTAAATGATTTTGGAATACGATCTCCTAGAAGTTCGTTTGAAATCGGCATTACTTCACCGATTGTAGCGACATATAATTCAGGGCCAAATCTAAACATCAATTTATTGTTACCGATTATAGTAATTTCATCAGCAGCGCCTTTAGGCATTATTCCAGAGTCTATACGCGTCCAAGTAGTTCCGTCAACCTCTTTATAAAAGTAAGCGATTGGACCGGTTGTACTTGTTTCTGAATCAAAACCGTTAACTAAAAGTACTTGGCTTTTATTTGGAAGTTGAGTGATCGTATTAGGCGTTGCTGATGTTATTGTTTCCTCGGAGGTAAAAACTTCTTCTTTGGTTTCTTTTGTTTTCAGATCATATGTTTCAATAATAATATCAGTGGCTGTGTATAGTGCAGTAACCACCTCTTTATTTTGGCGATCTGAGAAATAATCGGTCGCAATAAAAAAACCTTCTCTATCTGATTGCAGATAGGTTGAAGTTACACCGCCATCAAAAGAAACATGGGTTCCTACTGAGTCGTCAAACGCATAGCTATCGAAATAAGTTATATATCCATCAAAGGCTTCAAACTGGGTTAGGTTTGCATTAGATGGAGAATTCTCTAGCTTTGTCCAAGATACACCATCTGTACTGCTATAAATTCCTTGAAACGGCCCTAAAGATTCATGTACATAAGCAGTTTCGTTAGCAAAAAAACCGAGTGAAGAAGGCTGAAAGAAATCATAAGGATCATGCTCATAGAATTTCCAATCGTTAGTTTCTGCATCCAAATAAAGGGTATATTTACTTGAAACCATCCAAAGTTCGTTAGTAACAGGATTTTTAGAAAGGGTAAAATTATTGCCCGCGCTAGACCAACCTGGTTTAGAATCATTAATTCCATCAACACTCGTTAGATCGGGTGTACCTTCATTTCCTACTGCAATCCATTCTTCGGAGTCACTAGCCGATTTAAAAACACCGAGTCCTTTAACAAAAACATATTTTTCCTGCGTTTCAGAATCATAGAAAAGTTGAACCAATGTTTGTGCTTCTAAACCTGCAGCCGCCGCATTCCAGGTGTTGCCATCATCAGAAGAGCTAAGCATGCCGGGAGAAGCATTGTTGTACACTCCATTAATTACATCACCGGCAAGAGTTGCGGCAAGTAAAGTTCCGTTATTTAGTTCAAGAATGTTATTAATTCCAAGATAATTAAAAATAGAACTGTTAAAACCTAAACCGATAGTGTTCCAAGTAGCTCCGTTGTCATCTGATGAATACACTTTGCCATCTATTCCGCCAACTAAAAGTTTCCCAGTGTTTAATTTCGTGATACTAAGTGCACCACTTTGATCAAAAATTGTACTCCAGTTTTCTCCATTATCAGAAGATTTTAGCACACCTTCAGCAACTGTTGTTACGAATATCTCATTACTGGAATTCACAAAAATATCTGTTAAAACACTAAATCTTTGATTCGGTATCTCTATTTCTTCAAAGTTTTTAATTTCAGAATCAGAAATAAATAGATCATCCCCGCTAGCTCCTATTATTCTTCCGTCGCTGGTGGATGCCAAATGAGAAAAGAATTTTTTTGCATCCTCGTGAGTAGTCCAAGTGATTCCATCATCGACAGAAATGATGATTTCCCCGGCACTGGATGAAGTGTATCTGTAACTAGCATAAAGAGCAGAGTCTGTTACAATGATATCACCAAAAGCGCCAGCAGTACCAAAAAATTTGGGAACGGTAGTAGGTAATACCGGAGCTCCCGAGGAGTGAATAATCAGGCCTGATGTACCAGCTACGTAGAGTTGATCCCGAAATTCGTCAGCTACAACAATATTCATTTTCTTTTGACGGAAGAATTCCAATGGAGTCCAACCGATATTAAAACGGCCATCTTTTTGCCAAGAAGTTCCATGATCAGTGGAAACAAATGTGCCATTATCTATTGAGGTAGTATATAAAGTGTCTCTGAACTCAACAACCGAAGTAAAATTCCCGCCTTCAATTGAAGGTATTTTATTTACGGTTACCTGAGACCATAACATAGTGGAAGTAGCTGCGATTATTGTTAAGATTAGTAGCAGGTTTTTCATAATATTAGGATTAATTTTGAGATTAACTCTAATTATGAATAATTCTAAAATACAGAAATACCCTAACTGAGGTATTTTCAGTTATTGAAGCTATTTATACTTAAGAAAAGTAAAGAAGAGAATTATTATCCATTCTAGTAAACATATAAGCGGAAAATCACTTTTATATAGGCTGATTGGGAATTCAAATGTAAGCTTAAACGATTATTAACTTTGTATGTAAATTCTGCCTCAATTTGTTGTAAAATCTGAAATAAGTAAAGATACTAAATTGAGATCTTCTCAAGAGCATATTGAAAAAGCATTCGTTTTAAAATCACCGTATCTTTACAGAAACTTAAAAAATGAATTTATGCCAAAGAAAGAAATCAATATTTCTGTAGAACTAGATCAAGACAACGTACCGGAAAACATAGTTTGGAATGCCGATGACATGACAGGAATGGGCGAAGCTAAATGTCGCGCGATGTTGCTTTCATTGTGGGATGCGGAAGCGAAGGACACTCTTAAACTAGATCTTTGGACGAAAGACATGACTGTAGATGAGATGAAAATATTTTTTCATCAAACGTTAGTAACTATGGCAGATACATTGAAGCGTTCGACCAATGACGAACGTATTTCAGGAGATATGATGGACTTCTGCGATTATTTCGCTGAAAAGATGGAGATTAAGGGATAGTTTGGTGCTGTGGGGTTATAGTGGTATAAGTACCACCACTATAACAACTTAACACTATCATACTGCAACACTAGCTAATTTTTCTGGAGAGTTAAGCTAAATCAAGTAATAAATCATTCTTCAGTTTCGGTCCAAATGGCAAGCTCATTTCCTGAGGGATCTAAAAATTGAAATCTTCGTCCGCCTGGAAAGGAGAAAATAGGAACAGAGATTCTTCCACCAGCTTTTTCAACTTTGATTTGTATCGATTCCAGATTTTCGTGATGAAGAACAACTAAAGCGCCATTTTTAATTTCTTTTTCTGTTTTCTCAAAACCACCTTCAACTCCACTTCCCGAGAAAGCTGTGTAGGTAGGTCCGTAATCCGTAAACTCCCAACCGAAAGCCTCACTATAAAATGTTTTGACAACCTCAAGATCCTGAGCTTTAAATTCTATATAGTTGATGTGAACATTATTCATTTTAGATTATTTGTGTTTTCAAATATAAAATCAAGAATTAAGCTGATTAATGCTTTTATAAATACCTTTTCTAATTCCGGGTGAAAGAGAGTTTATAAAATGAGGCTGAGTTAATGAAATAACTTCATTTTTTAACTCAGGATATTTTTCCACTACTTTCATCATACCTAGAAAGGCATAATATCGAACGGAGGACTGTTTTCTTACTTGTTCCCAAAGAGTTACTGAAATATCAAATAATAGGCTTTCAAAATCTTCATCTAATTCCATTTTTAGCAAAATTTTCAAAAGTTCTCTTTGGTGTCCATCATCTCGATCCGGAAGGATATCAATTATTTTTTGAATGAAAGGTTTAATTCTAAGATCATTTTTTTTCTGAATTCCAGCAACAAGCCATGTTGCTCTCCATGATAAATTCTCCTCATTCCCAAGAGCAAGCTCCATGGCTTGGTCAAAAGAATGAGGATGATTGGACATAAACTCTACCATCTCAGACTTTCTTCTTCTAATTAAAACCGACCGAAGAGTATCACTCATAATTTTATAAACCGATAAATATTGCAACGAATATCGCAACCAGTGAAATTCCCATTATGATCAGAAAAGGTTTGATACAAAATGAGAACCATTCTTTAAAGCTCACTCCCGCAGCTGTTATCATTGCTAGCAAAGCACCGTTTGTAGGAGAGATCATGTCCATCATTGCCGCACCGTATTGATAACACAAAATCATTACCTGGCGAGACATTCCTATCAAATCAGATAGCGGAGTAAGTAAAGGCATAGTCAATACTGCCTGACCAGAATTACTTGCGACAGGAATATGGAGCAAAGCCTGAGAGACAGTCATACCAACCGCTGATACAGCTAGAGGTAGATCTTTCAAAGGATTAAAAAGCCCGTAAACAATGGAGTCAATGATTTTACCTTCGTCAAGAACTAAGAATATGCTTCGTGCTAATCCAACCACAACTGCGGCAAAGGCAAGTTCCTGAAATCCCGTTGCGTAAGCTCTTGAAGTTCCATTCATGCCAAGTTTGCCAATAATGCCACAAACGATACCCATCACAAAAAATAAAGCAGACATCTGGTTATAATCCCAATCCCAGGCAAGAATTCCATAAACCATAACTGAAAATGTGATTGCCACTAAAATGAGAATAAAAGCAGAACGTAAAGGAAGTTTGAAGTCTTTATCAGGAGTTTGAATTTCTATTTTTTCGTTGGATTTACCCTTTTTGATCACCCAATAGATCCAAAAACTAAGCACAATAATGAATACAACCATTCTGAACAGAGTACCAGAAAATGGTTGTACTTCTGCTATTTTTTGAGCCAGAAGGACAGCAAAAGGGTTCATAGGGCTGAATGATGCACCGATAATCGCAGAACCGGCACTGATTGCAAGTACACCTGTTTTGCTGTAGCCGATTCTTTTTCCCATCACAATCAGAAATGGAACCATAGCTATAATTTCTTCGAAGGTATTATTGAGTAATCCCACCGTCGCAAAAGTAATTCCCACAACAATGATTACGCGATCTTGCGTATGTTCGAACTTAGTCACCAACGCGTTTATTCCATCTGTGAACGCACCGGTTTTATCTACAACTACGAAAGCACCTCCAATGATCAGGATTAAAACGACAATATCTGCACCAAAAATAAGCCCTTCAGGTACTTTCAGAATGGTTTCAAATATTCCCATAGGATTGGCATCAATCTCTTGATAGCTGTTAGCGACAACAACCTCACGACCTGTGGTTTCGTCAGTAATTCTATCATATTGTCCCGCAGGAATAACGTGCGTAAGTACGGCAGCCAATGCAATAAAGATCAAGAGAATGGCTAATGGATGAGGAAACTCAAATCTCATAAATATCCCTATTATTTTATTTGAAGAAAGTAGGTAAAAATATTCTTAATTGAAGAGAATACTTCCAAAACTAACAGCGCTTTCCCGTTCAGTCTCATCCCACAATTCTCTGGAAAGTACTTTTCCATTTAGATTCGGAAACGTATTTAGAAAAGTATACAAAGGAGGGAAACCACAGATTCGATGAGGGTCATATTCTGAACTCATAATCTCTAACATAGTTATAGGATCATTATTTGCTCCAACCTCTAGAAAAGCTTTATCAAATGCTTGTACTTTTTCGAACAACTCGGATGCAGGTTGCTGATCTCCGAATTTTTTTCCGAAGTGAGCCAAGTCTCCACTAATCAGAAAAAAAGTATCTCTATCATTGAATTGCTGATTTAACAAATAAGTAAAAGCTTCTATCTGATTAGCAAGGTAGCCGTCTTTGGCATAATATAGCTGATCAAAATTGCCAACCAAAATAGGGACGATCTCAAAATCATGTTGCCAAATGTGATTCAAAAATAACAGAGGTAGTTCAATACTGTGTTCAATTCGGTGAGCTCTGTCTGAAAAAGAAGTTCCGAATATTTCGTCGTGTATTGTTTGTTCTTTGATCAGAGATATTGTTTTCTGATCAGCTTTTACCAGCCCGTTAGGTAAATCAAAATTCTTTCGGGAAATAATAAAGGGTTTATTAGAGTATTCGCTGTTATATAATCCTGAGTAATGAGATGTAGCTAGAATAAAAACTCTTTTGGGTTTTAGATTCTGAATTGTCGAGAAAGCTTTAACATAGGATGCCATCCCAAAACGCAGATCAATATGAGGAGCATAGAGCGCTTTAGCTGCATCAACAGGTTTTGAGTTTTCATGAGTTTCAAAAGCAGTATTCAGAAATTCTGTAAGCTTATCGGGTTCAGGCGGATAAGAAGTTCCGTTGGTAATACTACGATGTACGTTTGATCGTTCATATTCACTTTCAATCAGTTCAGCATGATCAGCAAAATACTCAGAATCCAATAAACCATGTTCGTCCAGAAACCGAGCATAGCCTAAAATCTGTTCTTTGGTAACTTCATCGGAACTGAATTTGATTATATCGTTCACGGAACGGGTTCCATCCATTAAAGAAAGAATAGGTTCTGCATTAGTAGGTAAAGCAAAATCTGGAGTGGAATACCCTAATTGATCATAAAAGTAGATAAATGATCTTCCGTTATCCTGAATCGGAATTCGTTGGATATCATATCTGATAGGGGGGATTGGATCGGTATAAGAATCGAACAGTTTTTCTGACATGTGCAGAAGATAGTCGATTTAGTTTATGAATTCAGATATAAAAAAATAGTCGTCGGACGTAAATGACCTCCTTGTATAAACTCCTTAAACAAGGAGATCCTTTAGGTTCGACTGATTTGAAGGTTACAGATATAAAAAAGCTCCGGCACTTTCGTATCAGAGCTCTAAAATGTGAATGACTTTAAATCAGCCGGGTACATTTGCCGGATCATTTCCTGGAGCGATCGTATTCTTTTCCCGAATCTTTCCATCTAATCCTTTAATACTAATTTCTCCGCCACCTTGGTTATGAATCATTTCTTTAGCAGCTTCATATGCTTCTTCTTGAGTATCGTGAAGCGTGCTGGCTTTTCCTGCTTCATGTTTTTCATTTACCCATTTTCCGTCTTCATTTTTATAAATCGTTCTATCTTGTGGCTTGCTCATAATAATATGGTTTAAGTTATAATTTATATTATGTTTACTTTAATCATAGTTAGAAGTTGTTTGTTTCAAATTCTATTCTTTAGAAAATTGAAGCCACAAAAAAAAGCTCCGATACTTTCGCATCGGAGCTTATAATATAAATAAGAGGTTTAGTATAAGATGACTTACATCTTAAGTCTTATATCTAAAGTCTATTTTTTTTCGTCTTCGTCGTCTACAACTTCGTAGTCTGCATCAACGGCTTCTTCACTTTCAGATGATTCAGCATCACCTGAAGCTTGTTCACCTGTGCCTTCAGCACCGGCTGCTTCAGCTTCCGCTTGTGAAGCTGCATAGATTTCTTCAGAAGCACCGGACCACGCTGCATTCACAGCTTCGATTCCGGCATCAATTGCTTCAAGGTCTTCTGCTTTGTGAGCTTCTTCTAGCTTAGCAATAGCGTCTTCGATTGCTTTCTTGTTGTCGTCAGAGATTTTGTCTCCATACTCATCAAGTTGCTTTTTGGTAGAGAAGATTAAACCATCAGCTTGGTTCATTTTCTCTACTCTTTCACGAAGTTGCTTATCTTCTTCTTCATGCTCTTTAGCAGATTGCTTCATCTTTTCGATTTCCTCATCAGATAATCCTGAAGAAGATTCAATTCTTATGGTCTGCTCTTTTCCGGTTCCTTTGTCTTGTGCTTTGATGTTGATTACACCGTTTGCATCAAGATCGAAAGTTACTTCAATTTGTGGCATTCCGCGTGGTGCAGGTGGAATTCCATCTAAGTGAAAACGTCCAAGTGTTCTGTTACTTGCTGCTTGAGCACGTTCACCTTGTAACACGTGAATTTCAACACTGCTTTGGTTATCAGCTGCTGTTGAGAATACCTGTGATTTACTGGTAGGAATAGTGCTGTTTGATTCAATCAACGGAGTCATTACTCCACCTAAAGTTTCGATACCAAGAGTTAGAGGTGTTACATCCAAAAGAACTACATCTTCTACATCTCCAGAAAGTACGCCACCTTGAATAGCTGCTCCAATTGCCACAACTTCATCAGGGTTTACACCTTTACTTGGGTCTTTACCGAAAAATTCTTTAACAGCTTCCTGAATTCTAGGAATACGAGTTGAACCACCAACCAGAATTACCTGATCGATATCGCTCTTACTCATGCCTGCATCTTTCAACGCTTTTTCACAAGGTGTGATAGAACGCTTTACAAGATCATCTACCAATTGCTCGAACTTAGATCGGCTTAAGTCAACATTTAAATGCTTAGGTCCGCTATCAGTTGCAGTAACAAACGGAAGATTCACATTTGTTTTAGCAGAGCTTGAAAGCTCGATTTTTGCTTTTTCAGCAGCATCTTTTAGACGTTGCATTGCCATTGGGTCGTTGCGGAGGTCAATTCCTTCATCTTTCTTGAACTCATCTGCTAAGAAATCGATAATGCGTGCATCGAAATCGTCACCACCAAGATGAGTGTCACCATTGGTTGACTTCACCTCAAATACACCATCACCAAGATCAAGAATAGAAACGTCAAATGTACCACCACCAAGGTCATACACAACAATTGTTTGATCGGTATCTTTTTTATCAAGACCGTAAGCAAGTGCAGCTGCAGTTGGCTCGTTTATAATTCTCTTTACTTCAAGTCCGGCAATTTTTCCGGCTTCTTGAGTTGCTTTACGTTGAGCATCATTGAAATAAGCAGGAACAGTAACAACTGCTTCCGTTACTTTTTCGCCGATGTACTCTTCTGCAGTCTGCTTCATTTTTTGCAGTACCATTGCAGAAATCTCTTGCGGAGCATACTTACGATCGTCAATCTCAACACGTGCTGTGCCATCATCGCCTTTAACAACTTTGTATGCAACCTGCTTAGTTTCGTTTTTAACTTCGTCGAACATACGCCCCATAAAACGCTTAACAGAAGCTACTGTTTTGTCCGGATTAGTAATTGCCTGACGTTTTGCAGGAGCACCTACTAAACGCTCGCCATCTTTCGAAAATGCCACAACAGATGGAGTTGTACGTCCACCTTCAGCATTTTGAATTACAACCGGCTCGTTTCCTTCCATTACAGAAACGCATGAGTTGGTTGTTCCTAAGTCAATTCCTATGATTTTTCCCATTGGTCTAAAATCTTATTTAATTAATTGTGCCACGAAAACTCGAAAGCACAAAAGTTATTTGTTGTTCTTGTTTAAATCTATTTGTTCGTTCCGACGCAGAGCGTGCGGGACGAGACTACCTTAATACTATCACCTTGCTCCAATGCTCTGCGTTGGAGCAAATCTTTATTGCCACGGAAACACAAAACCACTAAACTGTGATTTGAAATTTGTGTATCTGTGATTTATGCCAGAGGCATTACTTTACCGGTATCGATTGAGTATCCTTCAAATTTTCTGATTTTGGCATACTCACTGTCAATACTCCATTTCTGAAACTTGCATTAACTTCGGCTTTGTTCACATTTTCCGGCAGTGCAAATGAACGGGCAAATGCCCCACGAGTTCTTTCCTGTCGTTTAAATTCTTCTCCTTCTGATAAAGTAATTTCACGTTCACCCTTAATTGTGAGAACATTATCTTTTAGGGATATTCCAATTTCTTTTTTAGAAAGCCCCGGAAGATCTATCAAAATTTTGAATTCATCATCGCTTTCAACAATGTCACAATCAGGAGCAAAGTCTTTATCTTCATTGGTAAGAGGAACTACTTTTTCTACAAACTGCTGAATGTCTTTTCCCAATTTGGATAAGTGTTTTTCCACCTCAATCCCGAATTCTGTAAAATCTCCCATGATGATTACCTCATTAAATTAATTTCATGGTGAATAGAGCAAGCACAATGCCAACTTAGATGGGTTTAAGACAAACTGTCGCTTTGGCAGTCCACGCTAGGCGTGGGATTAAGAATTATAAAATGAAAAATTAAGAATTTTTGGAAGCCCCAGATAGAAGTGTGATTTCTGAGAAAAATATAGAAAAAGCGGATACTCCATAGAAAGTTCAAAGAACCTGTTTGAAATTTAGTCTCCCCAAGTGGGGAGATTTTTGCTATTTAACCAAAACCATTCTTTGAGTTATCGAAGTAGTTGGTGTTTTTAGCTGATACAAGTACACTCCACTTGAAAGATTGCTGGCATTGAACTGAATGGTATGAGTTCCTGAATTTAAGTTCCCATCTACTAAGGTCTGTACTTTTTGTCCCAGCATGTTATAAACCGTAAGATTTACTTTAACCGAACTTGGTAATCTGAACGAAATATTTGTACTTGGGTTAAATGGGTTTGGGTAATTCTGATCAAGTGCAAAACTATTTGGAGAATCAAACTCATTCTCGTTAGAGGTTGGAATGGTTCCATTTTCCCAACCGGGAGTTCCACCTAACCGAGCTGAAGCCATCCAACTTGTTGCCAGCGTGTTATCACTTGTTGAATTTATAAGCTCTAATGTAGAACCATCTCCATCAGCTTCCATTGGCCACGGAGCGTCGTCGGAATAAGTGAGCACGTCAACAAGTCCGCCATCAGCATTAAATAAGCTTAATTCTTCACCGGAACCGGAAAGGTTGAACATGAAATCTCCAATATAATTTCTAGCATCCGCGTTTACTGTTTTGAGTTTTGTGGTATCGTCAGCGATTACTAGATACCCGCGAGCTGCTAAAATGGTATTATTTGGGATAACAAAAGCATTTGAATCCACTTGATCTTTGAAAACCCAACCGGAAACATCGACAGCTTCGTCCATTGTATTGAAAATTTCTACCCAATCACCGGTTCCGAAATCATCCGAAGAATTATAATTTATCTCGTTAATTACTAAAACATCGGTGATCTCCTGAAAAGAAACTGAGATTTCGATTGGATCTGAGTTTTGTAATGGGACGCTGATAGAATTTGAAGTAGAATAGCTTTCATCGTTTACGAACCAGTTAGCCACTTGGTAGCCGGGAGCTGGTTTTGCAACTAAAGAAATTTCAGTATCAGTAAAATAGATTCCAGACCAGGAATTTTCCGATATATTGGGACTGATGGAATTTAAGTTCACTGTTCCGTTTGCAGATGAAAGCAAAGTAACACGCGTTGTATCATTTCCAAGGGTATCCGCTATTTCAGAATAAATGAATTTAGGTATATCAAGAATATAGTTTTCCGTAACTTCTTTGATGTATTCCATGTCATAATCGGTAGGCCCTCCATTATCATACCAGCCATTTGACCAACGGGCGATATCGCGAGTCATTTCAGGATTGATTGCCGTATCAATAGAGTCAATTAAGGTCATCATATAATCCGGCTGGAAAGAAGTGTTGAGTAAATCTGCTAAACGATTTAAGAAAATTTCTTCGTAGCGATCATTTTCCAGCATTCTACCAAGAATCTTAAAACCCCCGGTGCTTCCGTTAATAAATTCTCTTAATGAGCTATAAAATTCTGAAGGATTATGCCCAAGATTTCTCCACCAATCAAAATCGTACGAGATGTAATGCCATTTTCCATCTTCTTGACGAGGTCTCCAATACCGGATATTGTTGGGATCACCATGAGAAGTATACAATTGATAAATCCAATGGTCTGTAAAGCTGTCAAAATCGATTACTGATTGCGCATAATCAAAAAATGCATCTCCGGTTAACGATTCGTTATTGAAATTATCAATAAGTTCATTATAAGCTAAAGCATCGCCATCAGTAACTTGATCATAATCTTTGATCATGTCGATATCTTCAAACCCATAACGGGATTCTACAAAGTCATCATTTTTGCGTTCATAAATATTATAAATACCCCAATATTTTCCATTTATATATAGAATAGCAGGTTCATAAGATTGCATAGCATTTTTATGATTGCCTTGCACATTTATAGTTCTCATTAATTCATTGAGCAATCTTGAGCGTTCTTCAGCTCCAGCTCTTAATACAAAACCATCGTATTCGTCGTAATCATTTTCAGGGAATAGAGGATATTGCAAGCGATCTAGTCCAAATTCGTCGTTATTATTTATCACGAATGATTTTTTCAAAAATCCACGACTGAAATTTCCACCGATTTCAGCCTCTGCCATAAATTCAAATTCAGGATTTCCAAATTCATTCATGTATTCAATATTCAATGGATATTGGAAGTCTTCCCAAAAGTTTGCACCAAAGAAAGGATATTGACCGTTTGTGTCAGATGAGTCGCCAATTACATACATGCCTTTTTCGAAATCAAACAAGGAATCTGGCTCCATTACAAATGAGACAACCGGAATGGTATGCGGAGTTTCGAAGAGAAAAGTATTTGTGATTGTTTCACTGGGTTGTTTGCCCGATTCAATAGCGATTGCTCTAATAACTGTTGATGTATCTAGCTCGATTGGAGCTGTGTAAAGCGTAGAATTAGAAGTAGGTACTTTTCCACCTGTTTCAAATCTGATTTCAGCATTCGCTTGCGCTGAAATACCAATAGTTTGAGTGCCTGAATAAAACCCTGTTGCTATCGAAAATGAAGGAGAATCAGAAATTTCAGCAACAACACTTCCATCATTTTTTGCATTTGGTGTTGGGTTTAAGAATCTAAAATCACCTGTGCCGTCTGTTTGTCTTCCTAAGGATAAATCTGTTGTTTGTTCGCCAAACGAAAGAGAATCAATTACTGAAGTACCGTCAGCATTGGTTAAAGAGATAAATTCACCACCAGCACTTAACTTAAATTCTACGTGATGGGCTCCTTGCTCAGAATCATTATCTAACCAAATAATTAAATAACCATTGGCATTAACAGTAGTTAAAGAACTAGACGTATTAGGAATCTGCCATTTGGTGAGATCTCCGGGGTCATCTGATAAATATAAACCTGCCAAATTTACTGAAACACTACCGGCATTATAAATTTCGATCCAATCATCGAATTCCCCTTCATTATCTGCAATAATTGTTGAGTTAGAAGCCATTATTTCGTTGATGGATAATTGAGCAAAAGCAGATGACGAAATACATGCAATTACAAGAAATGACAAACAGTAACGAATAACCATACGTGGTGGATTAAATTATTGAGCGAGAAAAAGGAATAAAGATAAGCACTCTATCGCCTGATATTATCGGCAAATATAACAATAATCTAAATCGTCACATAAAGAAAGAATGTGTAATTGATGGTCTAAGTATTAGAATTGAGTAATATTTAGTTAGCAATTATCCAGGTAGACAATTCTCTTAGAAATCCATCTACAAAATTTTTGTCCAAAAGAGCATATTCGTTTGCCAATCCGGTATTTGCTTTTTGAAAAAGGTGATTCGCATCATCAAATACTTTGATGAAATATGGAGCTCCGGATTTTTCTAATGCTTGCCTTATTCCTGCTTGGTTTTGAGAGATGGTGACTTGTGTGTCCTTTCCTCCAAATAAAACCAAAGTGGGTACACTCACTTTTTGCAGATCTTCAGTTGGAACATGAAAAAGTAAAGATCTGGTTTGAGGAGCGCTATATACCTGCACAAGCTGGTTTGTTTGTCTTGTTACTACAGCGTCAATATCTGGAATAGTGTTTTTTTGAGCATCAGGTAACGCATTTAATAATTCAGTATAAGCGTGGTTATAACCCGCTTTGGCAGCGGCTAAATCGTCTTCAAAAACGATAGCTTTCATAAGTTCTTCTCTGGCATTGATTTCTTTTTCGATTAATGACTTATCGACCGGGGTGGGTTCATACGCAAACTCAACTTGATAACGTAATATTTCACTTAATGAAGGGGCTGTTGATCCCATTAAAATAAGTTGTTCAACAGATTCATTTTCAGCCGCTACTTTACCTGCCACAACGCCACCTTGACTATGACCTAAGACAGAAAAATCCTGAAAACTGTTTTTGCCAGCATTCTGGAAATGAGAAATAATCGCTTCAACATCTGAACTTAAATCATCTAATGTTGCTTCTGCAAAGTTTCCCGTTGATTTATTTACACCTCTGTCATCATACCTGAAACTCGGTATTCCTTGCTTTGCCAGATGATGTGCAATAATTGAAAATACTTTAAAGCCAAAAATCTCAGAATCCCGATTTTGTGCTCCACTTCCTGAACTCATAATCAAAAGAGGAGCTTTTATTTCGGCTTCAGGTAAAGTAAGTGTTCCACCAATTTTAATGTCTCCATTTTGGATAATCATATCTGTTTCATTAGTAGGACTGTCAGGTTCTTTAATTGATGAGGAAGTTCGTTCAACTGAAAATGGAGTAGATGGACCGCCTTGGGAATAACTTCCTGAAAGTTGAGTTTGAGAATCAAAGTTGCCGGTAAACGTTCCTTCTATTTGTCCGGCATTAAAAGTTATGGAAAAGGAATCATCTGTTTGTGTGATGGGGTCTAGTTTCAATCCTTTGGCTCCCTGCTGAGGAATGTCCAGCGTACCGAAATAGGAGTCGCCTTCTTTATCGATTTTAAAGACGATTTTTAATTGCCCATTCGGGATAGTAATTCCACCTTCCCAAATTCCTACTAAAGAATTTTGAGAAAAAGATGCAGCAGAACACATGAACAGAAATAGAATAGTAGATAGAAGCAATTTCATAGCGAGTCCTTATTTGATTATCGAAGATTTTTAAAAATGATATAGGAGTGGATAATTGGAACAACAGCTAAAAGGATTACGGCTTCAATAATGATGAAAATCGAATCTTTTAGAAATGGAATAAAAGCAGAGGTTGTCATGATTAATCCACCTATAATCCAAAGCTTGCTGGCAAAACGATGCGTCTTCTTCCAAACTTGAGGATCTTCCAACGTCCAAGGAGTTCTTATACCAATGAAATAATTAGGCTTGATAGAATTCATATAGTTTCCACAGATTAGTATTAGAATACCAACACTTACGAATACAAATTGCCCTATATCTGCTTCCTTGTTAAAGGTTTTCATCATCACAAGAGCGTAAATGCCAACTAGAAATAGGGATATCACTATCCGGATTGCAGCGATAGGTTTTTGAGCAGATTCAATTCTTTTTTTAGGGTCAATTTTCGGAATCAGCAAAAGAAAGAAATAAGTAGCCAAAGCAATACCCGGAAGTAGAAATGCATTAATCCATTTTGGACCGTAATCGTCTGCTTCACCAGCGGCGTTAAAGTGAGTAGGAACGGTGTCGGGCATTTCGCTCCAAAGTACGAGTGATACTACAAATGGAGCCAATAAAATAATAAGTACATACCATTCTTTTTTAAGTGTTTTCTTGATATCCATGGTCGTTATTTTGAATTCATTAACTTAAAAAGCCATTGTGTGGCTTCTTCTAAAGCAGTTGTATCTAATGAATAAACAATAAATTGTCCGTTTCGCTCAAAACTAACCAATCCTGCATTTTTTAATAGATCAAGATGGTGTGAGATACTTGGCTTCGAGATATCAAAAGCCTCAGCAATTTCTCCGGCAGATAAATCTTTCTCCTTCAGCAGATCAAGAATTTGCCGTCGGGTGGAATCGTTTAATGCTTTAAATAATTTATTCACTTAGATAATTAGATAACTATCTAAATATAGTACAATCAAGTAAACAAGCAATACCAGGAATAAATTTAATTTTGGGCTACCCCAATAACTCCACAAGCAATTCTGTCTCCCGCATCTCCGGATGGCTGAGAAGTGAGATCATCTTCTTCAGCGTGAATTATAATACCACGACCAATTATTTCTTCGATGTAGATTTGATCGTCAATATAACTTAAAGTGGTTGTGAATTCTTCACCTTCACTTATCAAGTTACCCATATCGCCAACATGACGCTTTTCCGCTTCTCTTGAGCTATGCTTCATATCTTCAGGATTAAAATGACCTCCGGCTGATGAGCCATCAGGTGCAGAGCAATCTCCATATTGGTGGATGTGAAACCCATGTTCACCTTTCGATAAGCCTGTTATTTGGGCAGTTATTTTAGTTCCGGTCTCGGTTTTTCCAAAGTTGACCGTTCCGGAAATATTATTTTCACCAATCGGGTGTATGACAGCTACCGTCTTCGTAATTTTGGGACCGTCAAACTCTTTGATTACCTCAACTCTTTCAGTTTTTGTACAGTTTAAAACAAGAATTAGTGCAAATAGTGTAAATAAGTTCTTCATATCATATAGTTTTATTTATTATCCAACAAACAGAACTAATACTTCATTCACCTTTTAAGACATCAGCTCTAAATTTTTTAATCGCATTCAAATTTGCCTGCATAATTTTATAAGATTCAGGTTTCGACTTTTTGAATGATTCAATCTCACTTCTGAGTTTACTATTTCTTACAACTTCGTTCGCTCGTTTAAACATTGTTGAAGATATTAAGCTAAAGATAAAATATCCCCAAGCCCATATGGATGGAACACCAACTAAAAGTAGAATTAAGGTGACTACTAGGAAGAATAAAGGGAACAAAAACAATCCAAGTACGAATTTTATGGATACATCAAAAGCCTTGTCTTCAATCTTAGTTTTTATAATGTGCCGTGCAGGTTGATAAGGAATAATGCCATTTAACCAAACAAAAAAGTAAAGTGGGGCAAATATTATACGTTTTAGCATTGGTTGTTTAACATCAGCGAAGTGACGGACGCTCAAGTTATGTTCATCAGAAATCTCTAGTACTTTTTCTGCAGATTCAATTAATTCGGAGGTCTGTAATTCTTGAGCAGATTCTACTAAAGTATTCATGTAGTCCGGATTAGCAAGCTTTGCACGATCAGGTTCTAGCTCATCAAGAGCAACTTTTACCAAAGGATACTGATCTAATTTCGGCACGTGCATAACCAAAGGCTTCAAATGATCTGAAGTTTGATTTTTCAAATTATTTGCGGCACTCCGTTCATCTTCTTCATATTGTTTTTTGAAATCAGAGACCTTTATAGGTTCTCCGAATATTACCCGAACTTCATTTCTGGAATTTTGATGATCGCTGTAATTTACCCCAACTGGTTGAACATAAAGGTCCAGTTTCCAATCATTCTTAATTTCCGCGTCAAAGGCGATTCTGGTAAATCCTTTACTGAAGGGGCGAACTCTGCGTCTTAAATCATGATTAGCTTCAGCAAAAACAAGTACAGCTTCATTATTGGACAGGTAATTAATACATGTCTTAAAGATCTCATTATTCTTTTGGATGTTGCTCATTCCATCCCTTACTCTGTAAACTGGAAGTAAATTCAGGGAGCGAAGAAACCAATCCATGAATTTAGATTCAAATGCCTGAGCTCTGGTTAAAAATGAAGTTGTCTTATAGAAGTGAGTGGTAACCAACAGAGCATCCATAAATGAATTTTGATGGTTTGGAACCAATAGGATTGGTTTACCTTTTGGAATCTTGTGTTTGTCTATAATTCGAATTTTTTTATAGAAAAACTTGAGTCCGGTTCTTACTACACCCAGACGAATAAAATTATACCAAAGAAAATTTCTACGCATTACTTGTTAAATCCAATTCCGATGTATGTTGAAAGTGTGCTGTTTTTATAAGTTTGTATATTAAGAAAGCCGGTTTTAATTCTTGTCCCAAGAGAAATATTAAATGATCCAAAGTTATAGGTTAATCCGATTCCTGTTAAAAAAGAACTTTCAAATGTTGAAGCCGTTTGATGGACAAAAGGGACTTCTCTTTTAACTAGATAATCTTTATTTGATTCCTTAATAAAAATAGTTTCTTCAAATTTAAAATCTTCACTAAGAACTAGCCCTGCTGATGCACCAAAGTCAATATTAAATGAAAGCTTATCAAACCTCTTCATATAGGAGGCATAAAACGGAACTTGAATTAATTTTAAACGACTTGAGGATTGTAGTAAAATCTCTTCTCCTTCATTTTCGTAAAACTCACTAACAATGATAGGATTTTCAGACGAATATCCTTTTTCTTCATAGTTGAGCTCAAAAGTAAAATCAAAGTGTTTTGTCACTTTTCTACTATAAAATAATCCAATGCCTATATAGTTATAGTTCGAATAGTCAAAATTGTTACTCAGACTATTAACTTCAGTGTAAAGAAAGTTTGTACTGTTGAAAGATGTTCGAAAACCAAAAGATGTGGTTCCAGCTTTAGGTGATGTAATTAGGGTTTGATCTGTTATTTTTGAATCAGAATTAGGATCAATACAGAGATTATAATCTACAACTATGTTAGCAAGTTCTTTTTTCGAAATATTAGAGTCATTCAAACGTCTTAGAAAAGATTGGTCTCTGCAATTTGTGAGGATATTTTGGAGGTCATATGAAACTTTATCCGGGGTTAGCGAAAGCAATTCTCCTTCTATGCTTTGTATAAAAAAGAACTCATAGATAACATCACCCAAATAATTTAAATTAGAAGTATCGCCTTGATCTAGTCTTTTAGTTATAGAATAAAGTTTTATATCTCCGTTTACGATTTCTTTGAAGAATAGATATTGCTCTTCGCTTGCATTCAGGGCTCTAAAAGTTTTATAAACTCCATAACCAGCAATAGAATATGAGTCAATGTCTTTGGGATAAAAAGTTCTATTATTTTTTGTTTCATTCCTTAAAAAAGTAACAGATTTAGAGTTTAGGATGTCTCCACGGTTTTCGATTTTTCCATAAATCGTATCACCTTGTGCGCTGACAATAAAATCAGATTGAGACTTTACTTCAGCACTAAGGTAGATTATACAAAATAGAAAAAGTGAAAATCGGATTGATATTTTAGACATTAAATAATACTCGCTGAATTGATTTTTTTCCGACAGACCAGTACCACCCAAGGCACATGCCGGCTAAAATATGCCAAATACCCCACCAGGCTGCTATTAAAGCCATGCCTCCTAATCCATTAAAAAAGTTGAAAATTAAAAGTAAACCAAGGCCTGAATTTTGAATTCCGGTTTCAATAGAAATTGAACGTCGATCTGCTTCAGGAAGATTAAACACTTTAGCAATTCCATAACCCGAAGTTAAAGCTACAGCATTATGGATGAATACCAAAAGCAGTACAAATTGTACGTATGAAATAAAATTGTCAAAGTTGGTCATAAAAGCTACGATCACAAATCCTGCAAAAAAGATTACTCCAAAACCTTTTATCCATGGGCTTATTCTATCAGCAATTTTTGCTTTGAAGTGCCGAACTAACATCCCTAAAATTAGTGGAACTCCAAGAATTAAAACAATAATCTCAAACACTTTACCGAGATCTAAACTGATTTCTTGTAAAATGGTATTTGTAGGTGAATACAGGCTTGCCCAAAAAGTAAAGTTCAATGGCGTCATAACAATTGCTAGCAAGGTAGCGATGGCAGTCATACTAACCGAAAGTGCCGGGTTTCCTTTTGCAAGTAAAGAAAAAAAGTTAGATATATTTCCGCCCGGGCAAGCTGCTACCATAAACATTCCGAGAGCGATACTTGGTGCTGGTTGCATTAACCACACTAGGATAAATGTTAGGAAAGGAAGCAACAAAAACTGTGAGAAAGAACCAATGAGTGTCGACTTAGGGTTCTTTGCAATGTCTTTAAAGTCTTGAGTTGTAAGTTCTAGAGCTACTCCAAACATTATTACAGCCAGTGATACATTCATCACCATGAGACCGTCGTCTCCTAAATTTAATTGCAAAGCGTCTATAGATTCCGTCATGTAAAGAATGTAAAAAAAGTACAGCTTTTATCTAGCTTGAATTTTTAGCACGATTTTTACAACCAGATAGAGACGCAAGATTTCACGTCTTTACCTGGTTATAAAATTAAATCGATTTCAATGATTATCGCCCAAAAAACCTTTTTTAACTAACAATTCAGCATTTAAAATTGCGCCACCTGCTGCCCCTCTAATGGTATTATGTGACATTGCTACGAAGCTGAGATCGAAAACTTCAGATTCCCTAAGCCTGCCCATATGTAATTGCATTCCGCCTTCTTGGTCGGCATGTAATCGAGGTTGAGGATAACGATCATCGTCATGAAGCTTGATTACTTCTTTAGGAGAAGACGGGAGACCAAAATCTGCGATTGGATTTGACCAGTTTTTTAAAGTATGTGCAACTTCCGAAATTGAAGACGGAATTCTTTGTAGTTTAACGGTAGCAGCAATCATATGCCCATTGATAGTTGGGACACGAGTAGCAGTAGCGCTTAACTTGATATTTGGTTGAGTTAACTCTCCATTAGAAAGAGATGCCAATAATTTCTGAGTTTCAGGTTTAATTTTTGGTTCTTCGCCCGAAATAAAGGGAACAACATTTCCTAAAATGTCTAAACTAGGTACACCCGGATATCCGGCACCTGAAACAGCTTGCATGGTTGTTAAAACTACGGTTTCAATTCCAAAAGTATCATGAAGTGGCTTAAGTGCTAAGGAAAGAGGAACCGCTACACAATTTGGGTTGGTAACGATCCATCCTGAGCCATCTGAAGTAAAATTCTGAGTTTTGATAAGTTCAACGTGATCTGGATTTACTTCAGGAACTAAAAGAGGCACTGTGTTATCCATACGGAAATTCTTTGCATTGGATATCACCGGGATTCCTGCTCGTGCAAATGCTCCTTCTATATCGCCTGCAACTGAAGAGTCTAGTCCGGAAAATACAAAATCAACATTCTTAAAGGCTGATGGTTCACACTTTACCACGGTCATTTCGGCTACACTCTCTGGAAGTGAAACATCTTCAACCCAGTTAGTGGCATGCTTATATTTTTTATCTGCAGATCTCTCAGAAGCACCTAGAGCTTCAATTTCGAACCAAGGATGATTTTGAAGTAATCGAATAAATTTTTGCCCAACGGCGCCTGTTGCGCCAAGAATACCAACTTTCATGAAATAATTAGGAATAAGTGAATAAGTAAATTAGGAATATGAAAAGTACGGATTCTTGATTCTTAATTCTCAATTATTCATTCAAATTTGGTTAAAGTAAATTGCTATCTTATAAGCTTTCAGAATTTTAAAAAATCACAAATATCTTTCATGTCGAACTTAGATAGTCTAGATAAAATCGTTTCACTGGCAAAAGCACGCGGTTTCATATTCCAATCTTCAGAAATTTATGGCGGGCTTAGTGCTGTATATGATTACGGTCCTTTAGGTGTTGAGCTAAAGAATAATATACGTTCTACCTGGTGGAAATCGATGACGCAACGGCATGATAATATAGTTGGTGTTGATGCAGCTATTTTTATGCATCCAAAAGTGTGGGAAGCGAGTGGTCATGTAGGTGGATTTAATGATCCGATGATTGATGACAAGCAGTCTAAAAAGCGTTACCGTGCTGACATGTTGATTGAACAGTACATTGCTAAGCTGGAAAGAGATGGTAAACAGGATGAAGCGGATAAAATTCAGGAGCAGTTAGATACAACAGGAACTCGAAAAAGTCTGACCGAAGATCTGTACGATATCATTATGGAAAATGAAATTCGTTCTCCTGACTCAGGCGCATTTGACTGGACAGAAGTTCGTCAGTTTAACTTAATGTTTAAGACTCAATTTGGCTCAACTTCAACCGAAGATGATGGTGTTTATTTAAGACCTGAAACGGCTCAGGGAATTTTTGTTAATTATAAAAATGTATTGGATACTGCTCGTGTTCAGGTTCCTTTTGGAATTGCTCAAACAGGAAAGGCATTCAGAAACGAAGTGGTAGCTCGACAGTTTGTATTTCGTATGAGAGAATTTGAGCAAATGGAAATGCAATATTTTGTAGAGCCGGGAACAGATGGAGATGCTTATGAAGAGTGGTTGGAGAAAAGAATAGCATGGCACAAAAGTATTGGAATTAGAGAAGAGAATCTAAGAGTACACCCACATCCGGAGGATAAGCTTGCACACTATGCAAGAGCTGCCGCAGATATTCAGTATAAATATCCTATTGGTTGGCAAGAATTAGAAGGAATTCATAATCGTTCGGATTTTGATCTTAGTCAACATCAAGAGTTTTCAGGTAAGAAGTTAGAATATTACGATCAGAAGAATCAAAAAAAATACGTGCCTTACGTAATCGAAACATCTGTTGGTTTAGACCGATTGACGCTAATGGTTCTTTGTGACGCATATCGCGAAGAAGAAGTGGACGGAGATTCCAGAACGGTTCTCAAACTTGATCCGAGATTAGCTCCGATTCAGGTTGGTGTTTTTCCATTAATTAAAAAGCCTGAGTTACAAGAGATAGCACATAAAATAAGTGCTGATCTTCGTGAAGATTATTCTGTTCAATATGATGAGTCAGGCTCTATTGGTAAGCGCTATCGTAGGTTGGATGAAGCAGGAACACCTTTTTGTATTACCGTAGATTTTGAAACGATAGAAGATGATAATAAGGTAACTATCCGATACAGAGATGATATGAGTCAGGTTAGAATTCCGATTGAGAAAGTTGGTGATGTAATCAGGGATGGAATTAAGGATTGGAAGATTACATAGATGAAAGTTTTTGTTTATGGTTTTTGGTTGCTGCTTCTTTTTACAATATCATCAAAAAAAATACTATCACAGAATTGCGACCCCATAAATGATAAACCTAACTATGACTTAGCTTTTGAGCAACCAAGTATCGAGTATCAATTCTTTGAGGAGGATTTAAACAAAAAGGTACTAATGATAGAAGGGTTTTGGGCAGATACTACTTGTGGTAGGATAAAATTCTTTGTTCCTATTGGGCCTATCGAGTTGGCAACTAACACATCGTTAATCAATAGTCAGGGTTTTGAACAAGAATATCTTACATTTATAGGTCATTTCTCAAATAAATCAGGATTCCCTATTTATGATTTTCCATATCTAAGAAAAAAAGAAGTTCAAGGTGCTAGGATTAATGGAGCTCTATTTAGCAAAAAATTTTCTTCTCATTTTGAAGCTGTTGTTTTTATTACTAATGTATATGCAAATCTAAGGCTCGATATGACAATACCATTGGGATTAACTGATTTTGGTTTTGATACATCTATGTTTAATGTTCAATCACTAAAGAATAAATTTAAAGTTAGAATAATAGCTACAACCGATCCAAATTAGATTTTAAAATGTAGGTTTCAATTTAGTTTTTAGAAACTTTTCTCAAGCAACCAAATATATATTGGATTAGTCAGGAACACTGCCGGGAAGGTCTATAATTACTTTAGTGCCTTTACCGGGAACACTTTTTATCTGTAAATTGCCATTCATAATTTCTATATATTTGGCAGCTGCCTTTAGACCAAACCCGGTTCCTTTTTCATCATTAGTGCCAACTGTGGTTACCCATTCTTTACTAAACAGGATCTTGTCCAGCTTCTCCTCACTAATTCCAACACCATTATCTTCAATCGTTGTAAATGTACGACCACCTTTTTTCACCAGATCAATTAAAATAGTTCCGTCTTTAGGGGTGAACTTTATAGCATTATGAAGAATATTACGTGTGATAAACGAATAACTTCCCTCGTCTGCATAAATCTTTTGTTCTAAATTGTTTGCAACGAGGTTAATATTTTTAGATTCTATATTGTGATGGTAAAGAGCCAGAACCTGAGTCCATGTTTTTTGAGAATTGAAAAGCTCAGGTTCAATTTTTTTATTTTCGATCTGTGCTTTTGACCATTGTAAAATATCGTCCAAAAAATTAAGGAGGTTATCAACTGTTCCGGAAAGGTTATTGATATAGAAACTTAATTCTTCTTTAGAAAATGTTTCTAACTCGATCAGATCAAGAATCCCATATACTCCTGAAATTGGGCTTCTGATATCATGCGCTATAATTGAGATTAGGCGGTTATTTATTTCATTTAACCGTTGCAATTCATCTTTCTGAACCTCAATTTTTTTGTAATACCTGATCAAAAGATAGGACATGGGATAAGAAACCACAGCCGGAATTATAGCAGACATGTAAAGACCGAAAGTATTTACAGCAAATCCACTCAGCACACTTAAAACCAAGTAACAAACCAGAGAGATCATGACTGATATTATCATCACCTTAAGTGGTGATAACATTAATTTAGCTAAAGTGTCTCTTTTGGGCATGTTTGGATTTTTTCAATCAGAACTTAAGTTTTAAAAGAATTTATACCAACTTGATTTTAGTTAAAGAATATTGATTCTAAAAAAACTGAAATTATCTTTTTTTGATCAAAATCAGTTTCAACTTCTATCATTGAGTTTTATAAATTAAGTGCCGTTCTTTAATAAAAAAGTAAATAGTTATGGAACTATTCGTAGAATTTTTTGAGAATATCCCGACTGCATTTAGGGCAGGACTATTGGTTGGAGGTATATTTCTGTTCTGGATCATTGAAGGCGTTTTTCCTCTGTTTGAGTTTGGATATAAGAAAGTTCGCCATGCAGGAATAAATTTATTTTTGAACGGATTGTTTCTGGCAATAGGGTTGGCTTTTGCCGGACTATTGGTTTGGTCGTCTGATTTTGTTACCAGCGAAGGATTTGGAGTATTACAATGGATTGAAATGCCATCGTGGGCACAAGCAATTGTTGGAGTACTATTACTTGATTTTTTCGGAGCTTATCTGATTCATTGGATCGAACACAAAGTTGTATTCATGTGGCGGTTTCATTTAGTGCATCATTCTGACACTACCGTGGATGTAACCACGGGTTTACGCCATCACCCCGGTGAAGCTGTTTTCAGAATGGTATTTACAATAATAGGAGTGATTTTAGTCGGCGCTCCAATCTGGATCATATTTCTTTATCAAAGTATTTCAGCGTTGTTTGCACATCTTACTCATGCCAACATCAATATGCCCAGAAAAATTGATCGGGCGTTGTCTTGGGTTTTTATTACCCCATTGATGCATAAAGTTCATCATCATTATACGCAGCCTTTAACAGACACCAATTACGGAAATATTTTTTCGATTTGGGATCGCCTGCTAGGCACATTCGCCCAGGTTGATGAAATGACCGAGCTGAAATATGGCATTGATACTCATATGGATCCAAAGGAGAATGATAATCTTGGAAATTTATTAAAGATTCCGTTTCAGAAATACCGACCGCCTGTGGGTTCTAAGTTTGGTGAGGAAGAAGGGGAAGCTACAGAATCACAAAAACACGAAAGTTAATTTCGACGGGTTTCCCTGCTTAAAAATCATTAAAAAAATATCAAAACAAGAAGCATATATTTTAGAGCCTAATATCTATTCTACATTTTCTTGAAAGATCAATTCTTGATTTGTAAAATCAAATCCACATAGATAACCTAACCCATTCTCGGATTGAGACATTACAGCCCCACAGTCAATATTAATTACCTTATCAGTTTTCAGACTCAGGAACTGTAGTTCAGTTTCTTTCCTGGATTGCATAGTATGACCATGAATTATTATTCGATCCCCCAACCATTCCATATCAATATTTTGATACCAATCTCGGGCCCAAAGAAGTGCTTCTTTGTCATTAAAGGGAGTATCATTAACAAATCTCAAGCCGGCATGGACAACGATAAATTCGTTATCTTCATGATACAAGGGAAGAGAGTCACAAAACTGGATATATTTTTCAGGAATATCCGCTAGCGTTTTTATTCCAAAACTTTGTAAGAGTTCTTCATCTCCCATTTGATGCCAACCTCTATCTACTTCAGCAATATAATTGTCTAGCAACATTTGTTCGTGATTACCTCTCAATGCCACAACCCGATATCCTTCTTCTTTAAGTGTTATTATTTTATCGATTACACCTTTAGAACTTGGTCCTCGATTAATATAATCCCCAACAAGGTATAGTGTATCAGCTTTGCTGAAATTCATTTTGTTTAACAATAAATCAAAGGTTGCCAAACAGCCATGAATATCTCCTAATACTAGCTTTCTATTCATAAAATCATTTTATAGGCATAAACTAAAAAAACTAATTATTCTGCGATTTAACGCTTACTCGGCCAAACCAAACTAACTCCAATTCCAACAACTACTACCACAAAAGCACCAAGCGGATTCAACCACAAAAACTCAATAGCTTTTGAATATCCATCGGGAGTTTGGGTCCATGGGAAAAAGAAAGAGTAATCCTGCGTTGCAGCATTATAGAACAGTCTGTCAAAAGTGAAGACAGAAGCCATTCCTGAAAGAAGTCCAATCAATGCTCCGTTTCCGTTGGCTTTCTTTACCCAGAGCAGAAGAATAAATACTCCGAGGATAGAACCGTAGAAATAGCTACCGATCTGATTGATAAGTTCGATAATAGACCGGGTTTCACCTAAAACCAAGGCAGAACCTGTAGCAATAACTCCCCAAAGTACGGTTACTGATCGGGAAGATTTTAGAAAGTGAAGTTCGCCCGGATCATCAGGTCGAAGGCGTTTATACCAATCCACAATAGAAACGGTAGTGAGAGCATTTAACTCTGAATCAATGGAACTCATAGCCGCGGCGAAAATTCCGGCTACGATCAGACCTACCAAACCAATCGGAATATATTTCAAAATAAAGTACGGGAAGATGTAATTGGTATCGTTTACATCAGCTTGACGAATTTCAGCTTGCAGTGCAAGTTCTTCATTACGAGCTGAGTTGAATTCTGAATCTGCATTTAAGAACGCGAGCTGACTTGCCTGATCTCTATTCTTAGCTGCTTCTACAGCTAGCTTTTGACGGTTCTCTCGAGCTGTCAAATATTCTTGTTCTATAATCTGCTCACGATTTAGTTGCTCTTCAGTTTGAGCTATTGGATCGGTGGAGCGAAAAGATATCGGAGCATCATTAAAAATAAAGAAGACATACAACATCACACCTAATAGCAGAATAAAGAATTGCATGGGTACTTTAGCATAAGCTGAAAGCAAGAGAGATTTCTTAGCTTCTTTTGTATCGGAAGTAGTCAGATATCGTTGAACCTGAGTTTGGTCAGTTCCGAAGTAGGAGAGCATCAGAAACAAAGCAGCAAATACTCCGCTCCACACATTGTACTTTTCACTGAGGTCAAAATTCAGATCCAGAGCGGTAAGTTTATCTAAGCTTCCGGCAAGGTAAAGAGCGTCTCCAAAACCAACATCTTCAGGGAGGTTATTCCACACCACAAAAAAGCAGAATACAAGACCGAACATCATCACTGCCATTTGCTTTACGTCTGTCTGAATAACACCGGCAACCCCTCCGTACATTGTGTAGAGAGTAGCGATCAATCCAATAATAAGAATTGTTGCGGTAAGCGGAAGTCCCAATAGTAAAGCTAATACATAACTTGGAGCAGCAATTACAGCTCCTAAAGCTAATCCGCGAGATATCAAAAATAATCCACTGGTAGTAAGTCGGGTTTTAAGACCAAATCGTTCTTCCAGAACTTCATACGCTGTAAAAGCTTTCATTTTACTGAAGAAAGGAACCAAAAAAATACATATCAGAATCATGGCAAAAGGAATAGCCAGATACACTTGCACAAAGCGCATGTCTTCTACATAGGCAATTCCGGTTGTGCCAATAAAAGTGATAGCTGATGCTTGAGTGGCCATGATTGAAAGTCCGGCAGCCCACCATGGCATACTTCTTCCAGCTAAAAGAAATCCCTCAATATTTTCGGCATCCTTTCCTCGTCGGGTTCCATCCCAAATGGTGTATAGCAAAAATAACGAGAGAACGGTCCAATCTATCCAGTGCATAAATTGAAGTTGGTTAAAGGCGGCATGGTACTTCGAAGTTGCATATAAAATTATTTTATGGCTAGAACTTAAGTAATTATTTAAAAACAGAGTAAAATAAGCTTCATCTTTTTATTAGGGGTAGTAGGGTTTTCAACTGTCAACTAATTAGACAGGAAAGAAATTTGCTTTTCGAATCTGGTTTAACTCATTAATATTGGTAGTGTTTAATAATCGCGCACTGCTTTAATAAATTTAGTGGAGATTACACTTTAGCATTTGAAAGGCATCAATTATTCAAGACAAAACCACGGAGTATTATGAAAAAAATGAAAGCGTTTATTTTAATGATTTGCCTGATGATGCCGGTTTTTTTAATGGCTCAACCTGAAGTACCGATCGAAGAGTGGAAAGACCGAACAGTTTTATTTATTGGGGCTCATCCAGATGATGATGGTGGGTCGCATGGTACGATGGCGATGTTGCAGGCAAATGGGAATGATGTTTATGTATTGCTTTTGACATTAGGTAATGTTGGTACAAGAGACCCAGAAATGTCTCGATATGAATTGGCGAAAATTAGACGTCAGGAAGAAGTAGATGCTTTAAAAGAGCTTGGCATTCCCGAAGATCATTATATAAATCTTGGTTATAATGATGGAATGGTTGAGTTTGCCGACCGAGAAGAAGTAGTAAAGCGAATTGTATGGTGGATTAGAAAACTAAAGGCTACGACACTAATGGCTTTTGATCCGGGCTATGGATATCAGCAGTGGCATAAAGCAGATCACAGAGCTGCAGCCTACCTTGCCGTAGATGCTGCAAGAGCGGCAGAGTGGAGGCTTGTTTTTCCGGGGCAAATCATAAACGAAGGACTAGAAGAGCATAGCGTAACAGATTACTTGTTTTACAGCACAACAGCTAATGCCTCAAATACTACTGTAGATATATCAAAGTATGCAGAGAATAAGGTTCGTTCTTTATCAAAATATGTAAGTCAGTTTACTTCAGGCTCAAGGAATTATGTTGGTCCAAATCTTTCAGATTTGCCTGGTAATGAAGGCAAAGAGTTTATGGAACGTATGAGAAAAAGAGTTTTCGAAAGAGGAGCTGTTGACGGAAAGCCGGCAGAGTATTTCAGGTATTATAAAGGCGCTCCTGATGGAGCAGGTTCTAGAAGAAATTAAAGATCACATTTTAATAGATAGATTTAAACGATTTAATAACCATAAGTTATTAAATCGTTTTCTAATGACTTGAAAGTATAGAATTTCAAGAAATATTTAAGTAACTAGTTTTCGGAGGTTAAATAAAGCTTTGTAATGATATTGTTTGCAGCTCTTGCTAATACTAATACCCCTGATAATACCCGAAAAGATACTACTCGGATGGTTAGGATACGAAAGGGAGATAAAAAAGCTTTTGAAGCTCTCTTTTTTGAATATCATGATCAATTGAGTCGGTTTTCAAATTCTATTACAAAATCCAGAGAGTTCGCGAGAGACGCTGTTCAGGATGTTTTTTTAAAGATATGGAGGAATAGAAAAGATTTAGATATAAAGGTTTCAATAAGGGTTTATTTATATCAAGCAGTGCGAAATCAATCCTTGAATTTGTTGGAAAGGCAGAAGAATCAAATCAAGTTAAAAGAGAATTACGGAATACAGCTTAAAATTAATCACAGAAACGAAGATTATGACTATAAGCTGCTTTTAAAACAAGAAGAGAAGAATCTTGTAGAGAGAATTTGGGAAGCGGCTAATCAAATGCCGGAAAGAAGGAGGTTGGTTTTTGAGCTACATCGCAAGCACGGGTTTAGCTATTCAGAAATAGCAGAGATACTGGAGATCAGTATAAAAACAGTAGAAAATCATATGGCAAAGGCACTCCACTATATAAGGAGTAATGTTGAAAATAATTTAAGATAAATAGTAGGGGTGTTGGTGTTTTGCCTTGTCTTAATAGAAAAGTAAATCTCTAAATAGTAAAAATTGAATTTAAAGCTTTTAGTAAAATATTTAGCTAAAGAGTGCGATAGAAAAGAAAAGCAATTAGTACGTGACTGGCTTTCAAGGAGTGATGAGAATCAGGAGAAATTTAAAGAACTTCAAGAAATCTGGGAATCGTCAAAAGATTTTGATTCTTCGGTAAAAGCTTTTGATACTAATATTGAATGGGCTGTTCTTCAGAATAGAATTGAAGATAATGAGACGCTTAATTTTAGTAACAAGCATGTAAATAGGAGCAGTTGGCTTTCCCTTTATAATCCGTTATTACCCGCACTATCAAAGGTTGCTGCGCTTTTTGTGCTTGCTGCTCTGGTTGGGCTATTTCTTTTAGATAAGTTTTATGTGCCTGATACTACGACTCCAGCTTCAGTAATGAACGAAATCTCTATGGAAAGGGGGCGTCGCGGAGGCATGACCTTATCGGATGGAACAAAAGTATTTTTGAATTCTGATAGTAAGATTATAATCCCTACAGTGTTTGAAACGGGGGTTCGAGAAGTTTTTCTTGAAGGTGAAGCGTACTTTGATGTAGCTAAAAACCCAAACAAGCCATTTGTTATTAAAACAAATGGAGCTACAATAGAAGTGTTAGGTACTTCATTTGCAGTGAAAAATTACCACGGAGATAGTATTGTTCAAACTGTGGTTGAAGAAGGTACAGTTGCGTTTAGAACGGATAATGACAAGCCTATGAAGAGTGTAATTCTTAATGCGGGAAATGTAGGTATTTTGAATCTCGAAAATAACTCAATTGCTACCGAGTATGTTACTGATCTTGGCTTTTATTTAGATTGGAAAGATGGCTATTTGAAATTCAAAGATGAGCCAATGAAAGATGTAGCCAAGAAGCTCGAAAGAAAATATGATATAGAAGTGGTTTTCTTAGAGAAAGAAATTTCTTCCATGAATTTAACGGCTGAACTTAGAAGTCGTTCGCTTGAACGAGTATTAAAGACAATTTCAATGTCTTTAAGGATTGAATACAGTCTGGAGAAAGATCGAGTTAGTTTTGATTTGCCGGACTAAGTAATAAGCAGTGATTAAAACTTTAAACAAGTTGTTTTGGAAGCGCTTCCCAGTGTTTTTAAAGCATTAAATTAAAACAGCTACGAGGATATGTATGAGAACAATAGTTAAAAAAATAGTACGTATTGCAGCTTGCTATTGTCTTATTGGGGGTTTGTTAATCCAATTCGACGATCCATCAAATGTGCGAGCGCAATTAATTGCTTCTACATCAAGCAATATGCAATCAACTAGTTATTATCCAATTCGGATATATAAAAATAGCATACCGGAATTACAGAATTTAATTTCGATTGAAAAGCAAAATGGCTTGCTCAAAAACATTCTCAAAGAGATTGCATTCAAATCAAAACTAGGTATTGCATATAATTCAGATCTTGAAGTATTGAATACTAAAGTATCTTTAAAATTCAGCAAGTCTAAAGTTGGAGACATATTGGAATTTGTTCTTAAGGACACTAATTATGAAGTGGCTATTTCAAATACTAGAGAAATTCTTTTGATTCGAAAAAGTGCTACTCAAGCATCCAAAATAGTTGAAATCGATATTTCAGGTACTGTTAGAGACTCAGAAACAGGAGAAACATTACCGGCAGTAAGTATTTTTGTGAAAGGAACCAGTGTAGGTACAACATCTGATTCTGATGGTGAATTTGAGTTGACTGTACCGGACGATTCTGAAATACTCGTATTTAGGTTTGTTGGGTATAAGGAAATGGAGATGCCAATCACCGCAAGTATGAGTAACATTCTTGTTGAGCTAGATCCCGATTTGTTAGTATTTGAGGATGTTGTAGTTGTAGGATATGGAACGCAACAAAGAGAAGAAGTAACA